>Ga0209958_1000207_pt1 | contig 168830 bp, 166 predicted proteins | sample ThiBio_inoc_plan_FD_183942 | JGI IMG/M metagenome (GOLD analysis project Ga0209958, IMG submission 183942) | Wastewater bioreactor microbial communities from Cape Town, South Africa - Thiocy_inoc_plan (SPAdes) | ecosystem: Engineered > Bioremediation > Thiocyanate > Unclassified | place: South... | reverse complement strand
TCCCATCCCGAACAGGACAGTGAAACGACTTCGCGCCGATGATAGTGCGGATTCCCGTGTGAAAGTAGGTCATCGTCAGGCTAATATTGTGAAACCCCCCGCAGCTACCAAGCTACGGGGGGTTTTCTTATTCTGGACTTCTCGATTGTGAGACCATGCAATTGCAGGATATTCTTTATTCCCAAGGCTTCGGAACCCGGCGTGTATGCGCGGGGCTGGTGCAGCAAGGCTGGGTGGAGATTTCCGGTCTAGGAGAGAAGGGCGCTCCCGTCATATGCACCGACGCAACGCAGGAATTTGTTCCGGAGGGGCTTCATTTGCGTGTTCAGGGCGTGGATTGGCTGTACCAGGCCAAGGCCTATCTGATGCTGCACAAGCCTGCGGGAACAGAGTGCTCCCAGAAGCCCTCGGCATACCCCAGCATCTACACCTTGCTGCCCAGTCCGCTGCGCCAGCGTCCCAGCAAAAGCGCGGTGCAGGGCGTTCAGGCTGTGGGCCGGCTGGACCAGGATACGACCGGCCTGCTGCTCATGAGCGACGATGGCCAATTCATTCATCGCATGAGTTCCCCCAAGAAGCACGTGCCCAAGGTCTATCGTGTGTATGCGAAACACGTGCTGACGGCGGAGCAGGTCGGGCGTCTGCTGTCCGGCGTTGTCTTGGACGATGATCCTCACCCCGTGAAGGCTGCGGATTGTGTGCGGGTCGATGACCACGTCATGGACCTTACGTTGACCGAGGGCAAATACCATCAGGTCAAGCGCATGGTCGCAGCCGTAGGGAACCGAGTGGAGGGATTGCATCGCTGGCGCATTGGTGGGCTGGCGTTGCCCCTGGATCTTGCCCCTGGCGAATGGCGCTGGCTGTCGGCCGAAGACCATGCGTTGCTGGGCTTGGCATAGCGCAGTCTGTCGCGTTTTTATCTTTCTCCGGTGATCCCTGCACGGCTACACTGGTGCGTTTCCGACAAAGCCCTTGTGTTTGTGAAGAATCTCTTTTCTGGCGCGCTGGCGGCCCTCTTGCTCTGGTCTGCTGGCGGTACTGCGGCATTGGCTGCTTCGGCCCCTCCGGTCTTCGTGCTCAATTCGCTGGATGCGAGCATCAGCGTCATCGATCCGGTGACCTGGCAGGAGAGCATGCGTCTTCCTACCGGTAAGGAGCCGCACCATCTCTATCTCACACCGGACGAAAAGTCGCTGATCGTTGCCAATGCGCTGGCCGACACGCTGACGTTTGTGGATCCCCGGACGGCCCAGGTGCAGCGGACGGTGCGTGGCATCGTCGATCCTTACCATCTGCGCTTCACGCCCGACATGAAGTGGCTGATCACGGCTGCGAACCGCTTGAACCACGTCGATTTCTACCGCTGGGATGGCAAGGAACCCACCTTGGTGCAGCGTGTGCCTACCGGGCGCACGCCCAGCCATCTGTGGGTGAACAGCCGCAGCACGACGGTCTATGCCACGATGCAGGACAGCGATGAGCTGGTCGCCATCGACATCGCCAGCCAGAGCATCAAATGGCGCACTCCCACGGGGGCCATGCCCGCAGATGTGTACGGCCGGCCCGATGACAAACTGCTCTTCATTGGCTTGACGGGGAGCGACAGCGTGGAGGTGTTCGACATCTCCGGCCCCGAACCGCGCAGCATCAATCGCATCAAGACGGGCAAGGGCGCGCACGCCTTCCGTGCTGCTGGCGACGGCCGCCATTTGTTCGTCAGCAACCGCGTGGCCAACACCATCAGCAAGATTGATATGCAGGCCCAGGAGGTGGTGGCCAGCTACCCGGCCCCGGGTGGGCCGGACTGCATGGATGTGTCTGCTGATGGGCGCTGGATCTATGTCAGCTCGCGCTGGGCCCGCAGGCTGACCGTGATCGATACGCGGGAAAGGAAGGTCGTGCAGCAAATCCCCGTGGGCAAGTCGCCCCACGGCGTATGGACGCTGCAGCACGCCCCCCGTTGAGGTCGCCTGTGTTGCCGTGCCGCTCTTTTGCTTTTGTTTTGATAGCTGCTAGCGCTTGCCAGATAAGCGTTGCAGGCCAAAATGACTGTAAAAAGCCGCTGTATCTGACCTGGGATACTGGCCATATGGAGATCGCTCCCATGGTGGCCGAAGTGCTGCAGCGCCAGCAGGTGCGTGTGACTTTCTTTGCCGCCAATGAAGCGACACGGCAAGGCGACGGCAGCCTGGGTGACCACTGGGCTCCCTGGTGGCGCGCGCGGGCTGCGGAGGGCCATGCGTTCGCATCGCACACCTGGAACCACGTGTACTGGCGTGCCGATGCCGGGCCGGAGTCCGCCCCCCGTTTCCGGGTGCGCCCCTCGGCCGGGCCGCGCAGCGGGCAGGTGTTCGAGATGGATGCCGCGGGCTATTGCGCCGAGATCGCCCATGCCAGCACCCGCCTGCAAGAGATCACGGGGGACAAGCCATTGCCCTTGTTCCGCGCTCCCGGGGGCAAGACCTCGCCCCGGTTGCTGCGCGTCGCCAAGGGCTGCGGCTATGCCCACGTGGGCTGGAGCCCTGCTGGCTTTCTCGGTGATGAGCTGCCCAGCGAACGCTACAGCAACGCCCACCTGCTGGAGCAGGCGCTGCAGCGTATCCGCAGCGGCGATATCCTGCTGGCCCATCTCGGCATCTGGTCGCGCAAGGACGCGTGGGCGCCCGCGGTGCTGGAGCCGTTGATCGTCGGCCTGAAACAGCGCGGCTTTTGCTTTCGCACGCTGCGCGAACATCCCGACTACCAGGCTTGGCTGGCCGGGCACCCTTGAAGGTTTTGCAGCGCTATGGAATGGTTGAGCAGCTTGTTTGACGACGCGCAGCAGCGTCTGTTCGAGAGTGTGGTGCAGCCCGTGCTGTTCGGCCTGGGGTGGGGCAACCTGCTGGAGGACGGTTACGTGGCCACGGGCTGGCTGCTGGTAGGCCTGCTGCAACTGGCGGTGATGGTCGCGGTCATCGCGCCCTTGCAGCGCTGGCGTCCGGTCGAGCCTGTGACGGACCGCCAGGCCATACGCACCGACATTCTCTACACCCTGGTCCATCGCCTGGGGCTGTTTCGCGTGGCCCTGTTCTTCGCTTTTGGCCCGCTGTGGGACGGCCTGTTCGGCCTGCTGCGCGTACAGGGCCTGACCACGTTCCACCTGGACGCGCTCTGGCCCGGCGTGACCGACATTCCCTGGGTCAGCCTGCTGCTGTACCTGGTGGTGTTCGACTTCGTGCACTACTGGATCCACCGCGGGCAGCACCAGTTCGAATGGTGGTGGCGGCTGCATGCCTTGCACCACTCGCAGCGGCAGATGACGATGTGGACGGACAACCGCAACCACCTGCTCGACGACCTCCTGAGCGACACCCTGATCGTCATCGTGGCCCAACTGATTGGCGTGGCCCCAGGGCAGTTCGTCGCCATCGTGGCCTTGACCCAGTTGAGCGAGAACTTCCAGCATGCCAACCTGCGGATGTGGTTCGGGCGCGTGGGCGAGCGGTTGTGGGTCAGCCCGCGCTTTCACCGGCTGCACCATGCGATCGGCATAGGCCATGAATCCCAGGGGCGGCAGACCCTGGGCGGGCACAACTTCGGCGTCCTGCTGCCCTGGTGGGACATCCTGTTCGGCACCGCCAATTTCGAGCTGCGCTACGACCCCACCGGGACGCGCGACCAGGTCGAACCCGATGCGCAGGGCCGCGTGCGCGACTATGGGCGCGGTTTCTGGGCGCAGCAGTGGCGTGGCCTGCTGCGCCTGGCGGGACGCGCCTAGCGGGGGAGAGGCGGCGTGAACACGCTATGCTTGCGCGCCATGGGACTGCTCTTTGACTCCTTCTGGCGCGCCGTGGCTTACTGCGTGCACCCGCGCGTGATCGCGCTGTCCTTCCTGCCGCTGCTCATCATGGCTGCGCTGGCGGCGGGCCTGCATTACTTTTACTGGGATGCCGCCGTGCAGTTCGTGCGCGCGGCGCTCGAATCCAGCAGCTGGCTGGGAACGGTGTGGCAGTGGCTGCAGAACTGGGGCATGACCGAAGTGCCAGCCTTTCTGGCGCCGCTGCTGGTCATCGTTGCCGTCACGCCCGCCGTGGTGGTGGTGGCCTTGCTGGCGGTCGGGCTGTTCATGACGCCTGCATTGGTGAGTCTGGTGGCCGTACGGCGCTTTCCTGCGCTGGAGCGCAAGAAGGGCGGCTCGCTGCTGCTGGGCCTGGGCTGGATGCTGGGCTCCACGCTGCTGGCGGTTCTGGCGCTGCTGGTGTCCATGCCGCTGTGGCTGATTCCGCCGCTGGTGCTGCTGCTGCCGCCGCTGATCTGGGGGTGGCTCACTTTCCGCGTGATGTTCTTCGATGCGCTGGCCGAGCATGCCAGCAAGGAGGAGCGCCGCGCGCTGCTCACGCGCTACCGCTGGAGCCTTTTGGTGATGGGCGTGCTCAGCGGGTACCTAGGGGCGGCTCCGGGCATCGTCTGGGCGTCGGGCGTGGTGTTCGCCGCAGCCTTCATGGTGCTGATTCCGGTCGCGATCTGGATCTACACGCTGGTGTTCGCCTTCTCCTCGCTGTGGTTCGCCCACTTTTGCCTGGCGGCGCTGCAGCAGTTGCGCCGGGAGAATGGCGTGGAGCCGCCGGCCAGCCCGCAGCCGCCCGCCGCGGTGGAGGTGATTGACGTGACTCCCACGCCCGCCTTGCCGCCCCCGGCGCCCGGCATTTCAGCTCCCTGAACCATGTCCAGCACCTTCGGCCTCCTCATCATCGGCGACGAAATACTTTCGGGCAAGCGTGCCGACAAGCACATGGCGAAAGCCATCGAATTGCTGGGCCAGCGCGGGCTGGCGCTGTCCTACGCGGAGTACGTGGGGGACGACCCCCGGCGCATCACCGCTGCACTGGCGCGCGCCTTTGCCTCGGGCGACGTGGTTTTTTCCTGTGGCGGCATCGGCGCCACCCCGGACGACCATACGCGCCGCTGCGCCGCTCAGGCCCTTGGCGTGGAACTGGTTCTGCATCCCGAGGCCAAGGCGCTGATCCGCGAACGCATCCATGACGTGGCGCGCGAGCAGGGGCTGCCCTACGAGCCCGAGCGTCCCGACAACCTGCACCGCCTGCACATGGGGGAATTCCCCGCCGGGGCACGCCTGATTCCGAATCCCTACAACAAGATCCCGGGCTTTTCCTGCCGGGGCCAGGGCGGAGGCAGCGTGCACTTCGTTCCGGGCTTCCCCGTGATGGCGTGGCCCATGATCGAATGGGTGCTGCAGACGTACTGCGCCGATGCGTTCAATGGCGCTCCGCAGGCGGAGCATTCGGTCATCGTGTACCGTGGCATGGAGGCCGCGCTCACCCCGCTGATGGAGTCCATCGAGGCTGCCCATCCCGGTATCAAGGTGTTCAGCCTGCCCAGCGTCGATCACCCCGAGCATGGCCTGCACATCGAACTCGGCGTGAAGGGGGCGGAGCCGCTGGTGCCCCCTGCCTGGGCGGCGCTCCTGCAAGGCTTGCACCAATATGGTGCAAGCCTTGGCCCCGAATTGGTGCGTCACCGCTGATTCACCGTGCTGGTGCGCGCTGCCGTACAGTAGCGGTGCCTGGCACACAAACTGCTTACAACTTTCGTATCTTTCAACAGCCGCTTTTTCTGGAGAACACTGATGGCCAAGACCGTTGCAGACGTGATGAAGATGGTGGAAGAAAACGAGGTCAAGTTCGTTGACTTCCGTTTCACCGACACCCTGGGCAAGCAGCACCACACGACGGTGCCCGTGTCGCACTTCGACGAAGACAAGTTCACCGCGGGCCACGCCTTCGACGGTTCGTCGATCGCGGGCTGGAAGGGCATCGAGGCGTCGGACATGCAGCTCATCCCCGACCCGAGCACCGCCAACATCGACCCGTTCTTCGAGGAAACCACGCTGATCCTGACCTGCGACGTGATCGAGCCCAGCGACGGCAAGGCCTACGACCGCGATCCGCGCTCCATCGCCAAGCGCGCCGAAGCCTACCTGAAGGCATCCGGCCTGGGCGACACGGCCTTCTTCGGCCCCGAGCCCGAGTTCTTCATCTTCGACGGCGTGCGCTGGAGCACGGCACCGAACAACACGTTCTACGACATCGAGGAATACGAAGCCCCCTGGAACACCGGCGCCAAGCTCGAAGGCGGCAACCGGGGCCACCGTCCCACCGTCAAGGGCGGCTACTTCCCCGTGCCGCCCATCGACAGCACGCAGGACATGCGCGCCGAGATGGCCCTGGTGCTCGAATCCCTGGGCATCCCGGTCGAAGTGTTCCACCACGAGGTGGCAGGCGCCGGCCAGAACGAGATCGGCACCAAGTTCTCCACCCTGGTGGAGCGTGCAGACTGGACCATCCTGCAGAAGTACGTGATCCACAACGTGGCCAACACCTACGGCAAGACCGTGACCTTCATGCCCAAGCCCTACCACGGCGACAACGGCTCGGGCATGCACGTGCACCAGTCGGTGTGGAAGGAAGGCAAGAACCTGTTCGCGGGCGACGGCTATGCGGGCCTGTCGGACTACGCGCTGTACTACATCGGCGGCATCATCAAGCACGCCCGCGCGCTCAACGCCATCACCAACCCTGGCACGAACAGCTACAAGCGCCTGGTGCCGCACTTCGAGGCGCCAGTGAAGCTCGCCTACTCGGCCAAGAACCGCTCCGCCTCGATCCGCATCCCCTACGTCTCCAACCCCAAGGCACGCCGCGTGGAAGCCCGCTTCCCCGATCCGCTGATGAACCCCTACCTGGGTTTCGCCGCCCTGCTGATGGCGGGCCTGGACGGCGTGGAGAACAAGATCCACCCCGGCGAAGCCGCCACCAAGGATCTGTACCACCTGCCGCCCGAGGAAGACAAGCTGGTGCCGACCGTGTGCCACAGCCTGGACCAGGCCCTCGAAGCGCTGGACAAGGACCGCGCGTTTCTGACCAAGGGCGGCGTGTTCAGCGACGCCATGATCGACGCCTACATCGACCTGAAGATGCAGGACGTCACGCGCATGCGCATGTCTGTGCATCCGGCCGAGTTCGACATGTACTTCTCCCTGTAAGCCCCCCTGTAAGCGCGCGTGCGCTGAAAGAGGAAAAAGGCGGCGCAAGCCGCCTTTTTTCATGCAGGAACCAATCCCCTGCGGAGCTGTCGGACGGGATTCATTGGCCCCTGGGTGGGATTGCGGGATACTTTCCGCCTTGGCTGGCTTGGCCCTAAGGAAATCGAATGAACAAGACGCTCTTCTCCCTGTTGTTGGCTGCGGCACTGCTGCCGGCGGGGGCCTGGTCGCAGGACCGGATCTACCGCTGCGGCAACGAATACACCAACAACGCCACCCAGGCCAAGGAGCGTGGCTGCAAGCTGGTCGAGGGCGGCAACGTCACCGTGCTGGGCTCATCGCCCAGCCGTCCGGCCAGCGGCGGAGGGGCAGCCGCCAGCGGGGGCGGGAGCGCCAGTGCCGGCAGCTCTCCCGCGGCGCCGCCGCGCGTGGGCGGCAACGAGCAGCGCGCCCGCGATGCCGATGCCCGCGCCATCCTGGAAGCCGAGCTGCGCAAGGCCGAGGCCCGCCAGGCCAGCCTGGCCAAGGAATACAACAATGGCGCGCCCGAGCGCACGGCGCAGGAGCAGGGCAACCCGCAGCAATACGCCGAGCGCACCGCCGATCTCAAGGCCGCACTCGCCAGGGCGGAAAGCGACATCGCCGGCATCAAGCGCGAAATCGGCCGCCTGCCGCCCGCGGCCAACTGAGGCTGGCCCATGACCAGTGCCGCACGGTTTGCCGCGCTGGATTGGCTTTCCACCCTGGTCGCAGTGCTCGACGGCACGGGCGGCACGGTGCGCTTTGCCAATGCAGCCCTGGAAGATGCCCTGGGCCTGTCCCGCCGCACGCTCGGCGGGGCGGACTTTTCCCAGCTTTTCGCCGAGCCCGCGCTGCTGCAGTCCGCGCTGGCGGGGGCGCGTGGCGCCGAATTCACCGCCATGCGCTTCGAGGCCAGCCTGCGCCGCCTGGGGCAGGAGCCCATGCCGGTCCACGTCCAGGTGTCGGTGCTCGATGCCTCGGGCGAGATCCTGGCCGAGCTGTGGCCGCTGCAGCAGCAGGTGCGCCAGGACCGCGAGGAGCGGCTGCGCGAGCAGGCCCACGCCCAGAAGGAGCTGGTGCGCAACCTGGCGCACGAGATCAAGAACCCCCTGGGCGGCATCCGCGGCGCAGCGCAGCTGCTGCAGATGGAGCTGGCCAGCCCCGAGCTGGCCGAATACACCCAGGTGATCGTGCACGAGGCGGATCGCCTGCAAAGCCTGGTGGACCGCCTGCTGGCGCCGCACCGCCAGGCGCAGCGCGTGGGCGACGTGAACATCCACGAGGTGTGCGAGCGCGTGCGCTCGCTGGTGCTGCTGGAGCATCCGCAGGGCCTGCGCGTGCAGCGCGACTACGACACCTCGATCCCCGAATTCCGCGGCGACCGGGAGCAGCTCATCCAGGCGCTGCTCAACATCGTGCAGAACGCCGCCCAGGCGCTGTCGGGGCGCATCGCGGCGGGAGATGCCGAGATCGTGCTGCGCACGCGCGTGGCCCGGCAGGTGACTTTGGGGCGCCAGCGCTACAGGCTGGCATTGGAATTGCATGTGATCGACAACGGGCCAGGCGTGCCCGCTGCCATCGCGGACCGGATCTTCTATCCCCTGGTATCGGGGCGCGACGGTGGCTCAGGCCTGGGGCTGACACTGGCGCAAACCTTCGTGCAGCAGCACCACGGTTTGATCGAGTGCGACAGCCAGCCCGGCCGTACCGATTTCCGCATCCTGATTCCTTTACCCTGAAACATGGGCTGCGGGCGGTGCGTAACACCATGAAGAACTGACACCCGTAAAGGCACTGCACATGAAGCCGATCTGGATAGTGGACGACGACCCTTCGATCCGCTTCGTCCTGGAAAAAGCGCTGGCGCGCGAGAACCTGCCCACGCGCAGCTTTACCAACCCGCGCGAGGTGCTCGATGCCCTGGCCGACCTGGAGCCCGGCGACCCGGGCCGCCAGGGGCCCCGGGTGCTGGTCAGCGACATCCGCATGCCCAACGGCTCCGGACTGGAGCTGCTGGAGAAGGTGCATGCCCAGCAGCCGGGCCTGCCGGTCATCATCATGACCGCCTACTCCGACCTGGACAGCGCCGTCTCGGCCTTCCAGCGCGGCGCCTTCGAGTACCTGCCCAAGCCGTTCGACGTGCCGCTGGCCATCGAGCTGATCCGCCGCGCCATGCAGGAGAGCGAGCGCGAGCAGGTGGACGAGGAAGGGCCCGGCGCCGCGCCCGAGATGCTCGGCCAGGCCAGCGCCATGCAGGAGGTCTTCCGCGCCATCGGCCGCCTGAGCCAGAGCCAGGTCACGGTGCTCATCACCGGCGAGTCGGGCACCGGCAAGGAGCTGGTGGCGCGCGCGCTGCACCGCCATTCGCCGGTGGCGCGCGGCCCCTTCGTGGCCATCAACACGGCGGCCATCCCCAAGGACCTGCTGGAGAGCGAACTCTTCGGCCATGAACGCGGTGCCTTCACCGGCGCGCAGACGCAGCGGCGCGGGCGCTTCGAGCAGGCCGAAGGCGGCACCCTGTTCCTGGACGAAATCGGCGACATGCCGCTGGACCTGCAGACACGCCTGCTGCGCGTGCTCAGCGACGGGCAGTTCTACCGCGTGGGCGGCCACCAGGCCGTCAAGGCGCATGTGCGTGTGATCGCCGCCACCCACCAGGACCTGGAGCAGCGCGTGCAGGCCGGCCAGTTCCGCGAAGACCTGTTCCACCGCCTGAACGTCATCCGCCTGCGCCTGCCCGCCTTGCGCGAGCGCCGCGAGGACGTGCCCATGCTGGCGCGGCACTTCCTGCAGCAGAGCGCGCGCCAACTGGGTGTGGAGCCCAAGCGCATTTCCAGCGCCGCGCTGGGGCAGCTCGCCACGTTCACCTTCCCGGGCAACGTGCGCCAGCTGGAGAACATCTGCCACTGGCTCACGGTGATGGCGCCGGCCCAGGTGATCGAGCCCAAGGATCTGCCGCCCGAGGTGCGCGGGCCTGTGTCTGCGCCCGCGGCGGCGCCCGCCATGGCCGAGGAGGCGCTCGCCTTGCCCGGGGCCGAACCCCTCCTGGCCCCGAGGCCCGCCGCGTTCACCGATGCCGCTGCTGCCGTGCCGTGGGAAGAGGGGCTGGCGGCCGAGGTGTTCTCGCAACTGGCATCGGGCTCCAACGACGTGTGGGACCAGCTCTCGCGCCGCTTCGAGTCGCGGCTCATCCAGGCGGCGCTGGCCAGCACGCAGGGGCGGCGCATCGAGGCCGCACACCGCCTGGGCATTGGCCGCAACACCATCACGCGCAAGATCCAGGAATTGGGTTTGGAGTGATTTTGGCCCGCAGCGCTTGCCAGGCAAGCGCTGCCAGCTATCAAGAACGTAGCAAAAACCATGCAGCCATGCGGATTCGTGAGAAAAATCACGAAAAGATCACGCGACGGGATTTACAAAACTTTATAAATTTTGACAAACGGGCAAAATCCGGGCTCTTCGTTGCCCTCACAGGATGCCCCGCTTGTCTTCTTCCCTGTTTTTCTCTGCGTCCGTTTCCCAGGCCGCCGCCCGCCTGCGCGCCTGGGCCGGGCGCCGGGCGGTGCTCGATGGCAGGGGCGTGGCGCTGCTGATGGCCGTCTACGGCCTGGTCTGGGTGCTGCTGTACGCGCTGACCACGCTGTCGCCGCCGGTGGACAACGTCGAGCAGCTGGTGTGGCTGCGCTCCATGGAGTGGGGCTACTTCAAGCACCCGCCGCTGCCCACCTGGATCCTGGGGGCCGTGGCCACCGTGTTCGACGCCACGCCGGGGCTCACCTACCTGCTCGGCGCCCTGGCCACGCTGGCGTCGCTCGCGCTGTACTGGCACCTGCTGCGCGGCCTGCGGGGCGCGCGCTATGCCACGCTGGGGCTGCTCGCGGCCATGGGCATCACCCTGTACTGCGGCCGCATCTACTACTACAACCACAACGTCCTGCTGATGCTGTGGGTGGCGTGGGCCGCGTGGCTTTCCTGGCGCCTGGCCGTGCGGCCCAGCCTAGGCACCTGGGCGCTGCTGGGCCTGGTGGCGGGCCTGGGCATGCTCACCAAGTACCAGTTCGTGCTGGCGCTCGCCGTGGTCGGGCTGTGGTGGCTGCGTCTGCAAGGCTGGCGCCATGCCGTGCACCGCAATGGTGCGCTGCTTGCGGCGCTGGTGGCCGGGCTGGTGTTCGCGCCCCACCTGTACTGGCTGGTGTCGCATGAGTGGATGCCCCTGGCCTACGCCCAATCCAGCGCCCTCGGCCATGACCTGCGCGGCACCCAGCGCCTGCTGCATGGGCTGCAGTTCGCCCTCGACTGGCTGCTCAACCGCAGCCTGCCCGCCTGGCTGGTGCTGGGCGGCGCCTGGTGGTGGGCGCGGCGCCAGCCTGCCGCCGTGCAGGTGGAGGCCGGCGCGCCGGCCCCGCTGGCACGCCAGTTCCTGCTGCTCTGGGGCTTCGTGCCGTTGGCCCTGATGCTGCTGATGGCGTGGCTGGGCGGCTCCAAGCTGCACCTGCACTGGGGCACGGCCTTCATGCTGTGGACGGTTCCGGCGGTCATGGAGTGCGCTGGCGCGCGTGCGCCCTGGTCGGCACTGTGCACCGTGCGTGCCGCGTGGCTGGTTTTCGCGCTGGCGCAGGCCTTGGTCATGGCCCAGGCGTGGATGGCCTCGCCCAAGGGCGTGCGTGGCTACAAGGCCGACCATACGGATTTCTTCCCGTCCGAGCGCGTGGCGGCCAGCATCGAGCGGCAGGCGGAGGCCTTGCTCGACGGCCCGGTCGACATCGTCAGCGGGCCGCAGGAACTGGCCAGCGTGATTGCCGTGCGCCTGGGCGCCAAGCCCCGGGTGCTGGTCGATGGCAAGCTGGCGTTCAGCCCCTGGATACGCCCCGAGGAGCTGCATGGCCTTCGCGTGATCGAGGTCTTCTACGCCGCGAACAGCCTGCCCGCCGGGGCCTACCGCGCTGAAGGGAACGTCGCCTGGCGGCCCTGGATCGGTTCAGCATCAAAATAGCCTCCAGCCCTTTCCTGGCAAGCGCTGGAAGCTATCAAAACTGGAGTTGTCCCGGGTTCACGCGGCCTGCAGCGTGGCCACCACGGGCGCGTGGTCGCTCGGCTGCTTGTTCTTGCGCGGCTGGCGATCCACCGTGCAGGCGGTGACCAGGGGCGCGAGCGCCTGGCTGACCAGGATGTGGTCGATGCGCAGGCCCCGGTTCTTCTGGAAGCCCAGCATGCGGTAGTCCCACCAGGAAAAGCTCTTCTCCGGCTGCGCGAACAGGCGGAACGCATCCGTCAGGCCCAGGTTCAGCAGCGCCTGGAAATGCTGGCGCTCCTGCGTGGTGTGGTGGATGGTTTCGCGCAGGCCCTCGGGGTCGTAGCTGTCGCGGTCTTCCGGGGCGACGTTGAAGTCGCCCACCAGCGCCAGGCGCGGGTGCTGCGCCAGTTCCCCGCGCAGCCAGTCCTGCAGCGCCTGCAGCCAGCGCATCTTGTAGGCGAACTTGTCGCTGTCCGGCGCCTGCCCGTTGACGAAGTAGCCGTTCACCAGGCGCAGCGGGCCGGCGGGCGTGTCCAGGGTGGCGGCGATCACGCGCGCCTGTTCGTCCTCGAAGCCGGGAATGTTGCGCACCATGTCGGCCATCGGGTGGCGGCTCAGGAGGGCCACGCCGTTGTAGGTTTTCTGCCCGAACGCCACTGCCTGATAACCTGCCGCAGCGAAGGCATCGGCCGGAAACTTGTCGTCGGTGAGCTTGAGCTCCTGCAGGGCCAGTGCATCGACGGGGTTGGCGGCCAGCCAGTCCAGCACCTGGGGCAGGCGCACGGCAAGGGAGTTGATGTTCCAGGTGGCAATACGCATTTGGTCTGTATTTTATTGATTTATAAGGCTTTTTAAGCGCTGGCTTGTTGCAGCCCCCTTACATGAGCGAAGAGGGAGGCGCCAGTGGCGTCGCCATGTTCGGGGGATGCATCGTGCCAATTTATCTGAATTGCTTGTAAGAGTAGAAATTTACAGTAGAATGCAAGGCTCTACGGAACATGATTTTGTAGGAAGTGCCGGTGTAGCTCAGTCGGTAGAGCAGCTCATTCGTAATGAGAAGGTCGGGTGTTCGATTCATCTCTCCGGCACCAATAAAATCAACGACTTACGAGTCGTTGTTGCCCCAAGCGCCGTCTCCTGTCACACTCAAGTCACAGTAGACGGCACAATTTGGCAGCACTGCATAACAGTGCCATCTCTCTCCAGCCAGTTTTTGTGCCGTCACATTTCGCTGACCGTACACAAAACACAACATGGCTGCCATCCGTGAACGCAAAGACCAAAACGGCAACGTGAGCTACCAAGCTCAGGTTCGTATTCAAGGTCACCCGCCCCAATCGAAAACTTTCCAGCGAAAGACTGACGCAAAGCAGTGGGCCATGCAGGCGGAGACCGAAATCCGCACCGGCATGACCATCCGCAAAAACGCTGCCAGCAGGCACACCGTGCGCGATATGCTGGAGCGCTATCGCGACAACGTACTGCCCGACAAGGCCAATGGCGGCAAAGACCACAAAACCCATATCGCCTGGTGGATTGACGAACTTGGGCACTACGCTTTGTCAGAAGTCACAACTGATCTTGTGACACGGAGCATCGACAAGTTCAAAAAGTCGAAGACACGGCTCGACAAGCCCCCGTCACCAGCGACCGTACTGCGGTACCTGATGGCGCTTTCGCATGCCTTCACGGTAGCACGCAAAGAATGGAACTGGTGCGAGTCTTCCCCAGTTGAGAATGTGCAGCGTCCGAAGGTCAATAACGAGCGCACACGCTACCTGACCGACGCGGAGCGCGAGTCCCTGCTCAACGCGTGCGAGATTTCTCACAATCCCGACCTGTACTTGGTAGTGCTGCTGGCAATCTCGACGGGCATGCGCAAGGGTGAGATCATGGGCATGCGCTGGCAAGACATTCACGCCGCGCCGGATCAGAGTTTTACCCGCGTACATCTGCCCAAAACAAAGAACGGCAAAGCGCGCTCAGTTTTGCTCACCTCGCCCGCACTGGAGTTGCTCGAAGATCGGCGCACAAAGCTGGTGGAAAGCCAAGAAGGCAAAGCTGCTGCCGGGCTCGTATTCCCGAGCACTGCGAACGTCACTCAACCAGTCGATCTTCGCAAATCGTGGAGCGCTGCACTTAAAGCAGCAGGCATTGAAGAATTCCGCTTCCACGACCTGCGGCACACGACAGCGAGTTACCTCGCTATGAACGGCGCAAGCCTTCTGGCCATCAGCAAGGTGTTGGGCCATAAAACCACCAAGATGACGGAAAGGTACTCGCACTTGGCCACATCCCACATTGACGAAGTGGTTCGGAGCATGAACGCAAAGAAGTTTGGGCCAGCGAGCAAGTCCGCCCCGACCACAGAAAGCTGAGTCTTTCGCCTCATCACTTCATACCGCCTTGAAGAGCGAACTGGCACGGCTGAGGGGGCGGGTTGACATGATGCGTCGCGACTTCAGCAATCTGTCCGAGCGCAAGCTGATGGACTGCCTTACCCGGCTTGGCTACGACATTGAAATCAAGGTGCGGCCTGCCAAGTCTGAAGTCGGGCATCTGATGCTCGCCCCTGCTTGAGGGGCTGAAGTGTCCGAACCAACCTCAGGAGTGATTGTTTCGCCGCAAGTGCTCCCTAGTCTCCCTGCTGATGAAGTAATGGCTGCTGTCCAGCCGCCATCTCAGGCCGATCTTGTCGAATTTCAGCGCGTCACAAGTAACCTTGACCGACTGCTTGTGGAGAGCGCGGTGGATGTGGATGGCGTGATTGATGAGTTCAAGCAGATTCACAACCGTCTGCGGCACCCGACGGAGTGAATCGCGTGTCTCCATCAGGCTAAAAGCGGCCATCACAGACGCGGCTGCGGACGACTGCTGTGATCAAAAGGAACCATGGAGACTATCGCCGGGCGCTCTCATGAACATCAAGACCTGATACAGCCAGCGTAGTCAGCTGCCTAGTCGCTGTCGTCGTGTGCCTGGAGCAAGTGTGAACAGACCTTAGTGATCGACGCGCGTAAACCTCTTGCGAGCATGCGCAGCGTATGGCCAACGTGGAAGCTTATGCGCTTCTTCCGAACGGGTATCTAGGCTCATCATCCAGCGCCGCTTGGGGCTTAGACGCCCGGACACAGATGAATCGCGTACTCGACGACCCGCTTCTGGCCACGTTTGCCTTGGGCCTTGTAGCTGTGGTCCATACAGAAAACATCTGCAGTCTTTGCATGACCTTCTAGGCGTGCCAAAGTACCATTGATCGAAGCAACTCCCGAATTGGAGTAGCTCCACAGGCAGTTCCAGCCTTGAGCCAGACAAGTTTGGATAGTCCTCGCGATTTCGGCTTCCATAAGATCTGCGCGCCGTCCACTGAACTTCGACGCGAATCGCCCCGCGGAGCCGCGCTTCGGCAGTCGTCCTTTGCCGGAAACAGCTTGCGGCTGATAGCGCACTAGCGCTTCGAGGACATGATAGTAGCGGCTGTACTCGTCACGCGTATAAGGCGGATCGATGTAGACGCAAACGGGTCTACGACCGCTGGTGCGTGCGATCGCTCGAAGTGCCTCTTCCCAAGGTCCTGCGACCAATGAGACGGCGTGCTCAACGTTCTCGCTCTCTGTGGCGAGGCTTGTTAGTCGTGTGAAGAATTCATGGGTGAGGGACAGCGAGCGCTGCTTGAGCGCTTCCGAGATGTCTCCCCGAGACTTGCCTGAGTTGGATATGTCCAGCTTCGGCTGCGCAAAATGGCCGCCGTAGGTGTACGCGCAGGCACTGGCAGCACACACGAGAGCCCCGAGAGCCCACCTTCTCTCGAACTCGTCTGGCAAGTCCGAGATTGACTGCCGGAGACAATCGAGCTCTGCTGCCTGTCGATCACCGAAGAAGACACCGCCATAGAGGTGTCCCAGGAGTCTGCCGGAGCGGTGCGCTGTCTCGACAGCTTCGAGGCTGCCAAGGTCCTCGGCTTCCCAAAGCATCAAACGCTCATGAAGTCGGTGCAGAAGAGTCTCGGTGACATCGACGGCGAGCTCAGAGTTAACGAGTTGGCTTTCGTCGTCAATAGCGCGGCGCACCTCATCGCTGAGGCTATTAAACCGGCGGCGCGCGTCGTGGATAACGCGCTGCGCGATTTCTTCGCCGCGGGCATGAGTCATTCCACCCCCTTGAACCAAGCCGAGTACGCGACAGAACTCCTGCGCGTCCGACGCGATGGTTGGGAACTGCCTGGCGAACGCGGACGCCATTGCGCCAGACCCGCACATTAGATCGACCATAGTGGTGCCGGCGGGTTGCGTGGCATCGACGATGTCGAGAAGCTGGCTGGCAAGCGAGGCTTTGGATCCCATGTAGTTCGCAGATCGAGCGAACAACGCGCTACGGCTGGTAGTGAGGTTCTTGTAACGCTCAAGGCTCTTCGTCGAGATCGCATTGAGCGCAACGTTTAGCGAGTAGGCTCGATAACCATTGATGTCGACCTCATGCCAGCTTGAGTTTGGGATTCGGTCGGTGTCAGTGGGGCGATCCGCCAGCCACAATGGCAGAAGTTGTGTCCACAGTAGGGATGCGGGCGAGGATGCCGCACCAGCGCCCTGCGCCAAGCAAGCGAAAGCGCCCAGTTCAGCGACGACAGTAGGTGTAAATAGATCGTGTGGAAGATGAGGTCCGACATTCCAATCAAACTTGGTCGCTGTGAGCTGCCTCAGTCTATCGTGCTGGGACGTGGTAATCCAGGCCTCACCTTGACGCGCTGTGATGGATGGAAGAAGGCCGCAAGACTCCCACAGGGCTTGTTGAGGATCGGATGCGTCGAAACGACGAAGAAGAGAAGTCAGGTCACTCATGTTCAGCCCATTTTTACAGCAACGATCGGGCCGAAGGAGGAGTGGCTGACTTGTCCCACGAGCTCAAGCTCGCTGGACTCCAGACATGCTAGAAAGGCGCCGAGACCGATGCCCTTGTGGAAGTTGAGAGCCCAGACTCCGCCGGGCTTGATGTTGCACTGAACGCCCTTTAGCGTTTCGGCAAGGTCGCATGCGTAATGCATCGTGTAGGCGCTCAACGCGACATCGAACCGAGCGGGACCGGCTAGGAGCTGTTCTCTAGACATCACTGTCAAACCAGCAGAACTTGCCGCTTGGGCTGAGACCTCGCTGATATCGTAGCCGACGAGAACCTGTGCTGCTCGGGCCACACTCGAGCGAAGGATTGTGCCTGGCCCGCAACCTACATCCAGAACAGCAGCCTTGGTCGGGGTTTCGCGGAACTGGTTCGCAATGTCGTAGAGCGCCTCGTAGCAAGCTAGGTTTTTGGTGGAGTCGATCTCATTGCTGTACCGATCCGCAAGCCAGTCGAAGAATGCGCCGACTACCACCCCCTGTGCTTTGTCGTTATCTGCGTTGGCAAGGTGATACTCCTCGAAGATGCGCGTCCACTTTCGGCCGCTGTCTTGTGAGCTTTCCACGAGTGTGCGATCCGCGCTTTCGATCACGCAGATGTCACCCGTTCGGTACACAAGCGTCGCCCTGCTGTCTTTCAACAGTGCGCCAATCAATTCATCCGACGGTGACAGGATTAGGCGGCTGAGCTTACTCACTTGATTCGTCCACGATACGCTTGGCAATGCGGCGATGCACGCCGTCTGATCGCATGTGAAGGCTAAGCGCGATATAGGTCAACTCGCCTAGCCGGAAAGGCGTCGCAGCCTCATTGGTCTGATCGTCGTTAATCTGTTTCAGAAGCGATTGGGCGAGTGCTATCGAACCATAGAGGCTGTAGGGCAGCCCGATAAAAGCCTCGACTGTGCGCCAGACAAAAACCCAGTCGACGGTTTTCTCACCAAACGAACTATTCATTCGCGGGGAAGCCCAGACAGACACGAGCCCTGCTGGAGAAGGATTGCCATCGACCGCTGGCAAATGAGGCACGACCAAGCACGCCCGTCGCGTCGATCTGGGACCGTCACCCGCAAAGCACGCGAGTAACTCCTTCTTGAATGCACTCAACTGATTGTTAGATGCCAGGCCCTTGCCGATCCGGCCGGATTCGCTCAAAAGCACATCTTGCGCGTAGCGCCTCATGTCCTCTTCTTGCTCGCGTAGGTAGCCGGGAACCGCAGACGCGCTTGGCGTCTCAAGCGTGAGCTTGAAAGCGATGAGCTCTCGAAGCGGTTGATGCGCATCGTCCGAAGAGGCTCGAGTCACCGCCTTGCGCAGCGTGTCGATGATGATCGGGTAGGCCTGCGTAGCGGACCGGCAGCGTAAGCCATCAGTGGCCTGCAATGGGTTCAGCCTCAGCATCTCTCGCGGGAGCGACCCATTTTCCAACTGGTTGGCAGGCGAATTGAGCTTCGGAGCCGCGTAGACCACAGGTGCAAGTTTGTAGAGCGCCTTCACGACGGATGTGGCGTCGTTGACCAAGTTGGTGTTAGCGCACAGTATCGGCTGTAGGTCGCGCACCTTCTTAGAAGGGACGTTGGCCAGGCGAGCAATCTCATCCTCTGGCCATGGTTTGCCGCCTTTCAGTCGAAGAACTGTCTCGCTGTGGCTGGCCGCGCCCCAGGCGAACACGTGGATCAGATCCGGGCCAGAGGCGGCAACCTCACACACCTGCGCGAGCGCAGCTTGCCAAAAGTCGGGTAGACCGCCGCCCGAATTCGGTCTGTCATCGACGATGACGACCTGAGTGAACAACTCGTTGGGCAGCCTATTCCCACCTGCAAGTGGCAGGTTTTCGTGGAATCCCACTTGAACGCCGACCAGGACGCACGGCAGGCGTTCAGATTCAGAGTTAGAGACTTCGATTTCTACTTCGTGGACGCCCTGAGTCCCACTTACGAGGTTATCCCCCCAAACGGTTTTATTGGCGTCGACGACTGATGCTTGCCTACCGTCCGCCGCGAAACGGATCCGGATGTCGATCGCAACTTCGAGATTGAGCTCGTGCTGTGCTTGAAGGATGCCGCCAGCAATCGCCGCCGCAAGACTGATTCTGGGGATTACCTTTGGTGCGGTCTCATTTAGGAGGCTTTCGACGGTGCACTTCTCAGTCACTGCAATGTCAAGCCACGTCTGTACATCTCGCAGGTACTCGTCCAAGCCCTGCTTTTCCTCCTCGCGATAGTACCTGTAGACAGCACTTTGAACCATGCCGAGGCGTGGGTCGCGGAATATTGCCGGTGCGGTCAAAGTATTGCGTCGCGCCATAACCGCGGCGAGCTGTGCGAACTCTTCGGAAGCTATCGGAGTCGCTTCAACGTCACTCGCTCCGTAAATTGATAGCTTGCCCCGGCGCTTGTCTTTCTTGGGCTTTGTCTTGGCCGGATCATCTGACTGACCCTCGTGTGGCTCAGCGCTTCCTTCTCCTCCGGAATTCTCTGCTGGAGCCTTAGTTGCCTCCTCAGCATCGACCAACGCAGCCTCCAACAATTCCACACTAATCGGACCATGGAAGAACTTCAATCCCAAGGTAAGGTCCACGTTGTGGCCTTGACCAGATTGGTCTTTGAACTGATGACCTTTGATGCGTCTTCTTAGCTCGAAGAGCGCCTCCATCATGGGCAAAAGCCCCTTGTCCGGCAAGATCAGGTAGTATTCATCGCCGCTCGGATGAAACGGCAAGCCGCCGTGGCGAAGGCAGAGATCGTGGAGTTCCCGATTAACCAGGCGGATGGCCTCATTGCCCCGTTCATGACCAGCTTGGTCATTGAGGTGCTTGAAGTGATCAAGGTCACCGTACAGGATTGCAACGGCAGGGTTATCTGCCGATGTATTGCGTAGGCGTTCGACGGACCGAGCGAGCTTGGCCTGAACGGACTCGGGCTTCCAGTTTGGTCCGCCCATCGATCGAATGTCGTTACCCCAAAGGGCTCTCGCCAAATCTGCAAACTTCGTGAGAAACGACTGCTCGTGTTCCGTCTCGGGATAGCGGTCGCCTCGGACCTCGAAGCTGACGGCAGTGCTCAACGTGCCCTTGCGCAGGACCGTCTGGGGCCCCTGCTCATCGAGGCAGCCCCATTTGTACTTCTGCCCGTGATACTCGATCTCAACGAGTAGCCGTTCTGCAAACAAACTTTCTGCTAGCGAATTGAGCCGCAGCGTGACTTCGTTCGGCGACAGCAGCAACGTGCTCGCCTCGCTGATCAGCGTGTCCAACTCGTTCATCTCATGGTTCAAGTCGGTTTCCATGTTTCGGATGTCTCCCTGTCCAAAGTCTTCTTGCTCGTGTGACTAGATCTAGGGCTTCAATCGCCCCCCGCGACGACGGATACGTGGTCTTGAAGCGGCTCACCGCTTGTGCGCTTGGAGACGCATTGGCCACGCAAACGCTAATACCGACCGAGGCGAGTAGCTCGACGTCGTTGTCGTTGTCGCCGATCGCCATGACCTTGGACGGCTCGATCTGCAAATTGCGCAGAAGTGCGGTGAGTCCAACAGCCTTAGTCGAGCCAGCAGGCCGCACTTCGATAAACTTGGAGCCACTGGCGGTGACAGACAGGCCCTCGATCTGTCGCACGGCGTCGTGGAGGCGCTTCCTGACGTCGCTGTCTTCTGCCCAGAGCAAGGCGGCGACGCAACTTGCGTCAGGTGGAACCTGATCGGCAGTGACTACGGTCAGACCATTGAACTCTCGCTCAGGCGCTGGGCCATGTCCGGTGAAAACCGGCCACTCATTTTCAAGTTGACCTGAGAAATCAGCTCGCAGCCAGTAGGTCAGTGCGCTGCCGCCGGCGCGTTGCACGGCGTCGCTCAAGCTTCGGATTGAAGCCTCGTTGATCGCGGTATGCGCGAGCAGTGCTCCGTCGCCTGAAATGACGGCGCTCCCGTTGTACAGAACGAAGGGCATGGACTTCTGTGGAGAGACGATCTCCGCCAAACGGCGAGCTCCAGCGTACGCGCGGCCCGTCGCAACGGTCAGTGGAACACGGTAGTAGTTCAGGCGGGCGATAAGACTGACCCGACGCTCCCAGATATCAGTCACTGGCGAATCGTCTGCATGGCTAATCAGCGTACCGTCAAGGTCCAGGACAATCAGCTTGAGGAGCGCGAATGGCTCCATCTCTGAGAGGTCCGCGAGTGCGCCCGGGAGAGGAACAGGGTTACCTGTCGACGTTAGAAACATGTTGTCGAAGCTGGCGCGGACTCCCGAAAGGTAGGGTGGACGAAGCGCTACAAAGGTAAAAAAGGCATGTTACCTTATGCCGCATTCGAGATGCGGGCCTGCCCGAGGCGCTAAAACAGACGCCGGTGCAAGATGGGCCTACCTAGACCGCCCGAACGACGGTTTTTCCGGCGATGCACCTAGCTGGCGCTTTGTCGATGATGAAAACGTGATGCTTATGCTCGCGTGCATTGGAGGCGGTGGTGTAGCCCAGTGCTGGAAGCACGTGCTCCTGAAGCTTGCCGGCTTCGCTCAGCATCTTACGCAGCTCGGACATCGGAATCTCGGATCCTTCGCAGTACTGTACGACGAGCCGCTTCCAATGCACGGCGTATATGAGCTCCTGTAGGTAGCTCGCTTCAGCGGACTTGCGAATTAGCGAAGAGGCGTCGAGCATTTGAATCGGCACTCCTGATGCGCTGTCTGGGTTAGTGTCGGGTCGCTTAAGCGATGCGAGCGATTCCGGGAGGTGGTAGTAGCGCGAGTAGTCGCGACGGTTGTATGGCGGATCGAGGTAGAGAAGGTCGAAGGTCTTTCCTCTGAGGACATCAAGCGCGTCACCCACAAGCGCCTGACCACCAGCCACCCCCGTTTGCACCGGAATCCATTTCATCTGGAAGGGCTTGAGCGCCTTGCGATGCCACTGCTTGAGATGCGCGTAGTAGGTTCCCGCGGTGTTGGCGCATGGGTCCATGCTGTTGAGAAACGAAGCCAGTAAGTACTTGCGCTCGGACTCACTCAAGAGGCCATCTTCGTTCCAGCGCTTGATCGCGTTCCAGGCGCCGGCGATGCGGGAAGCATTGTCACGGGTGAAGAACTGACGCTGAGTAGAGAACTCGGTGACGAGCCACGAGCGGTCGGCCCTACGCGTGTCGAGGTGTTCCAGAATGGCGCTGGCAGTCTGCAAGCCCGTGGCCTTGCGCAGGCGAGTAAAGCGGGGACGTACCTGGCAGACGATGCGCGCATGCTGGAACGCATTGGGCAACTTCAGGACATCGCAGGTTGTCACCTTCAAGCCGCTGCCCTTTAGCACGGCGCCAATCGTTCCAAGACCTCCGAACGCGTCGGCCGCGGTTGTTCCCGAAAACCCCGTTGTTGCGAGCTGCGCCACCTGCGCGGCGCTCGACTGCTTGGAGCCGAAATATCGAAACATGTCAGCGTTCCTCGCTTGATGCGTTGTATGCGATGGGCATGATGCGGAGACGAGTGAGTAGGGACGAAATGGCTTCAGTGAGCCGGCCGGGAAGCAGATGTCATTCGACCGAGGATAAATCCATGATTTTCTGACACAAAGGCTGCTGCATTTTCTGAGTTCGCTAGCTATCTCTGAACCAGTCGCTTGCGAACCGCGTGTCGAATGGTACCGCCGGAGGCTCGCAGTTCAGCTGCTCTACCAACATCTGTGCGGGCGCTGCAATGGCTGCCCCTCCGGTATTCGAGGCGATTCCAGCCTTACACGCCTTCGTCATCGACTGGCAACGCGCGCCCCGAGGGCATCACAGGGGCAGGCAGCAAGCCTATTGCCGCTGAAGGACAGCAATCGCGGCAGAGCAGTCGCTGAGCGGATTACTACTACCTACTTTTGCATGTCGCAAATTGACGATGGACGTGCACAAGTTAAGCCCTCAAAGCAAGCTGGGAATCTTCCTTCTCGCTACGGGTCGGATGTACTTTGCTAGTGTCACGTCCGACCTGTGCCCTGTTTGCTCACGTATCTGCCAAGGCTGTAGACCATTCTCCGCTGCGCTAGTGCAATAGCCAGCCCGCAAGCTATGGCCACTGACCTTCTTAGCGTCTGCTCCCACGCGCTCCACCGATGCCTTCACAACCAGCGCCACTGACTGCGCTGACAGCCCCTGCCGTGCGACACGGTCATGACGGCTGACGGCACGAAACACAAAACCCTCAGTAATTTCGGAAACTACCAGCCAACGCGCGAGAGCACGCACCGGGCAACGCTCGCCATTGGCGTGCGGAATAAACACGGTTCGCCCCTGAGCTTCCTGGTCAGTCTTGCTGGACGGCAAGAAAATCTCTACTCCGTTGGCTAGGTAGGTCAGGTGCTCCACTCGCACAGCCACAAGCTCTGACCGACGCATGGCCGATGCAAACCCAACCAGCAACAGCGCACGGTCGCGTGCTGCTTTGATCGGCATTTTCTGCCGGTCAATCATCACCAATGCCGCCAGCAGATCATCTTTGACCAAGGGCTGCACTTGCCGCTGCTTGGTGCCCAGTGTCCGGCGAATGCCCTGCATCACGCGCTTCACGGTCTCGCTTCGGGCCGGAGATTCCAGATTCTTTTCAAGGTGGGCCTTATGGATCGCGGTGAGCCGTCGCTCCATGGTAGCAACCGACAGTTTTTCTGCGCATCGGGCCAGGTACTCGGCCAGAGCCGCTGGACTGGCTGGAATGCCCCCGCCGTTGGCGAAAAAATGTTTCAGATCGGAGGCGTATGCGCGCTTGGTAGCCGCTGACTGGCTGGCCGCTATGAACTGCTCGGCAGTGGCCGAAAAACCGCTCAGAACGCCCTCTGGTGGCGATTTCGGCGTGCTGTTGGATGTGGTAGTGCTACGAGTAGACAAAGCTGCGCCAGCGCCCTCTTGCGGAGTGCGAATTTTTTTCATGGTGAGTCCTATGGACGGGTTGGAAAAACAATAAAAAACGGCCCGCGAAAGGGCCGTTTTGGTGGTTTCTGGCTAGCGAGACTTGCGTCTTATCGCTACCTTAGATCAAAGCGAAATTCCGAGAACCATAGCCGCATGGACATGCAATAGATTCACACACCAAAGGCATGGCAAGAGAAAATCAGTCGGGGTCAAGGAAAGAAAAGCAAGACAGCAAATACCAGTAGTCATCGTCCCGCCATTGCAGCGAGATTTACACAATTTTCTCAGGTCTACGGCCAGCAGGCAAGATCGAAAAAAATCAAAATATATTACCTTCGCTTAGATTTTCGTCTGAAGCCCTGCATACCACCCGTTGGTATGAGCGTCGCACGGATACTCTGGCTAGCCCCCGCCGCAAAGTCATTCGTTTGACGATTCAACAGGGGGCGCAGTGTGTGTATGTACCACTGCTGTTCTTCTCTAAGCCTTGCATTCTCCTCGGCAAGTGTGGCTCCCTTAGCAGCCACTCGTTGCTCAAGCTCACTCATTGCTTTTTTGGCGGCATCCAGTTGCGTCCGCAGTTCGGCATTTTCTACCGCAAGATTTTTATCTGAACGGGCACGAATGGCCTCAATCTGGCTCAACGTCAGTCCATACACATAAGTGGGCTTGCCGCTTGGTTTTTCGCGCCAAACCTGAAATGAGTGGAATTTCTTATCTCCCACTACAGACGCGAAATCAACCCCATCCGAATAACCGTCAGCATCAGACTGTGCAGGTGTGTACGCCTCATGCAGAAGCTTTCCTCTGATCTGTCTTGGTTTTGCAGCCATTCCCAACTCACTTTTTTACTCTTGAAGATTCTGCGTCTTCCGGCTCTCACCGACTAGGTGTTGTTGTGAAGACCGCTGAGGCGCTTCTGATGCTCGCTAGAAGTCCTCTGTCTGCGTCAAGCACCCAGACAGGGTTTTTGCTGGCTCATGTCTTCACTAACTTGAAGCTGATCTGGTATCGAAAAAACTGAATACTTGGAGTCACGGCTAAGGCTCGCCGGATGCGCAAATCGTCTTCCAGCGCGATGATGACGCCGCGCACAGCCTGATGCGACTCTGCAAGGTCTTCCTTCACAAATCCCATGTACCGCAACACTTGGCCTACCACCACGTCGCTGGCCTTGCCTCTCTTCAGTTCCACAACTAAAAGTTCAGACTTGTCCTTCTTAACCGCCAGCAAATCCATCGGGCCGGTATCAGTAGGGTATTGCTGCCCAACGGGTTCACCGTCCTCAGCATATATGTCGTAGTCCTTGCCCAACTCAGTCTGCGCCCAGTTCTTGACTAGAAAATCTTCTAGGTGCTTCTCCATAGCGAAGGCTGCAGCATCTTCTACATCAGGGTCGGACGCGACAAGTACCGGATCGTTGAGTTGAACACCCAGCAGTTTCTCAATCTCAACAGCATGGGGCGTAATCGTGCTGACCGTGCCGATTGAGCCAGTGGAGTTCTTCAACGCATCGCTCATGTCGTCACGCAGGATGGTCTGAGCTAGCCAGTTAACACTGCGGCGATGCGGTAGGGGTTGACCCGGAACATAGAAATAGTCGCTCGCCACCTCGCCTACGAAGTAAGTGCCCGATCCATTGGGACAAAGCACCATGTCTCCTTTTTGAATACCCTTAGCGACCGTCCATAGTGCGCCGCAAGCAAGGCCCGCCCCAATCATCGTTTTTTCAGGATGGGCATCCAAGAAAATCGGACGGTACTTTTGGTTAAAGTCTCGCCAGTTATCGAACAAGTCGGCACTCAGATCCTGAGCTATCTGGTAATCCGCGCCAATGAATCCCTGTTCATGGCAAAGTGCTGCATAAGCGCTTTTGGCACCAAGCATCACTCGAAAATAGTTCTTCATGTCTTCGGTCTCGATTTAGTGAGTCATAGGGGGCAGACTAGCTCAATAATCCCAGTCCTCGTGTCGGACTGGCAGGTTATTTAACTCATCCCGATAGTGCTGCCACTTGGGCATGAACAGATTCATAACCGATACAAACCGGGCGTTGTGGCTGTGCTCGATCAAGTGCGCGAGTTCATGCACCACGATGTACTCCAGGCACTCCGGTGGTTTCTTGGCCAGATCGGTGTTCAGGCGGATGGCGCGGCTGGTGGGGTTGCAACTGCCCCACTTGGTTTTCATGCGCTGCACAAAAACTTTGGATGCCTTCACGTTCATCAAGGCCTCCCACTTTTTCAGCAGCGGCGGCACAGCCGTTTTGACTTGTTCCCGGTACCAAGCGTCCAGCAGTTCTTCGCGCCGCGCTGTGGTGGTGCCGGGGCGCACTGAAAGCACGATGCGGTTGTGCTGGCGGTCGATACCGGGTGCGGCGTCGCGCTCCACCACCGTCAGCAGATAGCGCTTGCCCCACAGGTAGTGGCTCTCACGGTCGATGTAGTCGCGGGGCGATTCGCGCTCTTGCGCTTGTACCTTGCGTTGCTGGCCTTTGATCCATGGCAGCTTGGAAATTGCGAACACGCGAATGGTGTCCAGCGCCATGTGCTCGGGTGCAGAAATCCGCACCCGGCCAGCGGGTGGGTACACGCTCAAGTGCACATGCTTGATGCGCTTTCTAATCACATCGGCAGGGATACCGCCCAAGTCGATGGTCTCAAGCATCAGTATTCCGGCTGTGCGTAGATGATCAGGAACAGTCGCTCCACCTCATCCACGTCTTTGAGCACGTCGTACAGCGCACGCTTGATCACGAGCTCCTTGGCTTGCACGCCGCGCCAACCATCAGGTCGGGCCAGCTTGACCGCCTTGTCGATCTTCAGGGCAAGCTCTACGGCGGGGTCTTCTTCACTGTCGGCAGTGCCATAGGGGTCGTCTGCATCACTGATCGGGGTCGCGTTAAGCGCTGGCGAGTTCTTGATGTTGTTGAAGACGGCACGCTTACCAGGCGAGTCCAGCTTCGTTGGCGTGTCTTCCGCCTTGCCCGCCTGCACCTTGGTGGCAATGTCGGCGATACGCTGCAGGTACTCTTCGTACTCGATGGCCCGGTCTTTGCGCAGCTTGATGATTTCGTCGAGCAGCGCGGACATTTTTTCAAAGTAGGCCGGGTCGGTCAGGCTCTCTTTGATGATCTTGCTGCGAACGTTGTTTTCGATGGTCTCTGCAATCGCCTGCTGGTTGCCCTGCATGTCTGCCAGCTTGTTGGCAATGGCGTCCGCTATGCCGGTCTTCACGATCAGGTCCAGCAGGCCAATTCCGTCAAACGGAGAAATCTTGCGCGGTTCGGTGGCTTCAATGTACGTGTCGATCAGGTGCCGCATGTCTGCCTCGAACGGCTTCAGGTCCAGCGTTTCGCCGCTGGCCTTGCGGATGATCTCGCGGATGGCAAGGTACTGGTCCAGCTTGGTCTTGATGGCTTTGGCGTCGGCTTCGCTGTACCCGGCAGGGGCCATTTCGTCGGCCACGTTGGCATAGGCGCGCACCAGTGCCACCACGCCTTTGTAAAACGCCACTCGCTGTGGTTCGCGGGTTTTGAGGTCGTCGGCAATTTCTGTGTTGCCGCAGAAGTAGTGGATGTGCTCCAACTCCCCCTTGGGGGGCGGCACCGGCTCGCACAGCAAGAACATGGCTTCCAGCGCGTTGTCTAGCCGCTCCCGGCCCAGTGTCAGCCGGTCTTGCAGCATCACTTCGGGGTCGGCACCGCCCGCGCTGTGGTCGATTTCCGAGGTGTACACCGCAATGGCGTTTTCCACCTTCTTGAACAAGTCCTTGTAATCGACGATGTAACCAAACTCCTTGTCTTCGCCATCGAGCCGGTTGGTGCGGCAGATGGCCTGGAACAAGCCGTGGTCCTGCATGGACTTGTCGATGTACAGGTACGAGCACGGTGGCGCGTCAAAGCCGGTCAGCAGCTTGTCCACTACCACCAGCAAGCGCATGTTGGCCGGTTGTTTGATGAAGAGTGCCTTAGCCTCGTCTTCGTAGGTTTCGGTTTTGGACTTGCCTGGTTTGGCCTGCACATTGGCGAGCAGGTCGGTGTAGGTGTTGTAGATGAACTGTTTGTCGGTCTCGGTGTTGGCGCCGATCTCTTCCAACGTCACATCCTTGGCCTGCGGGTTGTACGAGGTGATGACCGCGCACCGGCCTTTGAACAGCGTCTTCTGGAACAGCGTGAAGTATTTGCACGCCTCGTAGATGCTGGACGCTACCAAGATGGCATTGCCCCGTTCGCTGGACAGGCGGGGTTTGGTGCTGAAGTCAAAAATAATGTCTGCCACCACCCGGTCCATACGAGCCTTGGAGCTGAGCACGTTTTGCATCGTGCCCCATTGCTTTTTCAGCTCTTGCTTTTGCCAGTCGTTCAGCCCTTTGGTCTTGGCATCAAACCACTGGTCAATCTTGTCCTGTGAACCCAGTTTCTGGTCAATGTCACGGGCCTCATACACCAAGTCCAGCACCACCCCATCTTCCACGGCTTCGCTGAATTTGTAGGTGTGGATGTAGCCGCCAAACACTTCCAGGCTGGTGGCCTTGTCTTTCTTGAGCAGGGGTGTGCCAGTGAAGCCAATGAACACGGCGTTCGGCATCAACGCCTTCATCACCCGGTTGAGCTTGCCGCCCTGTGTGCGGTGGCACTCGTCCACAAACACAAACACCTCGCCCACCGTAGTGCTGGGCTGGGCCTGCAGGTCTTTGATGAAGGCATCAAAGTCTGCATCGGAATTCTTGGCCGTCACGCCAAACTTGTGCACCAGCGAACACAGCAGCCGGGGCGTGGCCTGCCCCAGTTGGCTCATCAAGTCCCGCCCGCTGCTGGTGCGGCAAATGGTCTCGCCAGCGTCGGTGAACACCCGTTCGATCTGCTTATCCAGCTCGTCACGGTCGGTAATGATCGCCACCCGCGCCTGTGGGTTGTTCTCCAGAATCCACTTGGCCAGCAGCACCATCAAGATGCTTTTACCCGCCCCCTGCGTGTGCCACAGGATGCCGCCCTTGCGCTGCCTTACATACTCTTGCGCAGCCTTGATGCCGAAATACTGGTGCACGCGGGGCAGCTTTTTGACGCCGCTCTCAAAGAGCACAAAGTCGTGCATCAACTCGATGATGCGAGCCTTGTTGCACATCTTCAGCAGGTACTTGTCCAGCTTGAAGCGGCTGTTGTCTGCCTCGTCTTCCTTCCAGGTCAGAAAGAACTTTGCGGGTGTGCCGATGGTGCCGTATTGCATCCCTTCGGAATCGTTGCCCGCCATGACCAACTGCACGGTGCTGAAGAACCATGCGTTGAACTCGGGCTGCTGGTTCGAGAGGCTTTGCCGGATGCCATCGCCAATGCTGACCCGGCTGTTTTTGAGTTCCAGCACGCCAATGGCGATGCCGTTGACGTACAGCACCAAGTCGGGGCGCCGCTGCTGTTTGCCTTTGAGGGTGACTTCCTCGGCAATGGCAAAGTGGTTGTTGGTGGCCTCTTTCCAGTTGATGAGGTGCACCGTTTCCGTCGTCTTGCCCGCCTCGGTCTTCACCGGCACGCCATAGCGCAGCAACTGGTACACGGTCTGGTTGTTGCCATACAGACTGCGTTCGGGGTGGTTGGCTTCGGTGCGCAGCTTGTACAGCGCCGTGCTGATCTGCGGCGGGGTGTAGCCTGCGCTGGTCAGGTACTCGGTCAGCAAGCCCTCTTCGATATTGCTGTTATCAGCGCGGTCGGCCCAGTCGCCCAGGTAGCTGTACACCAGTTCGTCACAGAACAGTTTGACCACGCGGTTTTGCGTGGTGCGCTCTGGCTTGCCAATGTCGGTCATGTTTATGTTTCCTCCCTCGCCGCAAGATCACTAACTAGCCACCGCCACCGGCTTGGCGATGGTACGAATCACCCACGCCTTGCCATCAGCGTAGGACTCGATCAACTGAGCATTGCGGGCCTCCACCACCTTGCCGCTGGTGGCGAGCGCCTGCCTGCGCGCCCGCTGCACCGCGATGTGCGCCAGCTTGGGGATGCGTGCTTCCATACGCTGCATTGATTCTTCGCTCATTGCGGTGCTTGGCGTCATGGGGCGATGCAGAAGGTGTGTGGTCAAAATGGCCTCTGGCGCTTGTCTATCAAGCGCAATCAGCTACGAAATTCATAGCAAACGAATCCTGCCAGTCAGCAGCTCCTGCATCATGCCCTGCTTGATCTGGCGGGCCTTGGCGAGCCGGGACTCCAGCGCGGCGAGTTCGGTGTCCATGTCGCTCAGGACAGTGGCGATGGCGGTTTGCTCCGTCATCTGGGGCAATGGAAATTCAAGCGACTCAATACTTCCTGGACTCAAATTGTTGATACTTGAACCCGCAAGTAAGTTGTTGATGTAGTCCCGATATCGCGCTGTCTGAAATAGGTAGAAAACGAAAGCTGGATTGGATGAAGTGGATTCGGTCCGAAAGCAACCCATGAAAGCGCCGAACGTGTACTCATGGCCATCGGCTACGTCAAAGAACCCCGCTTTCCCCACTAGAGCTTTGCTTCCGTTCGCCATACAGACCAGAATGTCGTTCTTCCTAAGTAGTTGTTGCGGAGCAACTCTATTGAGATTTACAAACTGAATATCGTCGATAACAACTGTCGATTTTTGAACGTTGTTGGAACGCAAAAGACGTTTCGTATACGAAGTGTCGTGAGGCCACAGGTCGTTGTCGCCGTTATAGGTCACACCACGAATGCATTTGCCAACATCACCCAGCCGCTTAACCTCCCACCTCCCCCCAAACCCCGGCAGCCGCCGCTTGCCGGTGAGCAATTCCTGCATGGCGCCTTGTTTGATCTGGCGCTTTTTGGCGATGAGTTGATCCAGGGATTCAATGAGGGCATCGGCATCGCTCAAAGCGTCGGCGATGGATTTTTGCTCGTCAAGAGGCGGAACCGAATAACGAAAGTTTATTGCGTCACTAATGTTGAACTGCTTTTGTGCCGTACCGTACTGAACATTTCCTATTTGTGCGAGCCCCACACTCGAATTCATCAGATAACAAAGCCATCTGGAATCAAAACGCTGATGCTGGCGAACGATCATCACAGACGCGCAGTTACAACCATCTAACTCTGGCGGTACGACTGCCGCTATTCCCGGTTCACCAACACGAACAACTACCAAATCCCCTGCCGCCAAGCGTGACGCGGGTAGTAACTCATTGCTAGATTCACTTATCCTCCGTGCAGATTCCCAATTGATTTTGTTAGGCATGATATTTGAACCAACAAGCATTGGCACAAAACCATTTTCCTCAACATACGTGGACGGATTTATCACTAAACCCACGCTTTGGGAAGGCGATATTTGTTTTAGGCGTAGAACAGTCCAATCCGCAGGAATAATACCCACCTCGGTCTGCTTGTACCCCGGCTTCAGTTCCATACAAACCCCATCTTCGCCAGATGCTGGTTTACCTTGGCCTCCAATTCCGCCACGGAGCTGGCCATTTGCGGCATAGGTGTGTCGTAGCGGTCGGCCAGTTCCTTCACCCGCTGCGTCAGCGCCTGGCTGATGCGATCCATTTCGCCGTGGATGGCGGTGCTCAGCGCGGCCATCCACTTGTCATCCACCACCAGCGTCTTTGTGTCCGCTTCGCTCAGTTGGGGATATTGGGCATAAGCCTTGGCGTCTAGTGCAGCCTCGGCATCTTTCAGGCGTTTCTTCAAATCCGCCTCTTCCTTTGCCACCTTAAGCCAGCGGTTCAGCACTTCCGCTTCTTCCTTGGCATCCGCGTCGCCGTTGATTTCGCGCAGCCGGTCGGTCACGCTGGCTTTGTTGATCTTGTCAAAGCCTGAGAAAGCCGCATCGTCGCCGCTGTGCTCTTCTTCCAGCTCGGTGAGTTGTGCCGTGATGCTGTCGAGGCTGGCGGTTAACTTGTCAACGGCTGCTTGGTCTTGGGCGAAGTAGCGCGCCACGATCAGCGCCTTAGGCACCAGGTCACAGGCCCAGCCCTTGTCCACGGTCTTGGTGACTTTGCCGTCCTTGTTCTTCTTGACTTCAATCACCCGGTAGGTCTCTGCCTTCCAGCCGTCAGCGGCAACCAGGTAAGCATCGTCCTGCATGGTGGTGGCCCAGTAGTCCATGAGGTGCTGGTACACGGCGTACTCGTCGATGAGCGGCTGGCCGGTGTAGTGGGCAAGCAGGTTTTCGGACAGTTCGACAATCAGGTGTTTGGGGTGGAAACCGGGCTGCAGGGCTTTGAGTTTGGGGGCTGTTTGCTGCTGCCAGCCATCAAACAGGGCGTTCATGCGGCCAATGAAGGCGGCGAACTCGGGGTGGTCGTAAATGGTGCTTTTGATGGCGGTCTTGTCCACGGTCAGCGACAAGTAGCCAGGGCGCAATGTGGTGAACAACGATTGGCGCAGGCCTGGGCACACCGTCCAATAGGGTTGCAGGGCGTTCACATCAGTCTCTGGAATGCCGCCTTGCAGGTGGCCCGCAATGTCTTGCAGGTCTTCGGGTACGCTGCTGTCGATGTAGCGCGGCAGATTCAGGTTGAACTCGTTTTTCTCGATCTCTTCCAAGCCCACCATGCGGGCGAGTTTGGGTACGTCGATCTGTTTGGTGAACACATCCACGATTTTGTGAATGTCTTGTTCGCGCAGCCGGTTCTTGGGGCCATCTTTCATGTAGCCGCTGCTGGCGTCCATCATGAAGATGCCTTTGCGTGCATGGGCGCCCTCTTTGTCGATGACGATGATGCAGGCTGGGATGCCGGTGCCATAGAACAAATTGGCAGGCAGGCCAATGATGCCTTTGATGTAGCCGTGTCGGATCAGGCTCTTGCGAATGTCGGCCTCGGCATTGCCACGGAACAGCACGCCGTGCGGCAAGATGCACGCGGCTTTGCCGGTGCTTTTGAGCGAGCGGATGATGTGCAGCAGGTAGGCAAAGTCGCCCTGCTTGGCAGGCGGCACGCCGAAGGTTTCAAAACGGCCGTAAGGGTCGTGCAGCGGGTCGATGCCGGTGCTCCAGCGCTTGTCAGAGAACGGCGGGTTGGCCACCACGTAGTCAAAAGTTTTGAGCACGTCTTGGCCGTTCAGGTCGGCTTTGAACTTGGGGTCTGCCAACGTGTTGCCCTGGCGGATTTCAGCCGTGGGGTTGTCGTGCAAGATCATGTTCATGCGCGCCAAGCCGCTGGTGGCCGAGTCTTTTTCTTGACCGTACAGCGTGACTTTGGCCGATGCTTCGTCGCCCACCTTCAGCAAAAGCGATCCCGACCCACAAGTCGGGTCGTACACGGTCGTTGCACTCGTGGTGTGTGCACCACCAATGCCGATGATCTTGGCCATGATGCGGCTGACTTCGGCGGGGGTGTAGAACTGGCCCTTGCTCTTGCCACTTTCGGTGGCGAAGTGGCGCATCAGGTACTCATACGCATCGCCAAGAATGTCGTCGCCATCGGCACGGTTCTTGGAGAAGTCGAGCGCTGGGTTTTCAAACGTGGCGATGAGGTTGGTGAGCCGGTCCACCATCTCTTTGCCGGTGCCGAGCTTGGTGGCGTCGTTGAAGTCTGGCATGTCGGCCAGCTTGTTGGCTGCGGCCAGTGGGCCAACAATTTTTTTATTGATCTGGTCGCCAATGTCCGTGCTGCCCTTGAGCGCCACCATGTCGGCAAAGCTGGCACCGGCTGGAATGGTGATGGGCGCGAAGGGGTGCCCTGCGTACTTGTCGCTGACGTATTTGATGAACAGCAGCACCAGCACATAGTCTTTGTACTGGCTGGCATCCATGCCGCCGCGCAGTTCGTCACACGATGACCAGAGAGAAGAGTAAAGCTCGGATTTCTTGATTGCCATGGGGCGTCGCAGATTTTTTACGTAACCGACGATTGTGGACGACGGCGGCAGTGGTGGAGACTGACAAGCGGCAAGATCGTCCAGATCGGAAAATTGCTCAAAATTTAAGCAAAAAGAGTGCAGTTTTTGATCCAACCGATGGTGTGGAAAGCGCTGACTGGGGACGAAATTCGGGTTTTCAGGGCTGTTTTATGACCAATTTGGTTGATTTTGCGCTGATTTTGCTCAAATTTTGAACAATTATATTTAATTTGATATATAATTGCAAAAAATATGCTTTATCTTGAATAAAGCGAGCTTGAGCTCAGTTGCCGTGCTTTTAAGCCAGTTTATGGCTTATTTTGCCGTGATTTTGTCGCCTCGCCATGCTGCGTTCGCAGCCCCGGCTGAATGTTCTGTTCGGCCTAATTCCAAGCAGTTTTTCCACGCCGTCGTAGCCCCTTGTTGACCCGCTGGTCTAGGCGGTCGGCGTGCACACGTCCGGAGGGAGTCATGACCCACGAAGCCACCTGCAATGCGGCCTTCCGTCGTCACCACATGGGCCGATTGCTGCATCGAATAGGGACGCTACTTCCCCAATGGCTGAACGGCCCGGACTTGGCGCGGGGATGCCGTGATCTGGAGCAACTGTGCTGGCGTGAGCTTGGGTACCCAAGGCAGCCTGTGTTTGACGGTGATCTACCGACATTTTTGATGGTGGATGCTGATGGTTATTCCGCCAATCTGTCGATGCCAACGGCCCCGGCAGAACTAGCTGCCCGGATGGCTGCATTGGAGCTATCGCCGCTGCCTCCATCTTCACTCGTTGGCACGAACCTCAGTGCGCTGGCTCGCCTGCTGAACCTCACACGGTTCGAGTTGCAGTGGCTACTGTGGTCCTACTGCATCCGGCGCTTCGGCGGTGCGATCTTGCCGGGCCTCCCAGTGCGTAACGCCAATCACGGCTGCAACGTGCTGGCGCGGCTGGCAGAGATGCCGGTGGATGTTGTTCGAGACGCTGTGGCATCGCGCCGTTTGCACACCTGGGGCTTTCTCAACGGCATCAGTGCCGATGGAGAAGTGCCTTCACTTCTGAGCGGGTGGCTATCTGCAACCGACCAATTTGCAGACTGGATTGAGCAGCCATACGCCTCGGACTCTGATCTGCTGACCGCGCTCTGCCAAGCGCAAGTTTCGTTGACGGCCTCTAGCTGAGGCCCTGTCTATCGTCGGCTGCTTTTCTGCGGCCGCACTGATTTTTCTCTCCCGCGTTTTCTATCCGGTACCTGTTTGCGGAGGACTACGCACGCCCGTTTGTTTTTCAGTTTTGTTTCGTTCCCTATCTATGGAGATTCCCATGACCACTACACCCGAATCCACATCCAGTCTGGTTTCGTCTTCACCTACCGTCGCCACCATCATTTACTCCAACACCGCCAAGTTTCCGCTGGGCCAAATCGTCGCCACGCCAGGCGCTTTGGAACTGCTGCAAGAAACTGGCTTCAGCGCAGCAGCCCTGATCAGCCGCCACGTGCATGGCGATTGGGGCGATCTGTGTGAAGAAGACCGTACAGAAAACGACTACGCCGTCACCCGCCGTTTGCGGATTCTGAGTTGCTATCGGCTGGTCGATGTGGAGCGACTGGCTGCAACGCCCCGAGACAAGCGCTCGTCACTGTCAACGCTCTGGATCATCACTGAAGCCGACCGCAGCGTCACTACGCTATTGCTGCCATCGGATTATTGAAATGTCCAAGGTAATCTCCTTGAATCGCCCAGCAGTGTCCTATCGGTTTCAGCGTGTATATCCGGGATTGCAAACAGGGCACGCGTTGACCGTGCAGACCAAACGACAAGAACCAGTCCGGTTCTTCATGCAGCAATCTGATCTTGATGCAGCCTGCGGGCTGCATATTGCAGCGATGATTTTGGCAATACACGATCTCGCAAAGCCGTCTGCCCTACACGAGATGTGCCATAGGAAAACGGGTGTCTCTGCAATGGTCTGGCAAGCATTTCAGCACACATTTTTTGCAGGAGTGCACCCTGAAGAGTGGGTGGAACTGATAGATGGTCTGAACCTGCCGTTGGCAATGACAGCCAAGTACGGCGTGCAGGACAACGCCGACGGTCACGCCCTTGAATGGTTGATGCGCGGCGGCGATCTGGTGGCACTGGCATTCGCGTCGGTCAAACACTCCAGAACCAAGCATTGGGCACTGGCTGTCGGGGTGGAAGGCAACGCGATTGGCAAGGTGCAAACGCCGGACACCATTCTCTTGCTCGACCCCAGCGCCAGCGAGCCGAGTTTTGCGCCCTGCAACGCGCGGCTGCGTTTACCAATGACCGGCTCCGGCAGCCGACGCGCGTCACAGAACGTGCCCAAGTCGTCGGAAGATGGCAAGCGCAAGCCGGTGCATTGGCTGTACGAAGCGGCCGAATGGAACGCTGAAGAAGTTCGACTTTTGGCCGCCGTGCGGTTGCAACTGAGGTAGACAGCATGAAGCGCACTCTGATGCGACGACAGGTCCTCAAAATCGTCGCTAGCGTGACGTTGTCACCGTGGCCACTGCCTGCGGCATCCACTTCAGCCAACAGGGTTCAGCAGGCGGCGGCGCTGCTGACTGCAACAGCAGAAGGTGCCATATTGCAGATCGATCTGGAAGACTTGCTCGATGCACTGAAGTTCTGCGGCAGCTCCCCCGTGAGCTTCACGGTGACGAACCACGACGCGTGCAAAGTGCTTGATGCTTGCCGCGATGCATTGGCACGGATACCGACGCACAACAAAACAGCCGCTGTGGTGGTGTGCAGCGGGTACGGCGAGAGCTTTGGTCTTCACCATTGCACAGAGGTCTTCAGTGTGGTCCAGCACGCCATGGATGAATCGGCGTATCAGGTGTTCGCTGCGGTATTCGACCCCGCGCTGGTAGACGCCATGAGCGTCACGTGTCTGGTTGGCGCACCAGATGGTTAGCGCAGCGGTGAGCGCCGCGTTCCATGCGGCCTATCTGCCCCGGTTTTCGCCAATGACGCTTCGTTGACGCGGCGCTTCACAGACGTGCGCCGAAGGCTCTTTGGCAGTTGGGTCTCAAAACCAGCCATCAATTCGGTGATGGTCATACCGAGGGCCTTCGCCAACGAGTCCAACACCAGCAACGTAGGTGCAGACAGACCACGCTCCAACAGCGAGATGTAGGTACGGTCCATAGACGCATCGAAGGCCAGTTCCGCCTGGGACTTGTCACTGTTCTTGCGCACGCTCTTCAGGTACTCACCAAAAGCCACGGCCAGCGGATGACGGTCGGCCGCGACTTTCTTCTTGGCGGTGGTTGGCGTGGATTTCATTGAGGCAAAAATGCCTCAATGACGACTTAAATACGACAGAGTAGATTCTTCATTGTGAGAAACTTTCAAATTCAGAAAAGAGGACAGAGATGGCAAAAATATTGCAAGACACTGCCTACAGATATATCGCCTTTGTGTGTGCTGCAGTTGGCTCCTGTTTGGTGGATAGTGCTACAGCAGCGCCGGTAGTAGACCTCAGTGGCGGTCAAACCGGCCGCATAGAGTTCACATCCTCCACCCCCGACCACCGCTGGGCACTGATCCGTGGCCGGTTGGGTCCTGAAGTGACGGTTTACGGCGATCTGTTGATGCCAACCCAAGCGAGCAGCGGAAAGGTGCCCGCCGTGGTGTTCTCGCACGGCAGTGAGGGCGTAAGCAGCCTGTACTTCGATGTGTGGGCCAAAACACTGAACAACGCGGGGTATGCCGTGTTCGTAGTGGACAGCTTCAAGCCGCGTGGCGAGGACCGCGTGACCGGCCCCACCAAGCAATTGACATGGAATACCGTGGCCAACACTACGGATGCCCTGTATGCGCTCAAGCTGCTGGCAACCCATCCTCAGATCGACAGCAGCCGTATCTTCCACATGGGTTGGTCGCGTGGTGGGCAGGCTTTGCTAGATGCGGCATGGCCGACCTACCAGCAGCATGTGCTTCCGGCCAATGTGAAATGGGCCGGCAGCGTGGCGGTCTACCCCGGCTGCAATATGCGCTACCGGGTGGATCACCACAGCAAGCTACCCGCTCCCCTGCTCATGATTCTTGGTGAAAAAGACGACATGACCTTGCCCAAGCCGTGCATGGAGTTGGCAGATGAGTACGCCGCAGCAGGTAATCCGGTGAGCTACAAGATTTATCCGGGTGCCACACACGTCTTTGACCGGCTCAACCAGCCATGGAAGAAGTACAACGAAGGCAACTTCAATCTCTGCTCTATGGACGTACGAATGCCCTACGGAGCAAACGACCGCAGTTGGGGTCCAGCTCACGACAAATATTCGGGCAAGACCTTCACCGATAACGCGGAATGGAACGCCTACGTACCAAAGTGCAGGCAGACGTCCTGGGTCACGGTGGAAAGCAATGACAAGGCCCGAGAGCAGGCCGTTAAAGACGTTCTGGCGTTCCTGAAAGGCATCCAATGAAGCTCACTACCAAACACACCTTGCGGCTGCTGGCGGCCGCTGCCCTGACTTTCTGCGCTCAGGCCATGGCGCAAGTCACTCCAGTGGCAGATGGCGGTGCCGCCGCGCCGGATGAATGGCTGCTGGCCAAAACTGGCCCGCGCTGGTTCCAGATCACGCAGCCCAGCCCTAACCCGAGCGCGTTGAACACCCGCGCGCCATCGGCTGGAGAAAGCGCTCTCGTAGACCGTGCTCGCGCCCTCGTCGGCCAACGGCCAGCCAAAGCCTTTGCGCTGCTGGACGGCAACACCATCGTGTACTCGGCGTTCAATGCACCGGCAGACTCCGACTCGCTATTCTTCGGTATGTCCATGGGCAAGACGGTCACGGCCATGGCGGTGGGACAAGCCATCTGCGCAGGCAAGCTCACGCTGCAATCCAAGGCCGGCGATGTGTTGCCCGAACTGCAGGGCAAAGCGCTGGGCAATGCCACGGTGCACGATTTGCTGCGCATGGCATCGGGCGCGGCAGAGCAGAACGGCGATAGCACCATCTGGACGCCAGAGCAGACCAAGGACTGGAACCAGGGCTTGCTGAATCTCGCAGAGTTGATTGCGACAGATCGCATCTCCAAGGCGGCACGCGGCGCTTTCTCAGAGTACAAGCCCGGTGAGGTGTTCGCGTACAAGTCCACCGATCCCATGACGCTTGGCCTCATGGTCAGCCGCGCTACGGGCATGCCGCTGAGCCAATGGATTCAAGAGCAGGTGCTGAACCCCATGGGCGCAGCTCATCCTGGACTGTATTCGCAAGACCGTGCCAAGAATGGGCTCGGAGACTCAGGCATGCGACTGCGCATGGAAGACTGGATGCGTTTCGCGGTATGGGTCAAGGAATCGTCCAAGAAGTCGGATTGCTTTGGTGACTTTGTGAAGGCTGCGATGGTCAAGCAGATCGGCAACGACCGCAATCCAGCGGCGCGCAAGCATGGCCGGATGTTCGGTGGTTATGGCTACCTGATCTGGACGGAAAACGTCACAGCGCCTGACACGGCATGGGCATCTGGCTGGGGTGGTCAGCGTATTGGCTGGAACTACCGCAATGACCGGATGTTGGTGGTGTTCTCCAGCAGAGAGGCGTGGATGCCGGAGGTGTATGAGCTTGCGCGCGATTGGGGGAAAACGCAGCGCTAGCTCTACAAGAAACTCACGGTCCGTGCACGAGCGTTCCACGCAAAAGTTTTGTGTGGCGGCATTGCGTTGGTTACAGCCACTGTTTCAGCAGCAGCGATGAAGCAAAGGTCCCTCATGCATGTGATCGCCAAACGGCCGTTTTGAGTGGCTTTCGATAGTTGCATGCGACTCACAACCACTCCAACCATCGAAAGCGTGTCTGATCGCGTTCAAACTCGCGCCATGTCGTGACGTTCGGCCATGGCTGGAGTGTCGAACGAGTCGTCGGTTATTGGTGGGTTTTAGCAGCTCCTACATCAGCACCTTGGCAGAGCGAATTCCACTTGTGGCCATAGCTTTTGAAGCCGGTACCATGGAGCAAGACCTCACGAATGGTTTGCATGGCACGGTGCTGAAGTTCGACGCTGGGCTCTCCGCGAATCTCAATCCCAGTTTTTGCCAAGACGGTTTTACGCGTAGCGGCAAATGTGGTGGGACTGTTGGTAAATGCCGTCCGGTGTCCGCCAAGCCACAAGAGCAGTTTCATTTGCTGAACGTTTGTGAGTTCACCGAGGTGGTCAATATTGGGCACCACGCCGCCTGCGGTGGATAGACGGTTGAGCCAGACTTGCATGCGCTGGCGGGCAGCTTCAATGTTCCATGCCAGCGGGTCGTTCAGGCCAAGGCGCTTGAGTTCAGGTGCGCGCAACACAAGTTCCATACGCGCACAGTTTTGGACTTTGGCAAGCAGACGGTCCCGGCGATAGACGCTGGCAGGCAAGACCCGGCCGCGCTTCTCGATCTCCAAGTCTTTGCGATAGATTCTGAACGTCCAACGGTTGCTGTGCTGGCCTGCGTAGACGGTTTCAATACCGTATGCGCTGAAATCCTTGGCTTTGGCATACATCAGGCTACGAACTGCTGCCATGACAGCGGCAGCGCGCTCGGGAGTTCCACAATCACAGTGCAGCGCATAGTCAACGCGAGTCATCTCGAACTTCCCGCGATTGATTTTGCGGCGTTCTGCCGCCGTGGGCTCGATTCTCATCTGCTCAAGGACGGCAAATATCAGTTGTTTACAGGGCTCGAATAGCTCTTCCACACCAACAATGTTCTGGCCGGTCAAGAACTTGGGAATGGATGCCTCGATCATCAGCTTGGTGCCCTTTTCACGACTAAAGACACGGGCCTTGATCGTCGCAGAGAACGGAGAGTGGACTTGAAGCTGGTAGTTGCCGTTCCAGGTGATATTGGGGTTGTTCTGCGCAATCTTGCGGAGGGACTTGTGGTCCACGTCAATCATTACCGCAACGGTATCAATCAGGCATGAAAAGAATGGTTTCCAAGCCAACGCCGGTTTGAGCGCCGTGGTTGCCAGCAGAAAGCGCATGGTCGGCTTCACCGCCGTGGCTGGTTGCTGTGGCATTGCCCGTTTGGGCGTGGTGAGCTTATGCGCACTGCCAATAGCCACTGATGCGCGTTTTGCTGGCGATGTTGCGCCGAAAAGCCAGCGAGGGTTGTCGGTGGGAATGGACTGATGCTTGCGAGGATATGCTGAAGATTTCATCATCGTTTCCAACATTGAATGTATTCGTGGTTTGTTGCGTATTACGGTAGCTATACGAGCAAGTGGTCATTTCCGCTGATTCGGTGCTACCGACGCACCCTGACGCTGACTTGCTTGTATGGCTCAGAAATGGACGTGACAACGTGACAGCAGGTCTACGCAGCTTCTGGAATGGATTCGTAGCAAATAGACGCTTTGATCGCATAGAAGCGCTTCCGGATGCCCTTCGCTTGTCCACTCTTAGGCAGACGAAATTGACGCTGAAAGCCCTCTGAATCGGCAATCAAATACCCTGCATCAAATAATTTCTGGGTGGCCATCTGCGTGCCGAATTGAGCCCCAACAAGCTCTTCAAAAACACCCGGCAGAAACAAGAACAAGCGCTCTTCTCCATCACCTTTGGTGTACCCGTAAATCCCGCTTTGCTCAGTACGGCCAAACATTGACAGCGAGGGAAAGCGGTTCGCATTACGGTCGATCAAGTTACGTACCGTCTGAATCACCTTTTCACCGACAGGTGTCGTGCCATGCTTCTGACGTGCCACATGCTCTTTCAGTACCAGCTTCGCTGCGTCGATGATTTCGGAGCGAGTGACTTGAAGCAATTTCATTTTTAGAGCAGCGTGGCCAGCACACACCCACACTGACAAACCACGAACCATTCGGATCGTGACCCGGTCCGTAATGTCAAGCTCAGCACACAACGCTGATTCAATCTCCTGAAGCTTTTCAGGAAGACGCGCGACGAGCATTGCATGATTGCTGGATAGACCATTGACCCACGCGTCCCAGAGGGCGCCGTAATACGCCTCGCATGCTGTCTTTAATTGATCGGAAAACTGCTTCGGCGTCAGCCCCTCTGGAACGTTGTGAAAAATACCGTTCTTTCCAGAGACGACCACTTCCAAAAGCCGTGCGGAGATGCCCTCTGTGAGGGTCACTCTCGAAGTCGCCACGATTTCTCCCAGCGTCTTTTCCGATGCGGCAATTAGTCCGCACGTCAGCGGTGGAGCCTCATGTGCCTTCTGGTCGGCGGCGCTGGTTTTGCGGCTAGCGCTATTGCCCACAAGGAAGATCAGCTTCACTAAACCGTCTAAGTTCTCGGCACCGTGAAGCTCATCAAGGAATGCTGGACAGTCCTGGCTTTGCTCAAGGCGGGCGCGAATACCATTGGCCGTACCTGCACAGTTTTCGATCTCACGCGCTTGTTCACGCGTTGACTGGGCTACTTGCTGCGCCGTAGTTTTACCTTGACTACTCTGGCCAACGATCATCAAGATCAAACGAGGCAAGTTGAATGCGCGACACATTGCGGAAGCAAGAGCTGCAAGCACCACAATCAACAAAAATGGATTGCCTTTGAGGTACCTCCCGATATGGTCATTCCATGTTTTAACGTCACACGACGGTTGCATCAGCTTTTGATCGCTGATGGGTACATATGCGATCTTGATAGAGGGGGCCTTGCCCAAAGAGTGGATGACCCCGCGATGCACGTAGAAGCGGTACTCGATACCCTGATCTTTGAGCTGACCGAAGCCATCACGGTCAACCAAATGGATCACTGAACTGATGTTTTGCAGCAGAACTGCACCCAGCTCACGTAAGCGCTTTGTGGAGAGGTAGTCATGCATGCCAGCCCGAACAGCAAGGCGGGCAACTTCATCATGACGGCCCTGTGCGAGTTGCATGAGATCAAGGCGGATGTAAAACTGGCGCCCCTTGGTATCAAGGGCCTCCACAACAACAGAGCCAAGTTCATCGCCATTCGCATCAACAGCTTGGTACACGTGTTTGACGCTTGGTGGAAGTTCACAGGCATTGATCTGCAAAGTTCGAGATGCACCAGCAGCACAGGAAGCAGGAGGCTTGATTGCCAGAGAGGCCTTGAGTTTTTTTGTCGTTGGCGTTTTCATAATCGAGATTGAAAATTGAGGGAACAAGAGAGCGACTTGACTTGTGTAGTTGACTTTTGCGGTCAATAAGTCTTTACAGTGCTCCGGTCAGCTGCGTGCATTGCGGTCAACGCTGCCATGCCGTTCCACCCATTCCAAAAACGCCGTCTCGTTGATAAGGACGCGGCGACCAACGCGACGAATAGCCACGGCGAGACCGTTGCCGGGGATGATGTTTTGGGTACCTCTGCGAACTGCTCCAACACGGTCTTTGGAAGCGAAGATCAGTGCACGCAAAGAGTTCTCACTCCAAGCCGGGTGCTTGACTGCCATCTGAGCGACTGTGAGCCAAATAATTGCCGGGGGCATCTGCTCAGAGATCGTGACACCGGCCGAGATCGGTTCGCTGTAGGCAGCGCGCTGATTGGCGCGGCGAAGAAAGGCGACTAAAGTCGAATCGACTTTAGTGCGACCACCGCTAGAAAGATGGGTAGCGGGAAGATTTGGCTGGTACTGCTGCATACCGTACTCCTGGAAAAATGTTGTTGATCAGCACTTGCTGACACCCAAACTTTTCCAGTTTTCGAGCACATAAACAGTGACGCAACTTTGGGTACGTTTTGCGTCACGCAGTCGATTCAACAGACATGAGCTGCGTTTGTTGGACCCACACTCGGCTCGGCGCACGGCAAAGTGCTAGCCATGGCAACAGGAGTCGGAATTTGCTGAGGGTTTTAGAGCCCTCATGTAATTTTGGCCGTGACAACGTGACGCCTCTCGAACGCGACGAGTCAGACAGAATGAAGCACGGTTGGTATCTACAGGAAAGCTAGCGCTTTGTAGTCACGGTCTCTCAACCTGAGCGCTCGCACCATCTTTTGTCTCACTGTTTCTGTGATCTTCTCTGTGTCATGCAGCGGGTTCGCTGGATCGAAAATCACTTTCACCGGCACTGGCTCGGTGTTTTTACCTTTGCGGCGTCTCACTTGTTTCTCCACCACTGGCTCCAACTCCAACGCAAGGCTGGTCGGCGTAGCGCCCTCCTTCAGGCGATCAAGTATGAGAAGGTACTCTTGATAGACACCGTTCCTGTCGGCTTGGCTAGGATACTTAGCCAGGATCTTTGCGTTGCGAAGTAACTTTTGATGCTTTTGAAGCTCTTCTTTGGCTCGTTTGATCTGAAAATTCAATGGCAAATTGAGATCAAATCTCACATCAACTTCAGAAGTACCCAAGACAGGTAACTCGTAGTCGTGCCCCCAAACGGTGGCACTACGGATGAACATGTTTCCATCCGCCCCCTTCACCATCGGTCCCTTCGTTTCAACATGCTCTGAACTAGCATTGAAGCTGCGACCAGGCCGATGCATGGGACGAAATTCATCAGGGTCCACGCCATCCAATAGGGGAAGCCAAGGTGCACTCGCAAGCCCCCACTCGATGAATGGATGGTGGGCCCAAATGCCAGCGGCAGTTTCGGCATCTAACTCCGTGTTTTGTACTGGGTCGATCCATCTACGCAGACAGTAGGTTTCCAGCCAGAAACGCCGTGAAACGATGAGTTCTAGCTTCTCGTCCGCTCCCAGGATTTCGGAAGCTTTAGCGCGATACTCTTCAACCGTTTCGCCTAGATCATCCAAATCTTCAAGGTATTTATCGTCGAAAAAGCGGAGGTTTAGCGTACCGATGACCGACTCATTGAGCAGGTCCTCGCTCAGGAGTAGGCCCTTGCACCGTGCAACCAAACAACTGAGCTGATTGAGCTGCTCTTGCGTCAGCGATGAGAGCAACTCGTAAGCAGCGATGTACTCCGGATTGCGGCGAAGGAATTGCCAGGCCCATTGCTGGGCGGTCCGGTTGTGCTCTGGCTTAGATAGTGTTGTATGTGGTTGGGACATTCGACTGCTCCAATAGCCCGCCAGTCTAGGAGATCAGACGAGGCCGACCAATGTCTTTGCCTTGCTTCAGGTACCACGGTGCGGCAACTTAACTCCACACCTGTCGCGTCACAGCTATGTCACAGTTGCTGCTAAATTTCGGCATAAATCCCGATTGTTGCGGGCTGCTAAAATCACATTGTCTAGAGTGAAGACAGCAATTGGCAGCAATTGGAAACAGTTAGTGCTGGAGTTCGTAATGAGAAGGTCGGGGGTTCGATTCCTCTTTCCGGCACCAAATTTCCGAATAAAAACAACGCACTAGCCCTTGCAGGACAGTGCGTTGTTTTGCTTTTATGAGCACGTTTTTGCACCTCATGTGTGCCAAATTTGTGCCAGCAGGCGACAGCTTTTCCTTACCCGTCAAAGCCTCTCATCGCTGCGGTTTGCACTATCATGCGAACTGCGCTGGGGAAACGTAAGAAGGTCGTCGGCAGACCTACAAACGGTCATGGGCAGCAAGCCAGTTGCACACTGACCACCAAAGCCGATGGCGCGCGCCGTCCAGCAGCCCTCTTGCGAAAAGCGGAAGTAGCAAAGGGGCCAGAAAGGATGCCGAAAGGCAATCGCCCTTGAGAACGAAGCCGCCGGTCAGGATGAGGCCGGGGACAATGTGCAGCGTTCCGGGGAGAGCAGACCTACGTGGGGCACAACCCCGTCATGGTGGATTCGTCATCGCTTGGCAGAGCCGATGACCAACCCCGAAGCGCCATGACTGCCGCGGACTCATTCGTGCCATTCCGGCCCGTGCCGGTATGGCCCGGACAGGTCATGGCCCATGAAAGCTCTGCTTACGGTAGAACAACTCGCCGTATACATTCACAAATCCGTCGCCAGCATCCGCAGTGACGCAAGTCGCAATCCCGCCTCACTGCCGCCGATTTGTCGGCCTCCGGGAACGAAGCGGCTTCTCTGGCGCATCGAGGACGTAGAAGGCTGGCTTGCCCTGCATGTTCGTGGTGAAGCCGTCCCTGTTGAGGTGCCACCGGCCAACGACAACGCAAAGCCGAAGCGTGGGCGACCGACCAAGGCCGAGCAGGTAGCACGGCAGCGCCGAGCTACAGTTCTCGTAAGGGCTTGAGCGATGGAAGCCGCAGCAACGAGCGCGGTCAAGCCGCGCCAGGCTTCCACAACCAGCGACCAGCTAGAGCTTCGACTCGAAAGGCTACGAGCCACCGTAAAAGCAAAGCAGCAGGCCGCAGGAGAATCCTTGCAGGGTTCGCCGCTGCCCCGAGAAGTCGTCCAGTTGCCCCTATGGCCCGAGCCCGTCCGGGCGGTGCCGAACGGCTTCTTGCGGTCGGCCTTGTTCGGCGCGATCGCCAAGGGGCGGCGGCGCTTCGTCAAGGGCGAGCAACTCGCCGCCCTCGATGGCATCGAAATCCACTACACAGGCGAACGCCTCGATCAAGGCGACCTTGACGTGTATGAGAGCGTGCTGCATGCGGTGCGCTTTCAGGCGCTGGGCGAGCGGTGCCGGGTGACATCCTATGCCCTGCTGAAGCTCATGGGCAAGACTGATACCGGTAAGAACCGGGCGACCCTGCAAACGCGCGTCGAGCGACTACGGGCCAACGCCATCCGCATGAAACAGGGGCGATACAGCTTCATTGGCGGGCTGGTCGATGAAGCCTACAAGGACGAGGAAACGCAGGCATGGGTGATCGTGCTGAACCCAAAGCTGCGAGCCTTGTACGGCACCGACCAGTTCACATGGGTCGAATGGGCCGTGCGCCGCGCGCTGGATGGCCATCAACTCGCACAGTGGTTGCACGGTTTCTATGCCAGCCACGCCAAGCCGTTCCCGATGAAGATGGATACCTTGCTCAAGCTGACGGGCGGCGAGAACGACAACCCGAGCAGCGGAAGGCAAAAGCTACGCAAGGCGCTGGATGCCGTGACCGAGGCCAGCAAGGCCCACGGCGAAGGGTTCAGCTACAAGATTCACGGTGAACTGGTGCACGTCGAAAAGAAGGCCAGCGGGGCGCAGCGACTGCACTTGGCCAAGAAGGCGGCGCAACGGCGAAAGCATCGCACTTGATACCGTTTCAGCGGATACACGATACCGTTCCAGCAGATACGAATTGCCGTTCCAGCGGATACTCAATGCCGTTCTGGCAGATGCGTTATCCACAGGCCAAGCAGGCAGAAAATTCAGCACTGACGCGGGTTTACAGATTTCCGCCAAGTAGGCCTAATCTGTTTTTAATCCTTTTTAATCCACGCGCGCGATGCACGGGGCACCCCTGACGGGGTTCCCCCACGCCTTCGGCGCGGCTCCCCCTCCCCAAAATCGTGGCCCCTTCGGGGCGCGGCTACGAAGAGTGGAACACCACCGCCCTGGCCAGAAACACCGCCTGCGGTTCACCACCGTCCAAGTTCGCGGGGGCGTGCCGCCCCCCTGTCAGCCGCTTCGCGGCTCGAACTCGACCCCCCTGGGAGAGGGCAAGCCCTCTCCCCACCGCCTTCGGCGGCGGCTCCCCTCTCCCGCGCCTACGGCGCAGCCATCAAAAGGGAGGGAGGGGCTGACCTTGCCAACCCGGCCAGAACTGCCGTAGCGGCCCTCCAGGGCGTTTTCAGAGCATGGGGTAGAGGACCCCGACGAGGCCGAAAAAACGCGCTGTAGGCCCTTCTGCGCGGTTGATTTTCCAACTACGCGCTATCGACCGGGCGAACGTGGGCGGCCAGCGGCCGGGCGTGGCCACGTCGGCGACCCTGGCCCACAGCCTGCGCCCGTGACAGATGACCTATCGCGCTTTGTAGCCCAACCTAACCCGGCCAGAGCGCGGGCCTTGTCACCAACGCGGGGGGCCTTGATGGCCCTCAGAGGTCAAGTTCCGAATGCGAGCCGAGGCGGGCCAGGACGAGGCGGTTCGGGTTCTCGGCATCGGCATTGAAGCGCCGGTAGATCAGCACCAGATCGGGCCGGACGTGGCAGTCCCGGTAGTCCTTCCAGTTGCCCGTCAGCGCATGGTCGCGGAGCTTTGCGGGCAGCGGGATGTCACCCGCCAGCAGCGCAATGACCTGCTTCAGATCGGTGTCCAGGATGGCGCGGTGCGGCCCCTTGGACTCTCGCTTGAAATCCCGCTTGAAGGCAGTCGTGACCTCAATCTTCCGCATGAAGATCGGCAAACAGGGCATCGACGGAATCGAACCGCTGGAGGCCGCCGCGCTCAACCTCGGCGAAGGCCGCGAGCGTTTCGGCGTTGGGCTGGAACAGCGCCGCCGGGATGCTCTTGTCCTGCGCGATGCGGGTCATGAGCACGCGCACAACGTCGCTTACGGTCAGGCCGGAAGCCTGAATCACCGCGTTGGCGGCGTCCTGAATTTCGCCCGGCACACGGGCCTGAACCATACGACTGGCGGCCATGATTCGACTCCTTTATTTGCTGTATTTCAGTGTAACACAAATCGCCTGGCGTCGGCGCTTCGTGCCCTGCTGCAAGGCGTCCAGCCCTTCACCTGGCCCACCTTGAAAGCCCAACTCGGAGCGTTGCGCTTCGCCGGTGCGGCTAGAAGGCCATGCGCCCCGAAGCCGGACAGTCCGGGGGACTGTCCGGTTTGCCGGTAGGGGCCGGGGCGGTAGCCCTTGAACCCGCCAAAGCGGGTTCAACCCCGTATCCCGGCAAAGGGTATGGCCTGAATCACTGATCTTCGATCAATGACGAATGCAGGCCCGCCGAGGCGGGCGGTTTTCGCGGACGCGAAAACGGAAGACCAAAGGCAGGCGCTCGCCGCTGGGCGTCGCCGGGGGATGCTTAACGGCCTTTGGCCTACATCCCCCGGATGGGCCGGGAGCGTCAGGGGCGATGCCCCACGGCTTGAGCATCAAGGGCCGGGCGCAAGCGCCCTGAAATCCTCACCCGTTCGGTGCTCGCCTGCGGCTGCGCTCCGCATGCGGCTTCCGGTTTCACCCTTGACCCTCAATCCTCCCCAGGAACCCCGCCGCGCTCGCTGGCGCGGCAGATTCGTAAAGTAGCGTATTACGTAATTACGCTACGAAAAGACGGAACCACAGGGCAGCGGCGCAGGCTGCATTGAGCAGGCGAAAAAAAGCCCGCCGACGTGGCGGGCAGGGGAATTTTCGCGGACGCGAAAATGACGGGTGAGCGTCCTCAGAAGCGGGGCGGACTGCCTCGCAGCGCCTTCATGCCGATTTCTCGCGCCTGCTGGTTCTGCAAGTCCTTCTGCGCCGAGGCCAGTTGGGCCAGCATTTGCAGCTTGTTCGCCTCGTTCTGCATCATCACCTGTTCGGCCTGGATGCGGCCTTGCAGGTCGGCAATGTCCTTGGCGTCCGGCGCTGCATTCACCTTGTCCAACAACACCTGAATGTCGTTGAACCGCTGGCTGGCCGTCTTGTAGGCTTCTTCCGCACCGGCCCGGTTGATTGCCGCCTGCTTGGCGACCTGCTCGAACGCCTTGGCGGCATCGCTGCTTGCACTCAAGCTGCTGGCCGCCATGTCGAACTTCTTGGCCGCGTTGCGAATCGCTTCCCACTGGCCCACGCCATTGGTCAGTATTTCTTGGTACTCGTCGGGCAGGTACTTCCGGGCCAGCGGGTTATTGACCAGGCTACCCATGTTGCGGATGCCGCTCAGGTTGTTGTAGGCCCGCTGCATTTCCTGAATCTGCTCGACCATCTGCTGATACTGCTGCGCCCAGGCTATCACCTGCTGAATGGCTTGGGCCAGGTTCGCCCCGTCGATAACGGGAATACCGGCGTGCGCCGGTGTCCCGGCCGCGAGGCCGAGAGCCAGGGCGACGGCCCCGAAGAACTTCTTCAATGCTTTCATGCTGAATGCTCCATGTGGTGAAGGTAAAGATATGGGCGTCAGGCAGCGCGGCGAATCCGATTGCCGCCCGTGATCCTTCGATAGACCGCCATCGGTGCGCCTGCGACGGCGGTCGCCGCATTCTTCGCAATGCGAACATCCGAACGCGCCATGTTCATCGCCCTGCGCATGTTGGTCGGGCGTGCGGCCGACAACATCCCGGAAGCGCCTCCGGTGGCCTTGCGATATGCCCAGCCAACCGCACCCAGCGAAGACACCGCAACGCCGCCACCAAGGGCCGAGGCCACGGAAGGCATTTGCACAAGCGCCAGGCCGCCAATGGCGCAGAGGGCGATCATGGGGAATATCTCGCTATAGCTGGGATCAGCGCCACCCGTTGCGGCGTGAGCACCAGAAACCGCGTCGAGGTACAGGCTGATGATCGTGAACAGCAGCTTGATCATGGCAGCGGTCAGCATGACCAAAAAGACGTAGTTCAGCACCTGCCCAATCCAGGCATCAAATAGCCGCTTGGATGGCTCGAATATCAGACACAGGATGAAGAACGGGCCGACGCCAAGTGCCACGGCCAATACGATCTTCGAGAGCACCAATAAAAATGCGGCATAGCCTGTTGCCACGATGCCGACTCCCCAAACCAGCAGAGCAGCGATCATCAACCCATAATCGGGAAGCCAACCGGGAGACGCATACCCTTTGTCGTAATAGGTTTGGCCAAGGTCGTAAATCTTGCCAAACAACGTGTCAAGGAAATTGGCATTTGTCGTACTGTCGCTGTAGCCGCTGGCAATCAGGCCCGCCAGGGCATCCGGTGAGTCCCAAAGGAAATCCGAGACATAGCCGTTATACAGGCCGACATTCGTAGCCAAGCCAACGATGATTGCCAACCGGACAATCCGGCTTACCCCGTCCGTTACCGGCTCCGTGATGACGCCTCGCATCATCGACCATCCCCACAGCATCACGTAAATCGTGACGAGCGTTGTTGCCACCCCGGTGAAACCGCCTGCAATCGAGGCCGACACATCGCTGACGTAGGTAGCCAGACTGGTGGAAACGCGGTTGAACGTGTCGGTGTAGAAGTGAAAGTCAGCCATGATCGCCCCTCGTCACGGTTGGGGCCAGGCTGGGCTTGGTCTTGAGCAGGCACGTTGCGAATAGCCCACCAAACAGCGCCCCGTAGCCTGCCATCATTTCGTGCGGGGTCGAGTGCAGCAAGACGCCTGCACCTTCCCGCATGAGCATCGCCCAACTGAACAAAAGGCAGACATGCAGTAGCGTTTCATTTGCGCGTGTGGTGAGCAGGGAAGATGCCCCATCACGCTTTCCAGCCCTCACCAGTCGCCAGATCAAACCCGCTGCCGCTGCGGTAGCCCCGGCCATTGCCGAAATTTCCAGAACCATCTTGATGCCCTCTTGGTTACTTTTGACAAGTAAAAATGCTTGACAAAATACATATAAATGCACCAGCAAATATATTGTATTTGCGGCACTCTATCCAGAGGCATCGAGAGCTTATTTTTCAGTAGTTCAGGGACGAAAAGCTAGGGCAGTATTCGCGGATGTGCCGCCATTTGGTCCTTTATGTACCGCTATTGACCCGAAAGTGTCCCAAGCATGTTCCAGAAATGTATTGAAAGTGTCTTGTAGATGTACGGATGCTGTATTGATTCTGTCCCGCTTATGTCCCGGAAAGACTTGAGGGAAGGGAGGGGGTGAAATCTAGGGCAGGATAGGCGCACGCGCCGCTATTTGGTACAAAACGCACTCAATCGCCCCTTCACCCCCTTCATCCCTCCCCTCATGAGCCAAGCCCGACCGCAAAAATTTTTCGCGGGCGCGAAAATCTTCCCCAGCCTGGCTGAACGTCTCTCAGCAAGACCGTTCGACGGCCTCAGTGATATGTGGAACACTGCTGCCACAAGGATTTTTCGCACAAATAACGGCAATAATTTATAATTTGCAGCCGCAAAATACTATAAATCGCGGTTGCTTTTGTCTCTTGGATTACGCACAATGAAGCTGACGCAGAAAAGTTTGGCCCAGGCCGCCTCCACGCAATCTATCGAGCAGACTGATATTCACGCGACTGCGGATGGATTCACAGTGACGGCTAGGCTGCGCAGACAGAAGCCCGGAAAACTCTATACCGACCGTGGGGAGGTCAGAGCTTTCAAGTCATGGAACACGTGCATGCGCTATCTTCGTTCAATAGGCATCACCTGTGTAACCGTTGATATGACCGATTGGGAGCCGGAAATGCCTTCCGTCAAAAAACATGAGGAATGAAAAATGCGGAGATTGGCAGTTTTGGCCATAGGTCTTGCTCTTGCGGCGTGCGGTGAAAAACAGCCGACAGAATCAGACTTCAAAGCGGCGCTTAATCGGGGGTTTGAGAATTCCGGGCCTGTGTGCGTCCCTCTCAACAAGGGCTTCCCGGTCACGCTGAATCAGATGGAGCGGGAGCACGGCATTGGCCGCGCCCTGTCGGCGCTGGAAGGTGCAGGATTGTTCACGTCAGCGCAAGATGGCAAGGACAGGCGCTACGAAGTCACCGACCAAGGACAGAAGTTCTACACAGAACGCGAAGGCCAGTCCATCGGCTTGACCGTGCAAAAGGTCAAGCACGGTTTCATTTGCTTCGCAGATAGGCGCGTAGAGAAGGTAACTCGCTGGGACGTGCAGCCAGACCAGAGCTTTGCCGTGTCCTACACCTACCGACTTGAAGGCATCGCCCCGTGGGCGACGGCTCCGAGCGTCATCCAGGCCATGCCCAAGCTATCTCTTTGGCTCAACGGCGCGCAAAAGGCCGAGCACAAGACCATCGTAAAGAAGACCCCCAGCGGCCTTGACGCAGAGGTAATGCAATGAGCGCAACCCCGACACCGAATCAGGTACGCCCGCAGATCAGCGAACAAGAGCGCGCATGGCGCAAAGCGAGTATCGACAACGCGCGCGGTAGCGTGCGTTTCGAGGGCTTCATCCTGCCGCCCGAGGTCGAGGAGGTCAACCGCCGCTTCATTGACGGTGAACTGACCCGCGATGAGCACGTCGATGCAATCAAAGCCGCCATTGGCTGGCCACAAGCCGCCCCGGCATCAGACAAAGGTTTGTGATCTATGCAGTACTCAACTCAGACAGGGAAGACCATGAAGACGATCAGCTTGCATCAACTCTCATCGCTGGGCGACCAGACCCCGGCCCCGATAACGTCCCATGTGATTGCAGACAACCAGGCCGGGTATGCCTTGGCACTTGATGTTGGAGGCGAACACTATGAGGTCGTCAGCGAAAACGGCGACCGGCTGCGCTTTCGCACCATCGAGCACCTGTTAGATGTGCTGGTCGATGCGCCCGAAGTCGCGCACGTCGCACGACTGGACTTCAGCCGCTGGTATCCCTCACCCCAATACGCTTGAGTGCAGGGGGCCGGTCCATGCAGAAATGGACACAGAACGAAGCCGTGGCTTTATATATTAAGAACGAATTCTATTGTACTCGACACCCCTCGGGATAATCGACCCATCAACCTCAAAGAAAATATCATTCGATATGTGATGCAAAAATCCAATCAATTCAATCGAATAACCCAAAACATGAACTCGACCCCCACCTGATTTCTCAATGCCTTCAATAAATGACAAGGATTGAAGATAGTTCTGATAGGTTACCATAAAATAATAAACGCCCAGTTTAAAATAAACCAAAGGAATAGGCGCTGGCGTCGCCCGGAAAACATAACTGCCAATAGAGCGATTTAGATACTCAGCAAAAATTCCCTGTCGAACTGAGAATTTAAGAATATTAGGATTGTACGATTCCTCGGGTAAGTTGGCCACTATGTCGTCAGCATGGAAGATATAAACGTCGATTTCAGCCGCCTTATTGGGATTCAATAGATACGATCCAATATCCTTAGTCAGACCTCTAAAATAATTAGAGCTACCCTCCTCGCCTTTCATGATTGGCGTAGATGCCAAAATTCTCCAGGCCACGGAAAGGGTAAAGAAATAAATGTCGTTATTGATCGCAACACGTGGTTTTTTTCGATAGTATGTTTTGAAATATTTATCGGTAAAGAATTTCTCATGCTCGGAGAATATTTCTTCGCACTTATCACACAGCATTTTCATTGCGAGCGTGTCGGAAACTTTCTCTTTTGTATTGTTCAGAAAAAATCCACTTTTATTGCTCGCTGACTTCAAAAACCGCATTACGAATTTCGGAATAATGTGACCAAGCCTGTTCAGTTCGCCTCCGGAGCATAGGAGGCATGACGACGGCAATTTGTCGCCGTTGATCATGGGGTCATAGACAGGTTGATTATTCGAAAAATTAGTGGCTGTCATCAAAAATCTCCCTAATTCTTGTTTCTAGTCATGCGAGACGTTTAGCCAAGTCTTCCGCACGCGGGTGGTAGTACCGCATAAGCATACGCGGGTCTTTGTGTCCAGTGATCTTCGTCAGTTCGTGCAAGGGGAAGATCGAGGCCAGGCGCGACGTGGCTTCATGCCGCAGATCGTGAAAGCGCAGATCGGTCAGGAACTTGCCATCGGGCCGCTGCTTGATCTCCGTGCATTCCTCGACGTAGCGTTGTCGTGCGCGCTTGACGGCGCGCTCAAAGGCCCGAGTCACCGCGTCATTGCGAATATCGAACACACGGCCGCTGTCCTCAGTATCTGCGTCTTGCGCATCCATCAGGGCCTGCAGCACAGACACGGCGGCAGACGACAGGGGAACGTCACGAGCACTGCCGTTCTTCGTGGCGGGCAGGTGTGCCACCCGCCGCTTCAAATCCACATGCTCCCAACGCAACGTGACGATTTCGCCGCGACGCATAGCCGTTTCCACGGCCAGCCACACGATGGAGGGCAGCACGGCCGAGCCACTGGCAGCCACAACCCGTTCAAGCTCGCCATCCTGTGTCCCGCGCTCCGACTCGGCATCTTCCGCGCCTGGTGCGCTTGTCGCCTGATCGGCCACAGCAATGCGCCGCGTTCGCGCGTCGTTGGGTTGAGGCTTGCGCACCAGTTCGACCGGATTCGACAGGCTTTCCATGCCCCATTCCTTGCGGGCGATAGTGAAGACATGGGACAAGACCGCCAGCCGCCGAAGTACCGTAGAGGGTTCGTACTCTTGAAGCCACGTGTCACGCAGCTTGGCCACGTCGGCACTACGGATAGAGGCCAGCGACCGCTTGGCAAGCGCACTGCCCCGCCAGATGCGCAAAAAAGACCGCTCCCCGGTCGCACTCTTCTTCTTTAGCGTGATTTCCGCCTCGTAACGCTCCAGCGCCTCCCCGAGCGTTGTAGCCTCAGCCTCCCCTCTGCTGACCCATACCCCCCGAGCCATCTCCGACTCATTCATCTTTGCCCAGGCTTCGGCCTCCGCCTTGGTCGTGAAAGTCTTGCTCAGAGGGGGAAAGCCATGCTTACGAATCTGAGCCCGCCACTGGTACGGGCCTCGCTTGTTGATTGCTGCCATCGGAAACCTTGCTCGCTACTGACTGTGCCAAAATTGTGCCAATAAAGGCATCATAGCCAGAAATAGCAAGCAAAATAAGGCTATGACTTCCCATTCGTAATGAGAAGGTCGGGTGTTCGATTCATCTCTCCGGCACCAAATTCCCAAAAAAATCAACAAGTTAAAAGCCGCCTCGTGCGGCTTTTTGCTTTTCTGCCGATGTGCCATGCGGCACCGTGACGTTCGGGGGCTGTCGGTACCAAGCGTGCGCCATTTTTTGACGATCTGCGAGTCTCTGTGTCCCGCCTTGGCTGTCGGAGTCAGGCCTTCTGTTTTCTCTAGAAGCAGGCCCAAAGCTGGTCGGCCAGGGTGACCAGGAAATCGGGCCGCGTGTACAGCCCGAACACCGCCAGCAGCGCCACCAGGGCAGCAACGTAGGCCAGGGCCTGGCGCTTGGGCATCGGTCAGGCTCCTTGAGGTGCTGTGCGCTGGATGGCGTTTTCGCGCACGGGCAGGTTCACCAGGCCCGCGATCACGCCCAGTGCGATGGTCAGCAGCCACACGATGTCGTAGCTGCCCAGGCGGTCGTACAGGTAGCCGCCCAGCCACACGCCCATGAAGCTGCCGATCTGGTGGCTGAAGAAGACGAAGCCGCCGAGCATCGACAGGTGCGCCACGCCGAAGATCTGCGCCACCACGGCCGTGGTGGGGGGCACGGTGGACAGCCACAGCACGCCCATCACGGCGGAGAACAGGTACACGCTCATGGGCGACAGCGGCGCCAGCAGGAACACCGTGATGACCACCGAGCGCGCGAAGTAGATGAAGGCCAGGATGTTCTTCTTGGGCAGGCGCTGGCCCAGCGAACCGGCGGCGTAGGTGCCGATGACGTTGAACAGGCCCACCAGCGCCAGCGCATAGCTGGCCACCTGGGGCGACAGGCCCTGGTCCTTCAGGTAGCTGGGCAGGTGCACGCCGATGAACACCACCTGGAAGCCGCAGACGAAGTAGCCTGCCATGAGCAACTGGAAGCTGGGGTAGCTGAACGCCTCGCGCAGCGCCTGGCCGATGGTCTGCTCGCGTTGCAGCAGGGCCCCGCCGGCAAAGCCTGGCTCGCGCAGGCCGCGCGCCAGCGGCACGATGAGCAGCGCCGCCACGCCCAGCAGCACCAGCGCCTGCTGCCAGCCGAACTGGCTGATGAGCAGCCCCTCGGTGGGTACCATCAGGAACTGCCCGAAAGAGCCCGCCGCCGCCGCGATGCCCATGGCCCAGGAGCGGCGCGAGGCATCCACATTGCGCCCGATGACGCCGTAGATCACCGCGTAGGTCGTGCCCGCCTGGGCCATGCCGATCAGCACCCCGGCCGTGATGGCGAATACCATGGGCGTGGCCGAATACGCCATGCCCACCAGCCCCAGCGCATAGAGCAGGGCGCAGCCGACGATGACCTTGAAGGCGCCGAAGCGGTCGGCCAGCATGCCCGCGAAAATCCCCGTAATCCCCCACACCAGGTTCTGCACGGCGATGGCCAGGGCGAAATCCTGGCGCGTCCAGTCCAGCGCCTGCGTCATGGGCTGCAGCCACAGGCCGAAGCCGTGGCGGATGCCCATGGACAGCGTGACGATCAGCCCCCCGCAGGCCAGCACCTGGCCCATAGACAGTTTTGGGTTTTGCTTATGCATCGCGCGAATGTAGCCAATCCGGGAAAACTCTGCAGCGCGTGCTTCGCAGCCTGTTTTTTCATCCAGTGACGCAGTGCCTGCCGCACTACAATCCGCGCCCATGGCAGTCAAACCCCCTTCCGCATCCGACTATTCCGAGGGCTCGATCCGCGTGCTCAAGGGCCTGGAGCCCGTCAAGCAGCGGCCGGGCATGTACACCCGCACCGACAACCCCCTGCACATCATCCAGGAGGTGCTGGACAACGCCGCCGACGAGGCGCTGGCCGGCTTTGGCAAGAAGATCAAGGTGACGCTGCATGCCGACGGCTCGGTCAGCGTCGAGGACGACGGCCGGGGCATTCCCTTCGGCCTGCACCCCGAGGAAAACGCGCCGGTGATCGAGCTGGTGTTCACCCGCCTGCACGCGGGCGGCAAGTTCGACAAGGGCAAGGGCGGGGCCTACAGCTTCTCGGGCGGCCTGCACGGTGTGGGCGTGAGCGTGACCAACGCCCTGGCCACGCGCCTGGAGGCCACCAGCCACCGCGAGGGCCAGGCGGCGCGCCTGGTGTTTGCCGGGGGCGACGTGGTGGAGCCGTTGGCGGCGCGTGCGCTGGAGCCGGGCGAGCGCAAGCAGGGCACCACGGTGCGCGTGTGGCCCGACGCCCGGTATTTCGAGTCGAGCCACCTGCCCATGGGCGAGCTGACGCACCTGCTGCGCAGCAAGGCCGTGCTCATGCCCGGCGTGGCGGTGACGCTGGCCAACGAGAAAACCCGCGAAACCCAGACCTGGCAGTACAAGGGCGGCCTGCGCGACTACCTGTCGCAGACCCTGAGCGCCGACCCGGTGATCCCGCTGTTCGAGGGCGAAGGCTTTGCCGGTGCCGCTGACGAGAGCTTTGCAGAAGGCGAGGGTGCCGCCTGGGCCGTGGCCTTCACGGAAGAGGGTGCGCCGGTGCGCGAGAGCTACGTCAACCTCATTCCCACCAGCGCCGGCGGCACGCATGACAGCGGCTTGCGCGACGGGCTGTTCCAGGCCGTCAAGGGCTTCATCGAGCTGCACAGCCTGCTGCCCAAGGGCGTGAAGCTGATGCCCGAGGACGTGTTCGCGCGCGCCAGCTATGTTCTTTCCGCCAAGGTGCTGGACCCGCAGTTCCAGGGCCAGATCAAGGAGCGCCTGAACTCGCGCGACGCCGTGCGCCTGGTGAGCAGCTTCGTGCGCCCCGCGCTCGAACTCTGGCTGAACCAGCATGTGGAGTACGGCAAGAAGCTGGCCGAGCTGGCCATCAAGGCGGCGCAGACGCGCCAGCGCGCCGGCCAGAAGGTGGAGAAGAGAAAAGGCTCGGGCGTGGCCGTCCTGCCCGGCAAGCTCACCGACTGCGAAAGCCGCGACCTGGCCTACAACGAGGTCTTCCTGGTCGAGGGCGACTCGGCCGGCGGCAGCGCCAAGATGGGCCGCGACAAGGAAAACCAGGCCGTGCTGCCGCTGCGCGGCAAGGTGCTCAACACCTGGGAGGTAGAGCGCGACCGCCTGTTCGCCAATACCGAGGTGCATGACATCTCGGTGGCCATCGGCGTCGATCCGCACGGGCCGGATGACACGCCCGACCTCTCCGGCCTGCGCTACGGCAAGGTCTGCATCCTGTCGGACGCCGACGTGGACGGTGCGCATATCCAGGTGCTGCTGCTCACGCTGTTCTTCCGCCACTTTCCCAAGCTCATCGAGACCGGCCACATCTACGTGGCGCGCCCGCCCCTGTACCGCGTGGACATTCCGGCGCGCGGCAAGAAGCCCGCCGCCAAGCTCTACGCGCTCGATGAGGGCGAACTCGAAGCCATTCTCGACAAGGCCGCCAAGGACGGCGTGCCGCGCGAGAAATGCCAGCTCAGCCGTTTCAAGGGCCTGGGCGAGATGAACGCCGAGCAGTTGTGGGAAACCACGCTCAACCCTGACACACGCCGCCTGCTGCCCGTGCAACTGGGCAGCCTGGGCTTTGCCGACACCGAGGGCCTCATCACCAAGCTCATGGGCAAGGGCGAGGCCGCCTCGCGCCGCGAGCTGATGGAGCTGCACGGCGACGCGGTGGACGTGGATATTTGATGTTTTTGGCCTCCAGCGCTTATCCAGCAAGCGCTGGTAGCTCCTATTTTTGAAGCATGAGCGACTCTCCTCTCCTCCTTCCCTCCGGTGCCGACGCGGGCGACGCGCTCGACCTGGGCGGCTATGCCCAGCGCGCCTACCTGGAATACGCCCTCAGCGTGGTCAAGGGCCGCGCGCTGCCCGACGTGTGCGACGGCCTCAAGCCCGTGCAGCGGCGCATCCTCTACGCCATGGACCAGATGGGCCTGTCCTACAGCGGCCCGAACCGCAACGTGGCGGCCAAGCCGGTCAAGAGCGCGCGCGTGGTGGGCGACGTGCTGGGCCGTTTCCACCCGCACGGCGACCAGTCGGCCTACGACGCCCTGGTGCGCCTGGCGCAGGACTTCAACCAGCGCTATCCGCTGATCGACGGCCAGGGCAACTTCGGCAGCCGCGACGGCGACGGCGCCGCCGCCATGCGCTACACCGAGGCGCGGCTGACACCCATCGCGGGCCTGCTGCTCGACGAAATCGGCATGGGCACGGTCGATTTCGTGCCCAACTACGACGGCAGTACCGAGGAGCCGCGCCAGCTGCCCGCGCGCCTGCCGTTCGCGCTGCTCAACGGCGCCAGCGGCATCGCCGTGGGGCTGGCCACCGAGATTCCCAGCCACAACCTGCGCGAAGTGGCCGACGCCTGCGTGGCGCTACTGAAGAACCCGCAGCTTGGCGATGAGGAGCTGTTCGCGCTGGTGCCTGGCCCCGACTATCCCGGCGGCGGGCAGATCATCAGCAGCGCCGCCGACATCCACGACGCCTACCGCAGCGGGCGTGGCAGCCTCAAGGTGCGCGCGCGCTGGAAGATCGAAGACCTGGCGCGCGGCCAGTGGCAGCTGGTGGTGACCGAGCTGCCGCCCGGCGTCTCGGCGCAGAAGGTGCTGGAGGAAATCGAGGACATCACCAACCCCAAGGTCAAGACCGGCAAAAAAGCGTTGACGCAGGAGCAGACGCAGCTCAAGGCCAGCATGCTGGCCGTGCTCGACGGCGTGCGCGACGAGTCGAGCAAGGACGCGCCGGTGCGCATCGTGTTCGAGCCCAAGACCGGCAAGGTGCCACAGCAGGAGCTGATCACCGCGCTGCTGGCGCATACCAGCCTGGAAACCTCGGCGCCCATCAACCTCACCATGGTCGGGCTGGACGGCCGGCCCACGCAGAAGTCGCTGCGCCAGATGCTGGCCGAGTGGGTGGCGTTCCGCCAGGGCACCATCACGCGGCGCAGCCAGCACCGCCTGGCCAAGGTGCAGGAGCGCATCCACATCCTCGAAGGGCGGCAGCTGGTGCTGCTCAACATCGACGAAGTGATCGCCATCATCCGCGCGGCCGAGGAGCCCAAGGCGGCGCTGATGGCGCGCTTCAACCTGTCGGAGCGCCAGGCCGAGGACATCCTCGAAATCCGCCTGCGCCAGCTGGCGCGGCTGGAGGCCATCAAGATCGAGCAGGAGCTGTCGGCGCTGCGCGAGGAGCAGGGCAGGCTCGAAGACATCCTGGCCAACCCGGCCTCGCTGCGCCGCCTGATGGTCAAGGAAATCGAAGCCGACGCCAGGCAGTTCGCCGATGCGCGCCGCACGCTCATCCAGGCCGAGAAAAAGGCCGTGGCCGAAGTCAAGGTACTCGACGAACCCGTCACCGTCGTGGTGTCGCAAAAAGGCTGGGTGCGCACGCGCCAGGGCCATGGGCATGAGGCGGGCAGCTTTGCCTTCAAGGCCGGCGACGCGCTCTACGGCACCTTCGAGTGCCGCACGGTGGACCAGCTCATCGTCTTCGGCAGCAATGGCCGGGTGTACTCCGTGCCGGTGGCCAGCCTGCCCGGCGGGCGCGGCGACGGCCAGCCCGTGACCACGCTGATCGAGCTGGAGACGGGCACCCAGCTGCTGCACTATTTCGCCGGGCCGCCGCAGGCGCAGCTGCTGCTGGCCAGCTCGGGCGGCTACGGCTTTCTGGCGCTGGTGGAGAACCTGGTGTCGCGCCAGAAGGGCGGCAAGGCCTTCGTCACGCTGGGCGAGGGCGAGACGCTGTGCGTGCCCTCGCATGCGGCGGGCAGCAGCGGCAGCCAGCCGCTGCCGCCGGCCACGCACGTGGCCTGCGCCTCGGCGGGCGGGCGCATCCTCACGTTCAAGATCGGCGAGCTGAAAGCCATGGCCCACGGCGGGCGCGGCCTGATGCTGATCGACCTGGAGGACAAGGACAGCCTGGCGGGCGCCGCCGCGTACACGCGCAGCGTGCGCATCGAGGGCCTGGGGCGTGGCGCCAAGGAGCGCGAGGAACAGCTCGAAATCCGCAGCCTGAACAACGCCCGCGCCGCCCGTGCGCGCAAGGGCAAGGCCGCCGACCTGGGCTTCAAGCCCCAGCGGGTGACGCGCGTGGAGTGAGCGATGCCGGCATTGCGCTGGTGCAGCGCCGCTGAAATAAATGCTGCGCTCGTCTGTAAAGATAGGTAAATTGCAAGCAATGCCTGCGCACAATAGGCGCAACAAGAGACAAGGCACCAGGAGGAAAAAATGCCGCAACTTCGCATGGCCCACAAGCTGTGGTCGGCCGTCATCGTCATCGTCGTGGCGCTGGTGGCCGTGGTCGGGTTCTCCGGCTACCGGACGTCCAAGGCCCAGGCCCAGGCGGATGCCACGTCGCGCGAGATGGCCACGCGCGTCGAGTCCGCCCTGCGCTGGACGGGGTTGACGGAAACCAACGCCGCGCGCACGCAGGCCCTGGTGGTCAGCAGCGATCCGGCGGTGGAGGCCGAGTTCAAGGCCATCATCCCCGCGACCTCGGCGCAGATTTCCGAGGTGCAGAAAAAGCTCGAAACCCTGGCCACCGGCGACGCCGACAAGGCGCAGATGGCCAGGATCGCCGCTGCGCGCAAGGCCATGATCGACCTGCGCGGCCAGGCCATGAAGCTCAAGGCCGACGCGCAGCACGATGCCGCGGTGGAGCTGGTCAAGCAGTCCTACAACCCGGCGGTGGCGGCCTACCTGAAGACCCTGCACGACTTCGTGGAGCTGCAGCGGCAGCAGGCGCAGGCCAGCCAGGCGGACATCGCCGGCAACCGCCTGCTCACCGTGAAGATCGCTGCCGTGGTGGTGGGCCTGCTGATTCTGGCCATCGTCGTGGGCGCCTACTTCCTCATCGGCAGCATCGAGCGCCCGCTGGAGCAGGCGCGCAGCCTGGCGGCGCAGATCGCCGAGGGCGACCTGAGCGGACGCGAGGCGGTGACGCGGGGCGACGAATTCGGCGACCTGCTGCGCTCGCTGTACGCGATGAGCGAAGCGCTGTCGCGCATGGTGCAGCAGGTGCGCCAGAGCACGGACAGCATCGCCACGGCCAGCGCGGAGATCGCGCTGGGCAACCAGGACCTGTCGGCGCGCACCGAGCAGACTTCAAGCAACCTGCAGCAGACGGCGGCGGCGATGGAGCAGTTCACCAGCACGCTGCAGCAAAGCGCGGGCAGCGCGCAGCAGGCCAGCAGCCTGGCGGCGGGGGCCTCGGGCGTGGCGCGCCGTGGCGGCGAAGTGGTCGGGCAAGTGGTCGCGACCATGCAGGACATCCACCACAGCAGCCAGAAGATCGCCGACATCATCGGCGTCATCGACGGCATCGCCTTCCAGACCAACATCCTGGCGCTGAACGCTGCCGTGGAAGCGGCACGTGCGGGTGAACAGGGCCGGGGCTTCGCCGTGGTGGCCGGCGAAGTGCGCAGCCTGGCGCAGCGCAGCGCCGACGCGGCCAAGGAAATCAAGGGACTCATCACCGCCAGCGTGGAGCGCGTGGAAACCGGCTCGCGCCTGGTGGAAGGCGCGGGCAGCACCATGCAGGAAGTGGTGCAGGCGGTGCAGCGCGTCACGGACATGATCGGGGAAATCACGGCGGCCTCGCAGGAGCAAAGCGCGGGCGTGGCGCAGGTCAACCAGGCGGTGGGGCAACTGGACCAGATGACGCAGCAGAACGCGGCGCTGGTGGAGCAGAGCGCGGCGGCGGCGCACAGCCTGCGCGAGCAGGCGCAGCAGCTGGCGCAGGCCGTCTCGGCGTTCAAGGTGGCGGGCGTGGCCGCCGCGCAGGCAGCCACCTACCAGGCACCGCGGGCGGTGGCGCCCCGGCCCGCCCCGGCCATGCCGGCGCCGGCCAAGCCGCGCGCCGTGGCGGGCAAGGCGGCGCCAGCACCCGCGCCACGGGTAGCCGCGCCCACACCGGCGCCCAAACCGGCAGCCAAGGCCGCGCCCAAGCCGCCCGCTGCCGCACCGCGCATCGCAGCCGCGCCCAAGAAGGCGGCCGACGATGGCGAGTGGGAAAGCTTCTGAGCCCTGGTGGGCGCACAAGCCTTCCGGCACCTGGCCTGCGGCGGTTCACCCGGGGCCTCGTGGTTTTCCCTGAAAGGGGGCGGTTTTGGCCGCGAAGTAGTCATCCCTGCCTAGAAAGTGGGAAAGGTCCCACAGTAAATTACGTTTAGTGACGTATTTGCTGTGGCGGGCTCCCAAGCATTTGGAACCGCTCCACTGGAGGAGACATGCGGTTTCAGAATATGCGCACGGCCACCAAGCTCTGGGGGGCCGTGGCCTGGATTGTCATCATGATGCTGGCGGTCGTAGCCTCTGCAGGCTACCGCTCGGCCCGCACCCAGGCCGAGGCCAACGTGGTGCTGCTGGAGCTGAACACCCGCGTCGAGGCCGCGCAGCGCTGGATGGGCCTGACCGAGACCAACACGGCGCGCACCCAGGCCCTGGTGCTGGGGGGCGACGCGGAAACCCGGGCCGAGCTAAAGGGCATGATCGCCGCGACGTCCGCCAGGATCGACGAAGCGCAGAAAACGCTCCAGTCCCTTCCCTTGAGAGACGAGGACAGGACGCAGATGGCCAAGATCACGGCCGCCCGCACCGACTTGCAGCGCATGCGCCAGCAGGCCAGCGCGCTGGCCGAGCAGGACAGCGCGGCAGAGGCCAAGGCGTTCCTGCGCCAGTCCTACAACCCGGCGGCCACCGCCTACCTGCAAATGCTGCAGGACTTCGTGACCATGCAGCAGCACTATGCGCGCGAGCGCCAGATCGCGCTGGGCGGCGAGCGCGTGCGCACGGTGCAGATTGCGGGCGGCTTTGCCAGCCTGGTGCTGCTGGCGGTGTGCGTGGGGGCGTATTTCCTGATCCGCAGCATCCAGCATCCGCTGGCCCAGGCGCGCAGCCTGGCCGATCGTATCGCTAGCGGCGACCTGAGCGGACGCGAGGCGGTGACGCGGGGCGACGAATTCGGCGACCTGCTGCGCTCGCTGTACGCGATGAGCGAAGCGCTGTCGCGCATGGTGCAGCAGGTGCGCCAGAGCACGGACAGCATCGCCACGGCCAGCGCGGAGATCGCGCTGGGCAACCAGGACCTGTCGGCGCGCACCGAGCAGACTTCAAGCAACCTGCAGCAGACGGCGGCGGCGATGGAGCAGTTCACCAGCACGCTGCAGCAAAGCGCGGGCAGCGCGCAGCAGGCCAGCAGCCTGGCGGCGGGGGCCTCGGGCGTGGCGCGCCGTGGCGGCGAAGTGGTCGGGCAAGTGGTCGCGACCATGCAGGACATCCACCACAGCAGCCAGAAGATCGCCGACATCATCGGCGTCATCGACGGCATCGCCTTCCAGACCAACATCCTGGCGCTGAACGCTGCCGTGGAAGCGGCACGTGCGGGTGAACAGGGCCGGGGCTTCGCCGTGGTGGCCGGCGAAGTGCGCAGCCTGGCGCAGCGCAGCGCCGACGCGGCCAAGGAAATCAAGGGACTCATCACCGCCAGCGTGGAGCGCGTGGAAACCGGCTCGCGCCTGGTGGAAGGCGCGGGCAGCACCATGCAGGAAGTGGTGCAGGCGGTGCAGCGCGTCACGGACATGATCGGGGAAATCACGGCGGCCTCGCAGGAGCAAAGCGCGGGCGTGGCGCAGGTCAACCAGGCGGTGGGGCAACTGGACCAGATGACGCAGCAGAACGCGGCGCTGGTGGAGCAGAGCGCGGCGGCGGCACACAGCCTGCGCGAGCAGGCGCAGCAGCTGGCGCAGGCCATCTCGGCATTCAAGGTGGCGGGCGTGGCGCCAGCCCAGGCGGCCCGCTCGGCGCCACGGGCCGCCGCCGTACCCATGTCGGCGGCGCCAGCCAAGCCGAAGGCGGCTGCGGCGCCAGCGCCTCGGGTGGCGGCGCCCAAACCTGCTGCGCCCGCCGCGCCGCGCATTGCGGCCGCGCCGAAGAAGGCGGCCAGCGACGGCGAGTGGGAAAGCTTCTGAGGCATTAAAAAAGCGGGCCAGGCCCGCTTTTCTTTTCCGGGGCGGGCCGCGCATCCTGCCCGCAAGTAGCACCCGTCAGCCCAGCTCGGCGATCAGCTCGATCTCCACGCACGCGCCCAGCGGGATCTGCGCCACGCCGAAGGCGCTGCGCGCGTGCGCGCCCTTCTCGGCGCCGAAGACCTGGCCCAGCAGCTCGCTGGCGCCGTTGGTCACCAGGTGCTGCTCGGTGAATTCGCCGGTGGAGTTGACCAGGCTCATCAGCTTCACGATGCGCTGCACCCGGTTCAGGTCGCCGCCGGTGGCGGCGTGCAGCGTGCCCAGCAGGTCGATGGCCACGGCCCGCGCGGCGGCCTGGCCTTGCTCCGTGGTCACGTCGCGGCCCAGTTGGCCGACCCAGGGCTTGCCATCCTTGCGCGCAATGTGGCCGCTGAGGAAAACGAGGTTGCCTGTCTGTGCGTAGGGCACGTAAGCTGCGGCAGGCACAGCCACGGGGGGCAGGGTGATGTTCAGGGCTTTCAATTGGTCGTAAACGCTCATGGTCTGGCTCGTTTCAGTCGGCGGATAAAGGGGCACATGGTACCCGGGAGCGCGGCCGCATGAACGTCTGGCGCCTGCCCTGGCTGCTGGCGGGCCTGCTTGCCGGGGCCGCCCTGCAACTGGCGCAGCCACGGCTGTGGCCAGGGGGCGGGTATGCGGCGGGCATGGCGGCCGCGGCGCTGCTGGCCGTGCTGCCCTGGCGCCGCCACCGCGCCGGGGGGATGGCGTGCGCCACGCTGGCCATGTTCGCCTTGTGCGGCCTGCGTGCCGTGGCCTTCCAGGCCCAGGCGCTCGATCCCCGGCTGGAGGGGCGCGACCTGCGTGTGCAGGGCGTGGTGGCGGCCATGCCGCAGCGCGGCGATGCCGGGCTGCGCTTTCGCTTCGCGGTGGAGGCGGCATGGCTCGATGGGCGGGCCGTGCGCCTGCCGCCGTTGGTCGAACTGGGCTGGTACGCCAGCGGGTGGCAGGGCGCCGATGCGCCGGGCGAGCCCCAGCGCCCGCTGCCCGCCCTGCGCGCCGGCCAGCGCTGGGAGGCCACCGTGCGCCTGAAGGCGCCGCACGGCGCGCGCAACCCGCACGGCTTCGACTACGAGCTGTGGCTGTGGGAGCAGGACGTGCAGGCCACGGGCTACGTGCGCGCGGGCCGCAGGGACGCCGCGCCCCGGCTGCTGTCAGAGGGCTGGCGCCACCCGGTGGAGCAATGGCGCCAGCGCGTGCGCGACGCCATCGTGCTGCGCCTTTCGCGGCCCGAGGCCGAGGCGGCGCAGCGCGAGCGCGCCGCACGTGCCGCCGGGGTGGTGGCGGCGCTGGTGACGGGCGACCAGCGCGCCATCGACCGCGCCGACTGGGACCTGTTCCGCGCCACCGGCGTGGCCCATCTCATGAGCATCTCGGGCCTGCACATCACCCTGTTCGCATGGATTGCCATGGCCGCCGTAGGCTGGCTGTGGCGCCGTTCGCAGCGGCTGTGCCTGCGCTGGCCGGCGCAGCACGCGGCCCTGCTGGGCGGCGTGCTGCTGGCGGCGGGCTATGCGCTTTTCAGCGGCTGGGGCGTGCCGGCGCAGCGCACGGTGCTGATGCTGGCGGTGGTGGCGCTGCTGCGCCTGGCGGGGCGGCGCTGGCCCTGGCAGCAGGTCTGGCTGCTGGCGTGTGCCGCCGTGGTGCTGGCCGACCCCTGGGCGCTGCTGCAGCCCGGTTTCTGGCTCAGCTTTGTCGCCGTGGGGGTGCTGTTTGCTTCCGATTTCGTAGCTGGTAGCGCTTATGGGGCGGGCGCTGGCGGCCTTTTTGGCCATGTGCGCAAGTTCCTGCGCGAGCAGTGGGTGGTGACGCTGGCGCTCACGCCCCTGTCGTTGCTGCTGTTCGGCCAGGTGTCGGCGGTGGGCGCGCTGGCCAACCTGGCGGCCATTCCCTGGGTCACGCTGGTGGTGACGCCGCTGGCGCTGCTGGGCATGCTGTGGCCGCCGCTGTGGCAGGCGGCCGCGGCCAGCCTGGGGCCCCTGGTGGCGCTGCTGCAGGCCCTGGCGGCGTGGCCCGGGGCCGTGCTGGCCTTGCCGGCGCCGCCGCTGTGGGCTGCCGTGGCGGCGGTGCTGGGCGGTGCGTGCCTGGCGCTGCGCTGGCCCTGGCGCCTGCGCGTGCTGGGCCTGCCGCTGCTGGTGCCGGCGCTGTGCTGGCAGCCAGCTCGGCCCGCGCCGGGGCAGTTCGACCTGCTGGCGGCCGACGTGGGGCAGGGCAATGCCGTGCTGGTGCGCACGGCCGGGCATGCGCTGCTGTACGACGCGGGGCCGCGCTTCGGCATCCACAGCAATGCGGGCGAGCGCGTGCTGGTGCCCTTGCTGCGCAGCCTGGGCGTGCGCCTGGACGCGCTGATGGTGAGCCACGGCGACACCGACCATGCCGGCGGTGCCCCGGCCGTGCTCGCCGCGCAGCCCGGGGCCGCGCTGTGGGGCGCGGCGGTGGAAGGCGCCGCCGCCGAGCCCCGGCCCTGCGTGGCCGGGCAGCGCTGGGAGTGGGACGGCGTGGCCTTCGAGCTGCTGCACCCGCCGCCGCAGCTGGATGCACCGCGCCCCAATGCGCAAAGCTGCGTTCTGCGCATCCGCAGCGCCCAGGGCGTGGCGGCCGTGCTGGCGGGCGACATCGAGCAGCCGCAGGAGCAGGCCCTGCTGGCCCGTGGCGCGCCGCTGGCGGCCGTGCTGCTGCTGGTGCCGCACCACGGCAGCAAGACATCGTCGAGCCCCGCCTTCATCGAGGCCGTGGCGCCGCGCTGGGCCCTGGTGCAAGCGGGCTACCGCAACCGCTACGGCCACCCGGCGCCTGCGGTGGTGCAGCGCTACCGCGCGCGCGGCGCCGAGGTGGTGGACTCCAGCGCGTGCGGCGCGGCGCGCTGGGATTCGGCCCGGCCGCAGGAGATGCGCTGCGAGCGCGCGCAGCAGCCGCGCTATTGGCAGCATGGCGGATTCATTCATACGTTCTGATGCTGCCCGGGGCGGCAGCCTGCGCGATGGTGCCAATCGGCGCACAATACGGGAATTCCCGCGCAGCACCGGCCTATCCCAGCGCCAGCACTGCTGCCCGACACCGCTCCGCCTCCCATGCCATCCCCGTCACGCAATGCCCTGATCGACTCGGTCAAGGGCTTGGCTTGCGCCACCATCGTCGCCCACCACCTGGCCTTCTACGGCCCCATGTCGGACTCCGCCCACGACCTGCTTCCAAGCCTGATCGACGGACTCTCCGCGTACGGCCGCATGGCGGTGCAGGTGTTCCTGGTCCTGGGCGGCTACCTGGCCGCGGCCAGCCTGGCGCCCGACGGGGTGCTGCGCGAGGGGCCGGCGGCGCAGCACATCGGGCGGCGCTTCGTGCGCCTGATCGTGCCGTACGCGGTGGCGCTGCTGGTGGCCGTGCTGGCGGCGGCGCTGGTGCGCCCGTTCATGGAGCACCCCTCGGTTCCGGGCGAGCCCGGCCTGCACCAGCTGCTGGCCAATGCGCTGCTGCTGCAGGACATCGTGGGGGAGGAAGCGCTTTCCGCTGGCGTGTGGTACGTGGCCATCGACTTCCAGCTGTTCGCCTGCGCGGTGCTGCTGCTGGCGGCGCTGCGCCACGCGCCGGCGCGGGCGCAGCGCTGGGCGCCCGGCATGGTGGCCACGGGCGGAGCGCTGTCGCTGCTGGTGCTCAACCGCATGCCCGAGCAGGACATGTGGGCCTGGTACTTCTGGGGCTCGTACAGCCTGGGCATGTGCGCCTTCTGGGCCGCGCGTGCCCCCCGGGCCTGGGGCTGGGGCCTGTGCATGGCGGCGCTGGGGCTGCTGGCGCTGTGGCTGGAGTTCCGCGCGCGCATCGCCGTGGCGCTGGTGGCCGCCTTGGTGCTGATGGTGGTGAAGCGCCATGGCGCGGCGTGGCGCGGGGCCGACTGGCTGCCGCGCCTGGGCCAGATGTCGTACTCGGTGTTCCTGGTGCACTTCTCGGTGTGCCTGCTGGTGAACGCCGTGGTGAGCCACCTGTGGCCCGATGCGCCCTGGCCCAGCCTGCTGGGCATGGTGCTGGCCTTCGCGCTGTCGATCGCCGCCGGGCGCGTGCTGTACCTGCGCGTGGAGCGCCATGTGCCCTCCTGGAGCGTGGCGCTGCGCTGGCAGGCCGGCATGGTGGGCACCGGCATGCTGGTGGCGCTGGCCAGCAGCCGGCTGTGAAATGCTCTTGATTTCGTAGCTGCTTGCGCTTTCTGGCCAAGGGCTGGAGCCCTTTTTTCCTGTAAGTCCTCAGCGGTGCAGCTCGCCTGCCGCTTCGGGCTGGTACACCACTTCCTTGACGCGCACCGTCATGGCCTTGCCGCCGGGGCCGGGCCAGGCCAGCTCGTCGCCCACCGACAGGCCGAGCAGCGCGCTGCCCACGGGCGCGAAGATGGAGATGCGGTCGGCGCTGCCGTCCATGTCGCGCGGGTAGACCAGGGTCAGGCAGAACGCCTTGCCGGTCTCGACGATGGTGAATTGCACCGTCGAGTTCATCGTGACCACGGTGGGCGGCATTTCCTCGGGCGCCAGCACGTCGGCGCGGTCCAGCTCGGCCTGCAGGTCGGCCTTGCCGGGGAAGGCACTGGCCGGGATGGCGGCGAGCAGGGCTTCGATGCGGTCCAGATCGAGCGAGGACAGGATGATTTGCGGCTTGCGGGACATGGCGTGTGTTCTTTCCATGGAGAGAGGGATGTTGCGCGGGACTGTAGCGAAACGCCCATCCCGCACTGCCGCGCAGGGGTTAGCGGCAGGGCGCGAAGGCGTCCAGGCTGCCCTGGTACGCGCTGGTGTGCACGTCCAGCAGGCCGAGCACCGAGTGGAAGTAGTTGTCGTGCGAGAGGCGCTGGCGTGCCCACTGGCGCTGCAGGCAGGCGGTGGCCACGCCGCTGCGCGCCTGCAGCGCCGGCGACAGCCAGGCGATCCACGGCACATGCTTTTGCACGTCGGGCGCGATGGCGTAGGGCAGGCCGTGCAGGTACAGGTTGTTCTCGCCCAGCGATTCGCCGTGGTCCGAGACGTACAGCAGCGCCGTCTGCGCCTGGTGGGCGCGCGCCTGCAGCCATTCGATGGTGGCGTTCAGGAAGAAGTCGGTGGCGACGATGCTGTTGTCGTAGGCGTTGACGACCTGCTCGCGCGAGCACTGCTGCAGCGCGTTGGTCTGGCACTCCGGGGCGAAGCGCTTGTGCGCGGGCAGCGAGCGCCTGGCGTAGGCCGGGCCGTGGCTGCCCATCTGGTGCAGCACCACGACCACGCCGCGCGCGCGCCGCTCGGGCGGCAGGGCGGCAATGTGCGCGTCCAGGTCGCGCAGCATGATGGTGTCCTGGCAGTCGCCGCCGGGGCACAGTTGCGCGTCGGCCAGGCGCGCGGTGCCGATCTCGGTCACGCGGTCGCACACGCCCTTGCAGCCCGACTGGTTGTCGATCCAGACCACGCCCAGGCCGGCGTGCAGGAGCACGTCCAGCAGGCCTTCGGCATCGGTCTTGCGCTTGCCGAATTCGGCGCGCCCCAGGTGCGAGAACATGCAGGGCAGCGAGGCCGCCGTGCTGGTGCCGCAGGACCAGGCGTCGGGCGCGTTGGCCAGGTCCTGGCGGGCGGACAGCAGCGGCGTGGTGGGGCGCTCGTAGCCATTGAGCGCGAAGTTGGCCGCGCGCGCCGTCTCGCCCACCACGAGCACGAGCAGCGGGGGCTGGGCCTGCGCGGCGTAGCTGCTGCCCAATTGGGCGTCGCGCCCCAGCGGCGCGAGCGTGCGCGTGTCCATGCGCAGCGGCCGGGTGGCGAGGTCGGCCACCGCGTACAGGCTGTTGAGCGGGTTGATGAGGTAGCGCAGCTGGGTGTGGTTGCGCATGGTGGCGGCGAAGTCCTGGAACACCAGCAGCAGGCTGCCCACGCCCACCAGCACCGCCGCCACGACCAGCAGCGCGCCGTGCCACAGCTGGCGCCACCAGCCCAGGCGGCGCACGGGGCGGGGCAGCAGCCACGCCAGGGGCGGTGCGGCCAGCAGCAGCAAGGCGGCGGCCATGCGCCAGTTGAGCAGGTCGCCGGCCTCGCGCGGGTCGGTTTGCAGCACGTTCACCAGCATGGTGGTGTCGATGACGATGCCGTAGCTCCACATGAAGTACACCCCGGCGGCGCCCGCCAGCAGCATCAGCGCGAGCACGGGCTTGAGCGCGCGGCCCCAGGCCAGCAGGCCGATCACGGCCGCGTTGCCCGCCGCCACCAGCACCATGAAGGCCAGGCCGAAGCCCCAGCCGCGCAGGCCTTCGGTGCCGGGCAGCGCCGCCACGGCGCGCCACAGCGGCAGGTTGCACACGCTGGCCAGCCACAGGCTCGCCAGCACCACCAGGGTGGCGGGGTGCGAGGCGCGGGAGGCAGGAGGAAGGGGCGAGGGCGCGGCGCGGGTGCGGCGCAGGCGCTGCAGGAAGGCGGGCATAGGTGCGCGATTGTAGGCAGCAGGCTCAGCCCAGCGCCGCCGCGTGGTGATGCAGGTGGTCGTCGATGAAGCTCTGGATGAAGTGGTAGCCGTGGTCGTGGCGCGCGTGGCGGCGCAGGGTGAGGGGCTGCCCGGCGCGGGCGCACGCGGCGACCAGGGCATCGGGCTGCAGCTGCTGCGCGGCCAGCCAGGCATCGGCCAGTCCCTGGTCGACCAGGATGCCGCGCGGGTACGGGGCGCGGGCCTGGGCGGCCATCAGCGCGCAGGCGTCGTGCTGCAGCCAGGCCTGGCGGTCGGGGCCCAGGCAGGCGCCGAAGGCCTGCTGGCCGCACGGGCTGCTGGCGGCGCTGGCAATGGGCGCGAAGGCCGACAGGCTCCGGAATAGGCCGGGGTGGCGCAGTGCCAGCATGAACGCGCCGTGGCCGCCCATGCCGTGGCCCAGGATGCCCAGGCGCAGGCCGTCGATGGGCAGCTCGGCGGCCACCAGCGGCAGCAGTTCGCGCACCAGGTAGCTCTCCATGCGCCAGTGGCGCGACCAGGGCGCCTCGGTGGCGTCGAGGTAGAAGCTGGCGGCCGCTTCGGGCAGGTGGGGCAGGGGGGGCAGGTGCGCCGCGCGCGGGCGGGTGTCGGGGGTGAGCAGGGCCAGGCCCATTTCCGAGGCCAGGCGCTGGGCCCCGGCGAGGCTGGCGAAGGTGTCCTCGCTGGCGTCCACGTCCGCCAGGCACAGCAGCGCGGGCACGGGCGCGCGGTGCAGCGCGCGCGGCGGCAGGTAGATGCCGAACGGCATGTGCAGCCCGGTTTCCCGGGAGGCATGGCGGTAGTAGCGTTGCACGCCTCCGAAGCAGGCATGCGAGGCCACGAATTCAAGGGGTCTGTGCATGGCGGTTGCTTTGAAAACGATAGCTGCAGGCGTTTGTTGTAAAAGAATCTCAGAACGAAAACAAGCACAAAAGCTTATGCAGCAAGCGCGGGCAGCTCACTTTTTCATACTGCCCATGGACGCGCGCCGATAAAAAACGTCCCTACGCTTGCCGATTGCGTGTGGCCGCTGTCCTCCCTAAGGGGGCGTTATGACCTTGGGGCGGCCCGGCGGTAATAAAAAAGCCCGCAGGCGCGAGCCTGCGGGCTGTCGGGCGGGCAGCGGTGCTTACTTGACGTCGCGGCGCGGCGAGCCGGTGAAGAGCTGGCGCGGGCGGCCGATCTTGTACTCGGGGTCGCTGATCATCTCGTTGAGCTGGGCGATCCAGCCCACGGTGCGGGCCAGCGCGAAGATGCCGGTGAACAGCTTGGTCGGGATGCCGATGGCGCGCTGCACGATGCCGGAGTAGAAGTCGACGTTCGGGTAGAGCTTGCGCTGCACGAAGTAGTCGTCTTCCAGGGCGATCTTCTCTAGCTGCTTGGCCAGGGCGAACAGCGGGTCGTTCTCCAGGCCCAGTTCCTTGAGCACTTCGTCGCAGGTTTCCTGCATGAGCTTGGCGCGCGGGTCGTAGTTCTTGTACACGCGGTGGCCGAAACCCATGAGCTTGACGCCGGAGTTCTTGTCCTTGACCTTCTCCATGAACTCGCCGACCTTGGCCACGCCGCCCATGGCCTGGATCTCTTCGAGCATGTTCAGGCAGGCTTCGTTGGCGCCGCCATGGGCGGGGCCCCACAGGCACGCCACGCCGGCGGCGATGGCGGCGAACGGGTTGGTGCCCGAGGAGCCGCACAGGCGCACGGTGGAGGTGGAGGCGTTCTGCTCGTGGTCGGCGTGCAGGATGAAGATGCGGTCCATCGCCTTTTCCAGCACCGGGTTGACCTTGTAGTCCTCGCACGGCGTGCCGAACATCATGCGCAGGAAGTTGCCGGCGTACGACAGGTCGTTGCGCGGGTACATGAAGGGCTCGCCCTTGCCGTACTTGTAGGCCATGGCCACCAGCGTGGGCATCTTGGAGATCAGGCGGATCGCCGCGATGTGGCGGTGCTCGGGGTTATTGATGTCGGTGCTGTCGTGGTAGAAGGCCGACATGGCGCCCACCAGGCCGGTCAGCACGGCCATGGGGTGGGCGTCGCGGCGGAAACCGCGCAGGAAGAACTGCATCTGCTCGTGCACCATGGTGTGCTTGAGCACGAGCTTGTGGAAGTCGGTGCGCTGCGTTTCGTTCGGCAGCTCGCCGTTGAGCAGCAGGTAGCAGGTGTCGAGGTAGTCGCACTTGGTGGCGAGCTGCTCGATGGGGTAGCCGCGGTACAGCAGCTCGCCCTTGTCGCCGTCGATGTAGGTGATGGACGACTGGCAGGCCGCCGTCGAGAGGAAGCCGGGGTCGTAGGTGAACATGCCCGTTTGGCCGTACAGCTTGCGGATGTCGATGACGTCCGGGCCGATGCTGCCGTGGTACATGGGCAGGTCGATGCTCGCACTGCCGTTGCTGAACGAGAGCGTTGCTTTGTTGTCAGCCAGTTTCATTGCCAGTTTCCTTCCTAGGGGATTTACGGGTTAAGCCAGTTGAGCCGGTGCCGCGGGCGGGCGGCGCATAAGCTCCAGCACCTGCCTGACTTGCGGCGTGTCGAGGTCGCCCGAGGGCTCCTTGCGCCGGAGCAGGAGGTCGAGCAGGTCGTTGTCGGCCAGATCCATCAAGGCGACCAGACCCTGCGCCTGCGCGCGGGTCAGGCCATTTCCATGGGCCGCGAAGAATTGCTCGATGAACAGGTCGTTCTCGACCAGGCCGCGACGGCTGCGCCAGCGCAGGACGCCGCGTTCCCGTTCGTCGAGCAGTTGATCGTCCACCATGGCGTCAGAGGGCGCGGCGGGCCATCAATTCCTTGATCTTGCCAATCGCGCGGGTGGGGTTCAGGCCCTTCGGGCACACGTCGACGCAGTTCATGATGCTGTGGCAGCGGAACAGGCGGTACGGGTCCTGCAGGTTGTCCAGGCGGTCGCCCGTGGCTTCGTCGCGGCTGTCTGCGATGAAGCGGTAGGCCTGCAGCAGGCCGGCCGGGCCGACGAACTTGTCGGGGTTCCACCAGAAGCTGGGGCAGCTGGTCGAGCAGCTGGCGCACAGGATGCACTCGTACAGGCCGTTGAGCTCCTCGCGCTCCTCGGGCGACTGCAGGCGCTCCTTGAACGGCGACACGGGGGTCTCGTTCTGCAGGTAGGGCTTGATCGAGTGGTACTGCTTGAAGAACTGCGTCATGTCCACGATCATGTCGCGGATCACCGGCAGGCCGGGCAGCGGCTTGAGAACGATGGTGCCCGGCAGGGTGTTCATGTTCGTCAGGCAGGCCAGGCCGTTCTTGCCGTTGATGTTCATCGCGTCGGAACCGCACACGCCTTCGCGGCACGAGCGGCGGAAGGAGATGGTGGGATCCTGCTTCTTCAGCTTCACCAGGGCGTCCAGCAGCATGCGCTCGTGGCCGTCGAGCTCGATCTCGACGGTCTGCATGTAGGGCTTGCTGTCCTTGTCCGGGTCGTAGCGGTAGATTTGGAAAGTGCGCTTCATGTTGGTTTCTCGTGGGGCTACGGTTAGAAGGTGCGGACCTTGGGCGGAACGCTGTCCACCGTCAGCGGCTTGAGGTTCACGGGCTTGTAGGTCAGGCTGTTGTCGGCGCTGTGCCACAGCGTGTGCTTCATCCACTCCTTGTCGTTGCGGCCCAGCGGGCACTCGGGGTGGTCGGCCGGGTGCTCGTAGTCGTAGACGGTGTGGGCGCCGCGGCATTCGTGGCGCGCGGCGGCCGAGGTCATGGTGGCCTGGGCGACTTCGATCAGGTTGTCCACTTCCAGCGCTTCCATGCGCGCGGTGTTCCAGACCTTGGACTTGTCCTGCAGCGTGACGGAGGACACGCGGTCGCGGATGGCGTTGATCTTCACCACGCCTTCGTCCATGCCCTTTTGCGTGCGGAACACGCCGGCGTGCTGCTGCATGCTGGCGCGGATGTCGCCCGCGATGTCCTGCGCGTAGGTGCCTTCCTTGGAGTCCTGCAGCTGGTTCAGGCGCACCAGGGTACGGTCGGCGCCGTCGGCCGGCATGGGCTGGTGGTCGCCGTAGCCGTTTACGTACTGCACGATGTGCTTGCCGGCGGACTTGCCGAACACCAGCAGGTCGAGCAGCGAGTTCGTGCCCAGGCGGTTGGCGCCGTGCACCGACACGCACGAGCACTCGCCCACGGCGTACAGGCCGTTGACGATCCTGTTTTCCACGCCATCGTGCACCACCACCTGGCCGTTGATGTTGGTCGGGATGCCGCCCATCTGGTAGTGGATGGTGGGCACCACGGGGATCGGTTCCTTGGTGATGTCCACGTTGGCGAAGTTGTGGCCGATCTCTTCCACCGAGGGCAGGCGCTTGCGGATGGTGTCGGCGCCCAGGTGGTCCAGCTTCATCAGGATGTAGTCCTTGTTCGGACCGCAGCCCCGGCCTTCCTTGATCTCCTGGTCCATGGAGCGGGAGACGAAGTCGCGCGGCGCCAGATCCTTCAGCGTGGGCGCGTAGCGCTCCATGAAGCGCTCGCCATTGCTATTCAGCAGAATCGCGCCTTCGCCGCGGCAGCCTTCGGTCAGCAGCACGCCCGCGCCGGCCACGCCGGTGGGGTGGAACTGCCAGAACTCCATGTCCTGCAGCGGGATGCCGGCACGCGCGGCCATGCCCAGGCCGTCGCCGGTGTTGATGAAGGCGTTGGTCGATGCCGCGAAGATGCGGCCCGCGCCGCCGGTGGCCAGCAGCACGGCCTTGGCGTGCAGCTCATACAGGTCGCCGGTTTCGAGTTCCAGTGCCGTGACGCCGACCACGTCGCCCTGGGTGTTGCGGATCAGGTCCAGCGCCATCCACTCCACGAAGAAGTTGGTCTTGGACTTGACGTTCTGCTGGTACAGCGTGTGCAGCATGGCGTGGCCCGTGCGGTCGGCCGCGGCGCAGGCGCGCTGCACGGGCTTCTCGCCGTAGTTGGCGGTGTGGCCGCCGAAGGGGCGCTGGTAGATGGAGCCGTCGGGGTTGCGGTCGAACGGCATGCCGAAGTGTTCCAGCTCGATAACCACGTTCGGCGCCTCGCGGCACATGAACTCGATGGCGTCCTGGTCACCGAGCCAGTCGGAGCCCTTGATGGTGTCGTAGAAGTGGTAGTGCCAGTTGTCCTCGCTCATGTTGCCCAGCGAGGCCGACACGCCGCCCTGGGCGGCCACGGTGTGCGAGCGGGTGGGGAAGACCTTGGACAGGCAGGCCACGTTCAGGCCCGCGCGGGAGAGTTCGAGCGAGGCGCGCATGCCGGAGCCGCCGGCACCCACGATGACCACGTCGAACTTGCGCTTGGTGATGTTGGCTTTGGTATAGCTCATTGTTTTCTTTCAATCGCGGGGAATCAGAGGCGCCACAGGGTCTGGAAGCCCCAGCCGGTGCAGGCCAGCAGCCAGACGATGGTGAAGATGTAGAGGGCGAAGCGCAGGCCGTCGGCCTTGACGTAGTCCATCCACACGTTGCGCACGCCCACCCAGGCGTGCCAGACCAGCGCCAGGATCACGGTGAAAGTGAGCACCTTCATCCACTGGGCGGCGAAGATGCCGGCCCACAGGTCATAGCCGATGGGGCCCTTGCTGAACAGCACCTGCGCCAGCACGGCGAAGGTGAACAGGACGATCACGACGGCGGTGCCGCGCTGGACCAGCCAGTCGCGCACGCCGTAGTGGGCACCGACGACGGTGCGCTTGGAACCATAGGTCACGGACATTGTGTTTTTTCCTTCTATCGGGGGCGGGATCAGTACAGGCCGAACAACTTGGCGCCCAGCACGAGCGTCAGGCCCAGGCTCAGCACCAGCGTCACGACGGCCGACGTGCGGCCGAATTCCTTGCTGACGATGTGGTGGTCGATGTCCATCCACAGGTGGCGCAGGCCGGCAATCAGGTGGTGCAGGTAGGCCCAGATCAGGCCCAGCGCCACCAGCTTGACGAACCAGCCAGGCACGAAGCCCAGGCCTGCCGTGAAGGCCGCGCTGAACTGGGCGAACGAAATCTCGGACGACAGCGAGGTGTCGAACATCCACAGCACGAACGGCAGCAGCAGGAACATGATCATGCCGCTGATACGGTGCAGGATGGACACGATGCCCGCCAGGGGCAGGCGATAGGTCCTCACGTCGCGGAAGACATTGATGTTGCGGTACTCAGGCCGCTTCTTGGCAAGCTCGGTCATGGCAAGTGCTTTCTCGTGGATGTAACTGCGTTGTAATCGCCTGGAGGCGAACAGCCCAAAATTCTATTGCAACGCAATAAACAGGGGCTTACAAAGAGGGATGTTTTTGCGATAAGTCCGGTACATGCGTACTCTGCTGGCGCTCGGGGTGCTCAGTTGAGCGCATTGCGGTAGTGGTGGGTGTCGGTGCGGTACAGCCCACGGCGTAACTCCATGGGAACATCGTTGTAGGTGTAGGCGATGCGCTCCACGCTCAGCAGCGGGGTAGTGCAGTCCACGCCGAGCAGGCGGGCCTGCGCGGCGTCGGGCAGCACGGCGCGCAGCTTTTCCTCGGCGCGCACCATGCGCACGCCGAAGTCGATCTCGAACATGGCGTAGGTCGGGCCGGGGTAGCTGGCCATGTGCTGCGCCGTCAGCCCCTTGAAGGCCTGGCCGGGCAGCCAGATGTCTTCCAGGATGGTGGGCGTGCCAGCGAAGGCGAGCACGCGCCGCGCCTGCAGCACGGCGTCGCCCGTGCGCAGCTGCAGGGCGCGCGCCACGTCGGCGCTGGCGCGCACGCGCTTGCAGTCGATGATGCTGCGCTGCGCCGGGCCTTCCTCGCTGGCGTCGCCGGTGTCGGGCAGCAGGCGCAGGAAGCGGTACTGCACGTGCTGCTCGGCATGCGTGGCGACGAAGGTGCCCTTGCCCTGGCGGCGCACCACCAGGTTGTCGGCGGCCAGTTCGTCGATGGCCTTGCGCACCGTGCCCTGGCTCACGCGAAAGCGCGCGGCCAGCTCCATCTCGCTGGGGATGGCCTCGCCGGGCTTCCACTCGCCGGCCTGCAGGCTCTGCAGGATCAGGCCCTTGATCTGCTGGTACAGCGGGCTGAAGGCGGGGGTGCCCTGGCCGCTGCCGCTGGCGGCAGCGGGGGCTTCGGGGGCGGCGGGCGTGGTGTTGGACATGGGGCGGGGCAAGGGCGGCGCGCTATGCTGCGCCGCATCCGTCTGTTTGTCCAATCATATCTTATATAAGACATAAGACAAATTGACGCAGGCCTCGAATCGGCGCTACACTTGCGAGCTGTTCTGCGGGGCGCGGGCTGCTGGTGACAGACGCTGGTGCGACCTTGCACCACACCGTTTTTGTCCATCCTTGATTGGAGTCTCACCATGAGCAAGAAGCCCGTTCGTGTCGCCGTTACCGGTGCCGCTGGCCAAATCGGCTACGCCCTGTTGTTCCGCATCGCCTCCGGCGAAATGCTGGGCAAGGACCAGCCCGTCATCCTGCAACTGCTGGAAATCCCCGACGAGAAGGCCCAGAACGCGCTCAAGGGCGTGATCATGGAGCTGGAAGACTGCGCCTTCCCGCTGCTGGCCGGCATCGAGGCCCACAGCGACCCCATGACCGCCTTCAAGGACACCGACTACGCCCTGCTGGTGGGCGCCCGCCCGCGCGGCCCCGGCATGGAGCGCGCCGACCTGCTGGCCGCCAACGCCCAGATCTTCACCGCCCAGGGCAAGGCCCTGAACGCCGTGGCTTCGCGCAACGTCAAGGTGCTGGTGGTCGGCAACCCCGCCAACACCAACGCCTACATCGCCATGAAGTCGGCCCCCGACCTGCCGGCCAAGAACTTCACCGCCATGCTGCGCCTGGACCACAACCGCGCGGCCTCGCAACTGGCCGCCAAGGGCGGTTTCAAGGTTGGCGACATCCGCAAGCTGACCGTGTGGGGCAACCATTCGCCCACCATGTACGCCGACTACCGCTTCGCCACCGTCGATGGCAAGTCGGTCAAGGACGCCATCAACGACCAGGCCTGGAACAAGGACGTGTTCCTGCCCACCGTGGGCAAGCGCGGCGCCGCCATCATCGCAGCGCGCGGCCTGTCGTCCGCTGCCTCGGCCGCCAACGCCGCCATCGACCACATGCGCGACTGGGCCCTGGGCTCCAAGGGCGAGTGGGTCACGATGGGCGTGCCCTCCAACGGCGAATACGGCATCCCCGCCGGCATCGTGTTCGGCTTCCCGGTGACCACCGAGAACGGCGAGTACCAGATCGTCAAGGGCCTGGACATCGACGCCTTCTCGCAGGAATGCATCAACAAGACCCTGGCCGAGCTGCAGGGCGAGCAGGACGGCGTCAAGCATTTGCTCTGAAAAGCATAGCTGCCAGCGCTTGATGGCAGGGGTTTTGGGGCATAAAACACTCTGAAACCCTTGCTGGAAAAGCGCCAGCAGCTCTCTTTTCGATAGAGACATGATGTTGCCGTTGCCCGTGTTTCGCACGGTATCGCAGCGGCAACACCATTTTTCCGTCAGCCCCGCTCTTGATGACCGCTGCCATGCCCCACCCCAGAGAGATCCTGCTCGGCGCCCAGGCCGCCGCCTGCTCCTTGCCGGTGTGCGACCACTACAGCGGCGTCGAGGCGCGCATGCGCAAGAGCCTGCAACTGCAGGCCGAGCTGACGGCCGAGTTCGGCCACTGCATGTTCGACGTCACGCTCGACTGCGAGGACGGCGCCCCCGTGGGCCAGGAACGCGCGCATGCCGCGCTCGTCGTGCAACTGGCGCAGCAGGCCGCCCCCGGGGCCCGCGTGGCGGCGCGCGTGCACGCCGTGGACCACCCTGCGTTCGCCAGCGACATGGCCGTCATCGCCGGCGAGGCGGGACAGCACCTGTGCCACATCATGGTGCCCAAGGTCGAGTCGGTGGACGACGTGCTGCGCGCCGAGCAGGCGCTGCTGCGTGCCGGCGCGGCCGGTCTGCCGCTGCATGTGCTGATCGAGTCGCCCGCTGCCGTGCAGCAGGCCTTCGCCATTGCCGCCCACCCGCGTGTGCAGAGCATCAGCTTCGGGCTCATGGACTTCGTCTCGGCCCACGGCGGCGCCATCCCCGCGTCGGCCATGGGCGTGGCCGGGCAGTTCAGCCACCCGCTGGTGGTGCGCGCCAAGCTGGAGATCGCCGCCGCCTGCCACGCCCACGGTAAGGTGCCGTCGCACTGCGTGGTGACCGAGTTCACCGACGCCTCCGCCATGCATGCCGCCGCCAGCCGCGCTGCCAGCGAGCTGGGCTACACGCGCATGTGGAGCATCCATCCCGCGCAGATCCGCCCCATCCTCGCCGCCTTCGCGCCCGCGCAGGGCGAGATCGAGCAGGCTGCGCGCATCGTCGCGGCCGCGGCCGCGGCCGACTGGGCGCCCATCAGCAGCGCCGGAGTGCTGCACGACCGCGCCAGTTACCGCTATTACTGGCAATTGCTGGAGCGGGCCCATCAGACCGGCCGCACGCTGCCCGAGGCCGTGCAGCACTGGTTCTATGATGGATCCCCTTCTTCTTTCTCGTCGGAATCGCCATGAAATCGCTCCTCGTCTCCGCATTGCTGCTGGCGCCCGCCCTGGTGCTGGCACAGGCTGCGCCCGCCAAGTCTGCCAAGCCCGCCGCCAAGGCGCAGGCCAGCAAGGCCAGCGCCAAGGCCGCACCCAAGAAGGTGGTGGTGGCCAAGGCCGCCCCGCGCTCCACCCGCGCCGCTGCCGCCGCCGGCACGGCGGGTGCGGCGGCCGCCGCCGCAGCGGCCGTGGCTTCGACCCCCACCAGCGCGGAGCTGGGCCCGGAAGAGCTGGCCGTGGCCGAGCGCGTGCACACCGGCCACATCGCCTGCGAGCTGGGCGCCTCGGTCAACGTCACGCCCGATCCCAAGGCGCCGGGGCGCTTTCACATCAGTGGCAAGGGCTTTGCCTACCACATGACCCCGGTGGTCAGCAGCACCGGCGCGGTGCGCCTGGAAGACACGCAGCGCGGCGCCGTGTGGTTGCAGATCGCCAACAAATCCATGCTCATGAACCAGAAGCTCGGCCAGCGCCTGGCCGACGACTGCATGAGCCCGGCCCAGGTCCAGGTGGCCGAGGCACTGAAGACCAATCCGCAGCCCAGCCTGCTCGACAAGCCCGCCGACAAGTGATTGCGGCGGCCGCGCGCAGGCGCGGCATGTAGCGCCCCACGGATTCCCAATAGCTAGCCCCACTTTTTGAAAACGACTGGAGAGAGTCAAAAATGTTGAAAGCCTACCGCGACCACGTCGCCGAGCGCGCCGCCCTGGGCATCCCGCCGCTGCCCCTCGATGCCAAGCAGGTGGCCGAGCTGATCGAGCTGATCAAGAACCCGCCCGCGGGGGAGGCCGAATTCCTGCTCGACCTGCTGACGCACCGCGTGCCGCCGGGCGTGGACGATGCCGCCAAGGTCAAGGCCTCGTTCCTGGCCGCCGTGGCGCATGGCGACATCGCCGTGGGCCTGATCTCCAAGGCCAAGGCCACCGAGCTGCTGGGCACCATGGTGGGCGGCTACAACGTGCACCCGCTGATCGAGCTGCTGGACGACGCCGAGGTCGCCGCCGTGGCCGCCGAGGCGCTGAAGAAGACGCTGCTGATGTTCGACTTCTTCAACGACGTGGCCACCAAGGCCAAGGCCGGCAACGCCAAGGCGCAGGAAGTGATGAAGAGCTGGGCCGACGCCGAGTGGTTCACCACCCGCCCCGAGGTCGAGAAGAAGATCACCGTCACCGTGTTCAAGGTGCCTGGCGAGACCAACACCGACGACCTCTCGCCCGCGCCCGACGCCTGGAGCCGCCCCGACATCCCGCTGCACTACCTGGCGATGTTGAAGAACACGCGCCCCGACGCGGCCTTCAAGCCCGAGGAAGACGGCAAGCGCGGCCCGATGCAGTTCATCGACGACCTGAAGAAGAAGGGCCACATGGTGGCCTACGTGGGCGACGTGGTGGGCACCGGCTCCAGCCGCAAGTCGGCCACCAACTCCATCATCTGGGCCACGGGCGTGGACATCCCCTTCGTGCCCAACAAGCGCTTCGGCGGCGTTACGCTGGGCGGCAAGATCGCGCCCATCTTCTTCAACACGCAGGAAGACTCGGGCTCGCTGCCCATCGAAGTGGACGTGTCCCAACTCGAAATGGGTGACGTCATCGACGTGCTGCCCTACGACGGCAAGATCGTCAAGAACGGCGAGACCGTGGCCGAGTTCGCGCTCAAGAGCGACGTGCTGCTGGACGAAGTGCGCGCCGGCGGCCGCATCAACCTGATCATCGGCCGTTCGCTCACCGCCAAGGCGCGCGAGGCCCTGGGCCTGCCCGCCTCGGCCGTGTTCCGCCTGCCCAAGGCACCGGCCGAATCAAACGCCGGCTTCACGCTGGCGCAGAAGATGGTTGGCCGCGCCTGCGGCCTGCCCGAAGGCCAGGGCATCCGCCCCGGCACGTACTGCGAGCCGAAGATGACCACCGTGGGCTCGCAGGACACCACCGGCCCGATGACGCGCGACGAGCTGAAGGACCTGGCCTGCCTGGGCTTCTCGGCCGACATGGTGATGCAGTCGTTCTGCCACACCGCCGCCTATCCCAAGCCCGTGGACGTGAAGACGCACCGCGAGTTGCCCCAGTTCATCAGCAACCGCGGCGGCGTGGCCCTGCGCCCCGGCGACGGCGTGATCCACAGCTGGCTCAACCGCCTGCTGCTGCCCGACACCGTGGGCACGGGCGGCGATTCGCACACGCGCTTCCCCATCGGCATTTCCTTCCCTGCGGGCTCCGGCCTGGTGGCCTTCGGCGCCGCCACCGGCGTGATGCCGCTGGACATGCCCGAGTCGGTGCTGGTGCGCTTCAAGGGCGAGATGCAGCCTGGCGTGACGCTGCGCGACCTGGTGCACGCCATTCCGCTGTACGCCATCAAGGCGGGCCTGCTCACGGTGGCCAAGGCCGGCAAGAAGAACGTGTTCTCGGGCAAGATCCTCGAAATTGAGGGCCTGCCGAACCTGAAGGTCGAACAGGCGTTTGAGCTGTCCGATGCCTCCGCCGAGCGCTCGGCCGCGGGCTGCACGATCAAGCTCAACCCCGAGCCGATCGCCGAGTACCTGCGCTCCAACATCGTTCTGATGAAGAACATGATCGCCGACGGCTACCAGGACGCCAAGACGCTGCAGCGCCGCATCGAGAAGGTGGAAGCCTGGCTGGCCAGCCCGAACCTGCTCGAAGCCGACAAGGACGCCGAGTACGCCGCCGTGATCGAGATCGACCTGGCCGACATCAAGGAACCCATCGTCTGCTGCCCGAACGACCCGGACGATGCCAAGTTCCTGTCCGAAGTGGCTGGCACCAAGATCGACGAAGCCTTCATCGGCTCGTGCATGACCAACATCGGCCACTTCCGCGCAGCCGCCAAGCTGCTAGGCGGCCAGCGCGACATCCCCGTCAAGCTGTGGGTGGCCCCGCCGACCAAGATGGACCAGAGCGAGCTGATCAAGGAAGGCCACTACGCCGCCTTCGGCACGGCCGGTGCGCGCACCGAAATGCCGGGCTGCTCGCTGTGCATGGGCAACCAGGCACAGGTGCGCGAGGGCGCGACGGTGATCTCCACCTCCACGCGCAACTTCCCCAACCGCTTGGGCAAGAACACCAACGTGTTCCTCGGCTCGGCCGAGCTGGCCGCCATCGCCTCGCGCATCGGCAAGCTGCCCACCAAGGAGGAATACCTCAAGGAAATGGGCGTGATCGATGCCGACAAGGCCAGCGTCTACCGCTACATGAACTTCGACCAGATCGAGGAATACGCGGAAGTGGCCAAGGGCGTTGCCGCCTGAGCGTTGCGCACGCTGCACTGGCAAGCGGCCCTTCGGGGCCGCTTTTTTATTTCACCATGACTCCAGCACCGAACTTCGCTGGACTACGCCACAGCAAGATACAGCAGGTTTATCAATAACTTAGGCGAGTTCATCATATGCCGGTGCTTTCTGAAACTTGACCCGGCTTCCACCCGCTTGGCTCCCAACAGGCTCCTGGAAATCGGGCTTTCCGAGGAGTCATCATGGCGAAAATCAAACTCACGAAGTCCGTAGTCGATGCGGCACAAGCCCAGGTGCAGCCAGTCGAACTGCGCGACACCCTGGTTCCAGGCTTCCTGTGCAAGATCACCCCAGCCGGTCGCAAGGTGTTCATGCTTCAGTACCGCACGAACGCCGGAGAGCGGCGCAAACCTGCCCTGGGTCTGTACGGTGAACTGACCGTCGAACAGGCCCGATCGCTGGCGCAGGAGTGGCTGGCGCAAGTGCGCCGAGGTGGCGACCCTGCTGCAGAGAAGGCTGCAGCGCGTCAGGCACCCACGGTCAAGGAGCTGTGCATCAAGTTCATGGAAGACTACTCCAGCCAGCGTAACAAGCCGAGCACGCAGGAAGGCTACCAGAGCGTCATTGATCGCAACATCATCCCAATGCTTGGTCGCATGAAGGTGCAGGATCTGAAGCGGCCTGACGTGGCTTCAATGATGAAGAAGATGGCGCACAAGCCCGCCGATGCGAACCGCACGTTCAGCGTGATGCGCAAGATGTTCAACTTGGCCGAGGTATGGGGCTATCGCCCTGACGGCACCAACCCATGCCGCCATGTGCCCATGTACCCGAACGGCAAGGCGACCCACCTCATCAGCGATGAGGAAATGGGCAAGTTGTTTCGCTACCTTGACCAGTTGGAGGCGGAAGGGCTGGAGCATGTAGTGATCCCGCTGGCCATCCGCCTGCAATTCGAGTTTGCTGCTCGCCTTTCTGAGATCGTCTCACTCCAATGGGATTGGATTGATCTGGAAAACCGGCGGGTGGTGTGGCCTGACAGCAAGACAGGCGGTATGTCCAAGCCCATGAGCGAAGAAGCCTATCGGCTTCTTTCGACGGCGGCTCGCAATGCTACGACGCCCCATGTATTACCGTCTCCGCGTCACCCTGATCGGCATTTGACCGACGGGGAGTATTACAACGGTTGGAGCCGCACTCTCAAAGCCGCTGGCGTGACGCATGTGGGTACGCACGGCATCCGTCACCGCTCGGCGACGGACATTGCCAATTCTGGCATCCCGGTGAAGGTCGGTATGGCTCTGACGGCGCACAAGACCGTGGCGATGTTCATGCGCTACGTCCACACCGAAGACAAGCCCGTGCGGGAGGCCGCCGAGTTGGTGGCGAACCGGCGCAAGGCGATCACCGGCGCTAAGAAATCCCCTGCGGAGGTGACGGCATGAGCAGGCGCAAGGTGTCCACCCCTTCACCAGCAGCGCCGAAGGCACTGTTGGGTGACATTCGGGCACTGATTGAGGCTGCGCGCCAGCGCACCGCCTCGGCGGTCAATGCTGAACTGACCTTGCTGTTCTGGAGGATCGGCCAGCGTATCCATACAGAGGTGCTGGCCGGGCAGCGGGCCGAGTACGGCGAGGAAATCATGCCATCCCTGGCCGAGCAGCTTGTCCGCGACTACGGGCGCAGCTTCGCGGATAAGAACCTGCGCCGGATGGTGCAGTTCGCGGCCACTTACCCCGAAGAGCCAATTGTCGTGACGCTGTCACGACAATTGAGCTGGTCGCATTTCGTGGCATTGCTGCCGCTGAAAGATCCGCTCCAGCGGGACTATTACGCGCAGATGGCGAGCACCGAGCGCTGGAGCGTGCGGACGCTACGCGAGCGCATCGACTCGATGTTGTACGAGCGCACAGCACTGTCTCAGAAGCCAGAGGAAACCATCACGCAGGAGCTGGCGGCACTGCGCGATGCGCAGCGCATGACGCCGGCGCTGGTCATGCGCGACCCGTACATCCTCGACTTCCTGGGGTTGCGGGATAGCTGGCAGGAAAGCGATTTGGAGGCTGCCATCGTCCGCGAAATGGAAGCTTTCTTGCTGGAGCTGGGCGCGGGCTTTTGCTTCGTCGCCCGTCAGAAACGCATCCAGATCGACGACGAGGATTTCCACCTTGACCTGCTGTTCTACAACCGCAAGCTGCGGCGGCTGGTGGCGGTGGAGTTGAAGATCGGTGAGTTCAAGGCAGCCTACAAGGGACAGATGGAGCTTTACTTGCGCTGGCTGGACAAGCACGAGCGAGAGCCGGAAGAAGCCTCTCCCCTGGGGATTATCCTTTGCACCGGCAAGAAGCGCGAACAGATCGAATTGCTGGAGCTAGACAAGTCAGGCATCCACGTCGCCGAGTACCTGACCAGTTTGCCGCCGCGAGCGGTGCTGGGCGAGAAGTTGCAGCAGGCGACCGAGCGGGCGCGGTTGCAGATCGAGCAGCGGGAGCCTAGCAAGAAGTCCTGACAGCAGAATCCGTGTGTCCCAGCGTACCGCCGTCGGGCTCGCGTGCTACGCCCCGTGCCTCGCGCCGAATCACAGCCATTCGGCGCTGATCCCTGACGCCTCCGGCCTGGATCGTTGATCCGGGCCTGCGCGTGCTGCGCACTTGCCAACAGCGGGTGTGTGACTGAGTGGGGTGTAGGCGGTCTTGCTGTTCCCTTCACCGTATCACGGCGTTCTCGCCGTCAATGACTTCGCGTGCTCGCACGCTTGCGGCCTATCGGCCGTCTTCGATCCCTGACTGCTTGCGCTGCGCCGTGCTGGCCACGGTTCCGGGCAATTCCGCCCGAGCAACCGGAGCACGATCATGTCGCAACTGTCCTTTTCATCGTTCGATGACGTTTTGCTGGTGCGTGACGCCCAAGGGCGCTACATGCCAGCATCGGTGGATCAAATTCTCGAAGCGGCACGCCAGGCCATCGAGCTGAAGATGCAACGTGGTGCTGAGTTCACTTCCCCGGCGCTGGTCAAAGAATACCTGCGAAACAAGCTGGCAGGATTCGAGCATGAGGTCTTTGCGGTGCTGTTTCTAGATACGCGCCACCGGCTGATCGAGTACCGGGAGATGTTTCACGGCACCATCGACAGTGCATCGGTGTATCCGCGCGAAGTGGTCAAGGAGGCTCTGCAGCTCAATGCGGCGGCGGTGATCCTCTCGCACAACCATCCGAGCGGGAATCCTGAGCCGTCTCAGGCCGACAAGGTGCTGACGCAGCGACTCAAGGAAGCGCTGGGGCTGGTCGATATACGCGTGCTCGATCACGTCATCGTCGGCGGCAGCAGTTCCACGTCCTTCGCCGAATATGACCTGTTGTGAACTCCAGGGGTTCAGCCCCTTTTTGTCGCAACCAATTACAGTAGTAAGAAAATCTGCGACGCTATGGCAATCACATTTCTATCCAGAGATGATCAATTATTATCCTATTCGGGTTTTGGTGACGCACATGAATTGACCGCAATGAGGCCATTCTGGACATTGTGTTGTGCCTACTCAGGGAGAGCTTATCTGCAAGAGACCAGTCCTCAGTTTTAGCGGATTCTAATTCATCAATCCATTGATCGAGTTTTTTGGTCCATGTGGCTATATCATCCGCCTGAATATAACCAATCATTGCTGCTCGGCTATGTGCTGCACCATGATGCCCTGCCTTAAATCGCTGAATTCCTCCAGTGCTGCTGAAACAGCTGTAGATGTATTCTCGCTCATCGCGCTTGCTACCCACCGGAGTAGGTAGCCGCTTACACTCAATTGGCAAAAGAGTTTGATATTCCGTATATTCGCGCCCCTCAATCCAAATCACCGTTCCGGCCGGGGCTATAGCAATATCTATTGAACGACGCCCATCAGCATCATCAGGCTCCTCTCTTTTGAATTGAAGGAAGTCCCATCCTGGGGTATGCCGACTTGCACTCGTGAGACGCGAGCATAGTTGCGCAGTCAAGCTATTCTCACTAGTTTGACATGGCCTTATGGGGTCGTCGCGCCAGGCTGGTAAAACATTTCCGATAAAGTTAATCAAAGAATCAAACCATTCGCCAGACAAGCAGACGCTGCTATCTAGTGCTCCTGAATACGCTTCTCCTCCAATTTCATCCGCAAGCATTGTTAAAACCCCTGCATGCGTAGATCGGACAGAACGTCATCGGCATCACGAAGTGCAATTGAACGCATCCAGAACCTATGGCGATCAGGCTTTAGAAGGAATAAAAAATTCTTATCATAGAGCCTAGTGATACGCGTAATATTCAGATTACTCCCTCTCTTCTCACAAAGAAGAGCATCCAAGCGATTACGCAAATCGCCAGCATCTGACCAGTCCACTGATCCATCACCGAAAGCGTATGTTTTGCAAATAGCACCCGACCATCTTTCCATCGGAAGTGCTCGCAAAGAATTTCGCCCATAAACTCCGTTAATTTGAGCAGTAAAAACATCATCAAATGCGCCAAGAGCATCTAGCTCTACTTGCTGCATTGCGGGGGACGCAGCGCCCAATCGAATGAGGTCACGTTGGAACGAGACAATGTCCTCAGCAATAATTAGTTCATTTCTACTTACGTCAAGATTTCCGTCTTCTGGATACGGAAGGGAGAGAATATCCGCATTGAAAATCGAGGTGGCGCGCTGTGTAAATAAGCGTGAACTTATTCCAGCGGCGTACGCTCGTAAAACAGTTGACTGAGTGCGAAGCCAATCTGCAACCTCATCCAGTTTCTCCGCGTTGCCGGGAGCGGAAAATCCAACTATTTCGTTTTTATAAGCTAGATACCCATCTTTCCACAAATCAAAATAAAGATCCTCATGCTCTTTAATAAGCAGAAGTGGGGGCATGAACCGATTTTCTGACTTCGGATCTTTGATCGGATCATTAGGTACAACGCTGAGCAAGGATCGGTCAATGCCGTCAGCCCCCAGTGCCTGAGTTGGGAGTAGCACCTTCCCAATCAAGTGCTGGACATTTTCGGAGCTATTCTTCTGTCCGCCAAAATACCCTTCGCCAAAATCCCATCCTTGCTTTGTGGCCAAGTCTTTTAGCGTTGAGTATTTCCGCAAACGCGTGATCATGCTATGAACGCGACTTCCCCCCAGCAAGTTTGCACGCCAAATGTCCTGAGATTTCGCAGCATCGCGATTGCGAACCCAGTGAATATCATAATAGTCGATATCAAATCCCTGCTCCGCGGTCGCGCGGCCATTGCGACGGAAAATTGCATGAAGCAAGCGATCCTCGGCTGCCGACTTCTTTGCCTCAGCAATTACCACGACAATTTTAGGGTCAGCGCCTCCTTTTTTGAAAAGCCCTCGCACAGAAACGAAATCTAAAATTTCACGCGTTTTCCAGCGCTCAAGAAAGGTGCGCCGAAAGGAAAGCGAATGCTGGTTGTAAAGAAAACCAGCTGGCTCGACCATTGCCAATATGCCATTTTCGACGAGCATCTCCATTGCTTCGTGGAGAAAAAGGTATGCCAACTGCTTGTCCGCAAGAGGGCCATGCAATTTCTTATAAGAAGCATAGCTGCGGCGTGCGCCATCTGTAGTCAAAGATGATTCAAATGGAGGATTTCCCACCACTACTGAAATTGGTGATGTTACTAGTCCTTTTTGCTTTGCTTCAAAAAAACAACTGTGATGCAGCGTTACATCGGCTAAAGGCGGAAATAGCTTAACGCTCGATCGGATTTCTTCCGGCTGTAGTGCATCACACAGGCTCAAACATAAGCTAAATGCCGCGAGTTCAACTGCTCCGTCTTCGACATCAATTCCGTGTACACGCTGAAGTAGCAGGCGCAGATCATCTATGCCTGGCCGCGCCCAGTCATTACGCCAGCGCCAGTGCAAAACCAGCCGTTTGTACGCCTCGACTAAAAAGACGCCTGATCCACATGCTGGATCAAGAATCACGCCATCTCCTGCCATTAGTTCATCAAGCCGACTCCAGCTTAGTGACTCTTCCAGCATTAATCTAACTAACGCAGGAGGTGTATAGATAGAACTCGATGCATCTTTGACAAAAAGCTGATAAATGTTGCTGATCAGCTCAACTGGCAAATCTTTGAATGAATACAGCTTCCACAGACTAAGTTGCCCGCCACCATCCTCAAAGCCTTCGATAAGTCTGGCGTAATTTTCAAGTTCGGTATTGCCTGCTAATGTTGAATGCTCATCTTTTGACAAGCGAAAAACGTGGCCGTTAAATCGTTCCTCCAGCGTTATAAGAAGCTTTGATAACGCCTTGCCATCTTTGAGAACTTCAAAGAAGCGTCTAGATCCTTGGCACGCATTGCCGAAATCAGCAGGCAACAGAACAGATCGCTCTTCAAGGTAGGCGATGAGTAGCGACAGAATAAGAAGTTTTCGGCTTAGGCGAGGCGCGAGTAGTCGTCGCTCTGAAAGTTTACCCGCTAGCGCCCGTACAGCTTCAACCAGAGTTCGGTGCGCAGCTTTCTGCGCAGAAAGCATTAATTTGCAGGCATCGGGATCATCCCAGATCGCTCCGTTGTGAATCCTGTCGGCATCCCACCATACATCCGCCGCAGCGATTTTTGCCCCAAGGACAAGAGTTCTTACAGGGTTGCAAACTGGGACGCCATCTTTGCCCAGAAAATCTGGCGCATGAGCGCACCGGAATAGTTGAATGCAGCCCGGTAAGGCCCGATACGCGAGTGGAACCCCACCCCAACTCCAGAGGCGTTTATGCAATTCTGCAAAACGTGTGTCATCAGGCTCATCAGTGGAATTAAATATAAAAGCCTGTGCAACAGGGGCACGACCATGACGTGCCTCCTCAAAAAAGACAGCGCGTGCCCCATAGGATCGAGCCTTCTCCATAATGGAGACTTCTTCTGGAGGTCTTCCCCTATGATCATAATTGCGGACGGCAACCAGTCCCGCAATGCTGGAGACCTCGTGGTCTTCACGAATCAAGCGTAACCAGTCAACCGATATGTGTGAAATATCGCGCGCATCAAGTGTCATTTTGACCGCCATTGCGCTGAAACCGATTGATATGAATGGATAAGGTCTTATTCACTGGTTTGACCATTTTTCTTCAAGAGAGAGAAGCCTTCTTTTAGAAGGTCGGTCATGCTGACGCCTTGAGCAACGGCAAACCCTTTGAATTGTTTTTTGAATTCCGGACTGACTTTGAAATTGAGCGACGCTCCTTTGTCGGAGTTCGCTGTGACTTCTTTTTCGTCTGTAGCTACCTTGCTGCCAGTCATTGGACGTTCTCCATTTAGCGATCGTCCTTACGAACAGGACTATGTCTGGATTATGCGGCATTTCTGGCTTTGTTGAAAGCCAGAAATCATTACATGAAGATATGCTGAAAGGGCGTCCCCGGCCATAGGTATGGCCAGTCGCGCTGTCGTGCTTCGCATCGAGCCGCCTGCGGCGTCTCGCCCCCTTCGGGCTTCCATCGTTCCCTCGCTCTGCTCGGCTGACGCCTACGGCCCGGCTTCCAGCTTCGGGCCTGCGCGCTTGCGCTTGCGTGCGGTTTGCACATCGAGGCGGCAGTTGCCATGTCCAGCCGTCTCTCCTGACTCCATCACCTTGCTCGCGACTGTAGCCCGTGGCCGCGTGCCATCAAGGCGCGCCAGGCCGTGTCCTCGGCTACGCCTGCGGGCCGCACCTACCTGCCGCTTTCTTCCTTGACGGCCCACGTCCGTGGGCTCCTGACCGTCGCGGGCGATGAACTCAGGAAAGACGGTGGCAACAGGGCCAACCGGGTTCCTCGTGCCAACCGCACCGAACAGCCGAAAGGCTGGGCTCCGAATCTTGGAATCCGGTGTGCGGTTTGAACAGCAAACCCTTTTCGTCAGGAGAAAGACCATGCTTGCATCCCGTTTCGCTTCCCGTTCCCCGGTACTGCGCAGCGACTCCCCGCTGTCCGATGACCAGATTCACCGCGTGGCCCCGTCCATCTTTGCGGAAGCGCCCCACGAAAGCCGTTCCCAGCGTTACGCCTATATCCCCACCGCCACGGTGCTGACCGAACTGCGCAAGGAAGGGTTTCAGCCCTTCATGGTGACGCAGACCCGCACCCGCCACGAAGACCGGCGCGACTACACCAAGCACATGATCCGGCTGCGCCATGCCAGCCAGATCAACGTCCGAGGCGAAGCCAACGAGATCATCCTGCTGAACTCGCACGACGGCACCAGCAGTTACCAGATGCTGGCCGGAATGTTCCGTTTCGTTTGCAGCAATGGCCTTGTTTGCGGCGATACCGTGGCCGATGTGCGCGTGCCGCATAAGGGCGATGTAGCCGGACAAGTAATCGAAGGTGCCTATCAGGTGCTGCACGGCTTCGACCGTGCGCTGGAGTCCCGCGAATCCATGCAGGCCATCACGCTGGACGAAGGCGAGGCCGAAGTATTCGCCCGCGCCGCGCTGTCGCTCAAGTACGACGACCCGGACAAGCCCGCACCCATCACCGAATCGCAAATCCTGATGCCGCGCCGTTTCGACGACCGCCGCCCGGACTTGTGGAGCGTGTTCAACCGCACCCAAGAGAACCTGACCAAAGGCGGTTTGCATGGGCGCAGCGCCAACGGACGCCGCCAGCAGACCCGCCCGGTACAGGGCATTGATTCCGATATTCGCCTCAATCGCGCCCTGTGGCTGCTGGCCGATGGCCTGCGCCAGTTGAAAGCCTGATTTCCCTGCGCGGCAGGGGCAGGCAGCAACCCTTGCCGCGTCATTCGCTGCTGCATTCCATCATCGCAAGGAGTTTTCACCATGAACGCCATCAACCACACCGAAGCCCAAGCCATCCACGCCACGGCCAGCGCCGCGCCTGCCGTGCTGCTGGAAGCCGCCGACCCGAGCAAGAACCTGATTCTTGTGCCGCTGTCGCGGCTGGTATCGCGCCCCACGGGCCGCAACGTGCGCAAGACCCCGCGCATGTCGATTCCTGAACTCGCTGCCAGCATCCAGCGTGTCGGCCTGCTGCAAAACCTGATCGTGATCGCCGCCGCCGATGGCGAGCATTACGAAGTCGTGGCCGGAGGCCGTCGCCTTGCCGCCCTCAAGCTGTTGGCGAAGAAGCGCCGTATCAGCAGGGAATGGGAGGTACCTTGCCTGCTGGTGGCCGATGCCACCGCCCGCACCGCCAGCCTGACCGAGAACGTACAGCGCGAAGCCATGCACCCCGCTGACCAGTTCGAGGCATTCGCCGCGCTTGTGGCCGAAGGCCGACCCATCGAGGACATTGCCGCCGATTTCAGCGTCACGCCGCTGGTGGTGCAGCGCCGCTTGAAACTCGCCAACGTGTCGCCGCGCCTACTGGCCGACTACCGGGCCGAGGCCGTGAGCCTTGACCAGTTGATGGCCCTTGCCATCACCGACGATCACGCCGCGCAGGAAGCCGCTTTCTACGATGCGCCCACATGGCAGCGCAGCCCGCACAGCCTGCGCGACCGCCTGACCGAGCGCGAAATTGACGCCCACCGGCACCCGCTAGTGCGCTTCGTCGGACTGGACACCTACGAGGCCGCAGGCGGAGGCACCCGCCGCGATCTGTTCGCGGAAGCCGATAGCGGTGTGTATCTGACCGATGCCACGCTGCTGGAACGGCTGGCGCAGGACAAACTGGCAGGCATCGCTGCCGAGGTGAAGGCTGAGGGCTGGGCTTGGGTGGATGCCACCTCCGGCGCGACCCATGCCGACCTGCAAGCCTTCCAGCGCGCCCCGAGGCAGCGCCGTAACCCGAACAAGCGCGAAGCCCAACGCATCGAGAAGCTGCAAATCAAGATGCAGGCGCTGGCCGAGGCCGTGGATGCCGCACTGGACGCCGACGATGAAGAAAAGGCCGACGCTTTGCAGGAGGAAGGCGAACACCTGGGCGAACAGTTGCAGGCGCTGGAAGATGGCTTGCAGGACTACGGGGAAGCTGTCAAAGCTGCCGCCGGTGCCATCGTCACCATCGACCGCAACGGCGGGGCCGTGATTCATCGTGGTCTGCTTCGCGAAGCCGAGGCCAAGGCACTGCGCACGCTTGAACGGCTGCGGCAAGGTTTCGGCAGCGAGGGCGAAGCCGGGAACGATGACACCGGCGAGGAAACCGACGACGCCCCCAAGCCCACCGCCATGTCCGACCGGCTGGCGCAACGCTTGAGTGCCCATCGTACCGCCGCGCTGCAAATCGAAGTCGCACGGCATCCACAAGTGGCGCTGGCCGCGCTGGTGCATGGCATGGTGCAGACCGTTTTGCAGGGCAGCTACTACGGCCACGATCTGCCGCTGGGCGTGAAGCTGACCCAGCAAGATCGGCTGGAAGGCATGGCCCCGGACTGGCCGGAATCGCCTGCCGCCGTGGCACTGCGCGAACTGCAACAGGTAGCGGGTGAAGCCTTGCCGGAGGACAGCGCCGAACTGTTCGCCGCACTGCTGGCGAAGTCGCAGAATGAACTGGTGCGCCTGCTGGCCGTATGCGTGGCATCCACGGTCGATGTGGTGACGCCCCGCGCCACGCAGCACCAGCCGGGTGCCGAACTGGCGCAGGCCGTGGCGCTGGACATGGCGGCATGGTGGCAGCCGACCGCAGACGGCTATTTCCAGCATGTGCCGAAGGCCGCGATTCTGGAAGCGGTGAGCGAATTCGCACCGGAGCACATCACCCGGCTGGCGAAGTTGAAAAAAGGCGACATTGCCAGCGAAGCCGAACGGTTGGCCGATGGCACAGGCTGGATGCCCGCCATCTTCGCCGTCGAGGCCACGCAGCAGAACGCGCAGGAGGTGGTGACGGACGAGGAAGCCGAAGCACAGGAGGAAGTCGCCGCCGTGGCGGATGAGCAGACGCAAGCCGAGGCACTGGCCGCTTGACCCCGCACCACAGATAGCGCCCCGGTTCCGGCCGGGGCGCTTTCATGCCGAGGATTCCCCCATGAGCCACGACACCACGAACCGCCCGCGCATGGCCGCGACTTACGCCCCCGGCACGGTACGCGCCCGCCGCTGGCATGGCGATGGCGACGTGCGTGACTACCGCCCGCCTCGCGGCTGGATAGCCCGTGCCGACCTACACCCCATCACGGGCCGCGCTTTGCCGCGTGCCGTGTGGTGGATCATCGAAACCAAAGAATAGGAAGCCCCCCCGCGCCCAAGCCGTTCCGTCTTGGGCGCGGGAAATGCCAAAACTCCGCGCGCGGCAGTGGCCGCACCCGGTTTCAAGGCTCAAAACCAAAACGCCACTTTGCCGCCTTCGATTAGGCGGCAAAGTGGCCGCGCACAAGTCGCCTTGTGCGCAAAAACCATTGAAGCCATGCAAGTGCAGCGGCGCACGCTCCGCCGACATTCCGACAGCACCTCGCCGCAATGGGCGTCGCTTGTGGGGCTACGCCCCGGCTTGCTGCGGCAGGTTGCACGAAAGCGTGCCGTGCTCGACGCTGGCGGTTCGTTGCCTGTACGTCACGAAGGACGGTTCACCGACACACCACCCGGCTTCGATATGGAACTTCCACGCCACGCACAAGCATGTGGCCGCAAGTTGTGGCAGGAGCGCTCGTACCTTGTTGCTGGGGCATTGACCTAGCCGCGTCAGGGAACAAGCCGGTGAAGTTGTCATGCGAGGATGCCGAGTCGGCCATGTCTCCATTCGGGAGCAGGCGGCCCGTGCGTCCTTGTCTTGTCGTGAATCCTGGCGGTGGCGCGGCTGCGCCTCGGGCTTTATGACCGCAACCTTGCGGCGAAAACAATTTCCCCTGCGCTGCGCGCATTCCTCGCGGGGCAAATTCTTTTCGCCTCCAGGCTCTCCACGTTGTTGCGACCGCTCCGCGGTGCGGCCAGCCCATCCCCCGCCGGACGGATCACAACAAGGACGCACTGGCGCGACCTTGTTCAACCCGAAAGGAGAAATCATCATGGCTAACATCGGCACCTTCACCGCAGAGAAAGACGGCTTCACCGGCACGCTTCGCACCCTGACGCTCAACGTCAAGGTCAAGCTGGTTCCCAACGACAAGGGTGACAACGAGAGCGCACCCGACTACCGCCTGCAAGCGGCTGGTCACGACATAGGCGCGGCATGGAAGAAAACCAGCGAGGCCGGACGCCCCTATGTGTCTGTGACCCTGGACGATCCTTCGTTCCCTGCAACGGTCTATGCCCGCCTGATCGAAAACGAGGATGGCACGCATGACCTGATCTGGTCGCGCAGCAAGCCCAAAGCGGCCTGACAGCCGCTCACCACGCCCCGCCGGTTACGGCGGGGCGTGGTGTTGCTGGATTGCTCAGGGCCGTTATGCCGAATTACACGCCGTTTCTAGCGGATTTGATGTCGAGAAGGTTGATCTGGTCGATCTTGTCCTTGTGGATCACGATGGTCAGCTTCGCGGGATGTTTGAATCTCATCTCACTGATCCTGAACGTCCACAGCATTATCTTCAGAAGATCCTCGTCAGAAATGTTCTTGTGCCCTTTGATTCGCGTGATTCCTGATCCGAAGATCGTGGTTGATACGCTTTTCTGAGCGTAGACATTGTTGACCTTGTCCCAAAAGTTGATGAGGAACTCAAGGTACTCCGGCATGGTTAGTATCGCTTTGTTGTTCTCGTCAAATTTGGAAAGTGCGGTCAGCAAGTAGTCTTTGTACAAGCAGATCGTGCCTATCTGATACCTTTTCTTCTTCCCCTGTTTCCTTGCTTCGTTCTCATCTAGGACTTCTCTGTCGTCAAAGGCATATCCCTCGATGTAGCGATCCAGTTCGGACGTCGGTACGCCAAGATGCTTCTGAATAAAAACGCCATTGAGGGACGTATCACCAATCACCTTATTGTCCACCAAGGTGTCGAAGTACTCATTGAAGGCGATGGCCTTCAACCCTGGCTGCTGGAAGATGTCGCCGGTCTTAATTGCAACATCGCTGCCTTCGACATTGATGTTGATACTGTTCAAACTGTTCGACCGGAGCCATATCATCAAGTAGGTGAGGGCCAGTAGTGCCAGAAAAGCCCAGCCGACCTTAAGTTTCCATTCGGCAGGAATGTCAACAAAAAGAACTACGACTGACAGCGTGCCACTGACAACAGATGTGATTTCAAGAAACTTCTTGATGACCCGCTTATCAAAAAAGTTGACCTTCGCCATGATGAAAACCGTTCGCTCCAAGGTGTCAATTGATTATGGGTTGTATCTGTAGATACCCGGGGCCTTCTTAGTCCCAACCATGAACTCGCCATCCTGCAAAGATTTCTTGATGAGTTCCTTGTTCATTGGGACATGAAGCGTAGGGACTTTGCTCATCGAATCCCGGAAAATGGGCAGGCGTCCCCAGAGGTTTCTGACCCCCTCCTTCAATGATCCACTGACGAGAAGGCTTTCCTTGGTGGCGTACTCCGGGTAGACGACAATGATGGGGAGCCCTTGGTCATTGATGCCATAGTCGATTTCTTCCCGAAGGGCGCGGGAGTTCGTCGTGATTGAACTCAGTATGAGGATGATGTTTTTGGAGCTGCGAAGGCGTTCACGCAGTCTGGGTTTAAGTGTGCACTCCCAATCGCTGCCGTCGCGGACGCTGTAAGTTTTTGCATGAGAATCCACGAAGGGGAACGCTGCATCAGCGCCTTTCCACATTCTCAGGGTATTGTAGTACTGAAAATCTTTAGTTGCATTGGCACCCAGCGCACTGGGATGGAACGGTTCTGCAACGTAAAAGGCTGTGTAATTTCCGTTTCGATACGCCATATCGTCTCTCAATCTCCATTTTGATTTAGTAGCGCCTCAAGCTCCTGTCGCACCTGCTCCAGCAATTGATCGGCCTTCTGCTCGCTATCACCGGCATACGCCAGCGTCAGCAACGTGAGCGGATGAACCTTCATGACTTCGCACAGTTCGGTCAGCTTGTTTAGCGTTGGGCTTTTCAGCCCTCGCTCCAGCGAACTTAGATAGGTGCGGCTGGACACGTCCGAGAACGCCTCTTGGCTCAGACCACGTGCTTTCCTGATCTTTCGCAACGCATCGGGCAGCGATGGCTTGAGCGTCGTCATTCTGGACTTTCCCCAAAATCCAGAATGACAACTCATTGCGCCCTATAGAACTACAATCTATAGTGTTCATTTCGTTTGTTTGTCCTTTTACTGAAATCCGCATTGGCGGTTTTCTTCAAAAGTGGAGAGCCTGATCCGTGTCTTTCCTGACTTCCGTGCATGTGCCTTCGTGCTTCTACGCTTCTGCGGATACGTGGGGTTGCGCATTGGTGCCTTCGTTGGAAGGCGTGAAAACGCCTCTGCTGCTCTGCAAGTCCGTGGACGTACAGCTATGACTCCGCTCATCACCGCCGACGAGCGCATGCGCCTGCTGTCCAACGGCCAGGCCAGCACCGCCGGGCAGGACACCGATCCGCTGCCCGTGGTGCGCCTGTTCACCCCGGATGCGCATGCCACCTGGCTGCTGGCTTCGCTCGACCCCGCCGATGGCGATACTGCTCACGGCCTGATCGACCTGGGGATTGGCATGCCTGCACTGGGAACGGTGAAGCTGTCCGACCTGGCCGCCATCGTCGGGCCGCGCAAGCAGCCCGTGATGCGGGATCGCTACTTCCAGCCGGTGCGGCGGCTGTCGGAATACCTTCGGTTGGCCGAAGACAACGGTTCGATCACCGATTGAGGGCCACCGCGAAGCGGTGGCGCACTGTGTCTATTTCGGTCTGGTCTGTGACCCGTTCGGTCTGAATCGGCAGTGTTGCACCGAAGCGGTGCGTGCCTGATCGAAACGGTCATGATGCCTGGCGCGGGCTGCGGCAAGCTGACCGACGCGGCATGCCATTGGAGTGCGTTGCCGCCGTCGCACTCGGACGATTTCAGCAACGCATCGGAGTTCATCGGTCTTGACACTGCCAGTTTACGCTTCACCCATGACGTTTTGACGATGGCCTCGTAGCACGCCGTTTCGCCGTGGCGACGCACCCCCAGCACAGGGAGGTTGCCTCATGGCTGATCGCAGTGCCGAGCCGTGGTATGCCACGGCGGCCTATCTCTACGTTCTGCACCTGGATGGCCCGGCGCTGGCTTGGGAGTATCTGCGCCGTCATCCAGACTATCGGCACGACTGGCTGCGCCGTCGTCGCCAACCGGATGCTGCCGAGCGCTGGGGGCTTCGCCTGCTGGAAGATCCCGCCCTGGATGCGCGGGACGCGCACCCAGCCTGGTTCCCCGATCACGATGCCGTGGTGCAGCTCTACCCGGATGCCGATCCGCCGCCCGACGCCCTGTGCTTTGAGTTCTGGAGGCTACCGGGCTACAAACATCTGATCCATGACGGCAAGCGCCTGGTGCTGGTGGCGCGCTGGCCCGGTTGCTGCCTGCGCTTCGTGCTCGCGCCCGGCCTGGCCGACGGCATGGCTTACGCCTATGCCATCCGGGCCTGCGCCGCGCCTTGCGAACGCTATGCGGCCCTGGCGAGCGAATTGAACAAGATCGCCGTAGCAGCCGGTGTCGTACCTGCGGCGACCGTCCGGCCACGTCCGCCGCTGTCCGCATTGCTGGAACTGCACACGCTTCAGGCGCTGGACGCGACCCTGGCGGGTGCGTCCTTGCGGGAGGTGGCCGAAGGGCTGTTTGGTGTGGATGCCGTTGCCGCCGACTGGCACGCCGACAGCGCTCTGCGCGCCCGCGTGCGGCGGCTGGTGCGCCGGGGCGATGGGCTGATGCGCGGCGGTTATCGCCGTCTGGCACAGCTTCCGGCTGTCACTTCGCATGAGGGGGGACGTTTCGCATCCCCTGCAGAACGTCCCTGAGCAAGAGTCCCAAGTTTCTTGAGACTGCCTCCATCCGGCTACGCTGTGTGGCCGGGCTTGATGGAGGTACATCCCATGCGACCCGTTCCCTTGCGGCCTGCTGCCGCTCCTGTTGCCACACCCGCACAACCCCAACGCTATCTCACCAACGACGAAGCCGCCGACTACCTGCGCCTGTCACCGCGCACGCTGGAGAAACAGCGCGTCATCGGTGGTGGCCCGAAGTTTCGCAAGTTCGGTCGCCGCGTCATGTACGCCGTGGCCGACCTCGATGCCTGGGCGGAAACGCGCAGCTTCGAGACCACTTCCGATCCTGAATATGCCGAGCACCACTCGGCTGACAACCGTGCGCGCTGATCGGCGCATCGTCGGTGGCCATCGCCATGTCCCGCCCACAAGGGCACGCCTTGCAGCAGCGCGAACAGCTCGACCTGTTCCGCGCACTGCCGGGCGAGGACATGGCACCGCGCGATGCCCAGGACTTGATGGCCTATCCGTTTTTCTCACTGGCGAAGTCGCGGCGCACCGCGCCGATCGACTTCCGCAGCGGCAACATCACCATCCGCGTGGAAGGAACACAGGAGCATGGCATTGCCACCATCTGGGATGCCGACATCCTGATCTGGGCGGCCAGCCAGATCGTCGAAGCCAAGGACGCGGGCATCCAGCCGTCCCGGCGGATGCAGGCCACGCCCTACGAGATCCTGCGCTTCATCGGGCGCGGCAAGTCGCTGCGCGACTACCAGCGTCTCAAGGCCGCGCTCGACCGGCTGCAATCGACCACGGTGGCCACGTCCATCCGCGAAACCACGGGAAGACGCTTGCACCGCTTTTCGTGGATCAACGAGTGGAAGGAACTGGCCGATGCCAACGGCACACCGCTGGGCATCGAGTTGATCCTGCCGGACTGGTTCTATGCGGGTGTGCTGGACGCCGCCTTGGTGCTGACCATCGACCCGACGTACTTCCGCCTCACGGGCGGCATCGAGCGATGGCTGTACCGCTTGGTGCGCAAGCATGGTGGGCGGCAGGAGTACGGCTGGCAGTTCGACTTCCGGCATCTGCACCGCAAGTCGGGCAGCAGCACGCGGTTTTCGGATTTCGCCTACGACCTGCGGGCGCTGGTTGCCCGGCAATCGCTGCCGGGGTACGAGCTGGGCATCGTGCGGATTCCCGAGGACGACATGGAATTGCTGACCTTCCGGCCCGTGCCGCAGACGGCACGGGGATAACAGCGGGACAAGCTGTGGATGGGGTCGTGCTATCAGGAGTAAGAGGTGTCGTGCTATCAGGAGTACGCCTATCGTGCTATCAGGAGTACGAAAACGCCGGAGAGCCAGTAACGGCGCGGGTTTGCGATCCCTCTAACATTACTAACTTAAATTCTCTAACTATTGATAGAGAAACAGCATTGCGGTGGACAACTGCCGCAGGCCGAAAAACCAGCCAGCAAAAACTCCAAAAACCACCCCGTTCGGCACGGCAGAAACAGGCCGGTCTTCCAAGCTGGAGGGCCGCACCATGATTGTCGCCTTGCTCAATCAGAAAGGCGGCGTCGGCAAGACCACGCTCGCCACGCACATCGCTGGCGAACTGGCGCTGCGCGGCCTGCACGTCGTCCTGCTGGATGCCGACCCGCAGGGTTCCTCACTGGACTGGACACAGCGCAGAAGCCAGCAGGGCTTGCCCCGGCTGTTCAGCGCCGTAGGCCTGGCGCGCGAAACACTGCACCAGGAAGCCCCAGAACTCGCCAGGCGGGCCGATCACGTCATCATCGACGGGCCACCCAGGATCGCCGCCTTGGCGCGTTCTGCGCTGCTGGCGGCCGAACGGGTGCTGATCCCGGTACAACCCAGCCCCTACGACCTGTGGGCCAGCGCCGAGATGGTGGCGCTGATCCGTGAGGCCCAGGTGTTCCGGCCTGCGCTATGTGCGTCCTTCGTCATCAACCGGCGCGTCAGCACCACGGTAATCGGGCGCGAAGCACGGCAAGCCTTGGCCGAACAGCCGTTGCCAGCGCTGCGCAGCGAGGTGCGTCAGCGCATCGTCTTTGCCGACAGCGTGGCTGCGGGTCGATTGGCGCGGGAGGCAGCCCCCGATAGCGCGGCAGCGCGGGAAATCACCGCGCTGGTCGATGAACTGCTGCGGTGGCCGTCATGAGCGACAACAGCAACCCACCCAACGGCAAACGCCCGCCCAAGCGCGTCGGCATTGGCGCACGTCCACCTGCGAATCCACACGCCGAGGCGTGGATTCGCCAGGGCGACGCGGATGCGCTCAACAAGGGCGACCTCTACACCGCTCGCCTGACCCTCGACATCACGCCCGCCATGCGGGCGCGCATCAAGGTGTTGGCCTTCACGCAAGGCGTGACCGTGGCCGACCTATTGCGCGGTTTGCTGGAGCGCGAGTTTCCAGAACACCGCAGGGAGAACACGCCATGACCACATCCGCATTGTCTGCTGCCGCACCGCCCGCCATCGCGGTCACGGCTGCGCACGCTGCGCCGTCCAGCCAGCCAAGCAGCGCGCCGTTGACGCGAGTATCGCTCGCCTACATCGAACCGCGTTTCAAGCTCTACCTGCGCTTCGGCGAACCAGCGCGCACGCTCCAGCTCGATCGCTGGCGGCGCTGTGCCATGTTCATGCCGGGTGCAATCCTCTGCCGCGTTCGTTGGCAGGCCAACGACTACGGCACGATCCGCTGGCAGCTCATGGTGATGCAGGCTGCTACACCGCTTGATGCCGTGCAGCGCATCCTCGGCGTGCAGCCAGGCGCGTGCCTGCTGCTGCATGCCGAAGGTGACGCCAATGTGCGCGCCGTGCTGGAACGCATCGACGGCATCGAGACGCTGGGCATCGCTGCCATTGACGTGTCGCCCGCGTACTGGCGCACGCTCGCCAACCGGCTCGTCGCGCATTTGTCGCTGCCCGAATACACCGCCGAGCGGCACGCCGCCTGGCTAGCCGGGAGGGCGCTGCCATGACGACCCAATCCATCACCGCGCGCAAGCCTGAAGCCGCGCAGCATCCTCGCTCGCGCCTGCGCGCTCGCCTCGTGCTGGCGGGCTTCGCCGCCGTCGGCCTCGCTGCGCTGGCTTGGGCGGCTTTCGTGCAGCCGCTGCCGCGCCTGATCTACAACCCTTCCGACAGCGTTCCGGTCGGCTGGTATCACGTCGAACCGTTCGACCTGCGCACCGCCTCGCTGCTACGTCCGTTGCCCGTGGACAGCATCGTGCTGGTGCCGCTGCCCGACAGGGCCGCCACGCTGGCTGCGCAGCGCGGCTACCTGCCGACGCGCGTACCGCTGCTCAAACGTGTGGGCGCGGTCGCGCCACAACACGTTTGCATCGTCGCCGGGCAGGTACGCATCGACGGCGTGCCTTCGGCCGCCGTGCTGCCTGCCGACCGGCTGGGCCGCCCGCTGCCATCCTTGCAGCTTTGCCGCCGCCTCGAACCGGGCGAGCTGTTCCTGTTAAGCGTGACCAACCCGGCGTCGTTCGACAGCCGCTATTTCGGCCCGGTCAGCGCATCCGCCGTGATCGGCGTTGCGCATCCGGTCTGGCTGGAGGCACGCCCATGATGGCCACCGCTTCACTGCACGTTGCCGTGCCTCTCATCTTGCCATCAGGCGTGTCGTTCCGGCTGTTGTCGCAGTGTCGTCGTGCGTGCAATGCAAGCACATCCGCGCTGCCTTCGGCGCAGCCGTCCAACGTGCAGGCGTCTTGCCTCGAACGCGCCCGGCCTTCGGCCCTCACCGCGCTGGTTCGCGCGTTCGCCGGCACGCTGGCTGCTCGTGCAGCAGCGCCGCCGGGCCGCCGCTGCCCGGAGCGCCAGCGAGGGGCAAATGCGGAAGGCAAGACAAAAGGACGCGGCACTGGGCCGCGTCGAAAGCCTGTCTGCACATGGGGGTGGCGCGGCACGCAGCGGCTTCGCCGCCGTGCCGCGTTGAGCGCGAAGGTCGCGCCAATGCAGGCATGTCCGCGTGCTTCGCACGACGAGACACGCCAGAGCTTGCAGGCAGAGCGGCCATGACCGACCGCCGCGACGACGATTTCCGGGTGCGTCCCAGTGCCCCGAAGAACCGGGGCCAGGGCCAGAGCCAGAGCTTCGTTTCCAAGGTGCTCAAGCAGGCCGGCAAAGCCAGCGGAGGCAAGTCCTCGATGCGCCCCACAACCGGCGGCACCGGCGCACGCGCCGGCCAGCGCCCCGGCTCGCGCCTGGGGCGCGGCCATACGGCGGCGCGCTTCGCCGGGGCGAAGCTCACGCCCATGTCGCGGCACGTGACCATCAAGACGCTACTGGTCAACCAGCGCAATGCCAGCCCGCAGTCGCTTGCCAAGCACCTGCGCTACATCGAGCGCGACGGCGCGGGCAGGGATGGCGAACCGGGCCAGGCCTACGGGCCGCAGACCGATGAAGCCGACCTCGACGCCTTCAAGGAGCGGGCCGCCGCCGACCGCCACCATTTCCGTTTCATCGTCTCCCCGGAGGACGGGGCCGAACTGGACGACCTGCGCACCTACACCCGCCATCTGATGAACCGCATGGAGGCCGACCTGGGGACGCGGCTGGATTGGGTGGCGGTGGATCACTGGAACACCGACAACCCCCATACCCACCTGATCGTGCGCGGGCGTATCGACACCGACAAAGACCTCATCATCGCGGGCGACTACATCGCCCACGGCTTTCGCCATCGGGCCGCAGAGCTGGCGACGGAATGGCTGGGGCCGCGCACCGAACTGGAGATCCAGCAGACCTTGCAGCGCGAAGTGGAGCAAGAGCGGTGGACGAGCCTCGACCGGACGCTGCAACGCGAGGCCGACGAGGATGGCCGGGTGCGGATCGAACGCTTCAACGAACCCCGGCTGCAACGCCAGCGGCTGCTGCTGATCGGCCGCCTGCAGCGCTTGCAGCGCCTGGGTCTGGCCGACGAGACGCAGCCGGGCACCTGGGCCGTCCATGCCGATGCGGAAAAGACCCTCCGCGTCCTGGGCGAGCGCGGCGACATCATCCGCACCATGCAACGGGCCATGCGCGGCGAGCCGCGCGAGCTGGCGGTGTTCGAGCCGGGCGACGATGGCCGAACCATTCTCGGGCGCGTGGCCGCGAAGGGGCTGGCCGACGAGCTGCGCGACCGGGGCTATCTGGTCATCGACGGCGTGGACGGCAAGGCGCACTACGTCGCGCTGAACGCCCGCGACGAGCTGACGAACTATCCGGCCGGGGCCGTGGTGGAGGTGAAGGGATCGGCCGACGTGCGCGCGGCCGACAGGAACATCGCCGCGCTGGCGAGCGATGGCCTGTACCGCACCGACCACCACCTCGCCATCGCGCAGGGCCAGGCCGTCCCCGGACGCGACCCGCAGGAGGTCGTCGCCGCCCACGTCCGCAGGCTGGAAGCCCTGCGCCGTGCCGGCATCGTGGAGCGCGCGACCGAAGGGCTATGGAAGGTGCCGGGCGACCTGCCCGAACAGGGCCGCCGCTACGACGCGCAGCGCCTGGGCGGCGTGGCCGTGGAGCTGAAATCGCACCTGCCCATCGAGCGGCAGGCCCGCGTGATCGGGGCCACTTGGCTCGACCAACAGTTGATCGGCGGCGGCACCGGCCTGGGCGACCTGGGCTTTGGCGCAGAGGCCAAGCAGGCGATGCAGCAGCGCGCTGACTTCCTGGCCGAACAGGGGCTGGCCGAGCGGCGCGGCCAGCGCGTGATCCTGGCGCGCAACCTGCTAGGCACGCTGCGCAACCGGGAGCTGGCGCAGGCCGCGAAGGACATTGCCGGCGAAACGAGCCTGGAGCATCGCCCGGTGGTCGACGGGCAGCGCGTGGCGGGCATCTACCGGCGCAGCGTCATGCTCGCCAGCGGGCGCTACGCAATGCTCGATGACGGCATGGAATTCAGCCTAGTGCCGTGGCGGCCAGTAATCGAACAGCGGCTGGGGCAGCAGCTCGCCGCGACGGTGCGCGGCGGGGGGGTGTCCTGGGATTTTGGCAAGCAACGTGGTCGAAGTATCTAGCGCTCGAGCACACGGCCGTCGAGTTCTGATCGTTGTTCTTCGAACAAATGGATTAAATGATCGGCGACTGCTCGGACGCGCCTTGAATGCGCTAGGTTTGAATGGATAGCCAACCAGATGGACTGATCCGCCCCCAGTTCGGGCAGCAGGCAGACAAGCCCCGCCCGTCGGGCCAGAAAGTGCGGGAGCACCGCCAATCCAATGCCAGCCGTCGCGGCAGCCATCTGTGCTGACAGCGTGTTGGCTTCCATTTGGCAGGGTCGTCCTCGCAACATGCGAGCGATCCATTTTGCGGCCGGCAGATGGCTATGAGACTCCGCCCAGCCAATGAACCTATCGTCATCGAAGGTGGCCGCATCACCCCCGGTGCTACGCGCATTGACGTATTCACGAGCGCCGTAAAGACCGAATCCCAGGGTGCCCAAGCGCTTGATCGTGACGTTACCCGCTTCTGGTTTGACCATCCGTACCGCCAGATCGGCATCCCGCCGGTGCAAGTTCACGGTCTGTACACCGCTGACGACCTCCAGGCGCAGCTCAGGATGGGTGGCAAACAGTGTCGGCAGCGAGGGGACGATGAGCGCGTTGGCTAGGTTCTCTGCGGTAGCAAGGCGCACGCATCCAGCCACTTGCCCTTGCTGCTGCGCGGCTTCTCCGAAAGCCTGCCCGGCATGTTCCAGTGCTTCAGCATGCTCCAGCAGGGCTTCACCATCATCCGTGAGGCTGTAGCCACTCTGATGTCGGCTGAACAGTGGTACGCCTAGCGCCGCTTCCAGGCGATCCAGTCGCCGTGACACGGTAGCAACGCCCATCTCAAGCGCGGTGGCAGCACCGCTCAAGGTGCCTGCACGCGCAATGGCCAAAAAGATACGGGAGTCATCCCATTGGATATGAGTATTCATTAGTTTTCCGAATATGGAAAATTGGATTCCAATTTTATCAATTTTCCAATCATTTTCGGAAGATCATACTTCCCCCATCTTGTAAGGGAAAGTGCAATGCAAAAACGAAAGCTTGGATACGATCTGGAGGTATCCGCCCTCGGCCTTGGCTGCATGGGCATGAGCGAGTTCTATGGCCCGCGCGACGATGAGCAGGCGCTACATCTGCTGGATCAGGCGATCGGCATGGGCGTGGACCTCCTCGATACTGCCGATATGTATGGCCCACATCACAACGAAGAGTTGATAGGCCGCTTCCTCGCGACACGCAAACCGAAGGTGCAGATTGCAACCAAGTTCGGCATCGTGCGCAGGCCCGGCGAATATCGACGCAGTATCGACAACAGCCCGGATTACGCACGGAAATGCTGCGAAGCCTCGCTGCGTCGCCTTGGCGTCGAGCAGATCGACCTGTACTACGTCCATCGAATAGATCCTGCGCAGGCGATTGAAGAAACGATGGAGGGCCTGGCCCGACTCGTAGAGCAGGGTAAGGTCGCCCGTATCGGCTTGTGTGAAGTCAGCGCGGCCACTCTGCGGCGTGCGCATGCCGTGCATCCGGTGGCAGCCGTCCAGACCGAATATTCGTTATGGACACGGGACGTGGAAACCGAGGTGCTCCCGACCTGCCGCGAACTGGGTATCGGCCTGGTGGCTTATTCGCCATTGGGGCGCGGCTTTCTGACGGGTCGTTTCCAGCAAGATGCGACCTTCGAGGAAGGCGACTTCCGCGCCAGCCTGCCGCGCTTCCAGCCAGAGAACATCACCACCAACCGTTCCCTGGTCGATGTCATTTCATCCATCGCCGTGCGCAAGAAATGCACGACGGCACAAATCGCTTTGGCATGGCTATTGGCTCAAGGCGATGACATCGTGCCCATTCCTGGTACGCGGCGCGTCACCCATCTGCAGGACAACTTGGGCGCGTTATCGGTTCGCCTGGAGCCAGAGGATCTGGCTGAACTGGGGCGTGCGCTCGACGCAGTGCCAGTCGCAGGAGACCGCTATACCGAAGAAGGTATGAAAGGGGTCAACGCATGAGCAGCCCTCATTCTGAACGGCGCGAGCGGGCTTTTGCGCTGCTGGCCCAACTTGACCCGCAAGCACCCGAAAAGGTCGCCAAAAACCTCGATGAACTGTCTGACGATTTTGCCGAATTGGTGCTGGGGTTCGCCTTTACCGATGTGGTGTCGCGCCCAGGCATTGACTTGCGCACCCGCGAAATGCTGACCGTCGCTGCACTGATGGCGATGGGCAACGCACCGGGGCAACTCGAATTCCATATCCGGGCCGCACTGAATGTCGGTGTCAGCAGGAACGAAATCGTGGAAATCCTGCTACAGATTGCCGTCTATGCGGGTGTGCCGGCATGTATGAATGGCATCAGTACAGCACGGAAAGCGTTTGCCTCACATGCGCAGGGCCAGCAGAGTCCCGCAACTGGAGGGACGGTATGAATCAGTCCGCGTCCCCTCCAAATCAGGAAGCCATTTCATGGCGTACCTGGCTGGCTGTCGTTGCGCTTGGCATTAGCGCATTTGCCATTGTGACGACTGAACTGGCCCCGATTGGCTTGCTTTCACCGTTGGCGACCGAGTTTGGACAAACTGAAGGCCGCGCAGGATTGATCGTGACGGCGTATGCCTGGATGGCAGCGCTTGCTGCGCTGCTATCCGCCATGTTTCTGGGGCGAGTGCCACGCAAACCGCTCTTGGTCGGCTTGATGCTGGTTTTGACTGTCTCCTGCACGATTGCCGCTTTCAGTGCGCAATTCTCGATGCTGCTTGGGGCGCGGATGATAGGAGCGCTGGCACATGGCGCTTTCTGGGCAATGATCGGCTCCATTGGTGCGCAATTGGTGCCCGCACGGCAGGTCGGACTGGCAACGTCGATTATTTTCGGTGGCGTGTCCGTTGCCAGCGTGCTGGGCGTGCCACTAGCCAACTTGCTGGCTCAACTCGATGGATGGCGAACAGCATTCACGGTGATTGCGGCATTGTCTCTGGTAGCGACCATTGCCATCGCTTGGAGCGTGCCACGGTTGTCGGCATCAACATCCATCGGCCTGGATGCGCTGACCAACGTTCTCAAGAATCGAACATTCCAGGGAATCTATCTGGCGACGGCTTGCGCAATCACCGCTCACTTCGCTGCCTTCACGTTTATCGAGCCTCTGCTTTCAAGCGCCCTTCACATTCGTGCCAATCTCATCAGCACGCTACTGCTGGTGTTCGGTATCGCAGGCATCGTGGGTAATTTGGTTTCCGGGAAGTTGATTGACCGTCATCTCAAGCGCCTGGTTCTGATCTCCTTGGCACTGATGACCGCAAGCGTCCTCGCAATCGGATGTCTACCCGTTGGAAGTTCTGCCTTCATCGTCGGTGTGTTGCTGCTGGGATGGGGCGCTGGCGTCGCGATTGTCTTTGTCGGCTTTCAAACCTGGATATTGAGATTGGCCGGATCGTCAGCGATGCCCGCCTCAGCCATCTATGTTGCCATTTTCAATGCGGCTATTGGTGCAGGTGCGCTGCTGGGAGGAATAGTGCTATCCATGACGAGCCTGAATGGATTGATGGTCATTGTTGCCATTGCAATGGCAGCCAGCCTGGTTCCGGTCATGTTGATAAAAGCACCCACTTCTTAGTTCGACGGGTCTTTATGAAAAATTTAATGGGGGCTGGCCGATGGAGTTACGTCATTTGCGCTGTTTCCTGGCCGTAGCCGAAGAGCTCCATTTCGCCCGCGCCGCCGAGAGACTGCACATCGAGCAGTCGCCGCTGTCGCGGACCATCAAGGAGCTGGAAGAAGACCTGGGCGAAAAGCTGTTCATCCGCACCAGCCGCAGCACACGACTGACACGGGCGGGCAAGCTGTTTCTGGAGCATGTGCCGCGCATCTTCACGGCCTTGCAGCAAGCCCGCGACAGCGTGCAGGCAGCGGCCAACGGCTTTCATGGGCAATTGCGCATTGCTTTGTCCGACGGCATCACGCCGTCGCGCCTGCCGACCTTGTTGGCGTTGTGCCGGCAGGACGAACCCGAAGTAGAGATCCGGCTGTTCGAGGTACCGCTGTCACAGCAGATCAAAGGGTTGCATGATGATCTCTACGACGTGGGTTTCGCACAGTCCGATGAAGTGGGCGATGGCGTCGTGGCTCAAGCAGTCTGGAGTGATCCCCTGATGGTGGCAGTGCCTGCGCGGCATCCGCTGCTCAGGCACAAACGCATCCCGTTGGAAGAGGTACTGCGCCATCCTCTGGTGCTGTGCGATCCACAAGCATGCGAAGGCCACGCGCGCCAGGTCGAGCGTGTGCTACGCCGGGCGGACACGGAACCACTGATTGCCGAGCGTGTGTCCTCATGCGATTTGATGATGGCCCTGGTATCTGCAGGCTTTGCGCTGGGACTCACCGGAGCACCGCACATTGCGGCCAGCCGCGAATCCGGTGTTGTCGCCCGGCCACTCGCGGGGCGTGCGCCCATGCTGACGACCTATGTGTTGCACCGGGAAGGCGAATCCTCGGACGTGTTGGAGCGCTTTATCGAGCGCGTGCTGTCCATCGAATCACCAGAAACCCACAGATCAACATCACCCGTTGAACCCGACTCCCTGGAGGACAACGAACCATGACCATGAAGCTGATTACCCCGTTCCTGTTGGTTGCCGTGCTTACGGCTTGCGGCCCATCCGAACCGCAGAAGCAGCAAGCCAATGTGCCGACCGTGGACGAACTGGCCGCCGATCCCGAGCGCTTAAAGGAACTGCGCCACCAGTGCAAGACCGAGCGTCCGGCGATGGGCGACGTGCTGTGCAATCGGGTGGCAGAAGCGACGAACAAGCGCTTCTTCGGCGACGGCAAGGTGCCTTACACGCCACCGGAAACGCCGCCCAAGTTCTGACTGTTGGCGGCTTGCCTCACATCCTGATTTTCTTTCTCGACACGCCGCAGCACGCCCGCGCCTGCGGCGTTTTTACTGGTTTCGTCCCTGCATGAAACCATGCTTTTTGCATCACCTTGCTGCCGATAACGGTCTTTGACCGGCACTGAACCGGCACCGATCCTGACGCTTGCGGCACGCCTTTGTGCTGCGTTTTCCACGGGGAATCAGCGCAGGAGAAATCGGAGGTCAGTGTATGCAGGCTCAAGGTGTGTTGTTCGGGCAGATAGCCGCCGTGTTCGGCATCGTGATCGCCGGTGTGTGGGGTGCCACACAATGGACCGCCGCCGCATTGGGCTACCAGCTACGCCTGGGCTTGCCATGGTTCAATTTGTACGGCACGCCAGTCTATTACCCGTGGAAGCTGTTCGAGTGGTGGTTTTTCTTCGACGCCTACGCGCCGCAGGTGTTCGACATCGGCGGCATGATCGCGGCGGGCAGCGGCATGCTGGCCGTGGCGGTTGCCATTGCCATGTCGGTGTGGCGCTCACGCCAGGCACGAAAGGTGACGACCTACGGTTCGGCACGCTGGGCCGATGCCGCAGACATTCGCAAAGCTGGGCTGACGCAGCCTGCTGGTGTCTTTCTTGGTCAGCATGACGGCCACTACTTGCGGCACGAAGGGCCGGAACACGTCTTGACCTTCGCGCCCACGCGCTCCGGCAAGGGCGTGGGCCTGGTAGTGCCGACCTTGCTGTCCTGGCCGGCATCCGCCGTCATCCACGACATCAAGGGCGAGAACTGGCAAATCACCGCTGGCTGGCGCTCGCGCTTCTCGCACTGCCTGCTTTTCAACCCCACCGATGCCAGTTCGGCGGCCTACAACCCGCTGCTGGAGGTGCGGCGCGGCGCGCATGAGGTGCGCGACGTGCAGAACATCGCCGACATCCTGGTCGATCCAGAAGGCGCGCTGGAAAAGCGCAACCATTGGGAGAAGACCAGTCACGCGCTGCTGGTCGGGGCCATCCTGCATGTGCTGTATGCGGGCGAGGACAAGACGCTGCGCGGCGTTGCCAACTTCCTCAGTGATCCGGCCAGCCCGTTCGAGCTGACCTTACACCGGATGATGACGACCAAACACCTGGGCGATGCCCAGCATCCCGTCGTTGCATCCGCTGCCCGCGAAGTGCTCAACAAAAGCGACAACGAGCGCTCGGGCGTGCTGTCCACCGCCATGTCGTTCCTCGGTCTGTACCGCGACCCGACGGTGGCCGAAGTCACGTCGCACTGCGACTGGCGAATCGCTGACCTGATTTCCGCAGCACATCCCGTCTCGCTGTATCTGGTGGTGCCACCTTCGGACATTTCACGCACCAAGCCGCTGATCCGGCTGATCCTCAACCAGATCGGGCGACGCCTTACCGAATCGCTGGATGGCAGCGACGGCATCGAGCGTCGCCACAAGCTGCTGCTGATGCTTGACGAGTTCCCGGCACTGGGGCGCCTGGACTTCTTCGAGACGGCGCTGGCCTTCATGGCGGGCTATGGCATCCGCAGCTTCCTCATCGCACAGTCGCTCAACCAGATCGACAAAGCCTACGGCCAGAACCATTCGATTTTGGACAACTGCCATGTGCGCGTGACCTTCGCTACCAACGACGAACGCACGGCCAAACGCATTTCAGAAACCTTGGGCACGGCCACTGAGTTGCGCGCGCAGCGCAACTACGCAGGCCACCGGCTCGCACCGTGGCTCGGTCATCTGATGGTGTCGCGGCAGGAGACGGCCCGTCCGCTGCTGACGCCGGGCGAAGTGATGCAGCTACCGACCGATGAGGCCGTGGTGATGGTGTCCAGTGTCGCGCCGATCAAGGCGAAAAAGCTGCGCTACTTTGCCGACGCCAATTTTAAGCAACGGGTATTGCCGCCGCCTGCGGTGACGGTAGGTCGCTATGCCGATGTGCCGCCGGCACGAGCTGACGACTGGAGCGGCCTGGCAATCCCTGTGGTTCCTGCGGCACCGGCCACGGCGTCCGCCGATGACCTTGAGGCCTTGGGTTCGATCGACGACGGTTGCCCACGCCGCCAGCCCGAACTCTCAGCAGCCATCGCCTATGCCCCCGCGATGGATGCCCCGACCAGCGACCTGTCGCTGCTCGATGACGACGACATGCCCCCGGTGCTTCCCAGCCAGCTCGACCCCGCCATGCAACGCACGGCGCGGCTGGCATCCCTCGACACCAACGACGGAATCGACCTATGAGCCAATACCGATTGAACCTGTTCATCCAGCATGAGCACGCCAAGCGCCTCGATGAACTGGCCGCCAAAAAAGGTGTGTCCAAGTCCAGCATCGTCGCCGCTGCCTTGGCGTCCTGGCTGTCTCCCGATGCCGGCGACCAGCGCGAGGCCGCCATCGCCAAGCGGCTGGATCGCCTGTCGAGGCAGGCCGAGCGTCTGGAGCGCGACCAGAACATCCAGATCGAAACGCTAGCGCTGTTCATCCGCTACTACCTGACGGTCAGCACGCCGGTGCCCGAAGCCCATCAGGATGCGGCTCGCGCTCAGGGCAAGGCGCGTTTCGAGCAGTTCGTCGAACAGTTGGGCCGCCACCTGCTGCGTGGTCGCAGCCTGGTGCGCGATGTGGTCGAAGATCTGCATCCCGACCCGATGCGGATGGGTGACGCGGCGGCTATGCCATCTGGCCATGAACGCACTGCGGAGCGTGCGTCATGAGTGCCGTTCCTCAAATCCCGCCCGAGCCGCGCTCATCCGCTGGAGCGTCCCAGGATCGCCGCATCCAGATGCTACGCACGGCGATGGGGCCGGTGATTGCCGCTGCGCTGGAAGACCCGGACGTGGTGGAAGTGATGCTCAACCCCGACCGGACATTGTGGGTGGATCGTCTGTCCTCTGGCCGTGCGCCGCTCGGCGTCGAACTGCCCGAGGCCGATGGCGAACGCATCATTCGTCTGGTGGCCGCCCATGTCGGTGCGGAGGTACATCGCGGCCAACCGCTCTTGACCGCCGAACTGCCGGAGACGGGCGAACGCTTCGAGGGCATCCTGCCGCCCGCCGCACCTGGCCCGGCCTTTGCGCTGCGCAAGCGCGCAGTGAGCATCATCGGTCTGGATCGCTATGTGGCCGATGGCATCCTGACCGCTGGGCAGGCCGAGTTCCTGCGCCATGCCGTGCGCGAGCGGCAGAACATCCTGATCGCCGGTGGCACCAGCACCGGCAAGACCACGCTGGCCAATGCCTTGCTGGCCGAGATCGCCGCCACCGGCGACCGCGTGCTGGTGCTCGAAGACACCATCGAGCTGCAATGCGCCGCCCGTGACCATGTGCCGCTGCGCACCCGCGTAGGCGTGGTGTCGATGCAGGAGCTGGTGCGCGCCACGATGCGGCTGCGCCCGGATCGCGTGATCGTGGGCGAAGTGCGCGGCGGCGAAGCGCTGGATCTGGTGAAGGTCTGGGGCACCGGTCACCCCGGTGGCATCGCCACCATCCATGCCGGCTCCGCCTTGGGCGCGCTGCTGCGCCTGGAGCAACTAATCCTCGAAGTGGCGGTGAATCCACCCCGCGCCCTGATCGCCGAGGCGGTCAATGTCGTGATCCACATCGCAGGCCGTGGCCGCAAGCGCCACGTCGAAACCATTTCCCGCGTCGTCGGTTTCGACGGCGCGGGCTACCGCCTGGCGGATGCGCTGGAAGCGCTGCTTCCCGAGCTGCCGCCGGTTCCTCTTGCAGCCGCTGCCGCTGCGCCTTCCTCGACCCTCGACCAATCCTCTGGAGAACTGCCATGACGCACGTTGATGCTTTCCGTCTTTCTGTAAACCTGCTTTCCCCGCTGCCCATGCTGGCGCGTTTGCACCGCCTGGCTCGACCCGCAGGACAAGGGCTGCTGCTCGCAGTGTTGATGCTGTTGCTGGCGGGCACGGCGCAGGCCGCCGGTTCCTCGATGCCGTGGGAAGGCCCGCTGCAATCCATCCTCGAATCCATCCAGGGGCCGGTGGCGCGCATCGTCGCGGTGATCATCATCATCGCCACCGGCCTGGCGCTGGCCTTCGGCGATACCAGCGGCGGCTTTCGCAAGCTGATACAGATCGTCTTCGGCCTTTCCATCGCCTTCGCGGCTTCGAGCTTCTTCCTGTCGTTCTTCAGCTTCTCCGGTGGGGCCGTCGTATGAGCACGGCCACCGATCTTCCGGGCTTTGAAGTGCCGCTGCACCGCTCGCTGACCGAACCGATCCTGCTGGGCGGCGCGCCGCGCACCGTGGCGATTGCCAACGGCACGCTGGCCGCCGCCGTCGGGCTGGGCCTGCAACTGTGGATTCCCGGCGTAGTGCTGTGGATCGTCGGCCATTCGCTGGCGGTCTGGGGTGCGCGTGTCGATCCGCAGTTCATGCAGGTCTTCGCCCGGCACATCAAACACAAGCCACTGCTGGACGCATAGGGGGATGCCATGCTGAACCTTGCCGAATACCGTCAGCGGCCCGCGTTGCTGGCCGACTGGTTGCCCTGGGCTGGGCTGATAGCGCCGGGCGTGGTGCTGAACAAGGATGGCTCGTTCCAACGCACGGCACGCTTTCGTGGGCCGGATCTGGACAGTGCCACGCAAGGCGAGCTGATCGCCACGTCGGCGCGGCTGAACAACGCACTGCGCCGCCTGGGATCAGGCTGGGCCTTGTTCATTGAGGCCGAGCGCCGCCCGGCAGCAGGCTATCCACGTTCCGAGTTTCCCGAACCACTGTCCTGGCTGGTGGACGAGGAACGCCGAGCGGCCTTCGAGGAATCGGGCCACCACTTCGAGAGCGGTTATCACCTGACGCTCGCGTACCTGCCACCGGAGGAATCCCGCGCTCGCGCCGCCAAGCTGCTCTACGAGAATTCGCCAGGCGACGGCGTGGACTGGCGCGGCCGGCTCGATGCCTTCGTGGCGGAAACCGATCGCGTGTTCGACCTGTTCGACGGCGTGATGCCGGAGATTGTCTGGCTGGACGACAGCCAGACCCTGACCTACCTGCACGCCACTGTGTCCACGCGGCACTACCGCGTGGGCGTGCCCGACGTGCCGTTCCATATAGACGCACTGTTAGCCGACTCCGCCCTAGTCGGTGGCCTCGCACCCATGCTGGGCGACCAGCACCTGCGTGCGGTGTCGGTGCGGGGCTTTCCGACCTCGACCTGGCCGGGGATTCTCGACGACCTCAACCGTCTGGGCTTTGGCTACCGCTGGAGCACGCGCTTTCTGTGCCTGGACAAATCCGAGGCGGAGAAAGAACTGGGCCGCCTGCGCCGCCAGTGGTTCGCCAAACGCAAGAACGTCGTCGCGCTGCTGCGCGAAACGATCTTCCAGCAAGAAAGTCCGCTGGTGGATACCGACGCCAACAACAAGGCCGCCGATGCCGATGCTGCCCTGCAGGAGCTGGGCAGCGATCAAGTTGCCTTCGGCTACCTCACGGCCACCGTCACCGTCATGGATGCCGATGCTGCCGTGGCCGACGAGAAACTGCGCATGGTCGAGCGTGTCATCCAGGGCCGGGGCTTCGTGACCATCCCCGAAACCCTCAATGCGGTGGATGCCTGGCTGTCGTCCATTCCCGGCAATGCCTATGCGAACGTGCGCCAGCCCATCGTCTCGACGCTGAACCTGGCGCACATGATGCCGGTATCCGCCGTGTGGGCCGGGCCGGAGAAGAACGCTCACCTTGATGGCCCACCGCTGATCGTCACCCGCACCGATGGTGCGACGCCGTTCCGGCTGGTGACGCACATCGGCGACGTGGGCCACACGCTCGTCGCGGGGCCGACCGGCATGGGCAAGTCGGTCTTGCTCGCCACGCTGGCGATGCAGTTCCGCCGCTATCCCGGCTCGCGCATCTTCGCGTTCGATATGGGGCGCTCGATGCGGGCCACCATCCTGGGGCTGGGTGGCGAGCATTACGACCTGGGCAATGACGGGACGATTGCTTTCCAGCCATTGGCCCGCATCGACCAAGAGGGCTACCGCACCTGGGCCGCCGAATGGGTGGAAGGCCGCTTGTTGCATGAAGGTGTCGCCATCGGCCCGGACGAGAAGGCTGCGATCTGGTCGGCCCTGGGCAGCCTCGCCGGTGCTCCGATAGAGCAGCGCACGCTGACGGGCCTGTCGGTGCTGCTGCAATCGAACGCACTGCGGCAGGCGCTTGCGCCCTATGTGTTGGGTGGTGCCCACGGCAAGCTGCTGGACGCAGATGCCGACCGGCTGGGTTCCGGCAGCGTGCAGGGCTTCGAGATGGAAGAACTGATGCACAGCAAAGCGGCGGTGCTGGCCGTGCTGGGCTACTTGTTCGCCTGCTTCGATGAACGCTTCGACGGCGCGCCCACGCTGCTGATCCTTGATGAGGCCTGGTTGTTCCTCGATGACCCGGTGTTCGCCGCCCGCATCCGCCAGTGGCTCAAGACACTGCGCAAGAAGAACGTCAGCGTCATCTTCGCCACGCAGTCGCTGGCCGACATCAAGGATTCGAGCATTGCCCCGGCGGTGATCGAAAGCTGCGCCAGTCGGATCTTTCTGCCGAATCCTCAGGCGACCGAGCCGCAGATCCGCACGATCTACGAAGGCTTCGGGCTGAACTCGCGCCAGATCGAGATCGTGGCGACCGCGCAGCCCAAGCGTGACTACTACTACCAATCGCGCCTGGGCAATCGCCTGTTCGACCTAAACCTGGGGCCAGCCACGCTGGCCTTCGCGGGTGCATCCGCCCCGCAAGACCAACGCGACATGGATCGCGTGCTGCTGGATGCCGGCACACCGGGCTTTGCCGGTGCCTGGCTGCGCCATCGCGGCCTCGATTGGGCCGCAGACCTATTGCCGTCCTCACCGGCGGCGGCTTCTTTCCTCGCTTCTCAACGATCGGAGGTTTCACCATGAAGACCAAGCCCCTTTTGCTGTCCGCCTCGCTCGCCGCTGTGCTGTCGGTGTCGCTGCTGGCCGTTCAGCCTGCGTCCGCGCTGACGGTGTTCGACCCGTCCAACTTCGTGCAGAACACGCTGACCGCCGTGCGCACGCTGGAGCAGATAAACAACCAAATCAACCAGCTCCAGAACGAAGCGCAGATGCTGATGAACCAGGCGCGCAACCTCGCGAATCTGGACTTCAACATCGTCAATCGCTTGCGTTCGACGCTGGCGACCACCGAACGCCTGATCGCCGAGGCACGCGGCCTGGCCTACGACGTGCAGAGCATGGATGCCACTTTCGCCCGGCTGTACCCGGAGCAGTACGCCGCGACGGTCAGCGGCGACCAGATGCTGCGCGACGCGCAGGAGCGCTGGAAAAACACCTTGAAAGGTCTGCATACCGCGATGCGGATGCAGGCGCAGGTGTCGCAGAACCTGGCGCAAGACGAAAGCGCGCTGTCCGATCTGGTCAGCCAGAGTCAGTCCGCAACCGGCGCGCTGCAAGCCATGCAGGCGACCAACCAGCTTCTGGCCCTGCAGGCCAAGCAATCCATCCAGGCGCAGCAGCTCCAGATCACACAGGAACGCGCCGCCGCGCTGGAGCTGGCACGCCAGGCGGCGGCTGTCGAACGTGGCCGGGAAGTGACGCGCCGCTTCCTGGGTGATGGCACGCCCTACACGCCGCAGCGCGTAGATTTTTACGGCAACTGACGGGAGACCGCCATGAACGACGTGACGGTCATCGACCGCTTCCTCGATACCTTCTCGCGCTACATCGACTCGGGCTTTGGGCTGCTGCAGGGCGAAGTCGCGTTTCTGACCGCCACGCTGATCGTCATCGACATGACGATTGCCGGGCTGTACTGGGCGATGAGCCACGCCACCGGCCAAGGCGATGACGTGATCGCCAAGCTGCTGCGCAAGGTGCTCTACGTCGGTGCGTTCGCCTACATCATCAACAACTTCAACTGGCTGGCCAGCATCGTCTTCCGCTCATTCGCGGGCCTGGGCCTGACGGCCAGCGGCTCGACGATGAGCATGGGCGAATTCCTGCAACCGGGACGCCTGGCCAAGACCGGCATCGACGCGGCAGCGCCGATCCTTGAGCAGATCAGCGACATGGCGGGCTTTCCCGAAGTGTTCGTGAACATGACGCCCATCGTGGTCATGTTCCTGGCCTGGGCGGTGGTGATCCTGTGCTTCTTCGTGCTGGCGATCCAGCTCTTCATCACCTTGATCGAGTTCAAGCTGACCACGCTGGCGGGCTTCGTGCTGGTGCCGTTCGCGCTGTGGAACAAGACCAGCTTCCTCGCCGAAAAGGTGCTGGGCAACGTCGTATCCTCGGGCATCAAGGTGCTGGTGCTGGCCGTCATCGTCGGCATCGGCTCGGGCCTGTTCGCAGAGTTCCAAGTACATCCTGCCGAACCCTCCATCGACCATGCGGTGGTCATCATGCTGGCCTCGCTCACGCTGCTGGCGTTGGGGATTTTCGGGCCGGGCATTGCCACGGGCCTGGTATCCGGCGCACCGCAGTTGGGTGCCGGTGCCATGGCCGGTGCTGCGATTGGTGCCGCAGGTGCGGCGGTTGCCGTGGGTGCTGCTGCCACGGGCGTGGGCGGTGCCGTGATGGCCGGAGCGCGCATGGCACCGGCTGCCGCCAAACTCGCCGGGGCTGGCGCGCGGGCCGCCACCTCAGCGGCAGGCGGCGCGAAGTCAGCATTCCAGACCGGTTCTGCCGCTGCGGGCGGCGGTGCCAAAGGCGCAATGGCAGGGCTGGGCAGTGTCGCCAAGGGCGGCGCACAGGCCGCTGGCCAGCGCGCCGGTGCTGGCATCAAGGCTGCGGCGGCCAAGGCTGCCGCGCCATTCAAAGTAGGCTGGCAAGGCTCTGGCGCAGATGGCGGCTCAGGCGGTGACGCTGCCAGTTCCGGGCGGGCCACCACAAGCGATGCCGCTGGCAACACAGCCAACGCGCAGAAGCAGGAACAGCCCGGCTGGGCCAAGCGCCTGCAACGCCGACAACAACTCACCCAGGCCACCACCACGGCCGCGCACACGCTGCGCGGTGGCGACGGCGGCGGTTCGGGCCAAGGCCCGAGCCTGCGGGATTCCGATAGCTGACTTTCAAGGAGAACTCCATGCGATTCAAACGACCGCAGGTGCGCTATGCCGATACGCCGCAGCCTGCCACTCCATATCAATCTGCCGCCCAGGTGTGGGACGAGCGCATTGGCTCTGCCCGCGTGCAGGCCAAGAACTGGCGGTTGATGGCCTTCGGCTGCCTAGTGCTCGCGCTGCTGATGGCAGGCGGCCTGGTGTGGCGCTCGGCCCAATCCATCGTCACGCCCTATGTCATCGAGGTCGATCAGTCCGGCCAGGTGCGCACTGTGGGCGAAGCGGCCACGCCGTACCGGCCCACCGATGCGCAGACGGCACACCACATCGCGCGCTTCATTGGTCTGGTGCGCTCGCTGTCCATCGACCCCATCGTCGTGCGCCAGAACTGGCTCGATGCCTACGACTACACCACCGATCGGGGCGCAGCGGTGCTCAACGACTATGCGCGGGTGAATGACCCGTTCTCCCGCATCGGCAAGGAGTCGGTGACGGTGCAGATCACCAGTGTGGTTCGCGCCAGTGATGCGTCGTTCAACGTGCGCTGGACGGAACGCCGCTACGTCAATGGTGCGGCTGCCGGGCTGGAGCGATGGACGGCGGTGCTGTCCATCGTGCAGCAGACCCCACGCACTGAAGAACGCCTGCGCCGCAACCCGCTGGGCATCTACGTCAATGGCCTGTCGTGGAGCCGTGAACTGGATTCTTCTGAAGGAGCCAAACCATGAATGCACGTTTCCGTAAAAACGCATTGCCGGTGATCCTGCTGGCATCGACTGTCCTGTTTGCGGGCTGCGCCACGCAGGGCAAGCCGCCGCCGGTGATCTCGCTCGATGAGCCGGTGCAGGCGCAGCCATTGCCCGAGCCGCCCAAGCCCATCGAAGTCGTGACAGTGCCCGAGCCCTTGGCGCTGCCCGCACAGTTGAAGCCGCTGCCGGGCGTTGATGCGGCCCCGATCACGCCGGAGCCTGCCGACGAGAAAGTGCGCGTCTCCCGTGCCAATGCCGAAGCGCGGATCGCGCCCACCCGCGAGGGCTACGTCAATGCGATCCAGGTCTGGCCGTTCACCGATGGCGCGCTGTACCAGGTCTATGCGTCGGTGGGTCGCGTGACGGTGATTGCGCTCCAGCCCGGCGAGGAACTGGTAACGGTCGCCGCGGGCGATACCGTGCGCTGGATCGTGGGGGACACTTCCAGCGGCAGCGGGGCCGATCTGCGCGTCAATGTGCTGGTCAAACCAATCCGTTCCGGGTTGAAGACCAATCTGGTCATCACCACCAGCCGCAGAACGTACCTGCTGGAACTGACTTCGACTGACAAGGCATGGATGGCGTCGGTGTCCTGGGACTACCCCAAGGATCGGATGTTGGCCTTGCAGCGCCAGGCACAGGTTGCCAACGCTGCCGCGCCGGTCGATGCGGGTCTGTCGTTGGAGAACATCCGTTTTCGCTATGCCATCAGCGGCAGCAATCCGCCGTGGAAGCCGCTACGCGCCTTCGATGATGGCGAGAAGGTCTATATCCAGTTTCCGGCAGGAATCGCCCAGGGCGAGCTGCCGCCGCTGTTCGTCATCGGTGCGCAGGGTGACGGGCAACTGGTGAATTACCGCTTTCGCTCGCCGTACTACATCGTGGATCGGTTGTTCGGTGCGGCCGAACTGCGCCTGGGGGCTGACAAGGGCGACGTGGTGCGCATCGAGCGCACGGATGGCATTGCTGGGAGGAACTGAGCATGAGCCAGGACGATACACCCGACCTTGCCACGCCTCAGGTGGACAAAGTGGCACCCGAGGCGGAGGCGCTGCGCGCCCAACCGCGTCCGGTCACGCGCCTGAACCGGCGCACGTTGGCCATCCTCGTCGGCGGTCTGTCGGTTGGCGTGATGGGTGCGCTGATCTGGTCGCTGCAACCGCAACAACGCGGTGCAGGCGAATCCACTGAGCTGTACAACGTGGATCGCGTCTCGCGCTCGGAAGGCCTGGATGCGCTGCCGACGGATTACTCCAAGCTGCCAGCGCTGCCCCCGGACGTGCCGGCGCTGGGGCCGCCTTTACCCGGCGACCTGGGGCCAGCCATCGTCAATTCGCAGCAGCCCGTCGCCGCCACCTATGCCGCGCCCGGCTACGACCCCAACGATGCGCGACGCAAGGAAGAAGAAGCGGCGGCAGTGTCATCGGTGTTCTTCCGTGCCGGCTCCCCGCAGGCCGCGCCCGTGGCGCAGTCTCAGGTCGCTGCCGCGCCGGGCTTTGCCGCCAATGCCGCCTTCGATCCGCTGGCCGCCGGCCCGGCCTCGACGGCGGCCCAGCCTGCCGATCCGACCGCTGCACAAAACCGGCAAGACCAAAAGGAGGCGTTCCTGAAAGGTGGTTCCACGGAAACCCGTAATTCCGGCAATCTGACCCTGCCGGCTTCGCCGTATCAGGTCATGGCCGGAACGGTGGTCGCTGGGGCACTGGTGACGGGCATCAAATCGGATTTGCCGGGCGACGTGATCGCCACGGTGACGGAGCCGGTCTATGACACGGCCACTGGCAAGTTCCTACTGATCCCGCAGGGTTCGCGCATCCTGGGCAAGTACAACAGCCAGGTCAGCTACGGGCAGAGCCGCGTGCAGGTGGTGTGGAACCGCATCATCCTGCCCGACACGTCATCGCTCACGCTCGACAACCTCGTCGGCACCGACCCGGCTGGCTATTCCGGTCTGGAAGACGACGTGGACTGGCATTGGGATCGGATCTTTGCCGGTGCGGTGCTGACGACACTGCTGGGCATTGGAGCTGAACTGGCCGCACCCGAGAACCGCCAGGACGGTGATCGCGTCATCATCGCCGGGCGCGACAGCCTGCAGGACACCGTGAACCAGGTTGGCCAGGAAGTGACCAGGCGCAACCTCAATATCCAGCCCACTCTGACTAGTCGTCCCGGCTTGCCGGTGCGCATCATCGTCAACCGCGATCTGGTGCTGCGGCCCTATCAGCCGCTGTTCTTCAACAAGGGGACTTCACGATGAGCACGACCAGGAAACTGCGGCTTGGCCCTCTGCCTCGCCAAGAAGTCACGAAGCTGACCTTCTCTTGCCCAGCCAGCCTGAAAGCCGACCTCGACCGCTACGCGGCGCTGCACGCGCAGACCTATGGCGAGACGGTCGATGCCATGACGCTGATCCCGCACATGCTGGAAGCCTTCATGGCGGGAGACAGGGGATTCAGGAAGGGAAACGCCAGCAAGGCCTTGCCGCCGAAACCAAGCTGAAGATGCACCGGAACCAGATTGACCATCCCTCGAACGCGCAGCCCAACGCTGCGCGTTCTTCGTTCTGGATAGGCTGCGAGGGAATCGGCTAAGATGCTTAAACAAGCCTGCCAGCCCTTGGCAATCGCCATCGCTGCAACGCGCCCCGGCTTGCTTTCTCCAGGCTCTTATGTGGCTCCCAGCCCACAGCGGGGCATCGTCTGCAAGCGGCATGAAACAGCGCTAACCTATTGCCCCTTATATGGTTTCAATCCTCGCGTGATTTGCACGAAAGGCTTGACATCAGCCATTTTTTATTTATGCCTGCATGGCAGGGCGTGCGTTTTTGAATGAGTGGCTTGGATAGGAAGGAACAACAATGATGGAGATGACGGGCGATGTGATCGCCGAAGTGCGTGGACAGGTGGGCTGCATTACCCTGAACCGGCCCAAGGCGTTGAATGCCCTGTCGCTGGGCATGGTGCGCGATTTGATGGCGACGCTGCTGGCCTGGCGGAACGATCCCCGGGTGCTGGCCGTGGCGATTCGCGGCAGCAACAAGGAAGGGCCTTTTGGCGCATTTTGCGCGGGGGGGGATATCCGCTTTCTGCACCAGGCGGGCAGCCAGGGCAACCCGCAGATCGAGGATTTTTTCACCGAGGAATACGCGCTCAACCACCTGATCCACCAATACGGCAAGCCTTACATCGCCTTCATGGACGGCATTGTCATGGGTGGCGGCATGGGCATTTCCCAGGGGGGCAGTGTGCGTGTCGTGACCGAACGCACCAAGATGGCCATGCCGGAGACGGCTATCGGCCTGTTCCCTGATGTCGGTGGCGGCTATTTCCTCTCGCGCTGCCCGGGCCATGTGGGTGAGTGGCTGGCACTCACGGGCGAGACGATCGGTGCGGGTGATGCCGTGGCTTTCGGCCTGGCCGATGGCTGCATGCCTTCGGGCGAGCAGGCCGCGCTGTGGGAGCAATTGGGCAGCCAGCACTTTGCCGACGGCAAGGCCGTGGAGCACCTGGTTGCTTCCAAGTTCATAGCTGCTGACGCACAGCACACAAGTGCTAGAGCCGAAATTGACCAATATTTTGGTGCTGCCAGCGTGGCGGATATCGTGGCGGCGCTCGAAGCCTCCAGCAGCGCCTGGGCGCAAGCGGCTGCCGTGACCCTGCGCAAGCGCTCGCCGCTGATGCTGTACGTGGTGCTGGAGCAGATCCGCCGCGCGCGCGGCATTGGCTTGGCCGCCGACCTGCGCATGGAGCGCGACATGGTGCGCCACTGCTTCCACCTGCGCCCAGGCCAGAGCGAAACCCTGGAAGGGATACGCGCGCTGGCGGTGGACAAGGACCACAGCCCGAAGTGGCAGCCGGCACGGATCGAGGACGTGACGCCTGCCATGTGGCAGTCGTTCTTTGACAGCCCCTGGCCGGCCCACGCGCACCCCCTGGCGGACCTGGCGTGATGCCCGTGCCCGGCGGTGCGGCGGACCTGCCGTGGGACTATCCCCTGCCGTTCGTCGTGCCGGTGGTGCCCGAGGCCACCGACATCGACGGGCTGCGGCACACCAACAACGCGATCTACGTGAACTGGTGCGAGATGGCCGGCTGGGCGCACTCCGAGGCACTTGGGCTCTCAGTGGCGGACTATCAGCGGCTCAACCGTGCGATGGTCATTCGCAAGGCGGAGTACGAATACCTGCTGCCCTCGCTGCTGGGCCAGCAACTGGCCCTGGGAACCTGGATCACGGCCAGCGATGGCAAGCTCACGATGGAGCGGCGCTTCCAGTTGATCCGCGTGGCGGATCGTGTCGTCATCCTGCGGGGGCGCTGGGAGCTGGTGTGCGTGGAACTCGACAGCGGCAGGCCGCGTCGCCTGCCCGAGGTGTTTGCCGCCGTGTATCTGCCGGTGCTGGTGGCCGCCGCTCCCAAGGAGTGACCGAGCCGCGCCGTCAGCGGTGGCGGCTCTTCATGGCGCGCTCCACCTCGCGCTTGCCCTCGCGGTCCTTGATGGTGTCGCGCTTGTCGTGCTCGGCCTTGCCCTTGGCCAGCGCGATCTCGCATTTCACGCGGCCATCCTTCCAGTGCAGGTTCAGCGGCACCAGGGTGTAGCCCTTCTGTTCCACCTTGCCGATGAGGCGGCGGATTTCCTCCTTGTGCAGCAGCAGCTTCTTGATGCGCGCGGCGTCCGGGCTGACGTGGGTGGAGGCGGTCTTGAGTGGGTTGATCTGGCAGCCAATCAGGAACAGCTCGCCCTCCTTGATGATCACATAGCCGTCGGTGAGCTGTACCTTGCCTTCACGCAGCGCCTTCACCTCCCAGCCGTGCAGCACCATGCCGGCCTCGTGGCGTTCTTCGAAGAAATAGTTGTAGGCCGCTTTCTTGTTGTCGGCGATGCGGGAAGAGGTATCGGGTTTCTTGGCCATGGAACAGGGTGTCTCGTGGCGCCGTCAAATGGTGGAAAAAGGCTTTCCTACAATCGGCACCTGGTCCCCGATTCTAGATTCGCACGCCGTGCCGTCCTGCTGCATGGGGTTGCGTTGCCGATACCTTCATGAAAACCGTCCATAAATCCGTCCTGATCTGGTATGCCCCCGAGGAAATGTTTGCCCTGGTGACGGATGTCCAGCATTACCCCGACTTCCTCCCCTGGTGCGACCATGCCAGGGTGATGGAGCAGCACGGGCAGGGCATGACAGCCGAGGTAGGCATTGCCATGGGCGGGCTGCGCCAGGCCTTCGTCACGCGCAATGTCCATGAAACCGGGCGGCGCGTGCAGATGAACCTCGTGCGTGGCCCTTTCTCGCAGTTGCAAGGGGACTGGCACTTCCATCCGGTCGGAGATGGCCAGGAGCGTGCTTGCCGGGTCGAGTTGCTGCTGCGTTATGGCTTCGACAACAAGGCCCTGGCGGCGCTGGTGGGGCCGGTGTTCGACCGCATCGCGGCATCGATGGTGGATGCCTTCATCAAGCGTGCCGAACAGGTCTATGGCTGAGACGGGTCTGCAGGTGGTGGTCTGCGCCAGCTTGGCGGCGGGGCAGGTGCAGGAGGTGGAAGTGGCCTTGCCTGTGGGGAGCCGCATTGCCGATGCATTGGCCGCGAGCGGCTTGGCGCTGCCTTGGGATGCGCCGTGCGGGCTCTGGGGGGATGTGGTGCCGCGCGACGCCTTGCTGCGCGATGGCGACCGGGTGGAGGTCTATCGCGCGCTCACGGTCGATCCCAAGGTGGCCCGGCGCGAGCGCTTCGTGCGCCAGGGGGCGCGCAATGCGGGGCTGTTTGCCCGCCGCCGTCCTGGTGGCAAGGCGGGCTATTGAAGGCTGAACGTCTCAGCCCCCGGTGCCGCAGTTGGACGCAATGATGCCGTCCAGGCGCTGGATTTCCTGGGCCCGCGTGGCGTCGTCCACGACGACCTGCTCGCCCTGGGCATTGGTCTGGACGATGCGGCGGCCCGATTCGTAGGTGGTCTTGGCGCGGCGCGCACGCTCGCAGTTGTCGGCGCGCACTTCGGCCCTGCGCTCCTCTTCGGCCTTGGCCTTGGCGGCTTCCTCGGCTTCGGCCTGGGCTTTCTTCTTTTCCAGTTCCTTGTCCTTGCCGCTGGGCTTGGGGACGGCGGCCGCAGGGCTGGGGGTCGCCTGGGCTGCTGGTGCTGCCTGGGCTGGCGCGGTAGCGGGCTGGCGCATGTTGGGCTGGCGCAGGATGTTCTTGTCCGGAATGTCGGCCGGCGGCGGGCGGTCGCTGAAGACCTTGCGGCCATCCTTGTCGATCCATTGCCATTGGGCCGCGGCGCTCAGGCAGAAGCAGCAGGCAGCGGCAGCCAAGAGAAAGCGGTGCGTTTTCATGGGGCCTCAGTGTATCTGGCACGGCGCATTTTGCGGTGCGGGTACAATCCGTTTTTTGGAGCAAAGTTCATGCGCCTTCTTGGAAAAGCGCTCACCTTCGACGACGTGTTGCTGGTGCCTGCGTACTCCCAGGTCCTGCCGAAGGACACCTCTCTCGCCACGCGTTTCACGCGCAACATCACCCTCAATCTCCCCCTCGTGTCCGCAGCCATGGACACCGTGACCGAAGCGCGCTTGGCCATCGCCATTGCGCAGGAAGGGGGCATTGGCGTCATCCACAAGAACATGACGGCCGAGCAGCAGGCGGCCGAGGTGGCGAAGGTCAAGCGCCACGAGTCTGGCGTGGTGCACGATCCCGTGGTCATCACACCCGAGCACACCGTGCTGCAGGTGCTGGAGTTGTCGGAGAACCTCGGCATTTCCGGCTTTCCCGTATGCGATGGTGGCAAGGTCGTGGGCATCGTCACCAGCCGCGACGTGCGCTTCGAGACGCGCTACGACGTCAAGGTCAGCCAGATCATGACGCCGCGCGAGAAGCTCATCACCGTCAATGAGCAAGACGGCACGACTCCCGCGCAGGCCAAGACGCTGCTTAACAAGCACAAGCTGGAGCGCCTGCTGGTGGTCAACGATGCCTTCGAGCTCAAGGGCCTCATCACCGTCAAGGACATCAACAAGCAGACCACCTTCCCCAACGCGGCCCGCGATGCCGAAGGCCGCCTGCGCGTGGCCGCCGCCGTGGGCGTGGGTGCAGGCACGGAAGAGCGCGTCGCGGCCCTGGTCAAGGCCGGGGTGGACGCCATCGTCGTCGATACCGCGCACGGCCACAGCAAGGGCGTGATCGACCGTGTTCGCTGGGTCAAGCAGAACTATCCGCAGGTCGATGTCATTGGCGGCAACATCGCCACCGGCGCGGCGGCGCTGGCGCTGGTGGAGGCTGGTGCCGATGCGGTCAAGGTGGGCATTGGCCCAGGCTCGATCTGCACGACCCGCATCGTCGCGGGCGTGGGCGTGCCGCAGATCATGGCCATCGACAGCGTGGCCACGGCGCTCAAGGGCACCGGAGTGCCCCTGATCGCCGACGGCGGCATCCGCTACTCCGGCGACATCGCCAAGGCGATCGCCGCCGGTGCCTCCACCATCATGATGGGCGGCATGTTCGCCGGTACCGAAGAGGCGCCCGGCGAAGTCATCCTGTACCAGGGGCGCAGCTACAAGAGCTACCGCGGCATGGGCTCCATCGGCGCCATGCAACAGGGCAGCGCGGACCGCTATTTCCAGGAGTCCAGCACGGGCAATCCGCACGCGGACAAGCTGGTGCCCGAGGGCATCGAAGGCCGCGTGCCCTACAAGGGCTCGATGGTCTCCATCGTGTTCCAGATGGCGGGCGGCGTGCGTGCCGCCATGGGGTACTGCGGCTGCGCCACCATCGCCGAGATGAACGACAAGGCGGAGTTCGTCCAGATCACGGCCGCCGGCATCCGCGAGAGCCACGTCCACGACGTGCAGATCACCAAGGAAGCCCCCAACTACCGAGCCGACTGACGCTGCTCGCATCGCAGGCCCGAACCCGCTGCCAGGCGTTCGGGCCTTTGTCATTTCTTCCTGTCGCCATCTCCATGCAACACGACAAGATCCTCATCCTCGACTTCGGCTCCCAGGTCACCCAGCTCATCGCACGGCGCGTGCGCGAGACCCATGTGTATTGCGAGGTGCACCCTTGCGACGTGAGCAGCGAGTGGGTGCGCGCCTTCGCGGCCGACGGCAAGCTCAAGGGAGTGATCCTGTCGGGTAGCCACGCCAGTGTGTACGAGGTGGACGACCGCGCCCCCGACGCCGTGTTCGAGCTCGGCATCCCCGTGCTGGGCATTTGCTACGGCATGCAGACCATGGCCACGCAGCTCGGCGGCAAGGTCGAGGGCTCCAGCAGCCGCGAATTCGGCTATGCCGAAGTGCGCGCCCATGGCCATACCGCATTGCTGCAGGGCATTGAGGACTTCGCCACGGCCGAGGGCCACGGCATGCTCAAGGTCTGGATGAGCCATGGCGACAAGGTCACCGTGCTGCCCCCGGGCTTCAAGGTCATGGCGTCCACGCCGTCCTGCCCCATCGCCGGCATGGCGGATGAGTCGCGCCGTTTCTACGCGGTACAGTTCCACCCCGAAGTCACGCACACCGTGCAGGGCGCTGCCATGCTCGGCCGCTTCGTGCGCGAAATCTGCGGCGCCAATGCCGACTGGATCATGGGCGACTACATCGAGGAAGCCGTCGCCAGGATCCGCGAGCAGGTGGGTGATGAGGAAGTGATCCTCGGCCTGTCGGGCGGCGTGGATTCGTCGGTGGCTGCGGCGCTGATCCACCGCGCCATCGGCGACCAGCTCACCTGCGTTTTCGTGGACCACGGCCTGCTGCGACTTCATGAGGGCGACATGGTCATGGAGATGTTCGAGGGCAAGCTGCACGCCAAGGTGGTGCGTGTCGATGCGTCCGAACTGTTCCTGGGCGAACTGGCGGGCGTGTCGGAGCCCGAGCAGAAGCGCAAGATCATCGGCCGCCTGTTCGTCGACGTGTTCAAGGCCGAGGCCGGGAAGCTCAAGGCCAGCGGCCAGGGCCACAAGGGCGCGACCTTTCTGGCGCAAGGCACGATCTACCCCGACGTGATCGAATCGGGCGGCGCCAAGAGCAAGAAGGCCGTTACCATCAAGAGCCACCACAACGTGGGCGGCCTGCCCGAGCAGCTTGGCCTGAAGCTGCTGGAGCCGCTGCGCGACCTGTTCAAGGACGAAGTGCGCGAGCTGGGCGTGGCGCTGGGTCTGCCCCGCAACATGGTCTACCGCCATCCGTTCCCCGGGCCGGGCCTGGGGGTGCGCATTCTGGGTGAAGTGAAGAAGGAATACGCCGACCTGCTGCGCCGTGCCGACGCCATCTTCATCGAGGAGCTCACCCGCTGGACCGACGAACAGACCGGCAAGAGCTGGTACGACCTGACCAGCCAGGCCTTCACCGTGTTCCTGCCGGTCAAGAGCGTGGGCGTGATGGGCGACGGCCGTACCTACGACTATGTGGTAGCCCTGCGTGCAGTGCAGACCAGCGATTTCATGACCGCCGACTGGGCCGAATTGCCCTACGGGCTGCTGAAAAAAGTGTCGGGTCGCATCATCAACGAAGTGCGCGGCATCAACCGTGTGACCTATGACGTGTCGAGCAAACCGCCAGCCACCATTGAGTGGGAGTGAATTGACGTCCTTCAGGGACTATCGCCAACTATCGAAAAACTGACGTAACGTGTTGATTTATAAAGAAATACGTCACAGCAACTATCGGTAGCTATCGCCGGCCAGCAAAACAGGTTGGCGGTAGAACTGACGGTAAGAACTGGAGGTCGGATTAAGACCCTCCCGTTTACTATTGAGACCAAACCGGTCTTTGACGGTAAATGTCTCCTCTGGAAAGCTTGTTTCATGCGGCTTTCCAGGCATCAGCAGGTCTCCTGACCCCTGACGGTAAAAGCCGTCAAGAACAGGAGGAAAACCTCGATGCTTACCGACACCGCACTACGCAATTTCAAGCCTAAGTCATTGACTTATAAGGTTTCCGACCGAGACGGCATGTACGTGACGGTATCGCCCGCCGGTACCGTCACCTTCCGCTACGATTACCGTCTCAACGGCCGACGGGAAACGCTGACCATCGGCCGCTACGGGTCGGCCGGCATATCGCTGGCGATGGCCCGTGAAAAGCTACTCGACGCCAAGAAGGCCGTCGCCGAGGGCAAGTCCCCGGCGCATGAGAAGCAGCGCGAGAAGCGTCGGCTGACTGCAGCCAAGAACTTCGGCGACATGACCGTTCGATGGCTTGCCGACGCCAAGATGGCCGACAGCACACGAGCGATGCGCAAAAGCATCGTTGATCGGGACATCCTGCCGGCGTTCAAGAACCGGCGACTCAACGAAATCAGCTCAGACGACCTGCGCGCCTTGTGCAACAAGGTGAAGGCCCGCGGCGCGCCCGCCACAGCGGTTCACGTTCGCGACATCGTGAAGCAGGTCTATGCCTTCGCCATCCTGCACGGCGAGAAGGTGGACAACCCGGCGGACTGCGTGGGCGCAGCTTCGATCGCGACCTTCGTGCCCAAGGACCGGGCGCTCTCACCGATGGAGATCCGCCTGATGAATCGGCAGATGGAATCGGTGGCCACGTATCCGACCATTCGCCTGGCGCTGCGCATGATTCTGCTGACGCTGGTACGAAAGAGCGAACTGATTGAGGCGACATGGGCAGAGGTTGATTTCGAGAATGCGACCTGGACGATTCCGAAGGCACGGATGAAAGGCCGCAATCCGCACGTCGTTTATCTGTCGCGCCAGGCCATGGACATCTTCGTTGCGCTCCATACCTGCGCGGCGGGGTCGAGGTTCGTCCTGCCGTCGCGTTACGACGCGGACCGTTGCATGTCGAAGGCGACGCTCAACAGGGTGACCCAGATCGTGTCCGAACGGGCCAAGGCCGCAGGCCTGCCGCTGGAGCCATTCACCGTGCACGACCTGCGTCGCACGGGTTCGACGCTGCTCAACGAGGTCGGCTTCAACGGGGACTGGATCGAGAAGTGCCTCGCCCATGAAGACGGCCGTTCCTCGCGCTCGGTCTACAACAAGGCCGAATACGCCGAGCCGCGGCGCCACATGCTGCAGGAGTGGGCCAACATGGTCGATGCTTGGGTTGAGGGCGGGAGCTACGCGCCCACGCTGCTGCCGAGCAACACAGTCGTGCCGGCGCTGAGTGCAGCGGTCTGAGTCATTCTGTGACAGGTTGTCAGTTGACAACCTGTTAATTCATCCCCATACTGGAGACCATGAATGACTCGTCCCTCACACCCGAAGAAGGAAGTCGAAGCGGCGCTCAAGCACGCGGAAGCGCAGGGTTGGCGCATCACGGTTGGCGGCAGTCATGCCTGGGGCAGGATTTACTGTCCCTACAACGACGATGAGTGCCGCTGCGGCGAGTTCTGCATAACCAGCGTGTGGAGTACGCCGAAGAACCCTGATAACCACGCCCGAGCGCTGCGGCGCGTCGTGGATAACTGCACGACTCACAAGCAACGAAACGAAGCTGACTCTTCGTCCGAGGACTGACCCATGGAATACACCTTCACCTTGAAGTACCAGCTTGCGGAGCATGACAGTGATCCGGATACGCTGGTCGAGCGTCTGGGTGATGCTGGCTGCGATGATGCCTTGGTGGGTATCGGACAGCCGGGTCGTCTAGCGCTGGAGTTCACTCGCGAAGCCGAGAACGCACAGGCGGCCGTGCGCAGTGCGCTGGCACATGTGAAGCGTGCCGTCCCTTCGGCGAAGTTGGTGGAGGCGGTACCGGATTTCGTCGGTCTGACTGATGTGGCTGAACTGGTAGGTGTGTCGCGTCAGGCGATGCGCAAACTGATGCTCTCTCACGCAACTACTTTTCCCGCACCAGTGCATGAGGGCAGCGCCTCGATCTGGCACCTTGCCGAAGTGCTGGGTTGGTTGGAAGAGAAGGGCGGTTATGCCCTTGAGCGAAAGATGCTGGAAACCGCACGTGCGGCCCTGGAGGTCAATCTGGCCAGGGAAGTCGGCCGTTTGCCTGTTGCCGCTGCGCGCGAGCTGCGGGTGTTGGTTGCGTGACCGCGTCGGCTACCGAGCCGATTCATTGCGCACCGGGCGGCTTTTGCGCTGCCTGACATCAGGCCCTGTTGACTTGGCGGCATCGCCGGAACGAGAGGCTTGTTTGCGCTCGTCAACCCAGGCTTCGACCTCTTCCAGATCCCACACGACGCAGCGCGCGGTCAGAGCGAATCGACGTGGGAATTCGCCGCGCTGCTCCATCGCGTAGATCGTTGTCTCTGCCAGGGGAACGATCTGGTGGAGTTCCTGGCGGCGGATGGTTCGACGGAAAGGCAAAGGAAACCTTGCAGGAAACTGGGGCAGGTTTTCATAACCATCCGTGCCGGGATGCGGTGCGTGCGCCTGCGGCGGCTCCCCGTGTTCAGTGAAGTGGTCCATGTGAGCGCGCATCGATGACTCCCAGTAGCTCTCTGTGCATATGGAGTCATGGTGACTATCGGCAGCAATTGGCACAACTCGCTGGGGCGAAGCGGGGAGGGCATCAGGCAATCTAGACATTACGGAGGGGTGGTATCTCGTTCTGCCCGTTTCTGTTGAATATGGGATTGAGATCGAAATCCCCGATCACGTCCTATGAACGCTTCGAGCATGTGCGGGATCAGCGTAACCGCATCCACGGCCTCGCCATACGTCTGTGCGTGCAGCGAGGCGTAGCGGTCGAGGTCGGCCTTCAGGCTGGCCGGGCAGGCGAAGGTCAGTTTGATGCTTTCGGTCTTGGGTAAGGGCCCGAGTCGCAGCTTCTTGGTCGTGCTCATTGCGGAGCTCCTCGATTGAAGAGTAGCGGATGGTAGGGCCGCAGCACCAGATCGCGGTTAACGATAATCCGCACCGGCAACCCCAGCCGCGCCGTCAGCGTCGGCTGGATGTTCATGTTGCGCCGGCTCATCTCCTGGCCCACTTGGTTCACGCTGTCCTGCAAGCCATCGCGCCCGGCGATGACGATGCGGTTGCCGTCCTGCCGGTTCTCTGGCGCGGCCAGTTCGGCCCCGACACCCAGCAGTGTGGTCAGCGCCGCGCCGGCCAGAATGCGGCCCCAGTGCCGGTCAATCTCGTCTTCCACGCCGGCATAGCCCGCCGGATCAGTACCCACGAGGTTGTCCAGCGTCAGCGAAGACGTATCTGGCAGGATGATCCGGTTCCACACCATCTGCACCCGGCTTTGCCCATAGCTCACCTGGCTGTTGTAGCGCCCGAGGATGCGCGAGCCCTGCGGGATTAGCAGGAATTTGCCCGTGGCCGTGTCATAGACCGGCTCCGTCACAGTGGCGATCACATCCCCCGGCAAGTCGGACTTGATCCCTGTCACCAGCGCCGCAGCAATCACCGTCCCCGCTATCACCTGGTACGGCGATGCCGGCATTTGCAGATTCCCGGAATTGCGTGTTTCCTTAGACCCGCCTTTCAGGAAGGCCTCCTTCTGCACCTGGCGGTTCTGCACCGTGGTCGGATCGGATGGCTGGGCCGCCGTCGAAGCCGGGCCAGCCGCCAACGGATCGAAGGCCTCCATGGCGCTGGGTGCACCGGGGGCCGCCTGCGCAACAGCGCCAGCGGTTTGCCCTGGCTTGCCCGAGCGGAAGAACACTGACGACGCCGCTGCCGCTTCAGCTTCTTTGCGGCGCGCATCTTTGAGATTTTGGCCAGGCGGCGCATAGGTGGGCGCCATCGGCTGCTGCGAGGCCACGATGGCCGGCCCCAGATCGCCCGGCAGCGGTGGACCCAACTCCGGCACCTTCGGCAACTTGGAGTAATCCGACGGCAGGCCATCGAGTCCTTCGGACTTCGAGACGCGATCCACGTTGTATAACTCGTTCTGCCCGCCGCCGCGCCGGTGCGGCTGCAGTGTCCAGATCGTGGCCCCCAGTACGGCGACCGACAGACCGCCGGTGAGGATGGCCAAGGTGCGCCGGTTCAGGCGCGCGACCGGGCGCGGTTGTGCGCGCAGCGCCACTGCCTCGGGCGCCACCTTGCCCGCCGAAGGCGCGGCAAGGTCGGGAGTGTCATCCTGGCTCATGTCAGTTCCTCCCCACGCCATCCGTGCGCTCGATCCGCACCACTTCGCCCCCACCACTTCCGTTTCCACCGCCCAGCCGCAGCTCGGCCGCACCGAACAACCGATCCACGATGTAGTACGGCGAGCGGAAGCGGTAATTCACCAACTGCCCGTCGCCCTGCGCGCCAATGACGAACAGCGGCGGCAGCTCGCCCTGGGCGATGCCCGGTGGGAACTGGATGTAGACCTTCTCGCCATCATCGAAGGCGCGCAGCGGCTTCCACGGCGGATTGCTGCCGCTGACCGCATAGCGGAAGCGGATCTTCTCCAGCGACAGGCCGGCATCGACCGGCGCGGCGGCGCTGGCCGCCTGCGCCTGGCGCTGCAAGGCCAGCATCTTGTCCTTCGGGTACTCCCAGGACACCGACGCCATCCATGTCTTCTCCGTCGAAGTCAGTTCCAACAGGTAGGTGCGCCGGCTGGTGGTGATGACCAGGTTGGTCTTCAAGCCAGAGCGGATCGGCTTGAGCATCACGCTCAGGCGCAAGTCCGCGCCGGAACCGCTGGACGTATCGCCAACGATCCAGCGCACCGTGTCGCCCGCAGCGACCGTCACCAGTTCCTCACCCGGCTGCAACGCAACGACTGTCACGCGGCCCACGGCCGCATAGACCTGGTACAGCGCGCCGTCGGTGAAGGGCCAGACCTGGATCGCATTCACGTAGCCTTCGCGCGTAGGCGCGATGCGCGCCTCGGCATTGGCGCGCGACACGCGCACTTTCTCGTCCGTAGGCTCTTGGGCCAGTTTGGCATCCCCCGTCCCAGACAACGGCATCAACTGCCCCGGCAAGGCCAACGGCTCGGGTACGCTGACCACCTCCATCGGTTTTGGCACCTCGGGCAGCGGTTGCGCCTGCACCGGTTCATCGAGCGAGATCGACGGTGGCGGTTTGCCCTGCGTGGCGCAGCCCGAGAACAAGACGGTGGATGCCAGCAGGATTACCGGCAAGCCGGATTTAAAGAAATGTGCACTCATGGTTTTACTCCTTCATTCGCTTCCAGTTCACGGCTCCACGACAGGCCGTTGACGTAGATGCCCAATGGGTTCTTGCGCACGCGCTGCTCGGTGCGCGGGGTTTGCAGCACGGTGGAAATCACGGCATTCCAGCGTTCGGTGCGGTCCAGCGCCCCGTTGACGAAGCGCGTCTCCGTCCAGCGCACATTGAAAGACGAGTCGCTGGCGCGGGTCACGCTGCTGATCTGCACCGTCACCGACTCCTTGCCGATGCGCGAGAACGGGTCGTTCACGCGGGCGTACTCGTTGAGCATCACAGCGCCCTTGTCCGTGGTGTAGTCGTAGGCGTCGAGCCAGTTCTGCCGCACGACGATGGGGTCGATGGACAGTGCGCGCACCAGACCGATGAAGCGGCCCAGGTGGTAGGCCACCTGCGCGTCGCTGGGCTGGTATGGCGTGGCGGCTTCGCCGACGGCGCGCACCTGGCCCGCGTTGTCCACCTCGATGACATAGGGCGTCACGATGGACTGCGCAGAGCGCCACACCAGGCCACCGGCCATCAGCACGGCGAGCGTCAGGCAGCCAAAAGCCATGAAGCGCCAATTCTTCGCCTGCACGCGGGCCGAGCCAATGCGCTCGTCCCAGACCTGGGCGGCCGATTGGTAGGGAGTAGCAGGCTGTGGTGTGTCGGCATAGTGCACCTGCGGTCGTTTGAATCGCATGGGGGTTCTCCTTATGAATCGGAATCACGCAGGCTCGGGCCTTGGCTGGAACTGCCGGCGTCGCCGCCGCGCAGCGTGTGGGCGGCGGTTGTGGCGGCATGGTTGAGTTGTTGCCTTCGGTGCAGGCGCTTGGCCCAGGCGGGTTGCTCGGTGGGCGGTGCTGAAGCGGTGGCATCGGCGACCCTAGCCGCTCCCGGGCCAGAGGCGGGGCCAGCGCCTTCCTGGAACTCCGCTGCGGCGCGCTTTTTCATCGAGCGCGCGCCCTCAGCCACCTTCTGCCCGCCCGCCTGCGCGCTGGTCTTGGCGACGTTGCCCATGCCAGCGGCGACGCCCTTGAAGCCGCCACCAGCCGAAGCAGAACCCGCCAGGTACGCCGACTTGGCACTGTTGACGGTCGATGCCATTGAGTGGGCTCCGTCTCCGGCCATCTTGGCGGCGGCAGGTGCCATGCGGGCTCCGGCGGCGACCGCGCTGCCCACGCCCGTGGCCGCGGCACCGACCGCAACGGCAGCGCCAGCCGCACCGATGGCAGCTCCGGCCATCGCACCCGCGCCGAGCTGCGGCCCACCCGATACCAAGCCCGTCGCAATGCCCGGCCCGAAGATGCCCAGCGCGAGCATGGACAGCGAGGCCAGCATGATGACCAGCGCCTGGTCGATGGAGGGCTCGGCTCCGGCCGGAATGGTGAACTGAGAGAACAAGCCAGAGCCAATACCCACGATGACGGCGAGCACCAACACCTTGATGCCGGACGACACCACATTGCCCAGCACCTTCTCGGCGAGAAATGCCGTCTTGTTCCAGAGGGCGAAAGGCACTAGCACGAAACCCGCGAGCGTGGTCAGCTTGAACTCGATCAGCGTGACGAAGAGCTGTACTGCCAGCACGAAGAAGCTGACGATGACCACCAGCCAGGCCAGAAACAGCACGACGATGAGTGCGATGTGGATGAACACCTCCGGAAAGCCCGCCAACTCCTTGATCTGGTCGAGGATCGGCGCGGCCGCGTCGATGCCCACCTTGGCCAACCGTCCCGGCTGCAGAAAGGTGCCCATGCTCAAAGTCGAGCCGCTGGCCGTCAGACCCAACCCGGCAAAGGAGCGGAACACGATTCCCGCCAGCCAGTTGAAGTTGCCAATGATGTAGGCAAAAGCACCCACATACAGCACCTTGCGAATCAGCTTGGCGATCACGTCCTCGCCCTGGCCGGTGGCATGGCTCATGGCCCAGAACAGCCCCGCCAGTGTCATGTCGATGACGATCAGCGTGGCGGTGAGAAACGCCACCTCACCCTGCAGCAGACCAAACCCCGAGTCGATATAGCGCGAGAAAACGTCGAGGAAGCGGTCGATGACCGAAACGTCGTTCATGGCCGCCCCCGTCAATTGCCATAGAAATGGACGGTCTGCGGCGTGTACGGCGTGCCCGTTCCCAGAAAGCGCCGCGTCACCTCTCGGCCGCGCTCCACCGCTGCCGCCTGCCGCGCCAGTTCCAGCGAAGCCGCTCGGTCCTGCGTGATCTGCAGCCGCTGCGTCTGGATGGACTGCTTGGCCTGTAGGGCCAGCAGCTGGTTCATGGCCTGCATGGCTTGCAGCGCACCCTCGGCCGACTGGCTCTTGCCCACGAGGTCGGCCAGCACGCCTTCGTCATCCTTGAGGTTCTGCGACGCCTGGGCTTGCATCTGCATGGTGGTCTGCAAGCTGGTGAGTGTGTTTTTCCAGCGTTCCTGCGTATCTCGGTACATCTGGTCGCCGCTCACCGTGGTAGCGTATTGCTCGGGATACAACCGCTGAAACATCCGGTCCATGCTCGCCACGTCATAGGCCATGCCTTTAGCTTGGTCGATCAGCCGCTGGGTCAGCGCCAAGTTGGCGCGCAGCCGACTCACCACGCTGAACGGCAGGCTGGCCAGGTTGCGCGCCTGGTTGATGAGCATCTGCGCCTCGTTCTGGAGTTGCTTGATCTGGTTGTTGATCTGCTCCAGCGTGCGGATCGCGGTCAGCGTGTTCTGCACGAGATTCGTGGGGTCGATGACGACCCACTGTGCCTGTACGGTGGGCACTGTGCAAAGCAGGGATACGATGGCGACGGCGATGAGGTGCTTTTTCATGATGGGTTCTCCTGTGGGTGGGGGGACGGAAACGAGGACAGCAGGTCGGCGGCCCAGTGCAGGCCGCGATGGCGCAGCCAGAGGGCTGCGAATGGGAAGGAAGAGGAAGTGGCCGCAGCGAGTACCGTGTCCATGTCCCGCTGGTCCTGCGGCATGGAAGCGCCCACGAAGACCAGCATCGCCGGCCCCAGGTCGAGGTCGAACAGGCGGTTGCCGAGACGGGATTGGTAGTAGTAGTCGCGCTTGGGCTGCGCGGTGGCGACGATCTCGATCTGCCGGTCGTTGAGGCCGAAACCCTGATAGATCGTCTTGATCTGCGGTTCGGTCGCCTGCGGGTTGGGCAGGAAAATGCGGCTGGCGCAGCTTTCGATGATCGCGGGCGCGATGCTCGAATCCTTGATGTCGGCCAGCGATTGCGTAGCGAAGATGACGCTCACGTTCTTCTTGCGCAGCGTCTTCAGCCACTGCCGGATGCGTGCAGCAAACACCGGGTCGTCGAGGAACAGCCAGGCTTCATCGAGGATCAGCAGCGTGGGCGCACCGTCGAAACGCTCATCGAACCGGGCAAAGAGGTAATGCAGCACGGCCATGACGGCGGCCTTGCTGTGCATGAGTTCCTCCATCTCGAAGCACTGAACCGAACCGGAACCCAGGCGATCCGAATCAGCGTCCAGCAGCTTGCCGTGAGCGCCCCCGAGTACATAGGGCGCGAGCGCCTGGCGCAGTGCGTTCGATTGCAGCAGCACGGACAGGCCGGTCATCGTGCGCTGTTCCACGGGCGCACCAGCAAGACTGCCGAGTGCCGACCAGATGGCTGCTTTCACGTCGGGGCTGACTGCCACGCCTTCGTGTAGCAAGCGGCCTTCTATCCACTCGGCCGCCCAGGTGCGGTAGCCCTCGCGGTCAATGCGGGCCAAGGGCTGGAAAGCGATCTCGCCATCCATCCCGAGGTCGTAGTGCTCACCGCCCAGTCCCAGGATGGTGGCGCGCATCGAGCGCCCCATGTCGAAAGCGAAGATGCGCGAACCGCGGTAGCGGCGGAACTGTATCGCCAAGGTGGCGAGCAAAACGGACTTGCCCATGCCGGTTGGCCCAGCCACCAGCGTGTGCCCCACATCGCCAATGTGCGTGACCAGTCGGAACGGCGTCGCGCCCTCGGTGCGGGTCACGATGAGCGGCGGCCCGTCGAGATGGGCATTGCGCTCAGGGCCAGCCCAGACAGCGGACACGGGCATCAGGTGCGCCAGGTTCAACGTCGAGACGATGGGCTGGCGCACGTTCGCGTAGGCGTGCCCTGGGATGGATGACAGCCAGGCATCTACTGCGTTCAAGGTCTCGGGGATCGTCACGAAGCCCCGGCCCTGAATTACCCGCTCCACCATGCGCAGCTTTTCATCGGCCACGGCGGGATCGGCATCGAGCACCGTCACCGTGGCGGTGACATAGCCAAAGGCCACCTGATCGCTGCCCAGCTCCTGCAAGGCAGCATCCGCATCGGCCGATTTGTTGCTGGCATCTGTATCCACCAGCGGGCTTTCCTGCTGGAAGATGGTTTCGCGCAGTAGCGCGATGACGTTCTTGCGCTTGGCGAACCACTGGCGGCGCAGGCGCCCCAATTCCCGTTCCGCATCGGCTTTGTCCATGCAGAGAAACCGGGTTGACCAGCGATAGCCAAAGCCGAGGCGGTTGAGGTCGTCCAGAATCCCTGGCCAAGTGGAAGTCGGGAAACCTCGCACCGTCGCCACGCGCATGTGCTGGTCGCCCAGCATGGGAGCCAGCCCGCCAATAAGGGCGGAGTCCGTCAGCAGCGCGTCGAGGTGGAATGGCACTTCCGGCACGGCCACGCGGTAGCGCCGTGTGGAGATGGTCGAATGCAGGTAGGTCAACGTCAGGCTGTTATCCAGCCATGCAATCTCCGGCATCACGCCATCGAGCAGGTCAAACACCCGATCCGTCTCCGTCACGAAGGCGGTCAGGCGCTCGCGCCAGTCCACGCCCTCGGTGGAACGGTTCTCGTACAGCATCCCGGCCGCACGAGCGCGCGATTCTTCGGGCGACAGGCACACCAGCGTCACGTGGTAGCCACTCTCGAAGTGGTGGCCCGCGTCCTCGAAGGTGGCCCGGCGTTCCTCGTCCACCAACCAAGACAATGGCTCAGGAAACTCAGAGTGCGGATAGTCCGCTGCCGGCCGACGCTCGGCCTCAATGAACAAGGCCCAGCCTGAGCCCAGGCGCCGTAGTGCGTTGTTCAAGCGCGCCGATGTGGCGACCAGTTCGCCTTGCGTCGCGCTGTCCAGATCAGGCCCCCGAAATCGCGCCGTGCGCTGAAAACTGCCGTCCTTGTTCAAGACGATACCCGGAGCGACGAGTCCGGCCCAAGGCAGCCAGTCAGCCAGCAACGCGGGCCGCTTACGGTATTCGGTAAGGTTCAGCATGGCATTCCCCTCACACGTCCAGCAGCGGCCGGTGCTTGATGTGCCGCGCGAAGACCTGCATGAACTGTGGATCGACGCGTGCTCCCCACACCGCCAGCGAGTGGCCGACGATCCAGAGCGCCAGACCGGGAATCCACAGTTGCAGGCCTAGCCCAACAGCGGCGGCGAGCGTGCCATTGGCGATCGCCACGGTGCGAGGCGCACCCCCCATCAGGATCGGCTCGGTCAAAGACCGATGCAAAGGCACCTCGAACCCTGCCGCGAAGGTGTCTGAGCCGTTCATACGACCGCTCCGCCCGAGAAGCTGAAGAACGACAGGAAGAACGAGGACGCGGCAAACGCGATCGAAAGCCCGAACACGATCTGGATCAGCTTGCGGAAGCCCCCACTGGTATCTCCGAAGGCCAGCGCCAGACCCGTGGCAATAATGATGATGACCGCGACGATCCGGGCCACCGGCCCCTGGATCGACTCCAAGATGGATTGCAACGGTGCTTCCCAGGGCATGCTGGAGCCAGCGGCCTGCGCGGTGCCGGCGAGCAGCAGCATCAACGCCGTAAGCAGCAGTCCTTGCTCCGCAGGGCGGACCAGGCTGCGCGGCCACGCAAGGCGCATAGCCGGATTTACAGAAAAGCGGAAAGCAGGAATGGTCATTTGTGTCATGGCAGTTCTCCAAGTGAGTCAGGGGATGGGAAAGTCGCCGCGGCAGGTGCGGCATCGGGGATTGGCGGCAGCTCGGGAAACGGGGCCTCCATTGCGTCCGCCAGTTGATAGCCCGCGCCGTCGAAGCCGACGACGCGGGCAATGCTCTCGATGCGGCGCTTGCGCCCGCGTCCGGCGATGTGGATCACCACATTGACCGCCTCGGCAATCAGCGCACGGGGCGGGTTTACCGCCACTTCGAGAATCAGTTGCTCCAGGCGCAGCAATGCGCCGATGGCAGAGCCGGCATGGATCGTGGCGATGCCGCCTGGATGGCCCGTGCCCCAGACCTTGATGAGATCCAGCGCCTCGGCGCCACGCACTTCGCCGACCACCACGCGGTCTGGCCGCAGTCGCATGGAAGAGCGCACCAGCTCTTGCATGGACACCACGCCTTGGCGCGTGCGCAGCGGCACGTGGTCGCGGGCGGCGCATTGCAGCTCTACCGTGTCTTCGAGAACCAGCACGCGGTCGCCCGTTGCTGCGATTTCCGCAAGCAAGGCATTGGACAGCGTCGTCTTGCCGGTGCTGGTGCCGCCCGCGATCAAGATGTTCTGGCGCTCGCGCACAGCGCGCACCAGCAGGTCCGCCTGCGCTACGGTCATCATTCCGTCCTCTATGTAGCGCGACAGCGGGATTACGCCGACAGCGCGCTTGCGCAAGGCGAAGGCCGGCCCTGGCGCGGCGGGCGGCAGGATGCCCTCGAAACGTTCGCCGGTTTCTGGCAATTCGGCGGACAGCAGCGGCCGACCGCGATGCACTTCGGCACCGACGTGGGCTGCGACCAGGCGGATGATGCGTTCGCCGTCGGCCTCGGACATCTCCACGCCCATCGGTGCACGTCCCGATGAAAGTCGGTCGATCCACAAGGTACGATCCGGGTTGAGCATGATCTCCACTACGTCTGGGTCTTCCAGCGCGGCAGCGATCAGCGGCCCCATCGCTGTGCGCAGCATCTGGATGCGCCGGTCGAGTGAGGTGGCAGCGGATGAGCGAGGCTCTGGCGGGAGTTGGGGAACGGCGCTCATGAGGCACGCTCTTGCGCGTCATCCATTCCCACCGGACCAGGATGCAATTCCTCCACAACATCACGTACCAGGCTGCGCCCGCGCAGCAGGTGGCGACCCAACTGTTCGACGAACTGCTCGAAGCGGGCTTTGCCCTGGGCACGCGCCGCGTCCTGATGTGCTTCCGGTACTGGCGTGCTGACGGTCAGGAAGTAGCGGATGAACAGTGCCAGCGTTTCGATATGGATGTTCTGGTCGCGCTCCAGGCGCTCAGCGTGGCGCGACAGGCGATCCAGCCGCTTGGCAATTGCAGCCTCGCGCTGGTCGGCCGCATCCGGCGACAGCCAGGATGCCAAAGCGGCAGCGACGATGGATGACTTGGACACGTCTTTCTTGGCGGCCAGTTCATCGAGCCGTTTGCTGTGCTCGGGCTGGATGAATACATTGAGGCGGTGTTGGGTCATAAATCGATTCCGTCATCAGGGTCGAGGGATGCCAGCCGGGCCGTGCGCTGCAGCGCCGGGTCAAGCTGGCGGGGGAGGGGAAGCGGCGCGTCGTCATCGAGCAGGCCGAGGTCGGCCACAGGTGTGGCCTGTTCCGGGTCGTAGGCGACAGTCTCTGAGAGTTCAGGCTGGCGGCGTGGGCCGCCGTCATCGACACTGCCCAGGCCATCGGTGGCTTCGAGGGCGGGTGCGGCGCGAACAGCGGGAATCGCCAGGTCGCTCCAGTCATCGGCACGGGCCGGTGGCACGTCGGCATAGCGACCAACCGCGAGCACAGGCGGTGGCAGCACGCGGTGCTTGAAATTGCTGTCTGCGTAGTAGCGCAGCTTCTTGGCTTTGATCGGTGCGAGGCTGGAGACCATCACCACCGCCTCATCGGGCGGTAGCTGCATCACCTCGCCGGGCGTGAGCAGCGGCCGGGCCGTTTCCTGGCGCGACACCATCAGGTGGCCCAGCCACGGCGCGAGCCGATGGCCCGCGTAATTGCGCTGGGATTTCAGTTCAGTGGCTGTGCCCAGGGTTTCGGAGATCCGTTTGGCTGTGCGTTCGTCGTTGGTGGCGAAGGTCACTCGCACATGGCAGTTGTCCAGAATAGAATGGTTCTGCCCATACGCCTTGTCGATCTGGTTGAGCGACTGCGCGATAAGGAAGCTGCGGATGCCGTAGCCCGCCATGAAGGCAAGGGCCGTCTCGAAGAAGTCCAGGCGTCCGAGTGCGGGGAACTCATCGAGCATCAGCAGCAGCTTGTGGCGGCGGGCGGTGCCGTCGGAGCCATCGAGTGATTCGGTGAGGCGCCGCCCGATCTGGTTGAGGATCAATCGGATCAGTGGCTTGGTGCGGCTGATGTCCGAAGGCGGCACCACGAGGTAAAGCGATACCGGATGCTCGGCAGAAATCAGGTCCGCAATGCGCCAGTCGCAGCGCGAGGTGACTTCCGCCACCGTGGGATCGCGGTACAGGCCGAGGAACGACATAGCCGTGGACAGAACGCCCGAACGTTCGTTGTCGCTTTTGTTGAGCACTTCGCGTGCAGCGGAGGCCACCACGGGATGCGGGCCATCGCCAAGATGCGGCGTGGTCATCATCCGGTGCAGCGTCAGCTCGAAGGGGCAAGCCGGATCACTGAGGAAGTTGGCGACACCGCGCAGCGTCTTGTCCTTACTCGCATAGAGCACGTGCAGGATCGCCCCCACCAGCAGCGCGTGCGAAGTCTTCTCCCAGTGATTACGCTTTTCCAACGCACCTTCGGGATCGACCAGAATGTCCGCGATGTTCTGCACGTCGCGCACTTCGTGCGCACCGCGCCGCACCTCCAGCAACGGGTTGTACGCTGCCGACTTGGCATCGGTCGGGTTGAACAGCAGGCAGTGGCTGAAACGACTACGCCAACCTGCAGTGATCTGCCAGTTCTCGCCCTTGATGTCATGAACGACAGCGGACGCGGGCCAGCTCAACAAGGTCGGTACCACCAGGCCCACGCCCTTGCCCGAGCGCGTGGGCGCGAAGGTCAGGACATGTTCTGGCCCTTCGTGGCGCAGGTACTCATCACCATGCCGACCAAGAAATACCCCAGCGGGCTGGGTCAGACCCGCCTTGCGAATGTCGCTGGCGTCGGCCCAGCGCGCAGAGCCGTAGGTCGTAATCAGCTTGGATTGGCGCGAACGCCAGATCGACATGCCGATGGCAACCACCACGGCCACCAGGCCGCTGCCGCCCGCAATGGCTCCGCCCGTGTCGAAGATGCGCGGCGCATAGGCATCGAAGAAGAACCACCATTCGAACAGCCGCCAAGGGTGGTAGATCGGCGTGCCGAGGAAATCGAACCAAGGCGAGCCCAAGCGTAGCTGATAACCCAGGGCGGCGGCTGTCCATTGTGTGGCGCTCCATACGCCAGCGATCACGATGCCGAACACCACGGCGATCTGACCGAACAGCACGTTCGTCCCTTGCATGACCTGCCTCCATTCACGGCACAACGACGTGCCGCTGGCATCAGGATCGGTGCCGGGTCAGTGCCGGTCAAAGACCGTTATCAGCAGAAAGGTCGAGAAGAAAACAAGAATTCGCGCAGGAGCAGAGCACGAAAAAAAGCCGCAAGCGCGGGCGCGTTGCGGCGTGTTGAGAAAGAAAACCGGGATTCGTTGTAGGCAGCAGACGATCAGAACTTGGGCGGCTCCTTCGGTGATGTGTGAGGCACCTTACCGTCACCAAAGAAACGGCGACTTGTGGCTTCGGCCACCCGGTTGCACAACACGTCACCCAGTATGGGGCGATCGGTCTTGCACTGCTGGCGCAGCTCTTTGAGTCGCTGGGGATCAGCGGCCAATTCTTCGACTGTCGGGATGTTGGTCTGCGGAGGAGATTCGGATCGACTACAGGCAGAAAGTACCGCGACCAACACAAATGGAATGGTTCTCTTCATGGCTTAGGCTCCGACGATGTATTGGGGTGATCGCCCGGCACGGGCCTGTCGCCTTCGGATGGCTCGATGGCTTGCGCTCGTTCGATAAACCGAGCCAGCACCTCCGAAACATCTCCCGCCGGATGCAGCAGATAGGTTGTGATCATGTGCGTGCTCCCGGCTAGTGGACGCGCTACTACGCCTGTTTCCCGGCTGGTCGTGATGTGTATCTTGCTGGTCAATCCTAAGGCGAGTCCCGCCGATACCAGCACCATCATCATGTCGCACGAAGCCACTCGTTCGGCAATCAGTGGTTCTGTGTTGACCTGACGCAGCACGCGCTCGATATGCTTGGCATGGCCTTCGCAAGCCAGCGGATCGGATAGTGCGAGCGGATAGCGTAGCAGTTCTTCCAGAGGAATACGTTTGTGCTTGAGCAGCGGATGCCGAGCCGGTACGGCGACCATGAGGGGATCGCTCCAAACAGGAATCGCGACAAGGCCATCGCCGACCTCATCCGACTGAGCGAATCCAACGTCGTAAAGATCGTCATGCAGCCCCTTGATGTGCTGCGTTAGTGGTACCTCGAACAATCGTGTCTCGATCTCGGGTTCTTCCTGCCGGCACAACGCCAACAAACTCGGCAAGCGCGACGGCGAGATGCCGTCAGACAAGGCAATACGCAACTGGCCGTGAAATCCGTTTGCAGCAGCTTTCACGCTGTCGCGGGCCTGCTGCAACGCGGCAAAGACGCGTGGCACATGTGCATAGAACAGTTTGCCCGCACGGGTCAATCGCGTGCTGCGCGTGGTACGGGCAAACAGCACTTCCCCCAGTTCTTCTTCCAGCTCCTTGATGGCCCGCGACAGCGGTGATTGCTCCATATGCAGCTTTTCGGCCGCACGGGCGAAGTGGAGTTCTTCGGCAACAGCTAGGAAGCAGCGCAGGTGTCGAAGCTCCATGGAAAGAGCTACTGATACACGGGGTGAAGGCGACACAGCGCCACCACCTGTTCCCGAACGCGCGCAGTTACCGGACCGAGTGGGCCTCCCTCCAGGCCATCCAACACGTCACACATCCAGCCGGCCAGTTGCTCGCACTCGGCCACGCCAAAGCCCCGCGTGGTCACGGCTGGTGTGCCAATACGCACGCCTGAAGTTACGAAAGGCGAGCGCGGGTCGTTGGGCACCGAGTTCTTGTTCGTGGTGATGTAGGCGTCACTGAGCGCGGCGTCCGCGTCCTTGCCGGTGTATGGCTTGGCGGACAGGTCGATCAGCATCAGGTGGTTGTCGGTACCACCAGAAACGATCTTGTAGCCGCGCTGCTGGAGCGTGGCCGCCATGGCACGTGCGTTGGTCACGACCTGTTGCTGGTACGTCTTGAACTCGGGTCGCAGCGCTTCCTTGAATGCAATGGCCTTGGCGGCGATCACGTGCATCAGCGGGCCGCCCTGGATGCCGGGGAACACGGCGGAATTGAGCTTCTTGTAGAAGTCATCATCCTGCCCCTTGGACAGGATGATGCCGCCGCGCGGGCCGCGCAAGGTCTTGTGCGTGGTGCTGGTGACCACATGGGCATGCGGCAGTGGATCGGGGTATTCGCCCGCCGCTACCAAGCCGGCCACATGCGCCATATCCACCCAGAAGATCGCGCCCACCTTGTCGGCGATGGTGCGCATACGCGCCCAGTCCTTGTGGCGCGAATAGGCCGAGAAACCGCCGATCAGCATCTTCGGGCGGGTTTCCAGCGCGATGCGCTCCATCTCGTCGTAGTTGATCAGGCCCGTCTCGGGGTCAAGACCATAGGGCACGATCTTGTAATGGCGCCCTGAAAAGTTGGACGGATTACCGTGGGTCAGATGGCCGCCCTGGGCCAGGTTCATGCCCATCACGGTATCGCCGGGGTTGGCCAGCGCCAGGAACACCGCCGCGTTGGCCTGGGCACCGGCGTGGGGCTGAACGTTGGCGTAGTCGCAGTCGAACAGCGCCTTGACCCGCTCGATGGCCAGGCGTTCGGCGACGTCCACGTTCTCGCAGCCACTGTAGTAGCGTTTGCCGGGATAGCCCTCGGCGTATTTGTTGGTGAACACCGATTTCTGGATGGCCATCACCAACGGGCTGGCGTAGTTCTCGGAGGCGATCAGCTCGACATGATCCTCCTGGCGGCGCTCTTCGTTCTGTAGGGCGTGCGCCAGTTCGGGGTCGAAGTCTACAAGGGCGAGGGATGCGTTATGCATGGTGGGGTGTTCTATGGACGAGATCGTTGAGTTCAGGCTCCGCAGGATTGCGCGCAGGGACGGAGGACAGCAAGCGGGCGACACGTGCCACGATGTCGTCAATCTGCGCTTCGTCGCAGATCAGGGGCGGCAGCAAGCGGATGGTGGTGTCGCGTGTTACCGTGATCAGCAGGCGCTGCTCCTCCAATGCCCGCCCGACCAGCTCCTTGCAACTCCTGTCCAGTTCGATGCCTGCCATCAGGCCCTGGCCCCGGATCGCAAGCACATTCGGGTGCTTGCCCAGTGCCTTTTGCAAGCCTGTGAGCAGGCGGGCTCCCAGAATGGCGGCCCGGTGCGGAATGTCGTCCCGCGCCATGATCTCGAGCACGGTGCAGCCCACGCGGCAGGCCAACGGGTTGCCGCCAAAGGTCGAGCCGTGCTGGCCGGGCGAGAACAGGTCGGCCGCCTCACCCCGCGCTAGACAGGCGCCGATGGGAAGGCCGTTACCTAGCGCCTTCGCTAAAGTCATGACATCGGGCGTGATGCCCGCGTGCTGGTGCCCAAACCATGCACCGGTACGCCCCATGCCAGCCTGGATCTCGTCGATCATCAGCAGCCAGTCACGCTCGTCGCACAAAGTACGCAGTTCCCGCAAGTAGCGGGCACTGGCGACGCGTATGCCGCCTTCCCCCTGTATAGGCTCGATCAGCACCGCAACGATGCCGGGCGATTGGTCTGCCGCAATGCGCACCGCTTCGATGTCGTCGTAGGGAACCCGCAGGAAACCAGGCATCAGCGGTTCAAAACCTTGATGCTTCGCCGGATTGCCGGTGGCCGATAGTGTGGCCAGGGTGCGGCCATGAAAGCCGTTCTCCATCACGAGGATCTGGGGCTGCGCCACCTGCCTACGATGTCCATGCAGGCGCGCGAGCTTGAGCGCGGTTTCGTTGGCCTCGGCGCCAGAGTTGCAGAAGAAGACACGCTGCATACCCGCCAACGCGCACAAGCTTTCGCCCAGTTTTTCCTGCCAGTCGATACGAAACACGTTGGACGTGTGCAGCAGCAACCCGGCCTGCTCGGCTATGACGGCGGCGATCTCCGGATGGGCATGGCCCAGGCTGGTGACGGCGACACCCGCGATGGCATCCAGGTATTCCACGCCGTTCTCGTCCCACAGACGCGCGCCGCTGCCGCGTGCGAAAGAGACGGGTTGGCGAGCATAAGCCCGCATCAGGTGGGAAGTGGTGTGTTGCATGAACGGTGACTCCAATGAGATTCGGAAAAGGCCTGGCGGATACGCACCAGGTCGCGGGCGTGGGTCTGGCTGTTGGCCTGGGAGTTACCCACGCGGGTCGGCAGCAGCAGTTCGGCGCATTGCGCGTTTTGGGTGTGGCGCAGCGCCTGCACGATCATTTGGCAAGCCCTGGCAATGGCTTCGGGCAAGGTGGCACCGTTGAGCCAATGCCCCGTCAATGCGGCGCTGAATAGATCGCCGGTTCCTTTGGGCACGGCGTCGATGCGTGCATGCGTGATGACGTGCGTTTGCTCGCGTGTGACAAAGGCGACCTGCATTTCTCCGTCCGCACAGGTCTCCGGCGCCGCACTGGTCACCGCGACCCATTGGGTGCGACCTGTCAGCAAGGTGTGTGCGGCTGCAACGACACTCTCCATATCATCGACCGGGAGGCCTGTCAGGTGCGCCAGCTCAAACCCGTTTGGCGTCAGTCCATGGGCCAGCGGCAGCAAAAGCTGGCGGTAGGCGGCGGCCATGCCGGTATCGACATAGATGCCGTGATCGTCATCGCCCATCACAGGGTCGATTACCACGCGCAAGCCCGCGCGCTCGGCCAGCAAGGCCTGCGTCCAGCGGGCCAGCACCTTGGCTTGCCCCGGATTGCCTAGGTAGCCAACCAGGACGGCGCGCAGTGCGTGCAGCGCGTCGCGTGCCGACAAGTCCTGCAAGTAGCCCTCGAACCATTCGACGGGCAACGCACCGCCGTGCATCGTTGGGTAGTGTGGCGTGTTGCTGAACACGACAGTCGGCACGGCAGCCACCGACAGGCCAAGTGATTCCAAGGTGGGAACCGCGACGTTGTTGCCGACGCGGCCATAGACCACCTGCGATTGCACCGAAACCACCTCCAGCGATAGCGGTCGAGATACCGTAGAGGATAGGGTTTCAATCATGGGGCCTCCCTTGGACAGGCCGCCTCAATCTCGTCCAGCCAGGCGGTAAAGGCCGCCCGTGCCGCCAGCGGCAAGCTGGATTGCAAGGCTTGTGCGTCGGTGCGTAATGCGCGCGGGTCGATGCCAGCCTGCGCCAGTTCGCAGGCATGGCCAACCAACCAGCGCTCAATCTGGTGGGGGTCCGCTTCAAGATGGCATTGAAGCGCCAGCACATGGCGGCCCATACTGAAAGCCTGATTGGTGCAGGTTTGCGTTCCCGCCAGCCGCGTGGCTCCGTCGGGGATGTCAAAGCGGTCGCCGTGCCAGTGCAGCACCGGCACCTTGTCCAGCATCGCCAGCGGTGACGCCTCGCCCTCCGGGGTCAGCGACAGTGGCGCAAAACCGATTTCCTTGACGCCCATGCTAGCGACACCGGCACCGAGCGCACGGGCGATTAGTTGCGCGCCCAGGCAGATCCCCAACAGCGGGCGCTGGCTTTTTAAACGCTGAAGAATCACCGTCAGTTCATCGCGGATGAAGGGATAAATGGCGTCATCGAAGGCGCCAATCGGACCGCCCAGCACCACCAGCAGATCGGCTGATGTCGTATCCACGGTATGCAAGTCGTCCGTGGCCGCATCCAGGTAGCGTAGGGAATAACCGCGCGCCGTGAGTAGCGCATCCAGCGTTCCGAGGTCTTCAAATTCCAGATGGCGGATGGCCATGGCGGTTTTCATGGTTGTGCCTCCTCTGTGCTGAGTTCGCCGGGCCAGTAGTGGCTGTCTGGCAAAGGGCGGGCACCGAAGATGGCCTGGCCGACGCGCACCACGGTGGCTCCTTCCTCGATGGCGATCTCGAAGTCGCCGGACATGCCCATGGAAAGCTCGTCCAGCCCGATGCTTGCAGGCGCGCTTTGCCGCAACTGGTTGCGCAAGGTGCGCAGCAGGATGAAACACTGGCGCACTCGCTCCGCCTCGCTGGAGAACAGCGCCAGCGTCATCAACCCGCGCACGCGCAGCGCCGTAAATGCCGGTAGCGCCTGGATGAAGGCCGGAACGTCCTCGGGCGACAGCCCGTACTTACTGGCCTCGCCCGAGGTGTTGACCTGCACGAACACATCCAGAGCGCGGCCTTCGGCTTGTAGGCGACGCTCCAGCGCCTCGGCCACGCGCAGGTTGTCCAGTGCCTGGAACTCGCTGGCGAAGCGCGCCACCAGCTTGGCCTTGTTGGTTTGCAGGTGGCCGATGACCGACCAATGCAGGTCGGCCAGATCCTGCATGGCCTCCCATTTACGGTAGGCTTCCTGCGGTTTGTTTTCACCCAGCATTCGACAGCCTGCTGCGTGCGCTAGACGCAGGCTGACCTCGGGTTTGGTCTTGCTGACTGGTAGCAGCCGCACGGACGCGGGATCGCGACCAACACGTAGGCAGGTCGCCTCCATGCGAGCGTGGATCACGGCTAGGTTTCGACGGAAGTCCTCTACCGATTCAGCCTGCGGCCATCGGCCATGCTGATCGTGCAAAGTGGGTGTTTCCAAGGAGATGTCAGCATTCACTGCGTAAGCCTCGACGTCATGCAACCTGCGAGTCCATACTCAAGTTAGTGCGGCCGCGAGATGATTGATACAATATTGTCCTAGGCCAAACTTTAACACGTCCTAGGTCAAAATGAGAATCTTTGGAAAAACATCAGGAGAGATATTCGACAGCATTCGTGCGCTAACTCAAACGGGTGGATTGATGCCAGGCCAAGAGTTGCCCACAGTGCGCGACCTCGCCGTCACGTTGGGCGTTAATCGAAATACGGTGTCACTGGCCTATAAGCGCCTGGTGACGGCTGGAGTTGCGGTAACGAAAGGAAGGTTGGGTACGGTTATCCGCGAGCAGCTGAGGCCGGGTGAACAAGAAGGCTCACTTCCAGGTTCGCCACTGGTTGATTTGGGAAGCGGCAACCCAAACACGCACTGGCTCCCCGACATTGGAGCGATTTTGGCGAGCAGGCCGTATCGCACGCGTCTCTATGGTGAGCCCCCGGTGGATACCGAGCTTGAAACTTCGGTACGTCAATGGCTGATTGGGGTCTGTCCCAGGCACTTTGCGATGAACCTGACGCATGGCTCAGTGGATGCGGTCGAGCGCCTTTTGGCAGGGTATCTCGTTGCAGGTGACAAGGTGGCCGTGGAGGATCCTTGCTTCGTCAGCACTGTCAATACGCTGCGCATCGCAGGGTTTCAAGCTGTGGGCGTTGCCGTCGATGCTCAGGGGATGCGGGTTGAAGCTTTAGAAAGCGCTTTGGCACAAGGTGCGCAGGCCGTTATCATTACACCGCGCGCACACAACCCAACCGGCAGCAGCTTGAGCGAGACACGTGCGCGCAAACTGCGTTCGGTCCTAGCGCAGCATCCACACGTGGTGGTCATCGTTGATGACCACTTCTGGTTGCTAGCAATCACGGAATACCATGACGTGATTCCGCCCACTGCACACCGTTGGGCGCTGATCCGCTCTGTTTCGAAAGTGTTCGGACCAGACCTACGACTGGCTTTCGTCGCCAGCGACGAAGAGACCTCTCAGCGGCTACGATTACGCTTGGCACCCGGGATGAACTGGGTTAGCCATCTCTTGCAGGATGCTGTCGGCGGATGTCTGTCCTCAACCGAAGTTTCCAAGCAAATCGCCCAAGCCCGTGAAAACTATGCGCGCTGTCGGGAAATTTTGACCCTGACTTTGGCAGCACAAGGCATCGCCGTCACCACTCCCGCCGATGGTTTGAATCTGTGGGTTCCGTTGCATGAGAACAGCCAGTCAGCCGTACTTGCGATGGCGCGCAATGGCTGGCTCGTGCGCGGTGGCGAGGCCTTCGGCGTGCAAACGCCCGCGCATGGAATGCGTATCACGATTTCGACTATAGATGAGGCTACGGCACAGACATTTGCGCGTGTTCTACGCAATGTGCTTAGCCCAGCGGATTCACACCGTAAGCTGACGAAATGTGAGCACAAGGTTCAATAATGATTGCGCACGTTCCCCCCGGTGGCACGACCGGTCGATCGTGCGCATCCTCGGTATCGACATCCAGAACTTTCAACGGCTGTCATATTGGGATTGGTGTCAATCACAGTTCTGCAATTCGATGATGGCAAAGCCTAGATGATTGATCTCGGCCTCAATGGGCGATGTGGCAAATTCGGTATGGCAGAAGCGACATTCCTGCGCGCACAGGCTAGCGATTGGTACCCCCTTGGCTTCCAGGTAGCGACGGCCATGAGCAAGTACAACACTGGTCGCCTTGTCAGGTTCCTGGTCTCGCACGAGGATGTCGAAGTGCATTTCGCGGCCATCAGGCCGGAGAACATGAGTGTCAAAAATGGCAATCTTCATGGAGTAGTCCTTCTAAGGGTTAATGAGTCAAATGTATGAAGCTAGAGGTTCAATGTCATCGTTTACCAATGCATTCTCCGCTTGTAGTCTCAGCTGGGCGACTTGCGATAAGTTCCCCCAGCAGAGCGCCTAATCGCAGATCGTCGAGATGTCCGAAGTGCTTGAGCGCGAGTTCTCCCTCACGGCCAAAAACCATCAATGTCGGAGTTCCATGTAGCCCCCATTTCCGCATAGTCACCGGCACAGATGAATCTTCCTGGTGGCGGTCAATGGCAATTGGAAACAGCAGCCGATACTCGCTCGAGAACACGCGCAATGCAGCTGCTGTCATCACTTGATGGTGCTCGAATACGCTGTGCATTCCAACGACAGCCAGATCTTCACGCGCCAGGGCCGCGTGCAGATCGCGAGCTTGCGGCAGACTGTATTGAGCGCAGCTTGGGCAGAGCATCTGAAAGACGGTGACCACCACGACGCGCCCGCGTAGAGATGACAGACTAAGTGGCTTATCGGTGTTTAACCAATCGCTGGCTTCGATCTCGTAGGGCATGGTGTTAGCGCCTCGTATGTGAGTGAGCCTCACCGTTGCTGGTCGAGACTCACTCCGACTCACTTCAGTGAGACCTTGGGAAAATCGACCGGAATATCCAAGGCGACGTTGATGTAATTGGTAAAGAGGTTCAGGGCGACATGCGCCATGAGCTCAACGATCTGCTCGTCGCCGAAGTCAGCCTCCCGCAGGCTTACGACGTCAGAATCCGTGATCTGCGCACGCTGCTCGACCACCTTTAGGACGAAAGCCAGTGCTGTAGCGGTCCTGGCGTCACTGGATTGGCCGGTCTGGGCGGCTGACATCTCGGCAGACGACGCACCTGCCTTCTGACCAAGCACGGTATGGGCTGCCAAGCAGTATTCACAGCGGTTGCGGTTAGCGATGGCCACGGCAATCTGCTCGCCGAGCTTGGCACCCAGAGTCCCCTTGCCCAATGCGCCGAAGGCTGTCCACATGCTTTGCAATGCAACAGGCGAGTTAGCCACTGCCTTAAACATGTTTGGTGTAGCCCCAAATGCTTGCTGGATCTGATCGATCTGAGGCTGGCTTGCTGCGGGGATGTGTTGAGTTTGAATGTTTACGCGAGACATATCGATTTCCTTAAGAATGTCAGGTTGAAGTGAAAAGAGGAAGTTGGGTAGATACTTGTTACTTGTTGACCTTGCCGGGTAGCGACAGGTCGCCCGATGCGACCTTGAAGACGTTTGCAACGCAAAGCAGCGGGTTGTGCACGCTGGCGTTTACGCGCAATGCGGCGGTCACGCCGTCGAAAGCGCCAGATTCGACAATGCCGATGTCGTCGAACGGCACGCGCACTTCGACGGTTTTGCCCTTGAATGTTGGACTCCAGCCCGGGCTGTCGATCAGGATGGGAAGGCCCGGCCAAGTCTTGGGCAAACGGGGTTTGGTGCCTTCGGGGATGTCTACAACTTTCAATGCATCTTTTCCGCAGACCGCGTCGGGTTGCAAGACCACCCAGTGCGAGTGCCAGACGTCACCATCGTTGTTCAGCTTGCCATCACCGTTCTCGTCGAACAATGGCGTGTCGTCGAAGTCGGGATGGGAAGTCACGGCGAAAGCCAGGATGCCGGCCTTCGGCTCGAACCCGATCACGGATGGATCAAGGCTGGTAGCCCAGACATACGAAAACACCGAGCTGCCAGCGAGTTTTCCGGATTTTGCTGGGCGGTTGGCACCAGCCTTGCCGGAAACAGCCATATGGAAGACGGCGACGTCACCATCGGTGGAAATTTTGGTGTGGACGATATCGAAAGGCGCCTTGACGGCCTTGATTGACTTGCTGGCAATGCCGCCGCTGTGCGCGTCGTGTGCGGATGAAGTGCCAACGAAGCCCGACAGTAGCAAGGCAAGTAGAGGAGAGAACTTCAGTGATTTCATGATCTGCCCTTTCGGCGGAAGTGGTTTGGAATGGGAAGTATGGGCGGGATGAATGTATGATTTGGATCAATTCGTGTTTCAAACATACCAATACATTCAGATGAAGGTCTACCCTCCTATTGATCGCCTCTCGGGCATCCTCGAACGGTTTCGCGTGCAGGCGCAGTTGCATCACTCTGGCGCACTGTGCGGGCTCAACCACTTCGACGCTTGCGAGGGATATGGTTATCTGCACGTGTTGCGTCGTGGCCTGCTGAAGGTGAGCCACCCGGGCGGGCGCGATGTACCCGAGTCGATGCACTTCGACGAGCCTACATTGCTTCTGTATCCGCGACCCTTCACTCATCGATTCCACAACCCCCCCATCGAGGGCTCTGACTTCACCTGTGCGCGACTGAGCTTCGATGGGGGCTCATACAACCCTCTCGCGCGGGCACTCCCCTCCTTGATCGCGTTGCCGCTCGCGCGCGTTTCGGGTTTGGATCTGGCGCTTGAATTGCTGTTCGCTGAGACCGACCGAGTGCGCTGCGGCCAGCGGTTGCTGGCTGATCGTATCTTCGAGGTCGTTGTGATCCAGCTCATGCGTTGGTTACTTGACCATCCGCTGGAAGCGGGTGTGCACCCCGGCTTCATCACTGGGATGTCGGACCCGCGTTTGGCTCGTGCTCTTGTTGCCATGCATGACGCACCGGGTGAGCCTTGGTCGGTGGAGCGCATGGCCGAACGCGCTGGTATGTCGCGGACGGCGTTTTCCAACAGCTTTCGCGAGGTGGTGGGTCAGACTCCTGCTGACTATTTGAACGACTGGCGCATGGCCCTGGCTCAGAGCCGATTGCGTGAAGGCCAACCCATCAAGGCTCTCGCGGAAGAACTCGGATATGCAAACCCTTCGGCACTATCGCGCGCATTCGCAGCCAAGGTAGGAATGTCCCCTCGTGATTGGCTAACCCAGACCTCAATAGGATCGGATGAATGAGCTTCGGAGGACCAAGAACCATCTCCGCAGTTCTACTTTCACCCAACTTTTCATTTTTCAACCAACCGAAAGTCCACGCTGCCGGCCAAACTCCCACGACACCGTGCTTCCGCGCAACACCGCGGAGAGCGATTGCCCCAGTCGCGGCTCGATAACCGGTTTCCACGGCACTAGGCTGAACCCCATACCGTCATCGAGCATCGCGTAGCGACCACTGGCGAGCATGACGGAGCGTCGGTAGATGCCAGCCACACGCTGCCCGTCGGTCACAGCCCGATGCTCCAGGCCAGTTTCGGCGGCAATGTCTTTCACGACCTGCGTCAGTTCTCGATTGCGCAGCGTGCCCAGTAGGTTGCGCGCCAGGATCACGCGCTGCCCGCGTCGCTCGGCCAGCCCCTGTTCGGCCAGGAAGTCGGCCCGCTTCTGCAGCGCATCCTTGACCTCGCTGCCAAAGCCCAAGTTGCCATGCCCCTTGCTGCCTCTGATCAACTGCTGGTCGAGCCAGGTGACGCCGATCACGCGCGCCTGCCGCTCGATGGGCAGGTGCGATTTCAGCTCCACGGCCACACCGCCCAGACGCTGCGTGTCGTACTGGCGCCCACGCTCGGGCAGGTCACCGGGCACCTTCCACAGTCCTTCGGCCACCCGCTCCACGATGCCGGTGCGGCGCAAGGCTTCGAGGCGGCGGACATGGGCCGCCACGACTTCGTGCGGATCGCGGCCAGGCACGGCCTGGCACTGTGCCACGGCCAGATGATGGTCGGTGCGGTACAGACCATCGATCGCCAGCGTTGCGATGGTCTTGTCCGCCGTACGCACGTCTGCAGAACCCTTGACCTCGACCACCGCGCCCGTAGGGTATTGCTCCATCTCCGTCCTGGGCGGCAATGCCACATAGTGGGCCTTGCTATCAATGCCATCGACCACCAGATAGCCCCGGTCGTACAGCTCGTCGACCAGTCCCTTGCCCACCACCCGGCCGATGATGGTTCGACCATCCTCCCCAGGCTGGAACACAGCCAGATCGCGCTGTTTGCCAACCATCGCGCGCTGCATGGTGCGGATGATGTCGCCGCGCTCGCCCATGGCCCGCAGGGTGGGTTCCGCCTCGGCATGGACGGCCCAGGTGCCGGGCTGGGTTTCGGTCGCCAGGCCCATGCGCTGCAAGCGCTGCAGGCGCCCGACCAGCAGCAGGCGTTGTCGTTGCAGCTTGGCCTCGTTGAAGCGTTCGATCTTCACCAAACCATCCATCGCTTCGCGCTGCAAGGTGCGATCCAGGGAAGTCCAGCGCTCCTGCTCCACCTCGCGGGCCAGGGTGCGTTGGATCTCCAGCTCGGTGCGCGGCCCGAGCCATTCGGTGGCCAGCTCCATCGCCCGTTCGCGCATGCCGCGGGTGATGTACTCCTGCGAGATGATGAGATCCTTGCCGGTGTCATCCTTGCCGCGCAGCACCACATGGGTGTGCGGGTTGTCGGTATTCCAGTGATCGACCGCTACCCAATCCAGCTGGGTGCCCAGGTCGGCTTCCATGCGGGCCATCAGGTGGCGGGTGTAGGTGCGCAGGTCTTCGAGCTGCTCCGCATCCTCGGGGGCGACGATGAAGCGGAACTGGTGGCGGTCGCCCCGGCCACGTTCCTCGAAAGCTGCCGTGTCCCCCTCGTCAGTGATGGCCCCATAGGCCCGGCCCTGTCCACCCTGGCGATCCACACCTTCGCGCTCGATGTAGCGCAGGTGCTGAACAGTGGATCGGCCGCTGGCCTGCTGCAAATACACCAGCCGTACCTTGACCGTGGCCCTGCGCGAATGGGCGGTCAGCGACTGGCCGGTGAAGCGCGCCGCCGTGTGGCCGCGTCCCAGGCGTGAGCCGGGAGCCTTGCCGGTGGTTTTGCCGCCAGCTTTGCGACGACCTCCGGTAGCGCCTGCTGCCTTGCTGGTCTGGCGCAGTACCTGCGCGATGAAGGTGTCGCCGCGCTGTCGGGGCTTGCCGGGCCGCACGCGGAAACAGTCATCTCCATCGAGGGCTTGACGTTTGCTCATGGCGAAACTCCAAACAAGCCCATCGCGCCTGAGCGGATGCGGCACACGGTATTCCCAATGCCCGCAAGGCATTGGGGCTGCTCGCGGCACGAAGCCGCCCTTAGGCGCGTGCCGCCACAAACCCACGTGCAGACTGGCTTGGCGTGCACCGTGGTGCCGCATCCTTCAATCTTGCCTTCCGCCTTTGCCTCCCGCTTGCGCTCCCGGCAATGGCGGCCGGGTGGCGCTGCGCTGCTGGCAGCCAGCCCACCGGCGAACGCGGCCAGGGCCGCAGGCCGGGCGCGTTCAAGGCAAGACGCCTGCACAGTGGACGGCTGCGCCGTAGGCAGCGCGAAGTGCAATGCGAACGCATTTGCACTGCACGCGCGACGACACGGCAGCAGCCACCGGATGGACACGCCTGATGGCACGATGCAATGCACGTCTGCGTGCAGTGAATCGGCGGCCATCATGGGCAAGACTCCAGCCAGACCGGACGCGCAATGCCGATCACGGCGGATGCGCTGACCGGGCCGAAATAGCGGCTGTCGAACGACGCCGGATTGGTCCTGCTGAGCAGGAACAGTTCGCCGGGATGAAGCCGCCGGCATTGGCGCCAGGATGGCAGCGGCCGACCCAGGCGGTCGGCCCGCAGCACGGCGGCCGAAGGCACGCCGTCGATGCGAACGCTGCTGCCAGCGATGCACACCTCCTGCGGCGCGATCGCGCCCACGCGCTTGAGCAGCGGAACGCGCGTCGGCAGGTAGCCACGCTGCGCAGCCAGAGTGGCAGCCTCGGCCGGGAGCGGAACCAGCACGATGCTGCCTACGGACAACGGACGTGGCAGCGAGTCGGTCCGGTTGCTGGATGGATCGACGCGATACCAGCCGACCGGAACACTGTCGGACGGGTTGTAGATCAGGCGCGGCTTCGGCAGTCCAAAGGACGCCCAGGCCAGCGCAGCGAGGCCGCAGGCGGACAGCGCAGCCAGCACCAGGCGAGCGCGCAGGCGCGAGCGAGGATGCGACGCGGCTTCGGCGGAATGTACGGCGGTGGAATGAGCCGTCATGGCAACGCCCTCCCGGCCAGCCAGGCGGCGTGCCGCTCGGCGCTGTAGTCGGGTAGCGGCAAGCGTGCCGCGAGCCGGTTGCCCAGCGTGCGCCAATACGCAGGCGAAGCGGCAGCGGGCGCGATGCTCAGCGCCTCGATGGCGTCGATGCGCTCCAGCACGGCGCGCACCGCGCTGTCGCCCTCGGCGTGCAGCAACAGGCGTGCGCCGGGCTGCACGCCGGGAATGCGCTGCGCCGCATCCAAGGGCGTACAAGCCTGCATCACCATGAGTTGCCAGCGGATCGTGCCGTAATCGTTGGACTGCCAGCGGATGCGGCAGAACATGGCGTCGGGCACGAATACGGCGACGCTCCGCCAGCGGTCGTACCGAAGAGTGCGCGCCGGTTCGCCAAAGCGCAGATAGAGCTTGAAGCAGTGCTCAAGGAAGGCCAGCGAAACCCGCGTCAGCGGCGTTGCGGCAGGCCGACCAGTGAGCGCAGCGAGCGACGGCGACAGTGCAGCCGTGGCCGCGTCAGCGGCAGGCGCAGCGGATGCGTTCATGGTGTGTTCTCCCTGCGGTGTTCTGGAAACTCCCTCTCCAGCAGTGCTCGCAGCAGGTCGGCCACCGTCACGCCCTGCGTGAAGGCCGATACCTTGATGCGCGAGCGCATGGCGGGCGTGATGTCGAGGGTCAGGCGAGCGGTATAGAGATCGCCTTTCTGGAGGTCTTCGGCGCTGCCTTGGCGAATCCACGCCTCGACGTGCGGATTCGCAGGCGGACGCGCGCCGATGCCAACGCGCTTGCCAGAGCGTTTGCTGTTGGATGCGGGCTTCGCTGTCATGACGGCCACCGCAGCAGCTCATCCACCAGCGCGGCGATCTCGCGCGCGGCGGCGCTGTCCGGCGCCGTCTCGCGTGCGACCCGGCCGGCGGCCACGCTGTCGGCGAACACGATGCGCTGGCGCACTTCCGAGCGCAGTGCAGGAAGCGGCTGCTCGGCCAGCGCACCGCGTGCTTCGCGTCCGATCACCGTGGTGCTGACGCGCCGGTTGATGACGAAGGCTGCTGCTAGCTGCGGCCGGAACACCTGCGCCTCCCGAATCAGCGCCACCATCTCGGCGCTAGCCCAGAGGTCGTAGGGACTGGGCTGTACGGGGATAAGCACGCGCTCGGCCGCCAGCAACGCGGAGCGCGCCAAAGCGGCGATCCTGGGCGGCCCATCAATGACGACGTGATCGGCCCGTCTGGCGAATTCTGAGGCTTCCTGATGCAGGGTTTCGCGTGCCAGGCCCACGGCGCTGAACAACCTTGGCAAGCCTTGCTGGCTTCGGCGCTGCGTCCAGTCCAGCGCGGAGCCTTGCGGATCGGCATCCAGCAGGATGACCGATTGCCCGCGCATCGCCAGCTCTCCGGCGATGTGGGTGGCGAGTGTGGTCTTGCCCACGCCACCTTTCTGGTTGAGCAAAGCGACGATCATGGCGCGGCCCTCCAAGCTGGAAAGCTGGGCGTTTGCTGCTGCGTTTGTGGCCGCGTGGTGGTTGTCCACCGCAGCGGCGCTTTCCTACTAAAAGTTAGAGAATCTAAGTTAGGAAAGTTAAGAGAGACCGAAACCGGCGCCGTTATTGGCTTTGCAGCCGATTTTGTTGCCTGATAGCACGAGGATTTGTTGCCTGATAGCACGATACCTCTGTTGCCTGATAGCACGAGTCCGTCCACAGGCTTTGCCGCAGTTATCCCCGTGCCGTCTGCAGCACGGGCCGGAACGTCAGCAGTGGCGAGGAAATGCCCGAGACATGCTCGATGCCCAACTGGTAACCCGGCAAGGCTTGCCGCGCCACCAGCGCGCGCAGGTCGGCAGCGAAGTCGTAGTACCGCGCCACGCTGCCGGATTTGCGGTACAGGTGCTGGAAATCGAATTGCCAGCCGCCCGGCTGCTTGCCCCCGTGCTTCCTCACCAGCCGGTACAGCCATCGCTCGATGCCCCCCGTCAGCCGGAAATACGCCGGGTCGATGGTCAGCACCAAGGCGGCATCCATGACGCCAGCAAAGAACCAGTCCGGCAGGATCAGTTCGAGGCCCAGCGGTGTACCGCGAGCATCGGCCAGTTCCTTCCACTCGTTGATCCACGAGAAACGGTGCAGGCGCCTTCCCGTGGTCTCGCGGATGGACGTTGCCACTGTGGTCGATTGCAGCCGATCCAGCGCGGCCTTGAGGCGCTGATAGTCGCGCAGCGAGGTGCCGCGCCCGATGAAGCGCAGGATCTCGTAAGGCGTGGCCTGCATCAGCCGCGACGGGCGCAAGCCCGCATCGCGCGCTTCTACGATCTGGCTGGCGGCCCAGATCAGGATGTCGGCATCCCAAATCGTGGCGATGCCATGCTCTTGCGTGCCCTCCACGCGAATCGTGACGTTCGCTGCCCTGAAGTCGATCGGCGCTGTGCGCCGCGACTTCGCCAGCGAGAAGAACGGAAAGGCCATCAAGTCCTGGCTGTCGCGCGGCGCCATGTCGCCCGGCAAGGCGCGGAACAGGTCGAGCTGTTCGCGCTCCTGCGATGGTCGCTGCCGCGCTGGCAGCGAGGGGCTGGACATGGCGAAGGCCACCCGCGCGCCGGCGATCAGCGCGCACGGCTGTCCGCCGAGTGCTGCTCGGCGTACTCGGGATCGGACGTGCTCTCGAAGCTGCGTTCTGCGGCCCAGGCATCGAGGTCTGCCACGGCGTACATGACGCGCCGGCCGAACTTGCGAAAGCGCGGGCCGCCGCCGATCACGCGCTGTTTTTCCAGCGTGCGCGGCGACAAGCGGAGGTAGTCGGCGGCTTCGTCGTTGGTCAGGTAGCGTTGGGGCTGCGCAGCAGCGGTCGAGGGTGCGGCGGCAGGCCGCAGGGGAGCAGGACGCATGGTGAAAACCTCCATCGGTGTCAAAGCTCCGGCCACACAGCGCAACCGGATGGAGGCAGTCTCAGAAAACGAAGCTCTCTTGCTCAGGGTCGTTTTGCGTCCCCTGCAAAACGACCCTTCTCAAGCGGCGGCAGTTGTGCTAGGCGGCGGTAGCCGCCACGCATCAACGCCTCGCCGCGATGCACCAGGCGGCGCACCTTGGAGCGCAGGCCGCCGTCGCTATACCAATCGGCCACGGCATCCTCACCGAACAGCCCTTCGCCCACCTCGCGCAAGGACGCGCCCGTGAGGGTCGCGTCGAGCGCCTGCAAGGTGTGCAGTTCCAGCAGCGCGGCCGGCGTTGGTCTGGGCTTGGCATCGGCCAGAGCCGCATCGGGCGCATGGCTGCGCGCAGACGCAGCAGCACCGTCGCGATGGGCATAGACCACGGCCATGCCGTCTTCCAGGCCAGGGGCCAGCACGAAGCGCAGGCAATGGCCTGGGCTGCGCGCGATCAGCGCCAGCCCCTTGCCGTCGTGGATCAGTTGCTTGTGGCCAGGGATGTGCCAGAACGCGAAAGCCACGGCATCGGGCGGCGGGTCTGCATCCGGGTAAAGCTGCGCCACGGCCGCATGGCCGGGCAGCCAGGCCGGTTGTGCGTCCCGCGCATCCAGGGCCGGGTCTTCCAGCAGGCGCAAGCCCCAGCGATGCGCGGCATCGGGGCGGCGCGCACGGCGCAGCCAGTCGAGCCGGTAATCGGGATGCCTGCGCAGGTACTCCCAGGCCAGTGCGAGGGCATCCAGACCCAGGACATAAAGGTAAGCGGCGGTGGGATACCAGTGCGCGAGATGATGAGGATCGACCATGACGCAAGCTCCTGTCGAAGATCAGGAACGTCGTCACGGGCGTTCAACACAGGGCTATCGCAGACGACCAATTGCCATCAGAATCGGGGCGAGCTGTAACATTGAGTGTCAAGACCGATTGGCTCCGGTGCATTGCGAAATTCGTCCGAATACGACGACCGCGCAATCCCAAAGCGTCACGCGGCACAGAACACCGTGCCGCAACCCGCATGAAAGATCGTGACTGTTTTAGTCACAGATGCACAGGTTTGATGCAAGAGTGCGGATTCAGACCGGCCAGGTCTGATGCCAGACTGAAATAGTCTCAATGCGCCCGGCTTGGCCGGGGCGCGAACGGTTCAATCGACGATGGAACCGTTCTCCTGGGCCAGCCGCAAATATTCCGACAGCGAGCGCACCGCCTGGAAATACCGATCCCGCATCACGGGCTGCTGGCGCGGCCCGACGATGGAGGCCAGATCGGACAGCTTCACCTGGCCCAGCTCGGGCATGCTGATTCCCAGGTCGATCAGGCCGTAGGCCGTGTCCCCATCAGCGGGATCAAGCGCGACCAGCAGCCAGGTGGCGTGCGCATCGGGCGTGAACAGCCGCACCACGGGCAGCGGGTCAACATCCTGACCTTCAGCGCGGGCTTGGCCGTGGGCCAGCAACTGCCTGCGCTCGTCCTCGGTGATGAGTTGATTCATGGTGGTGATCCCTTCGTCGGTGCACGGATCCGCCAAAGCGTGAAGGCGCCAAACCGCATCGGTGGAAGTCAGGAAAGACACGAATGTGGTTCTGCGGTTCTGCCGGAAGACACAGATGCGGATTTACTGATTTCCGTAAAAGCACAAAACGAGCCCTATAGATTGTAGTCCTATAGGACGCAATCGAATGTCATCTTAGGTTTAGGGAGAAACCTGAGGTGGAGGCAAAGCACTCATTAGCAACAGCATTGAAAACAGTCCGCAAGGCGCGCGGTCTGAGCCAGGAAGCATTTTCCGACGTCTCCAGCCGCACGTACATGAGTTCGCTGGAGCGCGACCTCAAAAGCCCGACCCTGAACAAGCTGGCCGAGCTGTGCGAGGTCATGCAGGTGCATCCCGTCACGCTGCTGGCGCTGGCCTACGCGGGCAAGAGCCCGCAGCGGGCCGAGCAGCTTCTGACTCAGGTGCGGCAGGAGTTGGAGGCGATGTTGAAGACAAGCGACGTATCGTAGCGCGCCTGGCCGATCCGGCACAGGCCGGTTCGGCGGTCTTGCAGGGGCGCCAAGCACAGCGCGGCGGGGATGGGTCTGGCGCCGATCCCCCGGAGGCAAGCGAAGCGCGCAGCGCCGCAGGCGCGAAGCCGCGGGAGGGATTGCAGCCGAATGGCCGTGACGGCGAAGACGGCACGGGGCGCAGCCCGAAAAGCCCGGTGGCGCATGGCGCCGACCCGCCCTGCATTTGCCTCTGCGAACTCAAGCTATGGTCTTGCCGAGAGGTCGAATCATCCCGAAACAGCTATTTGAAGGTCACACCTTCCTGGCTGTCGAAATGGCACAGCAGCACAACGCCCCGCCGCAGTGGGCGGGGCGCTGGCGGCCGTCAGGCCGCCAGGGGCTTGTTGCGCGACCAGATCAGCGTGTGCGTGCCGTCCTCTTCCTCGATCAGGCGGGCATAGACCGTTGCCGGGAACGAAGGATCGTCGAGGGTCACGGACACGTAGGGCCGCTCGGCCTTGCTGACTTTCTTCCACGCCGCGCCGATGTCGAAGCCCGCCGCCTGCACGCGGTAGTCGGGGGCGTGTTCGTTGTCCCCCTTGTCGTTGGGAACCAGCTTGGCCTTGACGTTGAGCGTCAGGGTACGCAGCGTGCCGGTGAAGCCGTCTTTGTCTGCGGTGAAGGTGCCGATATTGGCCATGATGAATCTCCTTACGGTTGAACAAGGTTCGCGCCCATCGCGTCCTTGTTGTGATCCGACCGGCGGGGGACGGGCTGGCTGCACCGCTTGCGGTCGCAACGCAGTGGAGAACCGGAAGGCGAAAAGAATTTGTCCCGCGAGGAATCTGCGCAGCAGAGGGGAAATTGTTTTCGCCGGACGGTTGCAGCCACGAAGCCCGAGGCGCAGCCGCGCCCCCGCCAGGATTCACAACGAGACAAGGACGCCTTGGGCCGAACCACATCCGAAAGGAGACATGGCCGGCTCGGCATCCCCGCACGAAGGCTTCTCCGGTTCGTGCCCTGATGCAGGCCAGGTCAACCGCCCAACGACAGGCGAGAACGCCCCTGCCGCACTCTGCGGTGCTGGTCTTGAGCCGTGGCGTGGAAGCTGCATAGCAATGCCGGGCGGTGTGTCCGTGAACCATCCTTCGTGACGCGAAGGGCAAGAACCGTCAGCGTCGAGGACGGCACGCATTCGCACAACCTGCCGCAGCAAGCTATGGCGTGTTTGCCGCGCCCCGCCCATCGCGGCGGGGCGCGGCGCTGGCCGGGCCGATCCGGCGATGCCGGTTCGGCTCTCTTGAAGGGGCGCCAAGCATCGCGCGGCGGGGATAGCCCGCAGGGCTTTCCCCTGGAGGCAAGCAAAGCGCGCAGCGCCGCAGGCGCGTAGGTGCGTGAGGGACTGGAGCCGAATGGCCGTGACGACAAAGGCGGCACGGGGCGTAGCCCGGAAAGCCCGGCGGCGCATTGCGCCGACACGCCCAGGCCGTTCAATGCGCCATCAAAGACAACCTACAGATGCGACTTGAGCCAGAACCACATTGCCGCTCCCATGGCCAGCCACAGAGGCACGATCAGCACGGCCCCGAATCGGCTTCGCGGTTTGGCACCTTCCGCCCGCATCCATTCATCGGCCAGAAGACGGCATGGCACCAGCACTTCGGACGGTAGCAACTTGACGGGGTCTGCTCACGAAACGGAAAAATCGTACGCTAAGGCATAGCCGGGCTTGCACCCCCCTGTAGCGACGCAATCAACGGGCAGGAAACATTTCCCTGCCGCAGATGGCAGGCGCGCACAAGTTCGGACAGCACCGACTCCATACGTGCCAAGTCGGCCATCTTCTCGCGTACGTCCTTAAGCTTGTGTTCCGCCAGTCTACTGGCTTGCTCACAGTGGGCGCCGTCGTCCAATCTGAGTAATTCGGCGATTTCATCCAGGCTAAAGCCCAACCGCTGGGCCGATTTCACAAACCGCACCCGCATCACATCCGCCTCGCCATAGCGACGAATGCTGCCGTAAGGCTTGTCCGGCTCCGGTAGCAGGCCCTTGCGCTGATAGAACCGGATGGTCTCCACGTTGACCCCGGCTGCCTTGGCGAAAACGCCAATGGTCAGATTCTCAAAAATAGTTTGCATATCGCTTGACTCCGTACATGACTACGGAAGTAAGGTTACGCTATCCATTCCAAACTCAAAAGGACAAACGCATGTCGGAACCACAGTACGGGCGCGGGGCGCTCGTCACCGGCGGGTTAGCCGCCATTCTTGCCTCGGCTTGCTGCCTGGGGCCGCTGGTTCTGATCGCCTTGGGGTTCAGCGGAGCATGGATCGGCAACCTGACGATCCTAGAACCCTATCGCCCCATCTTCATCGGCGTGGCGCTGGTGGCGCTTTTCTTCGCTTGGCGGCGCATCTACCGCCCGGCGCAAGCCTGCAAACCAGGGGATGTGTGCGCGATTCCCCAGGTGCGAGCGACTTACAAGCTCATTTTCTGGGTCGTGGCTGCGCTGGTGCTGGTCGCGCTCGGATTTCCCTACGTCATGCCATTTTTCTATTGATCACAGGAGTTCGCCATGAAAAAACTGTTTGCCTCCCTCGCCCTCGTTGCCGCTGTTGCACCCGTGTGGGCCGCTACCCAGACCGTCGCGCTATCCGTACCGGGCATGACCTGCTCCACCTGCCCGATCACCGTCGAGAGGGCGATTTCCAAGGTCGAAGGCGTCAGTAAAGTTGACGTGACCTTCGAGAAACGCGAAGCGGTCGTCACCTTCGATAATGCCAAGACCAGCGTGCAGAAGCTGACTAAGGCAACCGAGGACGCGGGCTATCCGTCCAGCATCAAGCAGTGAGCGACTGCAAACGGCACCGCAGTACATCTGACGCCATTGTCTGGTGCCACAAACGGTAAAGGATCTATTGCATGACCCATCTAAAAATCACCGGCATGACCTGCGACTCGTGCGCAGTGCACGTCAAGGAAGCCTTGGAGAAGGTGCCTGGCGTGCAGTCTGCCGTTGTGTCCTACGCCAAGGGCGCGGCCCAGCTCGACCTTGACCCCGGTACCGCATCAGACGCACTGACTGCCGTCGTGGCCGGACTCGGCTACAGGGCGACGCTCGCTGTTACCTCATCGACGGACAACCGCACCGGACTGCACGACAAGGTACGCGGCTGGATGGGAACCGCCGATAAGGGCAGCGACGGCGAGCGCCAGTTGCATATCGCCGTCATCGGCAGCGGCGGCGCTGCAATGGCGGCGGCGCTGAAGGCCGTCGAGCAAGGCGCAAAGGTCACGCTGATCGAGCGCGGCACCATCGGCGGCACTTGCGTCAATGTCGGCTGCGTACCGTCCAAGATCATGATCCGCGCCGCCCACATCGCCCATTTACGCCGTGAAAGCCCGTTCGACGGCGGGGTCGCAGCAACTGTGCCTGCGATTGATCGCAGGAAGCTAGTGGCCCAACAGCAGGCCCGCGTCGATGAACTGCGCCACGCCAAGTACGAAGGCATCCTGGACGGCAACCCGGCCATCACTGTGCTGCACGGTGAAGCGCGTTTCAAGGACAACCAGAGCCTTGTCGTCCGTTTGAACGATGGCGGCGAACACGTGGTGGCGTTCGACCAGTGCCTGCTCGCCACGGGTGCCAGCCCGGCCGTGCCGCCGATTCCAGGCTTGAAAGAGTCGCCCTACTGGACTTCGACCGAGGCCCTGGTCAGCGACGCTATTCCCGAACGCCTGGCCGTGATCGGATCGTCGGTAGTGGCGCTGGAACTGGCGCAAGCCTTCGCCCGGCTGGGCAGCCAGGTCACGATCCTGGCGCGCAGCACGCTGTTCTTCCGCGAGGACCCTGCCATCGGCGAGGCCATTACGGCCGCCTTCCGTGCCGAAGGAATCAAGGTACTGGAACACACGCAAGCCAGCCAAATCACCCATGTGGACGGCGAATTCGTACTGACCACGGGACACGGTGAACTGCGTGCCGACAAGCTGCTGGTCGCTACCGGCCGGACGCCAAACACGCGCAGCCTGGCATTGGAAGCGGCGGGGGTAGCCGTCAATGCGCAAGGGGCCATCGTCATCGACAAAGGCATGCACACCAGTACGCCACACATTTATGCCGCTGGCGACTGCACTGACCAGCCGCAATTCGTCTATGTGGCAGCGGCCGCCGGTACCCGTGCGGCGATCAATATGACAGGCGGGGATGCTGCCATCAATCTGACCGCGATGCCGACGGTGGTGTTCACCGACCCGCAGGTCGCCACCGTGGGCTACAGCGAGGCAGAAGCGCATCACGACGGGATCGAGACCGACAGCCGCACCTTGACCTTGGACAACGTGCCGCGTGCGCTTGCCAACTTCGACACACGCGGCTTTATCAAGCTGGTCATCGAGGAAGGTAGCGGACGGCTCATCGGCGTACAGGCGGTGGCCCCGGAAGCGGGCGAGCTGATCCAGACGGCGGTGCTCGCCATCCGCAACCGCATGACGGTGCAGGAACTGGCTGACCAGTTATTCCCCTACCTGACGATGGTCGAAGGACTGAAGCTCGCGGCGCAAACCTTCAGCAAGGACGTGAAGCAGCTTTCGTGCTGCGCCGGGTGAAGAAAAGGAGGTGTTCAATGAACACCTCCTCGGCATGTCAATCATCGTGCTAGATTGGCACGA
>Ga0209958_1000206_pt1 | contig 168839 bp, 157 predicted proteins | sample ThiBio_inoc_plan_FD_183942 | JGI IMG/M metagenome (GOLD analysis project Ga0209958, IMG submission 183942) | Wastewater bioreactor microbial communities from Cape Town, South Africa - Thiocy_inoc_plan (SPAdes) | ecosystem: Engineered > Bioremediation > Thiocyanate > Unclassified | place: South... | reverse complement strand
ACTGGTACTGCCTGCCGGTGCTCAAGCGCGAGGTGCACCGCCAGGCGCTGGTGCAGGCCGCCACCAGCGGCAGCGCGAAATTCTTCCTCGGCACCGACAGCGCGCCGCACCCCGCGCACCTCAAGGAACACGCCACGGGCTGCGCCGGCTGCTACACCGCGCACGCCGCCATGGCGCTGTACGCCGAAGCCTTCGACAACGCCGGCGCGCTGGACAGGCTGGAGGGCTTCGCCAGCTTCCACGGCCCGGCCTTCTACGGCCTGCCGCGCAACCAGGGCACCATCACCCTGCGCCGCGAAAGCTGGACGCCGCCCGAGCGCTTCGCCTTCGGCGAGGCCGAGCTCAAGCCCCTGCGCGCGGGCGAGGCGCTGCCGTGGCGCCTGGCCTGATCGACTGGGACGCGCCCTGGCACGCGGGGCTGCCGCGCATCGCCGCTGCCGGCCCCGTGCACCAGGCGCTGAACGCCGCTGGCCCGTGCCCGGTGCGCTTCGTCCCGCAAGACGCCCTGCCCCCGGGCATGGCCTACGAGCAGTTCATCCACGCCACCGGCCAGGTGCCCACGCGCGACAACCTGCACGACTTCTTCAACGGCCTCGTCTGGCTGCGCTTTCCGCAGGCCAAGCGGCGCCTGAACCAGCTGCACGCCCAGGCCATCGCGGCGCAGGGCGTGGGCGCCACGCGCGGGCCGCTGCGCGACGCGGCCACGCTACTCGACGAGAACGGCGCCCTGCTGCTGGCGCCCGAGGCGCTGTGGCAGGCGCTGCGCGCGCGCCAATGGCGCCGGCTGTTCGTGGAACTGCGCCCGCGGTGGCGCCAGGCGCGGCTCGCAGTATTCGGCCACGCGCTGCTGGAGCAACTGGTTCACCCGCGAAAACCGCTCACAGCCCATGTGTACCAAGCGCGAACAGCTCCCGATTCGGTAGCAGACCTGGACGCCTGGCTGGCCGCCGACCTCGACGCCGCACACCTGGCGGCCAAGCCCTTCACTCCCCTGCCGGTGCTGGGCGTGCCCGGCTGGTGGCCGGAGAACGAGAACTTTTCCTTCTATGATGACTCCCTCGTTTTCCGCAGCGCCCGGCCGAACCCCAAGAACCACACAACAGGCCCCGTCCCCGCTGCCCGCCGCGGCGCTTGAAGCGCGGCGCTCCCGCCCCCATCTGATCCATCCAGTGCCCGCTGCCCGCGCGGCGGCTCTTTTGCATTCCCTTGCGGAGTCCCTTCGATGAAACGTATTGCTCTGTTCGTACTCACCAACCTCGCCGTGGTCGTGGTGCTGGGTATCGTCGCCAACCTGCTGGGCGTGAACCGCTACCTCACGGCCAACGGCCTGAACCTGGGCGCGCTGCTCGGCTTCGCCCTGGTGATGGGCTTCGGCGGCGCCATCATCTCGCTGCTCATCAGCAAGCCCATGGCCAAGTGGAGCGCGGGCGTGCAGATCATCGACGGCTCGGGCTCGCCCGACGAGCGCTGGATCGTCGAGACCGTGCGCGGCTTCGCGCAGAAGGCCGGCATCGGCATGCCCGAGGTCGGCATCTTCCAGGGCGACCCCAACGCCTTCGCCACCGGCGCCTTCAAGAACTCGGCGCTGGTCGCCGTCTCCACCGGCCTGCTGCAGAACATGACACGCGAGGAGGTCGAGGCCGTGATCGGCCACGAGGTGGCGCACATCGCCAATGGCGATATGGTCACCATGACGCTGATCCAGGGCGTGATGAACACCTTCGTGGTGTTCCTGTCGCGCGTCATCGGCTACGCGGTGGACAGCTTCCTGCGCAAGAACGACGAAAACAGCTCCGGCCCCGGCATCGGCTACATGGTCACCACCATCGTGCTCGACATCGTGCTGGGTTTCCTGGCCGCCATCATCGTGGCCTGGTTCTCGCGCCAGCGCGAGTTCCGCGCCGACGCCGGCGCCGCCCAGCTCATGGGCCGCAAGCAGCCCATGATCAACGCCCTGGCGCGCCTGGGCGGGGTGCACGCGGGCGAGCTGCCCAAGAGCATGGCCGCCATGGGCATCGCCGGTGGCATCGGCCAGTTGTTCTCCACCCATCCGCCGATCGAACAGCGCATAGCGGCACTGCAGAACGCGCAGCACCAAGGCTGACATAGCACCCATTTACAGCCGCCAGCGGGCCACGCGCCCCTGGCGGCTTTTTCTTGCCCCGGGGCCTTACCTCCGCTTTACCCCGGCTTTACGCCGCGCGGTCAACAGCCCTGGCGGTGGCGCGTTGAACAGACAGGCCAACGCCACACAAGGAGTGTTCCATGCCCACCATCGCCTCTGTGCCCGCCCGCTTCGGCCGCCACCTGCTGGGGGCCGGACTGCTGGGCGGCGCCTTGCTGCTGGCCGGCTGCGCCGTGGGGCCCATGGTTCCGGTCTATCCGGGCGACGGGGCCATGGTGGCGCAGCCGTACACCACGTATGACACCTACGGCACCTATGGCACGTATGCGCCCTACGGTTACGGCTATGGCGTGCAGCCGGTCTACCCGGCGGTGGTGCCGCCGCCCGTGGTCTGGATCGGTGGCACCTGGCGCAGCGGGCCGGACTACCGCCGCCCGCCCGGCCCGCCGCCGCATTGGGGCGGCCGTCCCGGCCCCGGCCCTGGTCCCGGCCCGGGCTGGCACAGGCCCCCACAGGGTGGACCTGGCCCGGGGCGCGGGCCCGGCCATGCCGGGCCGCCGCCTCCGGGCGACAGGCCATCGCTACCCGGCAGCCGGGGCGGCGGGCGTTGAACGGCCGCTCTCTATTTGATAGCTGCTAGCGCTTGACCAGCAAGGGCCAGAGGCCGTTTTGGCTCGAAATCAGAGCAGGCTGCGCGCCACGGCCTCGCCGACCTTGATGCCATCGACACCGGCCGAGAGAATGCCGCCCGCGTAGCCCGCGCCCTCGCCCGCGGGGAACAGCCCCCGCGTGTTGGGGCTTTGCAGGCTGTCGTCGCGGTCGATGCGCAGGGGGGCCGAGGTGCGCGTCTCCACGCCGGTCAGCACCGCGTCGGGCATGTCATAGCCCCGGATCTTGCGGCCGAAGGCGGGCAGGGCCTCGCGCATGGCCTCGATGGCGTAGCCCGGCAGCGCGGGCGCCAGGTCGCCCAGGGCCACGCCCGGCTTGTAGGAAGGCTGCACCGTGCCGAACTGGCGCGAGGCCCGGCCCGCCAGGAAATCCCCCACCAGTTGGCCCGGCGCGCTGTAGTCGCTGCCGCCCAGCACGTAGGCGTTGGATTCCAATTGGCGCTGCAGCACGATGCCGGCCAGCGGGTGGAACGCGCCCGGGGGCAGCGCCTCCACACCGTGGGTGGCGCCCAGGGCGGCCTCGAAGGCAGCCGGGTCGTGCGGGTAGTCCTCCGGGCCGATGCCCACGACCATGCCGGCGTTGGCGTTGCGCTCGGCGCGCGAATACTGGCTCATGCCGTTGGTGACCACACGGCCCGGCTCGCTGGTGGCGGCCACCACCGTCCCGCCCGGGCACATGCAGAAGCTGTAGACCGAGCGGCCGTTGGCGGCATGGTGCACGAGCTTGTAGTCGGCCGCGCCCAGCAGCGGATGGCCCGCGTGGCGGCCCCAGCGCGCACGGTCGATCACGCCTTGCGGGTGCTCGATGCGAAAGCCCACCGAGAAGGGCTTGGCCTGCATCTGCACGCCGCGCGCGTGCAGCATGGCGAAGGCATCGCGGGCGCTGTGCCCCACAGCCAGCACCACCTGCGCGGCGGCAAGTTCGTAGCCCTGGCCCGTGGCCAGGTCCTGCACCTGCAGGCCGCGCACCTGGCGGCCTGCCGGGCCATCGGCCAGCAGCAGGTCGGTCACGCGCTGCTCGAAGCGCACCTCGCCGCCCAGCGCGATGATCTGCGCGCGCAGGTTCTCCACCATCTTCACCAGGCGGAAGGTGCCGATGTGGGGGTGCGCCTCGTACAGGATCTCGGGCGGCGCGCCGGCATCGACGAACTCCTGCAACACCTTGCGGCCCAGGTGGCGCGGGTCCTTGATCTGGCTGTAGAGCTTGCCGTCGGAGAACGTGCCGGCCCCGCCTTCGCCGAACTGCACGTTGCTCTCCGGGTGGAGCTGGCGCTTGCGCCACAGGCCCCAGGTGTCCCGGGTGCGCTCGCGCACCGGCTTGCCGCGCTCCAGCACGATGGGCCGGAAACCCATCTGCGCCAGCACCAGCGCCGCAAAGATGCCGCAGGGGCCGAAGCCCACCACCACGGGGCGCTGCGCCAGCGTGGCCGGGGCCCGGCCCACCGGCCGCCAGGCCATGTCGGGCGTGGGCTGGATGTGGACATTGCCCGCATGCCGCGCCAGCAGGGCGGCCTCCTGGGCCGGCTCGGCCAGGGTGGCATCGACGATGTACACCGCCAGCAGCTCGGCCTTGCGCGCATCGAAGCTGCGCTTGAATACGTGGATGTGCGCGATGGCCTCGGGCGCGATGCCCAGGGCCTGTGCCGCCGCGGCGTGCAGCGCGGCATCGGGCGATTGCGCCGCGGCGAGCGGCAGCTTGATTTCGGAAAGGCGGATCATGGCTTGCGGGCCCGTGTCGATCGGGCGGTCGGCAAAAAGGGAGCGTGATGATAAGGCCGCGGCGCCCGCTAGCCGCGCACCACCAGTTGCAGCCCTTCCAGATCCAGCCCGGCCTGCCGGGCCGCCGCCAGCAGGCGTGCGTGCAGCACCGCATCCTCGACCACGGCGCACTCGCCGGTGCCTGCCCGCTCGAAGCGCACCAGCGCCGACGCCGCGCCACCGCCGCGCACGAAATACAGCGCCGTTTTGCCGCGCGCGACCGCCATGGAGAACAGCAGTCCGTGCTCGCAGAGCTCGCGCATGATGCGGAAAACGCTGCTGAAGGAGACGCGGATGCCGCGCTGGAGCACCGACTGGAACGCATCATGGGCCGTCACCCCGTCCACCCCCGCAGCCGCGACGGCCTGGTGCACGCCAATGCGCGCCATGGTGGGGCGAAGGCCCGCGGCGCGCAGGCGCTCAAGGGTGTTGGCCTGTGCGGCGAGGGGGGCGTCGGACATGGGGGTATGCGTGGCCCGGCAAGGCATGGACGCCATGACAGGGGGATCGGTGCGTGGCAGATGTATCAACGCAAAAATAGTACCACCAAGTACTACTACTCCAGAATTTTCTAGAAGGCTTCATGCTGCACGAAAGCGCGCTTCCATGCGATCCCTGCAGAAAAAATAGTTCCTTCCACACCGCAAAAAGTAGCTGTCTGAATGACTACTTCGCGCGGGCACATGGCCCCCCGCTTGAGTGCGGAAACGGCGGGCGGCTACCATCGGCGCCTGATCCTTTCGCCCGCCATGCAACGCCCCGCCTTCGTCCACGCCACCCTGGCCGCGCACCGCCCGCTGGGCCGGTGCGCGGTACGCTGGCTGCACAAGCCGGTTGCACATTCCTCGGCCCGGCGATCCCCCTCCCTCTGATTCGCGCAGTTTCATGCATCGCCGGGCCCCACACACGGCGCGGTGGTGGCCGCCTGCCTGCCCGGCAGCGGCCTGGCATGGAAAGGTGCAGACAATGGAATTCACCAAGCGTTTCTTGCGGGCCAAGAGCCCTTGTGCGGATGGTTTCCGCTGGTTCTCGCGCAACGTGCAGGACGGCGCCGGCTACCAGCAGGCGCTGGACACCCTGGTGGCCGCCGGGCGCGTCGACGACGCCTGCTGGCTGCTCGACCAGTTCGGCCCGACCAACGAGGTGCTGACGCTCGACGCGCTCGACGCCGAGGCCCTGGTGTTCGCCGGCACGCTGGTGGTGCGCGGCGCCATCGCGGCCGACCGGCTGCGCGTGGGCCGCTCGTTGCGCGCCGGCGCCGGCCTGCGCATCGACGGCGCGCTGGGCGTGGGCGAAGACCTGCGCGTGGACGGTACCCTGGCCTGCCGTGGCGCGCTGCAGGTGGGGGGCGACGTGCGCTGCGCCTGGGGCATCGAGGTGCATGGCGCCTTCGAGGGCGGCGGCGATGCGCGTGCCGCCTGGGACCTGCTGTGCTACGGCCCGCTGACCCTGGCGGGCCACGCCCTGGTGGGGCAGGACCTGCTGGTGCAGGCCGACACTGCCTGCGGCAAGGGCCTGCGCGTGGGCGGCCAGATCGACTGCACGGGCAACCTGCGCGCGGGGCACGGCATCATCGCCGGGGGCACCATCGCCGCCACGGGCCACATCGAGGCCGGCTGGGGCATCCGCGCGGCGCAGGACATTGCGGCCCAGGGCGCCATCAAGGCCGGTGAGAGCCTGGTGGCCGAGGGCCTGATCCGCGCAGGCGCAGGCTACGGCATCTACGCGGGGCTGAACGTGCAGCGCGACGCCTGGGAAGCCAGCGCCCAGGTGCGCGCGTGCCAGCGCCCCGCCGAACTGCTCAGCGGCTGCTGGGTGGCGTAGCCCGGCCAGGCACGGTCAGGCGGGCAGAAAGCCCTCGACCGAGAGGTAGCGCTCGCCCGTGTCGTAGTTGAAGCCCAGGATGCGCGCGCCCGCGGGCAGCTCGGGCAGTTTCTGCGCGATGGCGGCCAGCGTGGCGCCCGAGGAAATGCCCACCAGCAGGCCCTCCTCGCGCGCGGCGCGGCGCGCGTATTCACGCGCGGGCTCGGCGTCGATGGCGATCACGCCATCGAGCAGGCTGGTGTCGAGGTTCTTCGGGATGAACCCCGCGCCCAGGCCCTGGATGGGGTGCGGCGCGGGCTGGCCGCCCGAAATCACTGGCGAGAGCGCGGGCTCGACGGCGAACACCTTGAGCTGCGGGAATTTCGCCTTCAGCACGCGCGCGCAGCCCGTGAGGTGGCCCCCGGTGCCCACGCCAGTGATGAGCGCGTCCAGCCCGTCGGGAAAGTCGGCCAGGATTTCCTGCGCCGTGGTGCGCGCGTGCACGTCGGCGTTGGCGGGGTTCTCGAACTGCTGCGGAATCCAGGCGCCGGGCGTCTGCGCCTTGAGCTCCTCGGCGCGCGCGATGGCGCCCTTCATGCCTTTTTCACGCGGCGTCAGGTCGAACTGCGCGCCGTAGGCGAGCATGAGGCGGCGGCGCTCGATGCTCATGCTGTCGGGCATCACGAGGATCAGCTTGTAGCCCTTGACGGCGGCCACCAGCGCCAGGCCGATACCGGTGTTGCCGCTGGTCGGCTCGATGATGGTGCCGCCCGGCTGGAGCGCACCGGACTTCTCGGCGTCCTCCACCATCGACAGCGCGATGCGGTCCTTGACCGAGCCGCCGGGGTTGCTGCGCTCGGATTTGATCCACACGTTGGCGCCCGCGCCGAACAGGCGGTTGATGCGGACATGCGGCGTGTTGCCGATGGTTTGCAGGATGTTGTCGGCTTTCATGGCGGCTCCTTACAAAAGAGGGTTCAACGTGGGTGCATTCTGACCCACTTGTTCTGCGCACTTGGCTATTTGGATATACCGCCGGGCGGCTGAAGCGCGGGCGGCGCGCAAGGGCGCACCAGCACCTGCATGGCGCGTTCCACGGGCGAGATCTCCACGCGCACCGGCAGGCACCGCGCAATGGTCTGCGCATTCGTCTCCGCGTGGGGCGTGACCGCGCTGCAGGTGTAGCGCGCGGCCTGCCCGCTGCGCCACACCGCCAGGGCCAGCGGCAGCATCCACTGGTCGGCCAGGTGCGGGCCCAGGGCCCCCTGGCTGCGCCAGTAGGCGCGCACGTCGTCGCAGAGGCGGCGCGCCACCTGCTCGGACGACAGGCTGCGCTCGCCCAGTTGGCAGAACACCTCGGTCACGTGGGCGTGCGCCAGGATGGCCAGCAGGGCATTGCCCGGGCCTTCGTTCTGCCGCGCCACGGGCTGGCGCAGCTGGCCGGCCTCGAACGTCCAGCCCATGCGCTGGCCCAGCGCCTGCAGCTCGCGTGCGGCCACGCCTTTGGCGATGCCGGGCGCCAGCACCTCGCCCCAGGCGCTCGCCAGCGGGCCGCGCTCCAGCAGGTCGAACGGTGCCAGCGGCTGCGCTGCAGGCGTGATGCGCGCCACCACCTCCCCGCCCCCGGCGGGAAAGAAGCCGCGGCGCTGCAACTGCAGGTCCAGCCCCGCGCCCAGGCGCCGCACCAGCGGTGCGAAGGCACGGTCGAGAAAGTCGAACGGCGGTGCCATGGGGTTGTGGGTGCCGCCAGCCAACTGCACTTCGCTCGCGCCGTCAGCCAGCAGCAGCGCCGGCAGCACGGTCTGCAGCACCAGCATGCAACTGCCGGCCGTGGCGACCTGGAAGCGGTAGCGGCCCGCCCGCACCGGACCCGGCGTGAACTGCAGCGCCTGCGCGCCCAGCGCCGCGCCTTCGGCCCGGCCATGGCACACCGCCTCGGCGGCCTGCACGCAGGCCAGGTGCTGGCGCATCAGCCCCGGCTTGGGCCGCCCGGCACGAATGCGCGTGATGTGCAGCGGCCGCCCGGTGGCCAGCGAAAGGGCCAGGCCCGTGCGCAGGATCTGGCCACCGCCTTCACCGGCGGCGCCATCAAGGGTGATGGGCGGCTGTTCTCGTGGTTCTTTGTTATGCATAAAAAGTGCCCCCAGCGCTTATCCATGAAGCGCTGACAGCTATCAAAATAGTAGTTATCCAGGCACGGGGCATCACCCCTTCACGCACACCACCTGCTTGAGCGTGTAGACCACTTCCACCAGGTCCTGCTGCGCGGCCATCACGGCGTCGATGTCCTTGTAGGCCATCGGGATCTCGTCGATCACGTCGACATCCTTGCGGCATTCCACGCCTTCGGTGGCGGCGATCTGGTCGGCCACGGTGAACAGCTTCTTGGCCTTGGTGCGGCTCATGGCGCGGCCCGCGCCGTGGCTGCAGCTGTTGAAGCTCTCGGGGTGGCCCTTGCCGCGCACGATGAAGCTCTTGGCACCCATGCTGCCGGGAATGATGCCCAGTTGGCCCTGCGCGGCGCTCACCGCGCCCTTGCGGGTCACGAACACCTCCTGCCCGAAATGCGTCTCGCGCTGCACGTAGTTGTGGTGGCAGTTCACCGCTTCCACGTGTGTCTCGAACGGCTTGGCTACACACAAGCGCAGAGCGTTGATGACGCGCGTCATCATCACCTCGCGGTTGGCGGCGGCGAACTTCTGCGCCCAGCCCACGGCCTTGACGTAGTCGCCGAAGTAGCGCGCGCCTTCCTCGAAGTAGGCCAGGTCCTTGTCGGGCAGGTTGCGCTGGTGCAGTTCCGCGTCCTTCTTCGCCAGTTCGATGAAGTGCGTGCCGATGGCGTTGCCCACGCCGCGCGAGCCGGAGTGCAGCATGATCCACACGGCCTGGTGCTCATCCAGGCACACCTCGATGAAGTGGTTGCCGGTGCCCAGCGTGCCCAGGTGCTTGTAGTTGTTGGTGTTCTTGATGCGCGGATGCGCTTCGCAGATTTCCTCGAACTCCTGCACCAGCGCGGCCCAGGCGTGGTCGGTTTCGGCGGGCGGGGTTTCCCAGCTTCCCTTGTCGCGGCCATAGCGCTTGGGCGTCAGGCCCACGGGCACGACGCGCTCGATGGCGGCGCGCACGCCCGAGAGGTTGTCGGGCAGGTCGCTGGCGGTGAGCGTGGTCTTGCAGGCCATCATTCCGCAGCCCAGATCCACGCCGACCGCCGCCGGGATGATGGCCTTCAGCGTGGGCACCACGGAGCCGATGGTGGCGCCGATGCCCAGGTGCACGTCGGGCATCACCGCCACGTGCTTGAAAACGATGGGTAGGCGGGCGATGTTGTGCAGTTGCTTGCGTGCGTCTTCCTCCACGGGCACGCCGTGGGTCCACATCTTGACGGGGACGCCGTTCGGGACTTCGTCTTGCTGGTAGCTGGTCATTTTTGTTTCCTGTCTCTCGTTGCTCATGCAGCCGCCATGACATCGAAGGCGGCGGCGATGCGGTCAATCAGCGGGTGGGGTGTTTTGCCGCCTTTGCGGCAGGCGGGGCGCCAATCGCTGGGGATTCCTTTCTCGATCAGCTTCAACAGCTTGTCCGCCCATGCGGCTTTGGTTTGCGGATCGGTCACCGCAGCGTTCAATGGCGTGTCTTTCTTTTTCATTGTTGTTTCCTCTTTCTTTCAACGCATCTTCACGAGGCCGTTCAGCACCTGGTCCAGGCCGCCGAAAACGGAGATCTTGTCGATGCGCTCGGCCACGCGCTCCAGCGTTTCCAGTTCCTTCATGCGCAGGGCGACGGGGTTGTCCTCCATCACCTTGGCGGTGTTGAGCAGCGAGCGCGTGGCGGCGGTTTCCTCGCGGCGGCGGATCACGTTGGCCTGGGCCTGCTTCTCGGCCTGCACCACCTGGGCCAGGATGGCCTTCATGTCGCCGGGCAGCACGATGTCCTTCACGCCCACGCTTTCCAGTTGCAGGCCGTAGGGCTGCAACTTGGCGGCCATGTGCGCGGTCACGACGTCGTCGATCACCGTCTTGTTTTCCAGCAGCTCGTCCAGCGTGCGCGTACCCACGGCCGCGCGCAGCGCGAATTGCAGTTCGCGGTACAGGTGCTCCACGGGCTTTTGCAACTGACCGAAGGCGCGCAGCACGTCGGTGTAGCGCCAGGTGGCGCTCAGGTTCAGGCGCAGGGCCACCTTGTCGCGGGTCATGATGTCCTGGCCCGAGACTTCGACGGCCTGCAGGCGCAGGTCCACCAGCTCCACGGCGATGGCACGGCCGTATTTCCAGAAGGCGTAGCTGCCAGCGGCCAGCAGGCGGTCCACCTTGCCGTCGATGGCGAGCAGCGCGCACTGGCCGTCGGGCACCTGCACTTGCAGCACGCCGTTCAGGCCCGCCACGGGGCGCTGGCGCAGTTGGGTTTGCGCCAGGCGCGTGGTCAGGTCGGCGGACAGCTCGGCGCTGGCGCGCAGGTCGATGACCTGCACGGCCACATCGACCAGACCCTTCCAATACAGGCGGCGGGTGCCGGGCGGCAGGATTTCGACCAGCACGCCGTTCTCGCTGCGCAGGCCCGCTTCGTGTTCGGCCAGGTTCACGGCGATGAACTCGGCGGCCACCACGGCAGGCTCGCGCGCCATCAGGTATTCGGCCAGGCCGTGGGTGAAGGCGGACTGCTCCAGCGCGAAGGTCTCCACGCGCAGCCTGTCGAGGCCCGCGAACAGCCAGTGCGTGCCACTGTGCAGGACGCGGTCGAAGTCACCGTTGCGCAGCAACAGGGCGCGCTCGTTCTTCTTGACGGTGATGCGTTGGAGGGTGTTGTTCAGCATTTTTTTCTTCCTTCTTCTCTGTCGTCACAGGGTGCCGTTACAGCGGGCGGCGGGGAGCCAGGGGGCGCAGCCTCGGGCCGTGCAGTGCACCGGGGTGCGGCTGGCTGCGGGCGCGGGCTGCGCCGGGTGCTGGCGCAAACCGCTGCCGGCTGACGGGGTGCAGGCTGTTGGCCCGTGCCTCGCGTTCGGCGGTTCTTTCAACAACCGGCCTTGCGGCCGGATCAATGGACGGGATTCGAACCCGCGACAGATCTCTTATGAGGAGATTGCTCTACCAAACTGAGCTACCAGTGGCGGCACGCCTGGAGTCGAACCAGACACGCCCTTGCGGGTTGGTCACCACGACCGTGCCAGTACCCGGCGCTTGCGGCGTGCGGCATGCAGGGAATCGACAAGGCGCGAAGGCCCCGGACTCCCGGCACCGGCAGGGCGGACATGCGTCCAAACCCTGGCCTGCGAGCGTTCGGCGCTTGCGTCGGGTACCTTGTCTATTGCCAGATGCGTGCCAGCCTGGGTGAAATTGAGCTAACCATTTGCCACCAAAGGGGAAAACCTGATTCAGCGGTCATCGGTGCGATTGCTGATTGCCAGTGTTGCTAGACTGATAGCTAGTTATCTAGCTGAAAACATGCACAAGAAAAAAGTGGTCATCGGCTTCCTCGGCACGCAGCTCGACTCGGGCCGGGGCGCGGGCCGCTGGCAAAAGTGGCGGCCTACCGTCTCGCTGGTGCAGCACCCGGACATGGTGATCGACCGGCTGGAACTGCTCTACACCACCCCGCACAAGGATCTGGCCGCGCTGGTGCACGCCGACATCGCCACCACCTCGCCCGAGACTTCGGTCAACCTTGTGGAGATGCCCACCGCCGATCCGTGGGACTTCGGCGAGGTCTATGCGCGCCTGTTCGACTGGGCGCAGGCCTACCGCTTCGACCCGGAGCGCGAGGACTACTGGACGCACATCACCACCGGAACGCACGTGGCGCAGATCTGCCTGTTCCTGCTGGTCGAGTCGCGCCGCATTCCGGGGGTGCTGGTGCAAACCTCTCCCCCGAAGCGCCAGCGCAGCGGCGCGCCGGGCACCTACACGCTGATCGACCTGGACCTGTCGCGCTACGACGTGATCGCCCAGCGCTTCGGCGCCGAGCAGCGCGACGCGGTGCAGTTCCTCAAGAGCGGCATCGCCACGCGCAACGCGCGCTTCAACGCGCTGATCGACGAGGTGGAGCGCGTGGCGGTGCGCTCGCGCGCGCCCATCCTGTTCACCGGGCCCACGGGCGCGGGCAAATCGCACCTGGCGCGGCGCATGTACGCGTTGAAGAAGGCGCGCCACCAGGTGCAAGGCCCGTTCGTCGAAGTGAACTGCGCCACCTTGCGCGGCGATGGCGCGGCCTCCACCCTGTTCGGCCACAAGAAGGGCGCCTTCACCGGCGCGGCCGCGGACCGGCCGGGCCTGCTGCGCGCCGCGCACCAGGGCGTGCTGTTTCTCGACGAGATCGGCGAGCTGGGCCTGGACGAGCAGGCCATGCTGCTCAAGGCCGTGGAGGAAAAGCGCTTCTACCCCCTGGGCAGCGACCGGGAGGTGGAAAGCGACTTCCAGCTGGTGGCCGGCACCAACCGCGACCTGCGGGCCGAGGTGGCGGCGGGGCGCTTCCGCGAAGACCTGTTCGCGCGCATCAACCTCTGGAGCTACGTGCTGCCCGGCCTGGCGCAGCGGCCCGAAGACATCGCCCCCAACGTGGACCACCTGCTGGCGCAGGCGGGCCATGCGCTGGGCCGCGGCGTGCGCTTTTCCAGCGAGGCACGGGCGGCGTACCTGCGCTACGCCCAGTCGCCCGAGGCGCCGTGGGCGGGCAACTTCCGCGACCTGTCGGCCAGCGTGACGCGCCTGGCCACGCTGGCGGACAACGGGCGCATCGGCCCGCCCTTGGTGGAGGCGGAGCTGCAGCGGCTGCGCTGGCAATGGGAGCGGCTCGGGAACGCGCCGGCAATGGACGCGCAGGCCGGCAGCGTCGATCTGGCGGCCTTGCTGGGCGGCGAGGCGCTGCAGTCCATCGACCTGTTCGACCAGTTGCAGTTGCGCGCGGTGCTGCAGGTGTGCCAGCGTGCGCGCACACTGTCGGAAGCGGGGCGGATGCTGTTCCAGGCTTCGCGCGGACAGCGCAGCGTGGTCAACGATGCCGACCGGCTGCGCAAATACCTGGCACGGTTCGGGCTGACGTGGGACCGGGTGCGCGAAGCTCTGGGATAATCGCCCCCGTGAAGCACGCCAGACCGCCGCTGGTGCTAGTGCCGAAAGGCCGCACTGGAGGAATGTCCGGACTGCACAGGACAGCGTAGCAGCTAACGGCTGCCCACCGTGAGGTGAGGATCAGAGCAACAGAGACGAGTCCCGGGGGAGTGCTTGCGAAGGTAGACCACTGGGGGTGAAACGGGCAATCTCTACGCGCAGCAACACCAAGTAGGCCAGCGTTGACGTGGTTCCGCGGAGCTGGCGGGTAGGTGGCATCGAGCCGTGGTGGCGACACCCGGCCCAGAGTAATGGCGGTCACGTGCGGGCAACCGCATGCACAGAATCCGGCTTATCGGCGCGCTTCACACTTTTCATTCAAAACGGCCTCCAGCCCTTACTGGACAAGCGCCAGCAGCTCTTCTTTCAGGAGCAACCGGGCGCCTGCCCGGCACGCAGCGCCCGCGCGCGCCCGGCGGTGTCGGGGTGGCTGCTCAGCAGCGACCAGACGGGGTGCGCCTCGTCCTGCCCGGGTTCCGTGGCCTTGCCGGGCTGCCGGTCCTTGCCGCCCGAACGGGCGTCCTGCGCCATGGCCAGCAGCAGGTCGCCCATGGGCGCGGTGGGCAGCGCGGCGCGGCGCATCAGCCCCAGGGCGAAGCAATCGGCCTCGCGCTCGTGCGCGCGGCTGTACGACATGGCGGTGAGCAGCGCGCTGCCCGAGGCCAGCAGGCCCGAGACATCGCCCAGCGCCAGCTCCAGCCCCATCTGCAGCACGCCCTGCTGCACCAGCATGCGCGTGGTGTGGCGGTAGGCCACGTGGCCGATCTCGTGCGCCAGCACGCCCGCCAGCGCCTCGTCGCCCAGCCCCTGGCGCGCGGCCACCTGCACGATTTCGTCGGTCAGCACCACCGTGCCGCCTGGCAAGGCGAAAGCGTTGGCGCCCATGCCGCGGCGGAACTGCAGCGACCACTGCGGCGCATAGCCGGGGTAGCGCTGCAGCGCGGGCACCGTGGCCATGGCCTGGGTCAGCCCCTGGAAGCGCGCGCGCAGGGCCTCCTGCCGCGCGCGCGGCAACTGGCTGGGCTTGAGCATGCCGTCGTCCATTTGCGCCAGGCCCTGGTCGGCCAGGGCCGTTTCCCAGCCCAGCGGCACCCAGCGCGCGAGCTGCGTCGCCAGCCAGGGCGTGCCGTAGCGGTAGAACAGCGCCAGGCCCAGCACGCCGGCCAGCAGCATGGCCAGGAAGATGCCCCAGCGCGTCTGCATGCGCTGCGCCAGGCGCGGCCGGTCGCCCGCGGCGGCCAGGGCGCTGTGCCATGCGGCCACGGCGTCGATCTCCAGGCTGCCATGGGCGTGCAGGTCGACCACCACGCGCTGCTGCGGGCGGCGGGCGCTCCAGGCCTCGGGCCAGCCCACCTCGCGCCAGGGCAGGTGCAGCGCCTCGCCCCCCGGGGCCGCGACCGGGTGCACGCTCAGCGACGGCCCGCCGGGCGCCGGGTGCAGCCCCACGAGCACGGCGCGCGCCTGGCTGCTGCGCCCGTCGAACCAGCGCGCGGGCACCAGCGCGGCGGGGGCCGGAGTGGCGCCGGGGGCGGGCATCAGACGATCAGCTCCAGCCCCGCGGCGTCGGCCAGCGCGTCGCCGATGCCGCCGGTCTGCTGGCGCGCCAGCGTGCCGGCCACCTGGTCCACCCCGCCCTTGATGTGCAGGGTGACCGATTCCAGCTTCATGCGGTATTCGCTCACCACGGCGAACGGGCGGAACAGCCCCAGCGTGACCAGGGTGAGCAGCATGTTGCGCAGGCGCAGCAGCACGTAGCGCCCCACGCGCAGATCGCATTTGAAGCGCGCGATGCGGCTCACGCCGATGTTGTTCCAGGTCAGGCGGAACAGCGCCGCCTCCCGGTAGGCGCGCGCGGGTGCCGTGGCCAGGAAGAGCACCAACAGCAGCGCCACGAAGGCGGCGATCAGGAACAGCACCATGCCCATCCCGGACTGCCCCTGGCCCAGTGCCTTAACCATGGCGAACGAGCCGCCCACCAGCCCTGCCAGCAGCAGCGACAGCACCAGGATCGACACCAGGAACACCCCCACCGTGGCCAGCCAGAGCCGGACGAAGTCCATGTACACCGGCTTCCAGCGCCCCGGCTCGGTGCCCAGGCTGGCGCGCAGCACCAGCAGGCTGCGGTAGTTGAAGTCGATGCGGATCAGGCACAGCACCGTGAGCACCAGCCCCAGCAGCACCAGCGCCACCATGGGGGCGCCGACCTGCGGCAGCTTGCGGCCCGCCCCGGCGCCCTCCAGCGGCGCGGGCGCCAGCGCCTGCAGCCCGAAGAACACGGCCAGCCACACCAGCGCCAGCGCGAACACAGGCCAACTGGCGCGGTAGACCTCGCGCCAATCGGCCGTGAACTGCAGCCGCAGGCCGCGCCAGCGCGTGTTGCCCAGGCGAAAGCGCATGGCGCTGCTCCAGATCAGCGGCGCCAGCGCCGCCCCGGCCAGGATGAACAGCCCCACGGCCACGTCCTGCCCGGTGCTGGCCGCCAGCTTGTAGGCCAGCGTGAGCAGCACCACCACCAGAAAGCCCACCACCATGCGCCGCTGCTGCGCCGTGAACTCCAGCGGGCTGCCCGCCACCAGCGTGTGGCCAAAGAAATACTGCGCCGTGCGCCGCCGCGCCCAGGGGGTGTAGAAGCCCAGCGTGACGATGGTGAGCAGCACGTTGACGATCCACACGCGCAGGAACTCGGCCCCGCTGCCGGTGAAGCGCAGGGGGTGCGGCTCGATGTCTTGCGATGCGAACGAGGCGTGCATCCGGGCAGCGCCGGGCGGTGCGGGACGTGGCATGGGTTTCTCCTCCCTCTGCGGCTTGCGTGGCCGTGGTGTGTCGTAATGGCTTGGCGCGCAGTGTAGCCGGGCGCCGTTTTTGCAAAAAAAAGGCTGCCAGCGCCCACCCATCAAGCGCCAGCAGCTCTTCTTTCAGGAGCATGCAAGGTCTAGAACCGCTCCCACGGCTGCGCGTAGCGCCATTGCCCCGCCGGCAGTTTGGCCAGCGGCAGGCGGCCGATGCGGATGCGCTGCAGCGCCGTCAGCGCCAGCCCCACGGCGGCGCACATGGCGCCCACCTGGCCGGGGTGCACGCCCTTGAGCGCGAAGCGCAGGCGGCGCTCGCTCTGCCAGCTCACCTTGGTGGGCGGCAGCATCTGCCCGTCCAGGGCCAGGCCATGGCACAGGCGCTGCAGCCCGTTGGGGGCGATGCTGCCCGCCACCTCGGCCAGGCATTCGTGCTCCAGCGTGGCGGCGCCTTCGGCGAAGTAGCGCGCCACGCGCCGGTCCTGCGTGTAGACCACAAGGCCGCCGGCTTCGGCGGGCAGCGGCGCCACGCATTCGAGCTGGCGAAAATGCCGCTGCAGCACGCGCACCGGCGGGCCGCCGGACGCATGCCGGTGCGCGGGGGCCAGCAGCGCCAGCGCGCCCTCGGCATCCAGGCCCGCGGGCTTGTGCAGCAGCAGCGTGACGGGCGGAAGCTCCTGCGCCCGCGCGCCCGGCGCCAGGGCGACCTGCTGGCCCGGCGCCACGCGCGCCCCGGGGGCTTCGACCACCGCGCCATCGACCTGCACCCAGCCGCCCTCGATGTACAGCTCGGCCTCGCGGCGCGAGCACGGCAACTGCGCCGCCAGGCGCTTGGCCAAACGCTCGCCTGTGTCAGTCATTGCCGGGCTCCAGCATGCGGATGCGCTCCACGTGCGCCAGCAGCGAGCGCTGCGCCACCGGCCACAGGCGCGGCGGCACGTCGGCGTAGGCGTGCTCCACCCACTGCTCCACCGTGCCCTCGGGCAGCGCCTGCATGGCGGCGATGACCTTAGCCTCGCGCGCCAGGCGGTGGGCCTTGAGCTGCGCGATGGTGGCGCGTGCCGTGCCCAGCACGTAGCCGTGCGCGGGCAGGATGAATTCGACGCCGTGCGCAGCGCACAGCGCGTCGAGCCGGTCGAGCGCGTCGAGGTAATCCGCCATATTGCCGTCGGGCGGGTCGATCACCGTGGTGCTGCCGTTGAGGATGTGGTCGCCCGAGAACAGCAGCGCATCCTCGACCAGCAGCAGGCACAGGTGGTTGGCCGCGTGGCCGGGCGTGTGCACCACCTGCAGGGTATGGGTGATTTCGCCCTCCAGCCCTTTGCCAGCAAGCGTGAGCAGCTCTCCATCTTGTAGCACCCGCTCGGGCGTGAACTGGGCCGCGGCGCGCGCCGTGGGGGCCGAGGGCAGGCCCAGGATGGGCGGCGCGGCGCGCCCGGCCTGCACGCACAGCTGCTGCAGCGGCCAAGCGCCGGGCGAGTGGTCGGCGTGCGAATGCGTGCACACGATCATGCGGATGTCGCCGCCCGCGGCGCGCCACAGGCGCTGCAGGTGCTCCAGGTCCTCGGGGCCGGGGTCGATGGCGATGTAGCCCGTGGCCGGGTCGCCCACCAGGTAGCTGTTGGTGCCGGGGCCGGTCATCACGCCGGGGTTGGGGGCGGTGAGGCGCTGCAGGTTCTTGCGCAGCGCCACGGGGCGCTCGCTCTGCCACTCCAGCGGGTGCACGATCTGCCCGTCGGGGCAGACCATGGCCAGCTCGCCGAACTCGGGCTCGTGCTCCATGTGGCGCGATTCCTTGCCGTGGCGCAGCCCGGCGCGCGGGCAGCTCACCCACAGCGGCGCCTCGCCCGCCACGGCGGCCAGCAGCGCGCCGGTGTGGGCGTAGGCCGCCAGGCGCTCCAGCGTGCGGATGGTGGGGTAGATCATGAAGAACTGCCCGGCGGCGTGGCGCGCCAGCGCATCGGCCGGGTGCACCCACACGGGCTCGAACTGCTCGGCCTCGTCGGCCACGGGCTCCTGGCCGGGCGGCATGCGCGCCACCAGGAAGGGCACGGCGAAGCGCTTGGGCAGGTCGCGGTCGGCCGTCCAGTGCGCCAGCAGGTACACGGCGTCGGCCGCCAGGCGCAGGCCGCGCGCCGCCACCTGCGCGGCGAAGGGGCCGCGGCGGTCGAGCGCGCCGATGTCAGCCGCGTCGGCCCAGCGGCCATCGGCATGGCGCGCCAGCAGGATGCCCAGCTCCTCGAAGCTCTCGCGGATGGCGGCGATGGCCTCGGTCAGGTGCCGCTCGCCCTGCGCCGGGCGGCGGTCGGCCAGGGCGTGGGCGGCGCTGTCCTGCGCGTCGATGCCGCCGCCGGGGAACACGTAGGCGCCGGGGGCGAAGCTGGCCTGGGCGCTGCGGCGCGTCATCAGCACTTCGAGCGCGCCGTCGGCCCCGTCGCGCAGCAGCAGCACGGTGGCGGCCTCGAGCGGCCGGACGGGCTGGCGCGCGGGGTGCAGGTATTGGTTGGTACGGGCCATGGCGCGTCTCACTTTCCGGATCGGGCGGTCAGCACCACCACCAGGGCGCTGGCCAGGTAGAAGGCCTGCAGCTCCAGCGCCCAGCCGCCCGAGCGGTTCAGCGCCAGCCAGTCGCCCTGGTGTACCAGCACCAGCGCCACGACCATGTTGAGCACGACCACGGCGGCGGCGGGCACCACCCAGAAGCCGACCAGCAGCATCAGCGGCGCCACCACCTCGCCCAGGTACACCGCGTAGGCCAGGAAGCCGGGCAGGCCGCGCTGCACCAGCAGGCCCTCGATCCAGCCCACGCCGTAGCGGATCTTGGCCCAGCCGTGCAACAGCAGCAGCAGCGCCAGCGTGGTGCGCAGCAGCAGCGCGCCCAGGTGGGGGTGGTGGAAATGGCTCCAGAACTTCACGGGGTTTCCTCGGGTGACGCCGACCAGGGGCGAAGGCGGCACGATAAACCATTCTCTGCGCGGATAATGGGCGCCCATCATGCAGATCCGTTTCACCAAGATGCAGGGCGCGGGCAACGACTTCATCGTGCTCGACGAAACCCAGGGCCGCCTGGGCCTGTCGCCCGCGCAGTACCGCTTTCTGGCGGACCGCCACTTCGGTGTCGGCGCCGACCAGATCCTGAGCGTGCGCGCCCCCGCCCCACAGGCCGCGGCCGAGGGCATCGACTTCGAGTACGTGATCCACAACGCCGACGGCGGCGAGGTGGAGCAGTGCGGCAACGGCGCGCGCTGCTTCGCGCGCTTCGTGCACGACCAGGGGCTGACCGGCAAGGACAGCATCCGCGTGCAGACCCGCGCCGGCGTGATCGCCCCGCGCCTCACGGCCGACGGGCGCGTGACCGTGGACATGGGGCTGCCGCGCTTCGCGCCGCAGCAGCTGCCGTTCGACGCCAGCGGCCTCACGCCCACGCCCCAGCACCAAGGGGAAAAATGGCTTCTAACGCTTGATGGGATTGCGCCAGAAGCTCATGTTTCGATAGCAATCGCCTCCATGGGCAACCCGCACGCCGTGCTGCTGGTGGACGACGTGGACACGGCGCCCGTGGCCGCCTGGGGGCCGCTGATCGAGCGCCACGCGCGCTTCCCGGCGCGGGTGAACGCGGGCTTCCTGCAAATCGTCGACCGCGCGCAGGTGCGCCTGCGCGTGTACGAGCGCGGCGCCGGCGAAACGCTGGCCTGCGGCACCGGCGCCTGCGCCGCCGTGGTCTCGGGCATCCGCCTGGGGCTGCTGGACGGCCTGGTGGACGTGCACACGCGCGGCGGGCGCCTGTCCATCGCCTGGGCCGGCGGCGCCAGCGACCCCGTTTTTCTCACCGGCCCCGCCACCACCGTGTTCGAGGGCCAGATCGAACTCCCCGACCTGCTATGACTTCCACGACTTCTTCCGCACCGCTGCCGCCGCTGTCCGAAGCCGACATCGCCGAGTACCTCATCAACACGCCGGAGTTCTTCCAGCGCCATGCCGAGGTGCTGGGCAGCATCACCATCGCCAGCCCGCACGGCGCGCGCGCCGTGAGCCTGCACGAACGCCAGACCGAGCTGCTGCGCGAAAAGATCAAGGGGCTGGAACTGCGCGTGATGGACATGGTGCGCCACGGCAACGAGAACGCCGCCATCGCGCAGAAGATCCACGAATGGGCCTGCACGCTGGCGCGCGCCATCGACCCGGCCGACCTGCCCCAGGTGGCGGCGGACGGCATCCAGGCGCGCTTCGACGTGCCCCAGGCCGCGCTGCGCGTGTGGGGCGTGGCGCCGCAGCACCAGGGCGCGGCGTTCGCCTCGGGCGTGAGCGAGGACACGCGCGCCTTCGCCACCTCGCTGACCATGCCGTTCTGCGGCCCCAACCTCGGCTTCGAGGCCACGGCCTGGCTGCCGCAGCCGGAGGTGGTGCAATCGATGGCGCTGCTGCCGCTGCGCGAGGGCACCATCGACAGCACCACCCCGGCCTTCGGCCTGCTGGTACTGGGTTCGCCCGACCCGCAGCGCTTCGATGCCACCATGGGCACCGAATTCCTCTCGCGCATGGCCGAACTGGCGAGCGCGGCGCTGGCGCGGCTGCGCTGACTCACCTGCCCCTCAAAAAAACAGGGCGCCCATGGCGCCCTGTTTTTTTGCACCGCAGCTCAGTGCTGCAGGATCTTGTTGAGGAAATCCTTGGTGCGCGGCTGGCGCGCGTCGGGGTTGCCGAAGAATTCCTCCTTCGTGCAGTCCTCCAGGATCTTGCCGCCCACGTCCATGAAGATCACGCGGTTGCTCACGCGCTTGGCGAAGCCCATTTCGTGCGTCACGCACATCATGGTCATGCCCTCGTTGGCCAGGCCCACCATCACGTCGAGCACCTCGCCGACCATCTCCGGGTCGAGCGCCGAGGTGGGCTCGTCGAACAGCATCACGATCGGGTCCATGCTCAGCGCGCGCGCGATCGCCACGCGCTGCTGCTGGCCGCCCGAGAGCTGGCCGGGAAACTTGTCCTTGTGCGCCGACAGGCCCACGCGGTCGAGCATCTTCAGGCCGCGCTTCCTGGCGTCGTCCAGACTGCGTCCGAGCACCTTGACCTGGGCGATGGTCAGGTTTTCGGTCACCGACAGGTGCGGGAACAGCTCGAAGTGCTGGAACACCATGCCGACGTGGCTGCGCAGCTTGGGCAGGTCGGTCTTGGGGTCGTGCACGGCCGTGCCGTTGACCCAGATCTCGCCCTTCTGGATCGGCTCGAGCGCGTTGATGGTCTTGATGAGCGTGGACTTGCCGGAGCCGGAAGGCCCGCACACCACCACCACCTCGCCCTTCTGGATGCTGGTGGAGCAGTCGTTGAGCACCTGGAAGCTGCCGTACCACTTGGAGACGTTCTTCAGTTCAATCATGGTTGAAATTCCTCATTCACACGCCATCAGCGGATGATGGCGATCTTCTTGTGCAGGCGCTTGACGCTCCACGACAGCGCGTAGCACATCACGAAATACAGCACGGCCGCCGCCAGGTAGGCTTCGATGGGACGGCCGAAGTTCTTGCCCGCCACCTCGAAGCCCTTGAGCATGTCGTAGGCGCCGATGGCGTAGACCAGCGAGGTGTCCTGGAACAGGATGATGGTCTGCGTCAGCAGCACCGGCAGCATGTTGCGGAAGGCCTGGGGCAGGATCACCAGCTTCATGTTCTGCCCGTAGGTCATGCCCAGCGCCTGCCCGGCGAACACCTGGCCGCGCGGGATCGACTGGATGCCGGCGCGCATGATTTCGCTGAAGTAGGCGGCCTCGAAGGCGACGAAGGTGATGACGGCGGAGCTTTCCGCGCCGATGGGGCGGCCGATGATCAGGGGCACCAGCAGGAAGAACCACAGGATCACCATCACCAGCGGGATGGAGCGCATGCCGTTGACGTAGATGGTGGCGGGCACCACGAGCCACTTCTTGCCCGACAGGCGCATCAGGGCCAGCAGCGTGCCGAAGAACACGCCGCCCAGCGTGGCGACGATGGTCAGCAGCACGCTGAAGGTGAGGCCCTTCAGCACGAAGTTGCTGATGAGGTCCCAGTTGTAGAACGAGAAATCGATATTGAGGTTCATGTCAGTGCCCCCCGCCGCCTGCGGCGATCAGGCCAGGTACGCGCGAGCGCTTCTCGATGAACGCCATGACGCGGTTGATGGCGAAGGCCGAGACCACGTACAGGCCCGTGACGGCCAAGTACACCTCGACGCCGCGCGCCGTTTCCTCCTGCGCCTGCATGGCGAACATGGTCAGCTCGGCCACCGACACGGCGAAGGCCACCGACGAGTTCTTGAACACGTTCATGGTCTCGCTGGTGAGCGGCGGAATGATGATGCGGAACGCCATCGGCAGCAGCACGTAGCGGTAGTACTGGAACGTGGTGAAGCCCAGCGCCATGCCCGCGTAGCGCTGGCCGCGCGGCAGCGACTGGATGCCCGAGCGCACCTGCTCGGCGATGCGCGCCGAGGTGAAGAAGCCCAGGGCGAAGACCACCAGCACGAACCCCGGCAGCGACTTCATCGCCGGGAACATCGCGGGGATCACGTGGTACCACAGGAAGATGTGGACCAGCAGCGGAATATTGCGGAAAAACTCGACCCAGGCGTTGCCCAGGCGCACGGTCCACGGACGGCCCTCCAGCGTGCGCAGCGTGCCGATGACCGCGCCGACCACCAGGGCGATCAGCAGCGAAAGCAGCGAGACCGACACCGTCCAGCCCCAGGCCGACAGCATCCAGTCGAGGTAGGTGACATCGCCGTTCTTGCCGAAGCAGCTCGCGCCCACCTCTTGGGTAATGGTGTCCTGGCAGAACACCTGCCATTCCCAGCTCATAGGAACATCCCTTCAATGACCCGCACACGGCGGGTGACAACAAAAAACGCCCCTCCAACCACGCGGCAGAAGGGGCGGAGCATGGAAACGCCGCTTACTTGACTTCGTAAGCCTCCATCGGCTTGTCGTTGGGGTGTGCCCAGGCTTCCTTGGTGGCGTCGGACAGCGGCAGGCCGATCTTCACGTTGGCCGGGGGAATCGGCTCCAGGAACCACTTGTCATACAGCTTGCCCAGGCTGCCATCGGCGATCTGGCGCTTGATGGAGTCGTCCACGGCCTTCTTGAAGGCCGGGTCGTCCTTGCGCAGCATGCAGGCGATGGGCTCGACCGACAGCACTTCGCCGACGATCTTGTAGTCGGCGGGGCTCTTGGACTTGGAGATGTTGGCGGCCAGGATGGAGCCGTCCATGATGAAGGCGTCGGCGCGGCCGGTCTCCAGCATCAGGAAGCTGTCGGCGTGGTCCTTGCCCATCACTTCCTTGAAGGTCAGGCCATCGGCGCGCTTGTTCTTGCGCAGCGTCTGCACCGAGGTCGTGCCCGTCGTGGTGACGATGGTCTTGCCGTTCAGGTCCTTGATGCCGGTGATGCCGGACTTGGCGTTCACGGCGATGCGCACTTCCTCCACGTAGGTGGTCACGGCAAAGGCCACTTCCTTCTGGCGGGCCGCGCTGTTGGTGGTGGAGCCGCACTCGATGTCCACCGTGCCATTGGTCACCAGCGGGATGCGGTTCTGCGACGTCACGGGCTGGTACTTGATCTCCATCTTGGCCAGGCCCAGCTGCTTCTGGATGTCGGCCAGCACGCGCTCGCCCATCTCGGTATGGAAGCCGACGTACTTGCCATTGCCCAGGGTGTAGCCCAGGCCCGAGGACTCGCGCACGCCCAGCGTGACCGCGCCCGAGGACTTGATCTTGGCCAGGGTGTCGTTGGCCTGGGCGAAGGCTGCGGTTGCGGCCAGCGCGGTGACGGCCACCGCCAGCAATTGCTTCTTCATACAAACTCCTTATGGGTGAAGCGAAGGGAAGGTTGGGAGCGCGGGCCCGCGGTTCATGGCCGCACGGTCTGCGCCTATCGAAACGACAGGATAAGAGGTATAGCCCTAAAAAGGGACTTGATCCGTAGGGTATTTCCAGAAGTCCCGCAGCAAATAGCTTACCGGGAGATGCAGCGCCCTGCCCTGCGGCGGGATGGGCTGCATGAACCACTTGTCATAGATGGCCAGGATCTCGCGGCTGCTGATCAGGCGGCGCATTTCCTCGTCCACGACTTGCTTGAAGGCAGCGTCCTGCCTGGGCAGCGCGATGGCCAGGGCCTCGGTGGTCAGGAAGCGGCCCTCGACCTTGAGCGCCTTGGGGTCGGGGCGGCTGGCCGCCAGGCTGTAGAGCAGCACGTCGTCCATGGCGAAGGCGTCGGCCTCGCCCTTCTCGACCATCTCCACGGCGCGGGCGTGGTCCGGCGCCTCCAGCAGCGTGAAGCCCATGAGACGCTCGCGGCCAGCCTTCTCGGCCACCTTGTAGGCCGTCGTTCCGCGCGTGGACACCAGCTTCTTGCCCGCCAGGTCTTCCATGCGCGTGACCTTGCTGGACGCCTTCATGAGCAGGCGCGTGCCGGTGATGAAATGGGGAATGGTGAACGCCACCTTCTCCCGGCGCTCGGCATTGTTGGTGGTGGAGCCGCACTCCAGGTCCGCCTTGCCCTGCTCGACCATGGCCATGCGGTTTTCCGGCGTGACTTGCAGGAATGCGACGGCCATGTCCTTCATGCCGGTTTTCCTGCGCACGGCCTCGGCCAGCCGCAGGCACAGGTCGACGGCATAGCCCATTGGCTTGCCCTCGTGCACGTAGGAGAAAGGAACCGAGGACGCGCGGTGCGCCAGCACCAGCTTGCCCCCCGCCGCGACCCGGTCGAGCACGCCCTGCGCGCCAGCACCCGCGGTACAGCAGAGCAGCGCGAAGCCCAATGCCATGCCCAAGTGCTGCTTCTTCATGTGACGGCTCCGTACCGAGGTCCTGCTTGTAACAAAGGGGGGCGTCTTTTGGACGCATCCCAAGGGGGTGTGCTGCGCCGTGGCGGCCTGTACGGCGACCCTGCCGCGCAGCAAGGTTGCAGACTGTAAGAGCACACCCGGGCAAATGCCAATGCCGATTACAAAACAGGATTATGCAGAATTTTTATGTCCGTATTTACCCTAGGCATGGGGCGCCATGCGCCTGCAGGTGGGCCCAAAGGGCCTGGGCCGTGCCCTGGGGCACGTCCTTGCCCATGGGCCGTTCGCGGTAGGCGCGCACGTCCATCACCATCTGCAGCGGCTCCCGCAGCTCGGCGGGCGCGGCACCCACCAGCTTGCCCGCCGCCAGTTCCTTGCGCACGGCGCTCGACGGCAGGAAGGCGACGCCGTGGCCTTCCAGGGCCATGGCCTTGAGCCCCTCGGCCATGTCGGTCTCGTAGACCCGGTCGAGGTGGATCGGGATGCCCGACTGCTTGAGGATCAGGTCGGTCAAATGCCCCAGATAGGCCCCCGCCGCGTAACCCAGGTAGGGCAGCGGCAGCTGCGCTGCGCCAGGCAGGCGGTACAGCGGCTGGCCCTGCGCATCGGGCTTGGCATAGGGCGCCAGGGCCTCCTGCCCCAGGCTCACCATCTCGTAGCGCTCCGCATCCAGCTGGATCGGCTGCGAGGGATGGTGGTAGGCGATCAGCAGGTCGCAGCCCCCCTCGACCAGGCGCATCACCGCATCGTGCACGTTCAGCGCGATCAGGCGGCTCTTGAACGGGCCGAACTGCGCGTGCAGCTCCGACACCCAGGCCGGGAAGAACGTGAACGCCAGCGTGTGCGGCACGGCGAAGGCCACCACGTCCTTGCCCGAACTGGTGTGCGCGCGCAGCATGGCGCGGGTGTTGTGCAGTCCCTGCAGCATCTCAAGGGACTGGTCGTACAGCGTCTTGCCGGCGGGGGTGAGCCGCGTGGGGTAGGAGCTGCGATCGACCAGGTCGGTGCCGGCCCAGGCCTCCAGCGCCTGGATGCGGCGCGAGAACGCCGGCTGCGTCACATGGCGCAACTGCGCCGAGCGGCTGAAACTGCGCGTTTCCGCCAGGCTGACAAAGTCCTCTAACCACTTGGTTTCCATGCGCGGCATTATCCGCCCGGGACATGGCGGCACGGAAAAGCCACGGGCCTGCGCCCGCGCGGCCCGCGCCGCATAATCTGCAGCGCGGCGCCTACCCGGCGCCCTTCCCCGGCCCCAGGTGCAAAACGCTGCGGGGCAGCGAGATCCGCATTCGCCATGTTCGCCTTTTCCGACTCACTGCACCCATGTCCCCCACACCTCCCGCCGGGCCGCAAGACCAAGCGCCCCGCCCTGACGAGCCGCGTTCGCTGCGCCTGGAAGACTGGCTCACCGTCATCGTGATGGCGCTGCTGGCGCTGATCACCTTCGCCAACGTGATCGTGCGCTACTTCACCGACACCTCGTTCGCCTGGACCGAGGAGATCTCGGTGTTCCTGATGATCGTGCTCGCGCTCGTCGCCGGCTCGGCCGCCGTGGCGCGCGACGTGCACATCCGCATCGAATGGTTCGCCGAAGGCGGCTCCGCGCGCCGCCGCCAGGCGCTGGCGCGCTTCGGCGCGCTCATGGTGGCGCTGCTGTTCGGCGTGATCGCCGTGCTCAGCGTGCGCGTGGTGTGGGACGACTTCCGCTTCGAGGAAACCTCGCCCGGCATCGGCGTGCCGCAGTGGTGGTACTCGGTGTGGCTGCCCGTGTTCTCGGCGCTCATCGCCTGGCGCGCCATCGGCCTGTTCATCCGCCGCGGCCGCCAGGCGCCGCCGGAAAACCACCACGGGGACTTCCAGGCATGATCGCCACCCTGCTGTTCGTGGCCTTCCTGGCCATGATGTTCGTGGGCGTGCCCATCGGCGCGGCCCTGGGGCTGGCGGGCGCGGCCTGCATTGCGCTGGCCAACGCCGATGCGCAGTGGTTCGGCCTGCTGGCCGTGCCGCAGAACTTCTACGCCGGGCTGGGCAAGTACCCGCTGCTGGCCATCCCGATGTTCGTGCTCGTGGGCTCGATCTTCGACCGCTCGGGCGTGGCGCTGCGGCTGGTGAACTTCGCCGTGTCCATCGTCGGGCGCGGCCCCGGCATGCTGCCGCTGGTGGCCATCGCCGTGGCCATGTTCCTGGGCGGCATCTCGGGCTCGGGCCCGGCCAACGCGGCGGCCGTGGGCGGCGTGATGATCGCTGCCATGAGCCGCGCCGGCTACCCCGGCAGCTTCTCGGCCAGCGTGGTGGGCGCGGCGGCGGCCACCGACATCCTGATCCCGCCCTCGGTGGCGTTCATCATCTACTCGGTGCTGGTGCCCGGCGCCTCGGTGCCCGCGCTGTTCGCGGCCGGCATGGTGCCGGGCGTGCTCGCGGGCATCGCGCTGATCGTGCCCGCCGTGTGGATGGCGCGCCGGCACAAGATGGGCGCGCTGGAGGCCGACATGCCGCGCCCGCCGTTCTGGCAGAGCCTCAAGGAAGCCCTGTGGGGCCTGGCCGCGCCGGTGCTGATCCTGGGCGGCATGCGCGCGGGCTGGTTCACGCCCACCGAAGCCGCCGTGGTGGCGGTGTTCTACGGCCTGTTCGTGGGCATGGCGATCCACCGCACGATCAAGGTGCGCGACCTCTTCCCCATCCTGCGCGAGGCGGGCGAGCTGTCGGCAGTGATCCTCATCGTGGTTTCGCTCGCGGGCATCTTCGCGTTCTCGCTGTCCACGCTGGGCGTGATCGACCCGGTGGCGAATGCCATCGTGCACTCGGGCCTGGGCGAATACGGCGTGCTGGCGCTCTTGATTCTGCTGCTCATCACCGTGGGCATGTTCCTCGACGGCATCTCGATCTTCCTGATCTTCGTGCCGCTGCTGCTGCCCATCATGCAGCACTACGGCTGGGACCCGGTGTGGTTCGGCGTGATCCTCACGCTGAAGGTGGCGCTGGGCCAGTTCACGCCGCCGCTGGCCGTGAACCTGATGGTGTCGTGCCGCATCGCCGGCGTGCGCATGGAGTCCACCGTGCGCTGGGTCGGCCCGATGCTGCTGGCCATGTTCCTGGTCATGGTGGCCGTGATCGCCTTCCCGCAACTCGCCCTGTGGCTGCCGACCAAGCTGGGCTACTGATTTTTCCCAAGGAGACTGTCTGATGAAACTGCGTACCTTCCTCGCCTCGGCCGTGGCCGCCGCCGCGGCGCTCGCCTTCGCCACGCCCGCGCTGGCGCAGAACTACAAGAGCGAATACCGCATGTCGCTGGTGCTCGGCACGGCCTTCCCCTGGGGCAAGGGCGGCGAGATCTGGGCCGCCAAGGTCAAGGAAAAGACCCAGGGCCGCATCAACATCAAGCTCTACCCCGGCGTGTCGCTGATCCAGGGTGACCAGACGCGCGAGTTCAGTGCGCTGCGCCAGGGCGTGATCGACATGGCCGTGGGCTCCACCATCAACTGGTCGCCCCAGGTCAAGCAGCTCAACCTGTTCTCGCTGCCCTTCCTGTTCCCCGACTACGCCGCCGTGGACGCGGTGACGCAGGGCGAGGTCGGCAAGAGCCTCTTCGCCACGCTGGAGAAGGCCGGCGTGGTGCCGCTGGCCTGGGGCGAGAACGGCTACCGCGAGATCAGCAACTCCAAGCACGCCATCAAGAGCCCCGCCGACCTCAAGGGCCTGAAGATCCGCGTGGTGGGCTCGCCGCTGTTCCTCGACACCTTCACCGCCCTGGGCGCCAACCCCACGCAGATGAGCTGGGCCGACGCCCAGCCCGCCATGGCCAGCGGCGCCGTGGACGGCCAGGAGAACCCCATCTCGGTGTACCAGGCCGCCAAGCTGCACACCGTGGCGCAGAAGCACATCACCATGTGGGGCTACATGAACGACCCGCTGGTCTTCGTGGTGAACAAGGACATCTGGAACAGCTGGACGCCCGCCGACCGCGAGGCCGTGCGCCAGGCCGCCATCGAGGCCGGTAAGGAAGAAATCGCCATCGCGCGCAAGGGCATGGTCGAGGAAGGCAAGCCGCTGCTCAAGGAAATCGCCGCCCACGGCGTGACCATCACCCAGCTCAGCCCCGCCGAGCGCGAAGCCTTCGTCAAGGCCACGCGCCCGGTGCACGACAAGTGGAAGAACCAGATCGGCGCCGACCTGGTGCAGGCAGCCGAAAAGGCCATCGCCGCGCGCAAGCCGTAACGCTATCAAAAAAAGAGCTTCTGGCGCTTGCCTGGCAAGCGCCAGAAGCTCTTTTTTATTCAAACTATTGGGCCCAGCGGCGCCCCTGCGCGCGCCGTGCCACGCGCGTAACTCCCACCCTGGCGGCCGGATGATCTGGGATAAATTGCCTGCGAGAACGTGTTCACGGGCTCTTCGAGGAGGGGCATGCGACATTTCCTGCTCGCGGCGGCGCTGTGGCTGCTGGCGTGCCTTGCCGCGGTCGTCGGCGCCGAAGCCTATGACCGCGATCGCGCGCGCCAGGCCGCGCTGAACGAACTGCAAGGCCAGCTCGACGCGCATGGCGCGCGCCTGCAGGCGCGCCTGGACGGCATCGCCCGGCACAACCGCGCGCTGGCACAGGCGCTGGCGCACGACGCCGGCATGTCCCCCACCGCCCTGGAGGCCCTGGCGGCGCAGGCCGTGGCCGAGGAGCCGCTGCTCGCCAGCGTGCTGGTGTCGCGCCACGCCAAGGCGGTTTTCGTCTACCCGCAGCAGGGCAATGAAGCCATCGTCGGGCTGAACTACGACCTGCGGCCGGAGTTCATGGCCAGCTTCAAGCGCGCGAGCGAAACGCGCGCCACTGCCTTCGACGTGCCGGTGCGCCTGATCCAGACCGGCAAGGACGGCATCATCGCCCGCACCGCCGTGTTCGTGCACCTGCCCAGCAGCGGCGAGGACGTGCTCTGGGGCCACGTGTCCATGGGCGTGGACCTGGAGCGGCTGCTGCGCTCCGCCGGGTTCCTGGCGCCCCAGGCTGGCTTCGCCCTGGCCATCCGCAGCGCGCTGCCGCAGCAGCACGCCCGCCCGGTCTTCGGCGACCCCGCCGTGTTCCAGGGCCCGCACGCCCAGACGCGCCTGGCGCTGAGCGACAGCACCTGGGACATCGGCGCGGCGCCGCTGCACCCCGCCGCCTACCCGCCAGGCCGCGCCTGGGCGCTGCGCGCGGCCGGCCTGTGCCTGGCCCTGGCGCCCCTCCTCGCGCTCCTGGCGTGGCGGCTGCGCGGCGCGGCGCACCAATCCGCCACGGCCCCGGGGCCGCGCCGCTACGGGCTGCGCGCCGTGCTGCTGCTGGCCGTGCTGGTGCCCGTGCCGGTGATGGTGGGCCTGTCGGCCCTGCTGTCCTTCGAGGCGTCGACCCAGGCGGCGGACGAGCTGGAGCAGCGCCACGCCACCGAGATGGCGCTGCGCATCCACGACCGGGTCACGGCCTTCTTCGACATCCCGCGCCAGATGGTGATCTACAACGCCGAGCAGTTCCGCGCCGGCCTGCTGCGTACCGACCAGCCCCAGGCAGCGCTGCACAACTTCCTGCTGCAGATGCGGCGCCAGCCCCTGCTGACCTTCCTGTCCCTGGGCACCACGGAAGGCGATTACTACACCGCCAGCCGCCCGCCGCGCGGCGGCGACAAGGCGCTGAACGTAATGCGCTCCAGCAGCGCCACCGGGCACGCGCTGCACATCCAGCGCGTGGACGACGACTACCGTAGCAGCCCGCTCGCGTTCACCGGCAACCGCCATTTCGACGTGCGCGACCGGCCCTGGTTCCGGGCCGCGGTGACGGCCAACGCCATCTGCTGGTACCCGGCCTACCGCTACACCATCCAGGACGCCGAGGGCGTTTACGACGCCATGGGGATCGGCATGTCGGTGCCGCTGTACGACCAGGGCCGGCGCTTCGTCGGCGTGCTCGCGGCGGACGTGGCGCTGTCGCAACTGAGCGAGCTGCTGCGCGAGCTCACGGCCAGCATCGGCGGCGTGGCCTTCCTTACCGAGGGCGACGGCGCGCTCCTGGCCAGCTCCGGCAGCGAGCCGGTGTACCACCTCGACGGCGAAACGGCGCGGCGCATCCAGGCCGACGCCAGCGAGAACCCCGCCATCCGCAGCGCCCAGGCCACGGTGCGCGCCAGCCAGGCCACCGAGGGCCGCCAGCGCATCACCGTGCAGGGCGAGCGCTACCTGACCAACTGGCAGACCATCCAGCTCCCCGATGGGCCGGCGCTGACCATCGTCGTCGGCCTGCCGGAGCGCCATTTCACCGGCCCGGCGCGGGACACGCTGCACACCACCGGCTACCTCACGCTGGCCTTCGGCCTGTTTGGCGTGCTGCTGGCCATGTGGGTGGCCCAGCGCCTCGCGCAGCCGCTGCTGTCCATCCACCAGTGGGCGCAGCGGCTGGCCCAGGGGCACTGGCAATCCCCGCCGCCCCTGCCCAGCGCGGTGCGCGAAGTCGCCGACCTGTCGCTGGCCCTGGGCGACATGGCCGAGCACCTGCAGCGCAACACCCAGGAGCTGGAGCAGCGCGTGCACGAGCGCACCGCGGCCCTGGCCGAGGCCAACCGCCAGCTCGAAGCGCTGGCCGTGACCGACGGGCTCACCGGCATCGCCAACCGGCGGCACTTCGACAGCACGCTGGCGCTGGAGTGGGCGCGCGCGCAGCGCAGCCAGCAGCCGCTGGCGCTGCTGATGCTCGACGTGGACCTCTTCAAGGACTACAACGACCACTACGGCCACCAGGCGGGCGACGAGACCCTGAGGGCCATCGCGCAGGTCTTGCTGGAGACCACGCGCCGCGCGGGCGACCTGGCGGCGCGCTACGGCGGGGAGGAGTTCGCCGTCATCGCGGCCAACACCGGCGCGGCGGCGGCGCGCCAGCTGGCCGAGTCGCTGCGCGCCGCCGTGCAGCACCTGGCCATCGCGCACGCCCTGGCGCCGCAGGGCCACGTCACGGTGAGCATCGGGCTGGCCCTGCTGGAGCCAGGCCGGCCGGTGCCGGCCCAGACGCTGATCGGCCAGGCCGACGAGGCGCTGTACCGCGCCAAGACCCTGGGGCGCAACCGGGTGGAGCAGGCGTGGCCCGACCCACTCCTGAAAGCATAGCTGTCAGCGCTTGATGGATAAGGGCTAGAGCCCGTTTTCACCCGAATTCTGTTGCAGCGCCCACATGCGCGCATAGTGCCCGCCGGCCGCCAGCAGCGCGGCGTGCGGGCCACGTTCGACGATGCGCCCGGCCTCCATGACCAGGATCTCATGCGCATCCACCACGGTGGACAGGCGGTGCGCGATCACCAGCGTGGTCTTGCCCCGGGCCACCTGGCGCAGTTCGGCCTGGATGGCGCGTTCGTTGGCCGAGTCGAGCGCGCTCGTGGCTTCGTCGAAGATCAGGATGGGCGGGTTCTTGAGCAGCGTACGCGCGATGGCCACGCGCTGCTTCTCGCCGCCCGAGAGCTTGAGGCCGCGCTCGCCCACCATGGTGTCGTAGCCCTTGGGCGTGGCGGCGATGAAGCCGTGGATGTGCGCCGCGCGCGCCGCCTGCTCCACCTCGGCCTGCGTGGCGTCGGGCCGGCCATAGGCGATGTTGTAGGCCACGGTGTCGTTGAACAGCACCGTGTCCTGCGGCACGATGCCGATGGCGCGGCGCAGCGACTGCTGCGTCACGGCGCGGATGTCCTGCCCGGCGATGGTGATGCGGCCCTGCTGGATGTCGTAGAAGCGGAACAGCAGGCGGCTCAGCGTGCTCTTGCCCGCGCCCGAAGGGCCGACCACGGCCACCGTCTTGCCGGCCGGGATCTCGAAGCCCACGCCCTGCAGGATGGGGCGCCCGCTTTCGTAGGCGAAGTGCACGTCCTCGAAGCGCACGGCGGGCTGCTCCAGCCCCGCCAGGGCCACGGCGCCGGGCGCGTCGGCCACCTCGCGCTCCTTGTCCATGAGCACGAACATCTTTTCCAGGTCGGTCAGGCTCTGCTTGATCTGGCGGTAGATCACGCCCAGGAAGTTCAGCGGCATGTAGAGCTGGATCATGAAGGCGTTGACCATGACCAGGTCGCCCAGCGTCATGCGGCCCTCGGCCACGCCCTGCGTGGCGCGCCAGAGCATGGCCACCAGGCCGATGGCGATGATCAGCTGCTGCCCGGCGTTGAGCAGCGACAGCGTGGTCTGGCTCTTGAGGCGCGCGGCGAACAGGCGCTGCAGGCTCTCGCCGTAGCGCCGGGCCTCGAAGGCCTCGTTGTTGAAGTACTTGACGGTCTCGTAGTTGAGCAGCGAGTCGATGGCCTTGGTGTTCGCAGCCGAGTCGAACTCGTTGACGCGGCGGCGGTACTGGGTGCGCCATTCGGTCACGCTGACGGTGAAGGCGATGTACACGGCCAGCGCCGCCCCCGTGATGATGGCGAACCAGGCGTCGAACTTCACCGCCAGGATGCCCAGCACCAGCGCCACCTCGATCAGCGTGGGCAGGATGCTGTAGAGCGCATAGGAGATCAGCGACTCGATGCCGCCCACGCCGCGCTCGATGTCGCGCGTCATGCCGCCGGTCTGGCGCTCCAGGTGAAAGCGCAGGCTCAGGCTGTGCAGGTGCTCGAACGCCGTCTGCGCGATGCTGCGCTCCACGCCGTGCGTGGCCTTGGCGAACACCAGCTCGCGCAGCTCGGTCAGCAGCGCGGTGGACAGGCGCAGCAGGCCGTAGGCCAGCAGCAGCCCCACCGGCACCACCAGCAGCGCGGTGCTGCCGCCGGGCGGCACGTCCATGGCGTCCACCAGGCGCTTGAGCAGCAGCGGCACGCCCACGTTGGCCATCTTGGCGCCGACCATGAAGGCGATGGCCGCGGCGACGCGCCACTTGTACGTCCACAGATAGGGCAGCAGGCGCGCCAGCGTGGCGCCGTCGGAGCGCGGCGGCGCGGGGGAGGCGGGAGATGCGGGGTTTTGCGGGGGGGCGTGTTCGCCTTGGCGGCGCATGGGAGAGAATCCGGGAGATCAGCAAAACCAACGATTGTGCCCATGTCCCAGCCCGCAGCGCGCCCCACGTCAGAATTGCCCGCCAACAAGGAGCTGGTGATGAAAGTCATTCCCATGCCCGCCGACACGAATGCCAACGGCGACATCTTCGGCGGCTGGGTGATGGCACAGGTCGATCTGGCCGGCGCGGTGCTGCCCGCGCGCGTGGTGCAGGGGCGCATGGCCACGGTGGCGGTGAAGGAGTTCGTCTTCAAGCAGCCCGTGCGCGTGGGCGACATCCTGTCGTTCTACTCCAGCGTGGTGCGCCTGGGCCGCACCTCGGTCACGGTGGACGTGGAGGTGTATGCCGAGCGCTTCGCCACCCAGGGCAGCTATGTGAAGGTGACGGAGGCGCTCCTGACCTACGTGGCCATCGACGCCAGCGGCAAGCCCCGGCCGATCCCGCCGCAGCAGGGGTAACTCAGGCCAGCACCGCCCCGGTGCGGCCGCCTCACGGGCGCACCGCCAGGGCCGCGGCAGCGTTGCCTGCGGAGATCTCGCCAGTGAGCTGGCCACCTTCCTCGATCACCACCTTGCCGTAGCGGATCTTGCCGCTGACCTTGCCGCCGCTGTGGATCACGAGCTTCTCGCGCACGGTGAGCGTGCCGTCGAACAGGCCATGGATCTCGGCCACGTCGATCTGGGCCGTGCCGTGGAAAGCGCCCTCCTTGGCGATCTGGATCACGCGCGAATCCATGGTCGCCTCGACCGTGCCCTCGACCACCAGCGTGTCGCAGTCGGTGATCTCCACGCCCTTGAGCTTGATGTTGGGCCCCACCGTGAGCTTGCTGCCGCCGCTGTCGGCGTGGCCTGGCCTGGCCTGCGCCGCGGGCGCTGCCGGGCTGGCGGCGGCACTGGTGCCCGTGGCACTGCCGCTGGACAGCGGCTGGGCGCTGGTGCGCATCAACGGCGATTCGGGTTCACGTTTGCCAAAGAAGGGGTTTTGCACGGCCATCAGGACTCCTGGGTTCAACGGGAAAAAACCCATCGTAGAAGCCTTGATGCGTGACAAATTCCAGCATCACGCAAGAGCCGTAAGCAAACCCTTCGTTTGTTGCCTGCACTTGCAGGTCTTGCACCGGCACACGCCAGCCGCCATCCTGTTGCAACCACGGGGGCGGCGGCAGCCCTCAGGAGACGATGTAGGCGGCCGCGCCGGCCGAGAGCAACTGCCCGTCGGCCCCGAGGAACTCCATGCGCGTCGTGGCCACGCGCGAACCCAGGCGCAGCACCTGCGCGCGCAGCTCGAAATGCTGGCCGATGGCCGGGCGCAGGTAGTCGATGCGCAGGTCGATGGTGCCGAGCTTGGCGAAGCGCAGCAGGCGCTGCAGTGGCGCTTCGTCCATGTGGCGGGCGCCAATGGCCGCCATCACGGCCAGGCCGCCCATGGCGTCGAGCCCGGCGCTGATGACGCCGCCGTGCATGCGGTTGTAGGCGTAGTGGCCGATCAGGTCGGGGCGCATGTCGATGCGCGCCGTCACGCAATCGGGCGCCACGTCCTGCACCTTCAGGCCCAGCAACTGGTTGAAGACGATCTTCTCCTCGAAGATCGTGCGCACGCCCTCGATGAACTCGGGCTCGAAAGCGGCCGGAGCCGCGGTGGCCTTGCCCATGTCAAACCTTGCTGAAATCGGGCGGGCGCTTTTCCATGAACGCGGTGAACGCCTCGCGCGCCGCGGGCTCGCGCAGCATGCGGCCGAAGCTCGCGCCCTCTTCCGCCATGCGTTCGAGCACCGGGGCCAGCAGGCCTTTCTTCATCAGCCGCTTGGTCTCGACCAGCGACGACAAGGGCTTGGCGGCCAGCTTCCGGGCCTGCGCCTGGGCCACGGCGTTGCACTCGGTCGGCGGCACCACGCGGTTGACCAGGCCCACCTCCAGCGCGGCCTCGGCCATGAAGGGCTCGCCCAGCAGCAGCGCCTCGGCGGCGCGGTGGTAGCCCAGCATCTGCGGCACCAGCAGGCTCGAAGCGGCCTCGGGGCACAGGCCCAGGTTCACGAAGGGCATGGAGAACGCCGCGTTGTCGCCCGCATAGACCAGGTCGCAGTGGAACAGCATGGTGGTGCCGATGCCCACGGCCGGGCCGCACACAGCCGCCACGATCGGCTTGGAAAAGCCGGCCAGGGCGCGCAGGAAGCGGAACACGGGCGACTCCTGCGTGGCCGGCGGCGCGTTCAGGAAGTCGCCGATGTCGTTGCCGGCGCTGAAGATGGCAGGGTCGCCCTGGAACACCACCACGCGGGTGGCGGCGTCGGCCTCGGCCTGGGCGAGCGCCTCGGCCAGGGTGGTGTACATGGCCTGCGTCAGCGAGTTTTTCTTCCCGGCGCGGTTGAGGGTGATGGTGCAGACACCGGCTTCGGTGTGGATCAGGATGTCCTGGGTCGTGGCTTCGCTCATGGCGTGCAATCTCCTTGGGGGGTCACTCTTTGTAATAGACGATCTGGTGGCTGGTGGCGAGCAGCGTGCCCGCCTCGTTCCACAGCTGGGCGCTGTGGTCGAAGAAGCCGTGGCGGAACTCCTGGGCGCGCGCCTGCCCCAGCAGGTAGCCTTCGCCCGTGGCGGCAAGCTGGGCGCGGCTCGCGTGGAAGTAGATGGTGATCGACACCGTGCCGGCCGGCACCATCTGCGCGCGGCGCAGCCACACGCGCGGGAAGAAGATGTCGGCCATGGCCGCGAGGGCGCAGAAGTCCAGCGCCCGCGCGGGCGCATCGCGCATCCACAGCCGCGTCAGGCTGGAGTCGCCGCTGCCGTCCCACTGCGTGGGCAGGCTGCCTTCGACCAGCCGCATCTCGTAGCGCCGCAGCCATTCGGAGCCGAAGAAGGCCTCGGCCTGCGGGCATTGCGCGGGTGCGGGCACCGGCGGCAGGGGCTGGTCGCTGGCGCTCCAGGTGTCGCGGCGCGTGGCGGTCACGGCGGTGGCGGTGGTGGTCACCACCGGCTGGCCGTCGGCCCCGGCCTGGGAAATGGCCAGGGTCCAGTGCTGCGTGGAACGGTTGGTGCGCACCGGCACGGCCTGCAGCGTGAAGGGCCCGGCCTCCAGCGCGCCGGCATAGTTCACGGTGAGCGACAGCGGCTCGCCCAGGCAGTCGGGGTGCTGCAGCACGGCCTGCAGCAGCGTGGCGGCGGTGACGCCGCCAAAGGGCCCGACCATGTTCCAGTAGGCCGGACTGGTCTGGCCCGCGTACTGGCCGGGCGCGGACGACGCGAGCGCCAGCGCCGCGTCCAGGGGGTGGGATTGGGAAGTGCTCATGGCGCGCAAGTGTGCCTGGAGTTGGCGGGCGCCGCCGTCGTCCCAGCGACTGCGCTGGCGTATTGCCTGGTGCAGGGTTCCATGTCGGTCTCCTGGGTTCGGTGCCGCTCTGCGTCGGCTCGCATGGAAGAAGGCAGCCGCCCGCCCCCTGCTCAGGGGACGGGCGGCAGGTGCGTCAAAGGTGCGTCAGACGCGCTCGAAGATGCCGGCAGCGCCCTGGCCCGTGCCCACGCACATGGTGACCATGCCGTACTTCAGGTTGTGGCGGCGCAGCGCATGCACCACCGTGGCAGCGCGGATGGCGCCGGTGGCGCCCAGCGGGTGGCCCAGGGCGATGGCGCCGCCCATGGGGTTGACCTTGGCCGGGTCCAGGCCCAGGGTGTTCACCACCGCCAGGGACTGGGCCGCGAAGGCCTCGTTCAGCTCGTACCAGCCGATGTCGTCGCTCTTCAGGCCGGCGTAGCGCAGCGCGGCGGGAATAGCCTCGATCGGACCGATGCCCATGATCTCGGGCGGCACGCCGCGCGCGGCGTAGCTCACGAAGCGTGCCAGCGGCGTCAGGCCGAACTGCTTGACGGCCTTCTCGCTCGCCAGGATCAGCGCGCCCGCGCCGTCGCTGGTCTGCGAGCTGTTGCCTGCCGTGACGCTGCCGCGCGCGGCGAACACCGGACGCAGCTTGGCCAGCCCTTCCAGCGAGGTGTCGGGGCGCGGGCCTTCGTCCAGGTTCACGGTGCGCTTCTTTTCCACCACCGCGCCGGTGGCGAGGTTGGGGGTGCGCTCGACGATCTCGAACGGCGTGATCTCGTCGGTGAACTCGCCCGCCTGCTGGGCCTTGATGGCGCGCAGGTGCGATTCGAGTGCGAAGGCGTCCTGGGCCTCGCGCGTCACGCCCCACTGCTGCGCCACCTTCTCGGCCGTCAGGCCCATGCCGTAGGCGATGCCGACGTTCTCGTCGCGCGCGAACACCTCGGGGTTGAACGAGGGCTTGTTGCCGCCCATGGGCACCAGGCTCATGGATTCGGCGCCACCGGCGATCAGCACGTCGGCCTCGCCCACGCGGATGCGGTCGGCCGCCATCTGGATGGCCGTCACGCCCGAGGCGCAGAAGCGGTTCACCGTCACACCGCCCACGGGGTGGTCGAAGGCCAGGCCCATGGCGATGCGCGCCATGTTCATGCCCTGCTCGCCCTCGGGGAAGGAGCAGCCGATGATCGAGTCCTCGATGGCCTTGGGGTCCAGCGTGGGCACCTGGGCCATGGCGCCGCGGATAGCGGCCACCAGCAGGTCGTCGGGGCGGGTGTTGCGGAAGTAGCCGCGGCCCGAACGGCCGATGGGCAGGCGCGTGGCGGCAACGATGTAGGCGTCTTGCACTTGTTTCATGTTTCTCTCTCCTGGCCGATCAGTTGCGTACCGGCTTGCCGGTGTTCAGCATGCCCAGGATGCGCTCGTGCGTCTTGGGCTGGGCGATGAGGTGGCAGAACACCTTGCGCTCCAGCGTGAGCAGGTATTCCTCGCTCACCAGGGAGCCCGCGTCCACGTCGCCGCCGCAGACCACGTCGCCGATCATGCTGGCGATCTTGAAGTCGTAGGCGCTGATGAAGCCGCCGTCGCGCATGTTGACCAGTTGGGCCTTGATGGTGGCCAGGCCGCTGCGGCCCGCCACGGGGAACAGGCGCTTGAGCGGGGCGCGCCAGCCGCCAGCGGCCATGGCCTTGGCTTCGTTGATGGCGACGAACAGCACCTCGTCCTTGTGCGGCACGATGATGTCGGAATCCAGCAGGTAGCCGAGCTTGCGCGACTCGATGGCGCTGGTGCCCACCTTGGCCATGGCGGCGCCTGTGAAGCCTTCGGTCAGGAAGGGCAGCAGATCGCGGCTGGTGCTCCTGGCCATGTTCTCGGCCGCGCGGCGGGCGATGTAGGTCAGGCCGCCGGCGCCAGGCACCAGGCCCACGCCCACTTCCACCAGGCCGATGTAGCTTTCCATGTGGGCCACGCGGCGCGCCGAGTACACGGCCAGCTCGCAGCCGCCGCCCAGCGCCATGCCATGGATGGCAGCGACCACCGGCACCTGCGCGTAGCGGATGCGCATCATCAGGTTCTGCAGCTCCTGCTCCACGCTCTCGATGGCGTCGGCGCCGCCCACCACGAAGGCGGGCATGGTGGCTTCCAGGTCTGCACCCACCGAGAACGGCGCGTCGCCCGACCAGATGACCATGCCCTGGTACTCGGCCTCGGCCAGCTCGACGGCTTCCACCAGCCCTTCCATCACTTCGGGGCTGATGGCGTGCATCTTGTTCTTGATGCTGGCGATCAGCACCTGGCCGTCCAGCGTCCAGGTGCGCAGCGCGCGCGATTCGGCAATGGTGGTGCCGGCCGTCTGCCAGTCGGGCAGGCTGGCCTCGCCCAGCAGCTTCTCGGGAAACAGCTGGCGCTGGTACACGGGCAGCACGCGGCGCGGCACGAACTGGCCCAGCGCAGGGCTCCACGAACCTTCGGCCGTGTGCACGCCGCCGGCCTGGGCCACCGGGCCCTCGAACACCCATTGAGGCAGCGGCGCCTTGCACAGCGCTTTGCCCGCGTCGATGTCCTCCTGCACCATGCGGGCGACTTCGAGCCAGCCGGCTTCTTGCCACAGCTCGAACGGGCCCTGCTTCATGCCGAAGCCCCAGCGCATGGCCTGGTCCACGTCGCGCGCGCTGTCGGCGATGGCCTCCAGGTGCAGCGCGGCGTAGTGGAAGCTGTTGCGCAAAATGGCCCACAGGAACTGGCCCGGCGCGCCTTCGGCATTGCGCAGCAGCTGCAGGCGCTCGGCGGCGGGGCGCTTGAGCATGCGCGCGTACACGTCGTCGGCCTTCTGGCCGGCGGGCACGTATTCCTCGCTCTCCAGCTCGAAGCGCAGGATGTCGCGGCCCACCTTCTTGAAGAAGCCGGCCTTGGTCTTCTGGCCGAGGTTGCCCAGTTCGATCAGCTTCTGCAGCACGGCGGGCGTGCCGAAGCTGCCGTAGAACGGGTCGGTCTCCAGGCTCAGGTTGTCCTGCAGCGTCTTGATGACGTGGGCCATGGTGTCCAGGCCCACCACGTCGGCGGTGCGGAAGGTGCCCGAGGACGCACGGCCGAGCTTCTTGCCGGTCAGGTCATCGACCACGTCGTAGCTCAGGCCGAAGTTCTCCACTTCCTTCATCGTGGACAGCATGCCGGCGATGCCGATGCGGTTGGCAATGAAGTTGGGCGTGTCCTTCGCGCGCACCACGCCCTTGCCCAGGCCGCTGGTGACGAAGGCTTCCAATTGGTCGAGCACCACGGGCTCGGTCGTCGGGGTGGGAATCAGCTCCACCAGCGGCATGTAGCGCGGCGGGTTGAAGAAGTGGATGCCGCAAAAGCGCGGCTTGATGGCCTCGGGCAGCGCCTCGCTCAGCTTGGTGATCGACAGGCCCGAGGTGTTGCTCGCCACGATGGCGTGCTTGGCCACGAACGGAGCAATCTTGGTGTACAGGTCGAGCTTCCAGTCCATGCGCTCGGCGATGGCCTCGATCACCAGGTCGCATTCCTTCAGCAGCTTCAGGTGCTCCTCGTAGTTCGCGGCCTGGATCAGGTCGGCGTCCTCGGCCACGCCGATGGGCGAGGGCTTGAGCTTCTTCAGGTTGGCGATGGCGCGCTCGGCGATGCCGCTCTTGGGGCCTTCCTTGGCGGGAAGGTCGAACAGCACCACGGGCACCTTCACGTTGACGAGGTGGGCCGCGATCTGCGCGCCCATCACGCCCGCGCCGAGAACGGCGACTTTTTTCACATTGAATCGGGACATTTCTGTGTTCCTTGGTTACTGCACGCGCACCCAGGTCTGGGTTCTCCAGAAGGGGCCAAGGTAGCCGCGCACTTCAAGCCGCTTGCCACCCTCGATGGGGGTCAGGCTGGCCCGGTATTCCTTGCCGTTCTCGGGGTCGAGGATCTTGCCGCCCTCCCACAGATCCTTGCCCTCGGTCTGCTTGCCGCCGCGGATGATCTCCAGGCCCGCGATGGGCTGGTTCTTGCGGTCGTCGCTGCATTCCGTGCAGGTGGGCTGGGCGTCCTTCTTGAGCGACTTCTCGATGCGGCCGCTGAGCGCGCCGCCGTTGTCTGCGATGCGGATCTCCGCCTTGGCCTCGCCGGTCTTGTCGTCCACGCTGCGCCACAGCCCCACCGGGGTCATCTGGGCCAGGGCGGGAACGGTGATTGCTACCAAAGCGATAGCTGCTAGCGCTTGTCTCATAAGGTCTCCAGGGCAAAAAATCTGTTTTTTTCTGGCGGAGCGGGGGCGGCCGCGCCCCCGCCTCGCACTGCGCCGGTCAGAACGTGTGAATGAATCCGGCGTGCCCGGGCAGGCCGCGAAAACGCGCCCGCCCTAGGCGCAAAGCGCAGCCATGGCGCGTGCCATGGCGAGCATTTGCAACGACAGGCGGGTGTGTTTTGGCGGAATGAGCGGGCATGGCGGGTTCTTTCACTCGTTCTCAGGCCAGGGCGGCGTCGGTGTCCATCAGCACCTTGCTGCCGGCGCGGGCCGTGCGCATCAGCGTCTGGACTTCGGGGAACAGCTTGGCGAAGTAGAAGCGCGCCGTCTGCAGCTTGGCGGTGTAGAACGGGTCGGTGCTGCCGGCGGCGATGGCGCGCAGCGCCACCTGGGCCATGCGGGCGAACAGGTAGCCGAACACCAGGTGGCCGGCCACGCGCAGGTAATCGACGGCGGCGGCGCCCACTTCGTCGGGGTTCTGCATGCCCTTGAAGCCGATCTCGGTGGTGAACTTGGTCATCTGGTCGCCCAGGATGGCGATGGGGTTGATGAACTCGGCCATCTTCTCGTTCACGCCCTCTTCCTGCACCAGCTGGCCGATCAGCTTGCCCAGCTTCTTCAGCGTGGCGCCGTTGTTGCCCAGCACCTTGCGGCCCAGCAGGTCGAGCGACTGCACGGTGTTCGTGCCTTCGTAGATCATGTTGATGCGGTTGTCCCGCACGTACTGCTCCATGCCCCATTCCTTGATGAAGCCATGGCCGCCGAAGACCTGCATGCAGGCGTTGGTGGAGATGTGGCCGTTGTCGGTGATGAAGGCCTTGACGATCGGGGTCAGCAGCGCCACCAGCTCGTCGCACTCGGCGCGCACCTTCTCGTCGGGGTGATGGTGCGACTTGTCCAGCAGCAGCGTGCAGTAGATCTGCAGCGCGCGCGCGCCTTCGGCGTAGGCCTTGGCGGTGAGCAGCATCTTGCGCACGTCGGGGTGCACGATGATCGGGTCGGCATCCTTGTCCTTGGCCTTGGTGCCCGAGAGGCTGCGCATCTGGATGCGGTCCTTGGCATAGGCCAGCGCGTTCTGGAACGCCACTTCGGTCAGGCCCAGCGACTGGTTGCCCACGCCCAGGCGGGCGGCGTTCATCATCACGAACATGGCGGCCAGGCCCTTGTGCGGCTGGCCCACCAGGGTGCCGACGGCGCCGTCGATGGCGATCTGCGCCGTGGCGTTGGCGTGGATGCCCATCTTGTGCTCCAGGCCGGTGCAGTAGATGGGGTTGCGCGCGCCCAGCGAGCCATCGGCGTTCACGTTGAACTTGGGCACCACGAACAGGCTGATGCCCTTGCTGCCCTTGGGCGCGTCGGGCAGGCGGGCCAGCACCAGGTGCACGATGTTGGGCGCCACGTCGTGCTCGCCCGCGCTGATGAAGATCTTGTTGCCGGTGATCTTGTAGGTGCCCTCGGGCGCGCCTTCGACAGGCTCGGCCTTGGTGCGCAGCAGGCCCAGGTCGGTGCCGCAGTGCGGCTCGGTCAGGCACATGGTGCCGGTCCACTCGCCGCTCACCAGCTTGGGCAGGTAGGTTTGCTTCTGTTCGTCGGTGCCGTGGGCCAGCAGCGCTTCATACGCGCCGTGCGACAGGCCGGGGTACATGGTCCAGGCCTGGTTGGCGCTGTTGAGCATTTCGTACAGGCACTGGTTGACCACGTGGGGCAGGCCCTGGCCGCCGTACTGCGGGTCGCACGACAGCGCGGGCCAGCCGCCCTCGACGTAGGTGGCGTAGGCTTCCTTGAAGCCCTTGGGCGTGGTCACGGAATGCGTGGCCACGTCGTGCTTGCAGCCCTCGGTGTCGCCGCTGATGTTCAGCGGAAAGGCCACCTCGGCGGCGAACTTGCCGGCTTCCTCGAGCACGGCGTTGATGGTGTCGGCATCCGTCTCGGCATGCGCAGGCATCGCCTTGAGCTCGTCGGCGACGTGGAAGACTTCGTGCAGGACAAAGTGCATGTCGCGCAGTGGCGGCTGGTAGGTGGGCATGTGCGTACTCCTTGAGTGATGCGTTGGGTGGAAAAGGGAATCAGCCCGGCTGGCGCGCGTGCGCGCCGTAGTGGGCCAGGATGTTGTCGAAGCCGGTCAGCGCGCGCTCGATCGAGCCCGCGTGGCGCAGGAAGCGTGCCTCGTAGTGCAGCGCCAGGATGAGGCCGTGGATCTCGAAGAGCATCTGCTCCTCCTTCACGTCGGCCTGCAGGTCGCCGCATTCCTTGCATTGCTGGATGGCGCGGCGCATGGCGGCGTGCCAGGCCAGCACCGAATCGGCCAGCGCGTCGCGCACCGGGCCGGCGCGCTCGTCGAACTCGACCGCGCCGCTGATGTAGATGCAGCCCGAGTCGATCTCGACCGAAGTGCGCTTCATCCAGTTGTCGAACAGCGCGCGCAGGCGCGCCACGCCGCGCGGCGCGGCCAGGGCGGGGTAGAACACCTCCTGCTCGAAGCGCTGGTGGTACTCGCGGATCACCGAGATCTGCAGCTCCTCGCGCGAACCGAAGTGCGCGAACACGCCGGACTTGCTCATGCCCGTGACATCGGCCAGGGCGCCGATGGACAGCCCCTCCAGCCCGATGTGCGTGGCCAGGCCCAGGGCCGCATCGACGATGGCGGCCTTGGTCTGCTGCCCTTTCTGCAGCGCGCGCCCCCGGCCGGTGCGCGCGGCGCTGGAGACGGAGGCTGTGCGAGACTTGAGGGCGACGGGCATGGGAACAGGCAAAAACGAACGTGCGTTCTATTTTGCAGCAAATTCCCGGGCCGGGCACCTCCCTCCGGGAAAATAGGGAGGCGGCTCCAGACAACCGCTCAGCCCGCAGGCCCGAAAGCCATGGCTATGGCCGTGGCATCACGCCTTCCCATACCGCAAGCAAGGCCGCTCCACCCCGAACCACGACGCGGCCGCCAGCGCCAGCACCAGTACCAGCGAAAGCCCCAGGCACACCGCCAGCGGCCAGCCCTGGCGCAAGCACAGCTCCGTCACCGCCTGCTGGACGGGGAATGCATAGATGTAAACCCCGTAGGAAATATCGGTGCGCCCCCGGCCCTGCCGCACCGGCGCCCCGGCATGCGCGGCATAGAACACCCCGCAGGCAATCAGCCCCCACACCGCCAACTGGCGCAGCGGCTCGGCGTCGGCGTAGTAGGCGCACAGCGCCGCCAGCAGCGCCGCCCCGGCCATCCACCCGCGCGGACGCACGGCGTATGCGGCAAACGTGCCGCCCAGGAAAAAGGGCACGCCGAAAGCGCAGAAGTCCCCCCATCGGAACACATCGCCCCCCCAGCCGCCAATGGCCGCCCAGCGGACGTCCCACTGCCCCTGGCGGGCGCCCATCCACAGGACCGCCAAGGCAACTACCGCTGCCGGAGAGGCCCAGCGCCGCCCCCGGGTGCACCAAGCCAGCAGTGCCAGCAGCGCATACATGAACAGCTCATAGCGAATCGTCCACAACGAACCATTCACTGCCCGCGCGAAAGGGTTCGACTCGAACACCCCGGGCAGCGTCTGCACCGTCGCCAGGCCCGCCGCGTTGTTGAAGAAGTTCATCCATGTTCCGGGCGCGCGCCAATAGGCCGCCGTGGGCAGGGTCGTCACCGCCCAGCCCAGCACGAACACCGAAAACGCCACGGCCACCACCAGCCCGGGGAAAACCCGCATGCAACGCTTCAACGCAAAAGCGTGCCATTGCGGCTGGCGCATCCAGCTCTGCTGCACCAGATAGCCGCTGATGAAGAAAAACACGTACACCGCCAGCGATCCCAGGCTGTGCCCAGGAAACGGCACCGGCAGCTGCAGCCGGTACAGGAACAAGCCATGGGAGACAAAGACCCCCAGCGCCGCCGCCAGGCGCAACCCGTCGAAATGATTACCCATACACGCCCTACCCTCCCAGCGCCCCGCCATCCTCGCGCTGTGCCTCGCCCAGAAAGCCCCCGCTCTGGTGCGCCCACAGGCGCGCGTAGATGCCGCCCTGCGCCAGCAGCGCGGCGTGCGTGCCCTGCTCCACGATGCGCCCGGCCTCCAGCACGATGAGGCGGTCCATGGCGGCGATGGTGGACAGGCGGTGCGCGATGGCGATCACCGTCTTGCCGTGCATCAGCCCGTCCAGGCTCTGCTGGATGGCGGCCTCGACCTCGCTGTCGAGCGCGCTGGTGGCCTCGTCGAGCAGCAGGATGGGCGCGTCCTTGAGCATCACGCGCGCAATCGCCACGCGCTGGCGCTGGCCGCCCGAGAGCTTCACGCCGCGCTCGCCCACCTGGGCGTCGTAGCCGCTGCGGCCCTTGAGGTCGGTAAGCTGCCCGATGAACTCGGCGGCCTCGGCGCGCTCGGCGGCGGCGCGCATCTCGGCCTCGCTCGCGTCGGGGCGGCCGTAGAGGATGTTGTCGCGCATCGAGCGGTGCAGCAGCGAGGTGTCCTGCGTCACCATGCCGATGGCACCGCGCAGGCTGTCCTGCGTCACGGCGGTGATGTCCTGCCCGTCGATGGTGATGCGCCCGCCCTGCGCCTCGTGAAAGCGCAGCAGCAGGTTCACCAGCGTGGACTTGCCCGCACCCGAGCGGCCGATGAGGCCGATGCGTTCGCCGGGGCGGATGTGCAGGCGCAGGTGGTCGATGACCTGCTTGCCCCCGTCCTTGTAGGCGAACGACACGTCCTCGAACGCGATCGCCCCCTGCGTCACGCGCAGCGGCTGCGCCCCCGGCGCATCGACGATGGTGCGCGGCTTGGTCAACGTGAGGATGCCGTCCTGGATCGTGCCCACGTTCTCGAACAGCCCGGTCATCTGCCACATGACCCAGTGCGAATAGCCCATCAGGCGCAGCGCCATGGCGATCACCGCCGCCACCACGCCCGCCGTGGCCTGCCCCCCGGACCACAGCCACAGCGCCGTGCCCGTGCTGCCCAGCAGCAGCAGAGTGATCATCAGGTGGTTGGCGATCTCGAACTGGCTCACCAGGCGCATCTGCGCATAGCCCGTGGCCTTGAAGGCCTCCATGGCGCTGCGCGCGAACTCGGCCTCGCGGCGCGTGTGCGCGAACAGCTTCACGGTGGCGATGTTGGTGTAGGCGTCGGTCACGCGGCCGGTCATCATCGAGCGCGCATCGGCCTGCTCCTTGCCGATCTGGCCCAGGCGCGGCACGAAGTAGAAGCACGCCGCCATGTAGGCCGCCAGCCACAGCGCGAACGGCAGCACCAGCCGCCACTCGAAGCTCGCGGCCAGCACCAGGATGCCGATCATGTAGACGCTCACGCCCACCAGCACGTCCACCACCATGAACACCACCTCGCGCACCGACAGCGCGGTCTGCATGATCTTGGTGGTGATGCGGCCGGCGAACTCATCGGCGTAGAACGACATGCTCTGCCCCAGCATCAGCCGGTGGAACACCCAGCGCAGCCGCATCGGGAAGTTGATGGCCAGCACCTGGTGCATCACCGCCGTGTGCAGCCCCAGCAGCAGCACGCTGGACAGCAGGATGCCCGCGATGCCCCATACCGTGCCACGCTGCGCCTGCCAGAAGCCGGCGGGCGACACGGTGGACAGCCAGTCCACCACGTGGCCCATGATGGCGAACAGCGCCGCCTCGTACACCGCCAGCAGCGCCGAGGTAAGCGTGAGCAGCCCGATCCAGCCGCGCATGCCGCGCGTGCAGGCCCAGACGAAAGCGAAGAAGCCCGGCGGCGGCGGCACGGGCTCGGTGCTGGGATAGGGTGGAACGCGGTTCTCAAAAAACGGAAAAAGCACGGACAAAGGCCTCCTGCAGCCCATGGTACGCAGAGCGGCCCGCCTTTGCCGGCGTGGGCCTACCCGTGTTGCAAATCAGAGCAAAAAACGCCTCCAGCCCTTACGGAGCAAGCGCTAGCAGCTCACATTTTTGAAAAAATCCAGCGCCGCGAGGGCGCGGATCAGAGCATCAAGGCCAGGCTGGCCTGCAGGTGCTCGGTGGGCGGCTGGCGAAAGCCCGAGCGCGCGAAGCGCTGCAGCCGCCCCAGCGCGAAGGCCGTGAGCACGCTGGCGCCCACCTGCGCATCCACCGACGGAGTGCCGGAGCCGCGCGCCAGCGCGGCGCCGCGCAGCGCCTGGCGCAACGTGGACTCGATGCGCTCGAAGAACTGGTTCATGCGCGCCTGCAGGCGCTCGTGCTCCAGCACCAGGGCGTCGCCCACCATCACGCGCACCATGCCGGGGTTCTTCTCGCCGAACTGCAGCAGCAGCGCCACCACGCGCGCGGCCTGCTGGGCGCCGTCGGGGTTGCCCTGCTGCGGGTCCAGCGGCGCGCGGCCCACGATCTGCTGCGCCAGCGTGAAGACGGACTGCTCGATGAACTCGATCAGCCCCTCGAACATCTGCGCCTTGCTGGCGAAGTGGCGGTACAGCGCCGCCTCGCTCACGTCAAGCTGGCGCGCCAGCGCGGCGGTGGTGATGCGCTCGGCCCCCGGCTGCTCCAGCATGGCGGCCAGCGCCTGCAGGATCTGCACGCGCCGCTCCCCCGGCTTGGGGCGCTTGCGCGCCGCGGGCGCGGCGGACAGGGATTCGGGGGAGAGGTCGGACATGGGCGGGCGGGGTTGCGCGGGGATTCTCGCACAGCCCCCGAGGCGGGCTCAGGCGCCCGCCGCCTGCGTTCCGCAGGCATGGCAGAAGCGGGCGAAGGCGCTCTTGCGCGTGCTGCAGTGGCCGCAGCGGTCGAACAGGCCAATGCCGCAGTGCGGGCAGTAGTCGATCTTGTCGTTCTTGAGGTCCACCGGGCGCTCGCAGCCGGGGCACACGCTCTTGGCCAGGCGCGCCAGCGCCACGTCGTAGCTCAGTTCCTTGCGCCGCTCCTGGTCGGGCAGCGCCTCGGCCTGCTTCTGCCGCTCCAGGTAGCGGTTCAGCGCCACGATGGCGTAGCGCCCCACCAGCGCGGTGACGGCGATGCCGACCACATAGCGCACGTAGCCGCCGTAGCTGGGCAGGTAGGGCACGAGTTCGACGAAGAAGGCGAACAGCGCGAAGAAGATGAAGCCCCACACGAACGGCCACCAGGTGCCCTGGCGCTTCCTGGCGAACAGCCAGCCCGCCGCCACCAGCAGCGGCAGGGTGAGCGCCAGGCGGTAGAGGAACACGCGCAGCTCCACCGTGCGCTGGGCCGCGGCCAGCTTTTCGTAGCCGCCGCGCTCCAGCGTGTCGAGCTGCTGCTGCGCGGCCTGGGCGCCCTGGCGCGCGTCCAGCAGGGCCTGCTCCTGCGCCTCCACGGCCTGCTGCGCCTGGCGCTCGCGGCCCTTGAGCGCATCGAGCGCCTGGGTGCGCGCGATCACCTCGGGGTCGTGCTCGGCGCGCTGCGTGGCGTGGCGCGCGGCCAGCCAGTTGTTGAAGGTCTCGCGCTCGGCCTGGCTCTCGCTGCGCGCCTTGGCGCGCTGCAGCCGCGCCTGCTCCAGCGCGGCCTGGGCGTCCTGCTCGGCCTGGCGCGCCTCCTTGACCTGGCCGCGCAGCGCCTGCGCGGCCGCGCGGTCAAGAAAGTCGTCCACGCGCAGCGGCGCCTCGACCTTGGGCAGATCGCCCACGATGGTGCCGCCCAGCCCGATCAGGAACCCCGCGAACACCAGCGCCACCAGCCACAGGCCGCGGCGAAACCACTTCTCTGACAGACGCAATGCCTTGCCCATGATGCACCTCTCTCGTTGGGAATCCCGTTGGAAACTATGAATTCAATAGCTGCCAGCGCTTGCCACACAAGCGCTGGAGCCCATTTTGACCCCTCAGAGCGTGTTCACGATCTCCACGCGGGTGTGCAGGCGCGGAATCGGGCGGTCTGCGTTGTTGCAAATCCTCGCAATAGCAAGGCTATTGCTGCGGTTTGCGCCTAGCAGCCCATCCCGATCCGCATCCTGCACCCCTTCGCGCGAGATCGTGAACACGCTCCAATCACTGCGTCACCCGCGGCGCCCCGGCCAGTTGCGCGCGCTCCAGCCAGACCAGGGCCGAGTCCACCGTCACCGTCTCGATGCGGTCGGAAAAGCGCTTTTCCGGTGGATGGTCGTCGAAGGCGACGTTGGCCGCCGTCACGCGCCCGCCCAGCCGGGTGAGCGGGCCGATCTTCAGCACGCTCGGCTCGTAGCCCTTGAAGCGCAGCCACGCCTGGGCCTGGGCGCGCTGGCGCACGCTGGCAGGCTCCATGGCGGCGGCCAGGGTCTCCAGCGCCCACTGGTTGGACTGCTGGTATTTCTCGCCCCAGGCATAGCTGACCATGCTGTAGGGGCGCACGTGCAGCTGCGTGGCCTGGGCGTTGGCCTGCAGCACCGGCAGCAGGCGCGCCTGCACTTCGGGGACGGGTACGGCCCAGACGGCCTCGTGGCGCCACAGGCCGTCGAGGAAGAACTCGCCCAGCCCCTGGCGGTACACCGCCGCCACCGCGGTGCCGCATTCGTTGAGCTTGTGCACCACGCGCCAGGGCCCGGCCTCGCTCTTGTAGGCCCAGCCGAGGTGCGAGTAGCGCAGCCCGTATGTCGACAGGTCTTGCCCGGCACGGCCCAGCAGCACCACGCGCGCGCCGCTGGCGTCCAGCGCCTGCGCGGTCCGCTGCGCCAGCTGCATGCCACGCTCGATGCCCTGCGCCGTGGGCTGGTGCGGCGCACACGGGCGGCCCGCGTGCGCCGGCAGCCCGAGCAAGGCCCACAGCGCCAGCGCCGCGGGAAGGACAACAAGGCGGCGCATGGTCACAGCCTTTCGTTGTGCAGCAGGGCGCGGCCCAGGGCGTTGGGCACGAAGGCCAGCACCTCGCCCGCGGCGGAGAGGATGACGCCGGTGCCGATCACGCTGCACGACACCACCGTGCCCACACCATAGGCCGTGGCGCTGGCAGCGCGGCCGGTGAGTTCAATGCTGGCCTGGGCCCCGTCCGAGGCGCGCTCCAGCACGATCACCGTGCCCGTGGCCGAGGCCTGCACGGCCTTCACCGTGAGCACGGCGCCGCCCGCCGACAGCGCCACCGGCAGCGCCGCCACCGCGCCGGCCGTGGCCGATGCCGCCCCCGACGCCACCACCACCGAGGCCACCGGCATCAGCGACAGGGCGGCCGAGGCCTCGCTTTGCGCCTGGGCGGCGCTGCCGCAGGCCAGGCCGGCAGCCAGCAGTGCCTGGACTGCCAGGCGATGTATCCATGAAGGCATGTCGTTTCTCCTGAAAACCGGGTAAAGGGTGGGCACCGGCCGGTTCACTGGCCGGCCTCGCGGCGGCCCTGCAGGCGCGCCTCGCACAGATCGGCCTCGTGGCGGTCGCGCAGCATCTTGGCCAGGGTGAAGGCGGTGGTGATGAGGTAGAGCCAGCTCACGCCCAGGAAGGCCTTGTAGGTCGGGTTCACCTCCATGCCCCACAGGCCCCAGCCGGTCAGGGCCATGGCGATGCCGAAGCCGCCCCACACCACCAGCTTCCACAGCGGGGTGTCGCCGTCGCCGCCCTGGCTGTCGCGCACGAACTTGGCCAGCACGAAGGCCGCCGACAGGCAGAACACATAGCCCATGAACATGAAGGCGCGCGCCAGGGGCTCGCCGGGCAGCCAGGCCAGGCCCGTGGCGCAGAGCAGCAGGGCGATGCCGAAGGAGGCCCAGACCTGGAACTGCCAGGCCTTGGTGTCGCGCTGGAGGGAGAGGGGAGCGTTTTGCATGGTGGCTGCACTCGGGCGTTGGTTGAACATGGACGCGAGTGTGGTACTGGGTGCAAAAAAGGGACTGGGAATAATGGAAAGTGGCGAATCTCCATCCACCGAGCATCAAATGGAGATACTTTTGCAAGACGGAGTTAGTCTGGGGCTCTGAACCACAGGGCAAGACAGGCGTTTTCCAGCCACAGCGCCAACGCTGATTTTCTTGAGGTGAAAACCATCCTCGCGTGCAGGCAGAGACAAGACGCCATTGCGTTGGAGCCCAACGGTGAAACTTCTTTTCGTAACAAAAAACATCCCAGAAGATTAATAAAAGACGGAAAATCATCCAATCGACAAAGCGCTTGTCAGCAATCAGCAAGAATTCTGCAATAGCTTCCATAAACACCAACCACTTTCTCCAAAGGAATTCCATGCGGTATTTACCTCATTTCCTTGCCACCCTGCTTGCAGCAGGCGGTTCGGTGTTGGCGCAAGCCCAGACATCGCACATGCAGGCCATTGCCTATGACGCACCCGACTCGGAAGTCAAGCAACTGCATCAGGAGTCAATGGAAAGACAGTACGTCCATGTGCTGGTTGATCTGAACGTCGACAACTCCCTCGCTGCTCTCAAGAAAAATTCCAACCCCGATTTCAGCCGCATGCAGGACGCTGTTCTCCAGAGTATTGATGGGGACTACGTCAAAGGCGCCATCTGGCGCAGCCGCCTCGGCCAAATTTCCGCCTATGTTACAGAGCAAGGCTTCACCAAGCTGCTGAAGAACGCACTGGTCAGGAATGTCTTGCGGGCCACCGAGAGAAACACCACCTACGATGCGCCTGCAGGAGAACTTCGGAGAATCGAGGAAGAAATACGAAATACAGGCTCCGCTGTCGTCAGCGTCATTCCGTCAAGCCGCGCTCCTCGATCCAGGGATGCACAAAAACCACCGGCCGAACCTTTGGACACGGAAGCACGCAAGCGGGAGTTCATCCAGTCCCTGCACATGGAAAATTTCGAGGGGCACCGGGTGGAAGGAACGCGCTCCATCGTGCCCACGAGCCTGGACCATTCAGAACCAGCCAGCCGATCCATTGACTTCATCGTCAAGCTCGAAGGGTTTTACGAACTCAAGAGCCGCGACGATGTGCGATCCATTCGCCTGGTCAGCAAAGACACGGGGCGGCTGGCTTCGGAAATGGAGCCGCAAAAGGTCTTTCTCGATCCCGCTGCGCTCGCGGAAGCAGAAAAAACGGGATCAGCCATCGTCGGTATCGATCTCAAACGCTGGCTAGGCTATACCCCCATCAGTGCCTTGCTCACTCCCGCCGAGCAACAGGCGCAAAGAACGCACATCCGGCAAATGTTGACAGAAATCGTGGAAGCCTTGGAGCCGGGGGCCTCTGCTCAACTCCAGATCCCGGATCTCATTCCTTCTGCGTATATTCACCTCAAATTGGACGCATTGCGCAAGCTATACCAAGCGCCCGATCCACGCATAGAACGTGTGAACGCCAACAGAGGTATTCCAGTCGCTCTAAATGTCAGCACCACCAATGGCCCAGGCGGCACCTCCGCTCAGCAAGTTTGGCCCCACTCCCGAGGGAGTGGCCAATGGATCGCGGTCATTGACAGCGGCGTGCAAACCAACCATCCCATGTTCAACTACAAGCAGACACGGCATGCCTGTTTTGGCACCAATAATGCTACCCACTACTCGACCTGCCGCTCGCAAGGAGCAGACGGAGACTCCCCGCCTTCCCTGGCAAACTCGGGCACGCCATGCGGTTATGTTTACTACCCGACACCTGATTTTGCAGCCACCCACATTTGTGGCCATGGAACGCATGTAGCCGGAATTGCCGCAGGCCGAGGTGGGAGCTATCCTCCGCTGGGTGTTCTCAACGGAGTGGCGATTGATGCCGACATCATGGCCATTAATTCCATGTCACGTAGCAGAACGGATGCATCCAAGGGAATTGCATACGATACAGACCTGATAAGGAGCTTGGAATATGTGCAGCAAGTGCGCCTACTTGACATCGATTCCAATATAACGGTCAACATGAGCCTTTCAGGCCTCAGCAATTCGAGCATGGCCTATGCAGCAAATTGCGACACCCAGAACAAGATCATCAGTGATCTGATTGGAAAATTAAAAAATCTTAATGTAGCCGTGGTGGTTTCGACTGGGAATGATAGTAACCGCGGAGGCATTGGATACCCAGCCTGCCTGTCCGGAGCGGTGAAGGTCGGAGCTACGGACAAGTACACCGGCCAAGTAACCTCTTTCACCAACATGCAAACCCCCTGGCTTTATACAGGTGCATTCTTCCTGGCCCCCGGCACACAGATCTACTCTAGTTTGCCGACCAATCTTTATGGCGCCTCCAATGGTACTTCCATGGCCGCGCCGCATATTGCTGGTGCTATGGCGCTGGTCAGGGCCGTGGTACCAACGGCTACCGTGGACGAAGTCAATGCTGCCTTGGCTGCGACGTACTCCGTATCCACCCCTGTACCACTGTCCCCCAGCAACATCGTTTACATCCCTCGCTTGAAGTTCCTCTGATAGAGACAGCCGCAGCACATACCTTGCTGCGGTACAAGCGCCAGATACGCATTCCATTCCCATATTAATCGATTACTTTTTCGGCTTCGCTGTGGCCAGTGCTACAGCACTGTCCGGGCTTCGCCTTCGCGTACTCGGTTGATCTGGAAATGGGATTACTCCGCCACCAACAGCCCCGCCACCTGCGCGCGCAGCGGCTCGGGCTGCACGGCGGACGGCGCCACGGGCGCACCCACGTTCAGCCCCACGCGGTTCCAGATGCCGCGCCGGAACGGCCGCACCATGGCCCCGCCCTGCTCGATGCGGCTGAAGAACGAGCCCCAGAGGTTGGTCAGCGCCATGGGCACCACGGGCGCCTCCACACCCTCGGCGCGGGCGCGCTCGATGATCTTCATGATGCCGCCCTTGAACGGCTGCAACTGCCCGTCGCGCGTGATGCCGCCCTCGGGGAAGATGGCGAGCAGGTCGCCTTCGCGCAGCACCTGCGCTGCGCGCTCGAACGCGGCCTCGTAGGTGGCGGCGTCCTCCTTCTGCGGCGCGATCGGAATGGCCTTGGCCAGGCAGAACAGCCAGCCCAGCACGGGCACGCGGAAGATGCGGTGGTCCATCACGAAGTAGATCGGCCGGGGGCTGGCGGCCATGAGCAGCACGGCATCGACGAAGCTCACGTGGTTGCACGCCAGGATGGCCGCGCCCGTGGCGGGAATGTGCGCGTCGCCGCGCACCTTGAAGCGGTAGATGCAGCGCGACAGCACCCAGGCGACGAAGCGCAGCAGGTACTCGGGCACCAGCAGGAAGATGTAGCCCGCCACCACGGCATTGGCGATGCCGGTGAACAGAAACACCTGCGGCACCGAGAACCCGGCCGACAGCAGCGCCCCGGCCAGCAGCGCGCTGGCGATCATGAACAGCGCGTTGAGGATGTTGTTGGCCGCGATGATGCGCGCGCGGTGCGTGGGCTGGCTGCGCATCTGGATCAGCGCGTACATGGGCACGCTGTACAGCCCGGCGAACAGGCTCAGCAGCAGCAGGTCGGCCATCACGCGCCAGTGCGCCGCCTGCGCCAGGAAGGCAGCCAGCCCCATGATGGGCGACGCGGGCAGCGCACGCGAGGCGAAGTACAGGTCCACGGCGAACACGCTCATGCCGATGGCGCCCAGCGGCACCAGGCCGATCTCGACGTGGCGGCGGCTCAGCACCTCGCACAGCAGCGAGCCGATGCCGATGCCCACCGAGAACACCACCAGCAACAGCGAGGCCACCTGTTCGTCGCCGTGCAGCACCTGCTTGGCGAAGCTGGGGAACTGGCTCAGGAACACCGCGCCGAAGAACCACATCCACGAAATGCCCAGCAGCGAACGGAACACCACGATGTTGCCGTGCGCCAGCTTCAGGTTCCGCCAGGTCTCGCTGAACGGGTTCCAGTTGATGACCAGGCCCGGGTCGGTGGCGGGCACGCTGGGAATGAACTGCGCCACGGCGCGCCCCGCCAGGGCCACGGCCACGCAGGCCACCGCCACGCTGGCGTGGCCCACGCCGGGCAACGCCACCAGTAGCCCGCCGGCCACCTGGCCCAGCAGGATGGCGACGAACGTGCCCATCTCCACCATGCCGTTGCCGCCCGTGAGTTCGCGCTCGGACAGCACCTGCGGCATGTAGGCGAACTTCACCGGCCCGAACAGCGTGGAGTGCAGGCCCATCAGGAACGTGCAGGCCAGCAGCACCACCGGGCTGCCCGCGTAGAAGCCCCAGGCCGCCAGCAGCATGATGGCTATCTCCAGGTTCTTCACGAAGCGGATCATGCGCGTCTTGTCCACCTTGTCGGTGAGCTGGCCCGACGTGGCCGAGAACAGCAGGAACGGCAGGATGAACAGCGCCCCGATCACCAGCCCCGCCATGCTTGGTGGCATCCACGACACGCCGAGCTGGTAGGTCACCATCACCGTGAAGGCGAACTTGAACAGGTTGTCGTTGGCAGCGCCGGCGAACTGCGTCCAGAAAAACGGCGCAAAGCGCCGCTGGGTGAGCAGGGCGAACTGGTTGGGGTGGCCGTCATGGGCCACGGACGCGGCATGCGGGTTGGCCTGGGCTCGGCTCATCGTGCGCTCCCTCGCTGGATGGTGAACGCCCTTGCGGCGCGCAAAGGCAGGCTGGCGATTGTGCCCTCGCTTCCAGCCCCCCAGGGCCGCAGCGCCAGCACCAGCGGCAGCGCGGCAGCAGCGGCCACCACATGCTTGAGGCTGTGCCCGGACACCAGCATCTGCGTGGCGGCAAATACGGCGGCGTCGCCCGCTTCGAGCGCCTTGGCCACGGCATACACCGCCACCACCGCGCCCCAGCGCACCGGCAGCGCCCCCGGCCGCGGCGCCACGCAGGCCAGCCCCAGCAGCACCAGCACGCCCCCGCCCTGCAGCACCGCCCAGGGCAGCAGGTTGCCCGTAGCCGTCCACACCTGCAGCGCGGCCACGCCCCCCAGCAGCACGGCCGCCGCCACGGCCCAGGCGGCGCGCGCATCCACGCGGGTGTGCACGGCCAGCCCCAGCAGCCCGGCAAAGGCCCAGAGCATGCCGAAGCGGTCCCACCACAGCGTGGCGTCGTGCGGCGCCCAGTGGTACCAGGCCGAGACGCCGCCGGTCAGCGCCAGCCCCGCGAAGCACACGGCCGCCAGGGCGCGCGGCGTGGCCGGCAGGCGGCGCGCCTGCGGCCCGTGCAGCGCCCAGGCGCCCAGCAGCGCGGCCAGCACGAAGGCGGCATTGCTCAGCACGTCCAGCGCGCAGGGCAGGCCCGCCCAGGTGCGCTGGTCGGCAAAGGCGTGGTAGTGGGGCGCCTGGGCCAGCGGCGGCAGCCCGCAGGCCAGGCCCAGGAAAGCGGCCACGGCAGCGGCCAGGAGCCAGCGCAGGCGCTGGGCGGAAAGGGTCGGCAGGTGCATCGCACACTCCTTCGGTCAGCGGCACCCCCCTGCGGGACGCCATGGCGCGCAGTGTCGGCAGGCACGGCATTTCCGGCATTGCCTGGATGCACCAGCACAAACCATGGACGCTGCGGGTATCCATAATCGATACCCATGAGCACCACCGCCGACCTCGTTACCGCCCTGAAAAAGGAACTCAAGGCCGCCCAGATGACCTATGCCGACCTGGCGCAGGCCATCGGCATGGCCGAATCCAGCGTCAAGCGCATGCTGGCCAAGGGCGACATGCCGCTGTCGCGCATCGACGCCATCTGCCGCGCACTCAAGCTCGACTTCGCCGACCTGGCGCGGCGCGTGGCCGACAGCCAGCCGCTGCTGCAGGAACTGTCGGCCGAGCAGGAGCGCGCCGTGGTGGCCGACAAGAAGCTGCTGCTGATGGCCATCTGCGTGCTCAGCCAGTGGACGCTGGAGCAGGTGCTGGCCACCTACCGCCTCACCGAGGCCGAGGGCGTGAAGTACCTCGCGCAGCTCGACCGCATCGGCATCATCGAGCTGCGCCCGGGCAACCGCTACCGGCTCAAGCTCGCCAAGACCTTCCGCTGGCGCCCGCACGGCCCGGTGATGGACTACTTCCGCGAGCACGCGCTGCTGGACTACTTCGCCGGCGGCTTCGACGGCCCGGGCGAAGGCGTGCTGCTGGTGCACGGCAGCATCGGCCGCAGCCTGGCACCCGCCTTCATGGAGCGCATGCAGCGCGTGGCGCAGGACTTCGCCCAGCAGCACCTGGCCGACCAGCGCCAGCCCGAGGCCCAGCGCGAGGGCTACACGCTGCTGCTGGCCATGCGCAGCTGGGAGTTCGAGGCTTTCACGGGCATGCGGCGATAGCGCAAAGCGCAGTTCGGGACAGGCGTATTGACGCAGCAATAAGAATTTACTATTCTTTAAATTGGAAATTTAACCATTTTAAAGATAGTCAATTGAGAACCACCCGCCAGCAGCAAGACGCCACGCGCCGCCAGATCGTAGCCAGCGCGGTGGACCTGATGGCCCGCCAGGGCTTCGACGGCACGACGATGAAGGACATCGCGCGCGCCGCTGGCATTGGCGATGCCACCATCTACAAATACTTCCCGACCAAGGACCGCATCGTGCTCGGCTACCTGGACGAAGTGGTGCAAACGGCCCTGGCCAACACGCTGCAGGCGCCCGGCTTCGCCAGCTACAGCCTGCAGGAAAAGCTGCAGCGCCTGACCGACGCCGTGCTGGAGCGCCTGCTGGCCGACCGCGCGTTCGTGGCCGAGGTCCGCGCGCTGGCCCGGCGCTCGCCCCTGGTGCTGATGGCCGAGCCCCTGCCCGCGCGCACCGCGCTGCGCGACGCCGTGGTGAGCTTTCTGGAAGCCGCCGAAGCCAGCGGCGAAATCGAGCCCTGCGACTTCAAGGGCCTGGCCGGCGGGCTCTACACCGACTACCTGGGCGGCGTGGCAGCCTACTGGCTGGCCGACGAATCGGACGGGTTTGCCGACACGGCGCAGCTCGTGGATCTGTCGCTGGGCGTGCTGGTGCTCACGCTGCGCACGGGCCTGGTGAACCGGGCGCTGGAACTCGGCGGCTTCGTGCTGCGCAGCCAGATGGCGCGCTTCATGCAGCGCGGCAGCGGGCTGATCGGCGTGCTGCGTGCAGCCCAGCACACGCTGGACGACATGGCGTCCACACGCCGCGCCGCGCCGGCGCCAACGCCGCAACCCACCGCACCCCGCCCCCGCCGCACCCGAAAGGCCGCCCCATGAACGCCACCGCCCTGCGCCCGATCCACGCCATTGCGCTGCCCGAAGGCAGCGTGATCCGCACCGCCCTGCCCGGAGCCCATTACGCCGACGCCTACCAGACCGCCGACCCATGCCCGGACGCCAGCGCGCTGCAGGCCTGGCTCGACGTGGTGACCCGCACGCCCGGCTGGACGCGCGCCCTCATGGCCCTGCGCAACAAGCTGGCGCGCCTGGTCGGGCTCCAGGACCTGGGGCAACTGGACGATGTGCACGGCACGCCGCGCCATCCACGCGATGCCGCCAGCCATCGCCCGGGCGACCGCGTGGGCATCTTCCATATCCGCCACCTGAGCGTGCGGGAAGTGGTGCTGGGGCAGGATGACAAGCATCTCGACGTGCAGGTTTCGCTGTGCAAACGGCAGGAAGGCGGCCAGCCCGTGGTGGTGGTGAGCACCGTGGTGCACATCCACAACACGCTGGGCCACGCCTACATGGCGGTGGTGACGCCGTTCCACCGCCTCATCGTGCGCGCCATGCTGCGCCGCCTGGCAACGGCGTCGCCACACGCTCCCCGCTGACCATGGCCCGCACCGCGCCACCCCGCACCAGCAAGCTCGCGCGCGGCACTCTCACGGGTGTGGCAGCGGCACGCATCGGCCTGGCACAGCTCGGGCAGCGCGTGCGCCCTGCATCCGAACAGGCGCAGGCCGCGCACGAGGCCGCCGTGGGCCGCATCCTCTTCGGCACACTGGCCCAGTTGCGCGGAACCGCTCTGAAGGTGTCGCAGATGCTGAGCATGCACCCGGGGCTGCTGCCCGACGGCATGCGCCAGGAACTGGCACGCGCCCAGCACCAGGCGCTGCCGCTGAACCGCGCCCTGGTGGGACGCGTGTTCCGCCAGGCCTTTGGGCAGGAGCCCGAAAGCCTGTTCGCCGCATTCGAGCCCACGGCCGTGGCCGCCGCCAGCCTGGGCCAGGTGCACCGCGCGCAGCTCGCGGGCCACGGCACGGTGGCGGTCAAGGTGCAGTACCCCGGCATTGCCGCCACCATTGCCAGCGACATGCAGTTGCTGCGCGCCGCGCTCAAGGCGCTGGCACGCACCGGCCTGCCCCTGCCCGCCGAGACCGTCGTCGCGGGCGTGATGGACGAAATCGAGGCCACGCTGCTGCGCGAGGTGGACTACCTGCAGGAGGCCGAAGCGCTGCGCTGGTTCGCCCGCCATGCGGCATGGCCCGGCGTGGTGATTGCACGGCCCGTGGCATCGCACACACGCGCGCAGGTGCTGACGCAGCAGTACCTGCCCGGCCTGCACCTGGACGCCTGGCTCGCCACGCATCCCACGCAGGCGCAGCGCAACCAGGCCGGCCAGCGCCTGTGGGATTGGTACCTGCACTGCATCTTTGCGCTGGGCCGGGTGCATGCGGACCCGCATCCGGGCAACTTCCTGTTCGTTCCCCATGGGGACGGCTGGCACCTGGGGGTGCTCGACTTCGGCTGCACGCGGGTGCTGTCGCCCGCCTTCCGCTCCGGCATGGCGCACGCCTGGAGCACGCTGCTGCAGCCCCCATCGCCCGCGCGCGACCTGCAACTGCTGCGGGCCTACCAAGCGCTGGGGCTGGCCAGCCCGGGCCTGGACGCAGAGGCATTCAGCCGCGCCATCCTGCCCGCGCTGTCGCCCATGCAGGCGTGGCAGGTCGAACCCTTTGGCGCCGGGATCTTCGACTTCGGCGCCAAGCAGCCGCCGCCCCTGCCTACCACCGCGCACCAGCGCGCCGTGGGGCGCCATCTGGCACAGGTGCCGCCCGAAATGCCGTCCTTCGAGCGCATGTGGATGGGCCTCATGCACCTGCTCACACGCATCGGCGCGCAGGTGCGCACACGCAACGCATGGGTGCACGGCCCAGCCCACGAGCAGCCCAAAAACTCCTGATTCGATAGCTGCCAGCGCTTGATGGATAAGCGCTGGAGGCCATTTTTCCTACATAAGGGAAACCTGCCACTCAGCCCGCCGGCTTGCGCGCCGGGCGGCGTGCCGGCGCCTTGGCCGCGGCCTTCGCCGCAGGTTTTGCCGCCTTCGCCGCAGGCTTCTTGGCGGCAGGCTTTGCGGCCTTCTTGGCGGGGGCCTTCTTGGCTGGCGCGGCCGGTTTCACACCCGCCGCCTCCTGCATGCTCTGCACGCCCTTGGCGGCGAACTGGGTGGCCATGTCGCTGGCCGTCTTGAAGGCTTCCTTGGCCAGCCCCGTGGCCACGTTGCGCGTGGTGTCCATGGCGCTCTGGCGTGCCGCATCCTTGAGCGCGTTGCCGGCGATCTGCTGGAACTGCGTGGTCAGCGCGCCCCACCACTGCAGCGGGTCGATCAGGCCGGCGTCGGCGGCGCCCTTGGCGGCCTTCGCGGCGGCGTCAGGCACGGCCTCGGCCGCGGCGCGCGCCGCGCCCGTCACAGCCTGGGCCGCGCTGGCGGCCGTGTCGCCGGCCTTCTGCACGCCCGAGGCCACGGTGTCCACCGCCTTGAGCTTGAAGGCGTTGGCCACGTCGCCCATGCTGAAGTTCATGCCCTGCAGCGTGGCCAGGGTCATCTTCTGCACCTCCAGCGCCTGGACGGTGGCGGCCAGCGCGCGCGAGTTCTGCTCCAGCCAGAACTGCACCGACTTGAGCTCGGCGATGCGCTTGTCCAGTTCCTCGACGTTCAGCGTGGGCGCGACCCAGTTGGACAGATTGGGCAGTTGCGGCACCCGGTCGGCCGCGCCCTTGGCAAGGTTCTGCAGGAAATCGAAACCGGGAACCAATTTGGCAAAACCAAAGGCGTTGTTGTCGCTCATGACCGCTCCGTGCTGGTTGTGATGGTGATGCGTTACAGCTTACTCCAAGCCAGCCGCGCATGGCACCCGGCGCGGGCCCTACACTGCACGCCATGCTGCGCTGGCTTCTCGTCGTCTTCCTGGCCCTGGTGCTCATCAACGGGCTGGCGCCGCTGCTGCGCCGCTGGGGCTTCGGGCGCCTGCCGGGCGACCTGCGCTTTCGCCTGGCCGGGCGCGAATGGGACATTCCGCTCGCCTCCACCCTGCTGGTGAGCTGGGTGGTCAGCCTGCTGGCGCGGTTGTTGTAAGCGGCCTGCCCACCCCCATCTGCGGGGCAGAAATGCAACTCCGGAGAACCGCACCGATGACCCCGCCCGACACCCTGCACATCGTCTGCCCGCACTGCCACGGCACCAACCGCGTGCGCGCGGCCGACCTGGAGCACGCGCCCGACTGCGGCCACTGCCACCGCCCGCTCGTAACCGGCGCGCCCGTGGCGCTGGACGGCGCCACGTTCGACAAGCACGTGGGCCGCAGCCACCTGCCGGTAGTGGTGGATTTCTGGGCGCCCTGGTGCGGCCCCTGCCGCCAGATGGCGCCGGGCTTCGCCCAGGCGGCGCAGGCGCTGGCGCCGCAGGTGCAGTTGGCCAAGCTGGACACGGAGGCCCACCCGGAGATCGCCGGGCGCTATCAAATACGCAGCATCCCGACGATGATTGTGTTCCGCGCGGGGCGCGAGGTGGCGCGCGTCTCGGGCGCGCTGCCGTCTGGCGAGATCGTGCGCTGGGTGCGCTCCGTGCTCTGACTCTGCGTTAGGCCGACAGCCACGCCGCAATGGCGCGCTGGCGCGCCTGGGCCACGGCCTCGCCCACGGCGGGGCCGCGCAGCCCGCGCTGCGCCGCTGCGCGCGCCACGGGCGCGGTGTCCACGGCCAGGGCGGCCTGCAGCGCGGCCGCCAGGCGCGGGCGCTGCGGGTAGGGCACATCCTCCATGCCCAGCCGCCCGCGTGCGTCGCATTCGCAGGCCCACAGCGCCTGGGCAAAACGCTCAGGCCGGCGCAGCGCGTCGCAGCGCGTGAACAGGCGCAGCAGCGCGGCCGGCCCCAGGTCGCCGCTGCGGTGGATGTTGCCGTGCTCGCGCGCCACGATGTCGGCCAGCTCGCGGCATTCGAGCGGCACGCGCCAGCGCTCGCACACGGCCTGCAGCAGTTGCGCGCTGCGCTCCTCGTGGCCGATGTGGCGCGGCAGCACGTGCACCGGCGTGGTGCCCTTGCCGAAGTCGTGGCACAGGCAGGCGAAGCGCACGGGCAGCGGCGCCCGCAGGCGCGCGGCCATGTCGAGCACCAGCATGGCGTGCACGCCGGTGTCCACCTCGGGGTGGTAGTCGGCGCGCTGGGGCACGCCCCACAGGCGGTCCAGCTCGGGCAGCAGCACGGCCAGCGCGCCGCACTGGCGCAGCACCTCAAACATGCGCGCGGGCCGGTCTTCCATGAGGCCGCGCGCCACCTCCTGCCACACGCGCTCGGGCACGAGGTGGTCCACCTCGCCATCGACCACCATCTCGCGCATCAGCGCCAGCGTTTCGGGGGCGACGGTGAAATCGCTGAAGCGCGCGGCGAAACGCGCCACGCGCAGGATACGCACCGGGTCTTCGCGGAACGCATCGGTGACGTGGCGCAGCACGCGCGCGTGTAGGTCGCGCACGCCGTCATAAGGGTCAAAAACGGCTCCAGCGCCCGTCCAGTCTGCGCTGGCAGCTATTGCATTGATAGTAAGGTCGCGCCGCGCCAGGTCTTCTTCGAGCGTGACGCCGGGCGCCGCCTGCACGACGAAGCCACGGTAGCCGCGCCCGCTCTTGCGCTCGGTGCGTGCCAGCGCGTATTCCTCGTGCGAGCCGGGGTGCAGGAACACCGGGAAGTCGCGCCCCACGGGCGTGAAGCCCCGGGCCACCATCTGCTCGGGCGTGGCGCCCACCACGACCCAGTCGCGGTCATTGACCGGGCGGCCCAGAAGCCGGTCGCGTACGGCGCCGCCCACCATGTAGATCTGCATGGGCGGCAGTGTAGGGCCGTGGCGGCCCGTGGTCAGGCCACGCGCCGCATGGGCTGCGCGGCGGCGGGCGCGAGCAGCGCGCGGTAGTAGCCGGGCAGGGCGAACAGGGCGGGATGGACCTCGGGGTTGTAGTACTGCAGATCGCCCACGCCGCGCTCGGCCAGGCGCTGGCGCACCTGCGCGGGCGCGAGGGCGGCCGCGTCCAGCTCCTGCGAGACCACGGCCATGCCCCAGTAGGCGCCGTACAGCGGGATGTACAGCCCCATGCAGCGCGCCGTGGCGAAGCGCGCGCGCAGCGTGGCCGCCAGCGCCGCCACCTGCTGCGGGTGGAACACCGGGCTGCCCAGGTGCAGCACCAGGGCGCCGCCGGGCGCCAGCACGCGCTGCATGCGGGCCAGCGCGGCATCGGAGTACAGCGCGCTGGCGGGGGTATCGGGGTCGGTCAGGTCCATCAGCACGAGGTCGAAGCGCTCCTGCGTGGCATCGACGAAGGCCATGCCGTCGCCCAGGTGCAGTTGCACGCGCGCATCGTCCAGCGCGCCGCGGTGCACGGCCTGCAGGTGCGTGCGCGCGGCCTCGACCACGGCGGCGTCCAGTTCGGCCAGCACCACGCGCTCGATGCTGGGGTGCTTGAGCAGTTCCTCGGCCGCGCCGCCATCGCCGCCGCCCAGGATCAGCGCCTTGCGCGGCGCGGGGTGGGCCACGGCGGCGGGGTGCACCAGGGCCTCGTGGTAGAAGAATTCCTCGCACTCGCTGGTCATGAAGCGGCCGTCCAGGCGCAGCACGCGGCCAAAGCGCGGCGTGTCGAGCAGCTCCAGCGTCTGGTAGGGCGTGCGCTGCTGCGTGCGCCGCGTGGCGGCGAAGGCAAAGCAGGCGTCGGGCGTGAGCTGCTCCTGCACCCACTCGGTGGGGCTGGCGGCACCGGGGCCGATGTCGCCGCGCTGCAGCTCCTGGCACACGCGGCGCCCCGGCGCATAGGCGGCGATCACGCCCTCCATCAGCGCGCGCGCCTTGCCGGAGTTGTCGGCAGAGAAGTTGCACACGTACACGTCGACGGTGACGTTGCCGGTTTCGGGCCAGGTGTGGATGGCCAGGTGCGATTCGGCCAGCAGCACCGTGCCGGTGACGCCGCCGGGCTGGCCGTTGTAGGGCGGGAAGGTGACCCAGCGTTCGTCCACCAGGGTCAGGCCGCTGGCCTGGACCTGGGCACGGCACAGGGTGGCGATGGTGTCTGCGCACAGCATGTACGCCGTGTCGCCAGCGCATTGGTACAGATCGGCGGTCAGGTGCAGGCCTTGCATGGCGTCGCGGTTCCTCCAAGGGCTGGGCGCCCGGGGCCGGTCAGGCCATGGGCGCCATGGGCAAAACCCTGCATTCTAGCCAACACACCAAAAATCAATTTTTGCAAGCAAATAAAAACCGATAAAAGCAAGAAAAAGCAGCTTGCAAACCGTTGCCGGCAGCAACACCGAATCCCCGGGGCCAGCGCGCGCCCAGCGCCGTGGCGGGCGCGCCGCAGTACGCCTTCCGGCATTGATAAAAGTCATTTCAAACTCCTCTTTCTGTGGCATGCTTCTCAAATACGAATTGCTTCTATTCATATTTCGCATCCATCCGCCATGGCCCTGACCTTCCCCTTCCTCCGCACCCCCGTGGCGCGCGCCCTGTGGCCCGCCCTGCTGGCCGCTTCCTCCTGGGCCGCCGAGCCGGCCACGGCCTTGCCCCCCGTGACGGTGCGCGCCGAGCCCGGCAGCACGGCGCCGCTGGCCACGTCGGCGCAGGCCGAACGCGAGCGCCTGGAGCGCGTGCCAGGCGGCACCAACCTGGTGCAGCCGCAGCAGGAGGCGCGCCTGGCCACGCTGCGCGATGCGCTGGACTACCAGCCCGGCATCGTGATCCAGGACTTCTTCGGCGCCACCGACCAGCCGCGCCTGTCGATCCGCGGCTCTGGCATCCAGAGCAACCCGCTGAACCGCGGCGTGCTGCTGCTGCAGGACGGCCTGCCGCTGAACGAGGCCGACGGCTCGTTCATCATCGGCCTGCTGGAGCCGCGCAACACCGCGCTGGTGAGCGTGCGCCGCGGCGCCAACACGCTCGCGCCCGGCGCCACCACGCTGGGCGGAGAGCTGGACTTCCAGTCGCTCACCGGCAGCGACGAGCGCGGGCGCGCCCGGGTGGAGACGGGCAGCTTCGGCCGCCACGCGCTGCAGGGCGCAGTGGGCCTGCAGGGCGGGCCGTGGGACGGGCGCATCAGCGTCAGCGGCGACCGCTTCGACGGCTGGCGCCACCATTCGGCCTCGCGGCGCGACGCGCTGCACGCCAACCTGGGCTTCAAGGGCGACGGCGGGCTGGAGAACCGCAGCTACCTGTCGTGGACCGATCTGCACTTCGACATCCCCACCGTCGTGCCCAAGGAGCGCGTGTACTCCAACCCGCAGGGCATCATGGGCGACGGCAACACGCCGCAGGACCAGCTGCTCAACGTCTACCGGCGCGACCCGCACCGCACCGCCAGGCAGTTACGCCTGGCCAACCGCACGCGCTGGGGCGACGCGGCGCTGCGCCACGAGCTGGGCGTGTACTGGCAGGACACCGACGACACCTTCAACAACCAGACCAGCTACACCCTCACACGCAGCCGCACCACGGGCGCGCAATGGCAGGCCACCGGCCAGGCGGGCGAAGCGCTGCAGTGGCGCACCGCGCTGGCCTGGTCGCGCAGCCGCATGGACCGCGACCTGGACGCCACCAGCCCGCAAACCGGTGCGCCGCTGCAGCGCTTCGGCACCTACGGCCTGGTGGCCGACAACCTGCAGGCACAGGCCGGCGCCGACTGGCGCCTGGCACCGGCCTGGACGCTGGCGGGCCAGCTCGGCTGGAGCCGCCAGTCGCGCGACGCCGAGAACCTGCGCAACGGCCAGGCGCTGAACCAGCAGTGGAACTTCGCCACGCCCAAGGTGGGCGTGAACTGGGCGCCCACGCCCGCCACGCGCTGGTGGGCGAACGTGAGCCGCAGCCAGGAGGCCCCCACGTTCTGGGAGATCGTCGCCGCCACGGTGGCGCCCAACAACCCCGCTGGCGCCAGCAGCGAGCTGGTGCGGCTGAACCTGCAGCGCGCCACCACGCTGGAGGTGGGTGGCCAGGGCCGCTGGGGCGAAGGCAGCCACGCCACGCAGTGGACGCTGGCCGTGTACCGCAGCGAGGTGGACGATGAGCTGATGAGCACCACCGACGCCAACGGCATCAAGGTGGGCACCTACAACTACCAGGGCGGCACACGCCACCAGGGCATCGAGGCCGGGCTCTCGGGCAGCTGGCCACTGGGTGCGGATGCGAGCGCGCTGCAGTGGCGCGGCGCGTGGACGTTCAGCGACTTCCGCTTCAAGGGCGGCGAGTACGCGGGCAACCGCATCGCCGGCGTGCCGCGCCACCTGCTGAGTGCCGAACTGCTGTGGCGCGTGCACAGCGGCACGGGCACCTGGCGCGTGGGCCCCAACCTGCGCTGGATGCCGACCGACACGCCCACCGACCACGCCAACACCCCCGGCAGCGAACAGGACGCCTACGCGCTGCTGGGCTTCAAGCTGGAATGGCAAAGCGGCCCCTGGTCGGCCTACCTGCTGGCCGAGAACCTGACCGACCGGCGCTACGCCAGCAGCTACGCCATCCGCAACCGCGCCACGCCGGACCAGCCGGGCTACCTGCCCGGCCTGGGGCGCAGCGTGGCGGCGGGCGTAAGCTACCAGTTCTGACCACCCGCTTTCACGCCATGCATCCCTCGTCCCCACCCGACCGCCGCCAGTGGCTGCGCCAAGCCGCCGCGCTGGCGCTGGGCGGCCTGCCGCTGGCGCAGGCCGCGCGCGCGGCGACGGCCGCGCCGCTGCCGCGCATCGTGCTGGCCGGCCCGCCCGCCATCGTTTCGGCGCCGCTCATCCACATGGCGCAGAGCAACGCGCTGGCCGGTGTGGCGCAGGCCACCGAGTTCACCCTCTGGCGCGACCCCGACCAGTTGCGCGTGATGGCGCTGGGCCGCAAGGCCGACGTGCTGGCCATGCCGAGCAACGTGGCGGCCAACCTCTACAACCGGGGCGCGGGCGTGCGCCTGCTGAACATCTCCACCTGGGGCGCGCTGTGGATCGTCACGCGCGACGCCCAGCGGCGCCAGTTGGACGACTACCGGGGCGAGGAAATCGCCGTGCCCTTCCGCGGCGACATGCCGGACCTGATGCTGCAGCTGCTCGCCGCCAAGCAGGGGCTGGACCTGCGGCGCGACCTGCGCCTGCGCTACGTGCCCACCCCCATGGAAGCGCTGCAGCTGCTGCTGACGCGGCGCGTGCGCCACGCGCTGCTGGCCGAGCCGGCCGTGTCGCTGGCGCTGCGCAAGACGCAGTCCTTCCCCATCGGGCTGGTGGCGCCCGAACTGCACCGGGGCCTGGACGTGCAGCAGGAATGGGGGCGCCTGTTCGCGCGCGCGCCACGGCTGCCGCAGGCGGGCATTGCCGCCGTGGGCGCGGTGCGCGAGCAGCCGCAGGTGCTGGCCGCCGTGCAGCAGGCCTACGCCCGTTCGGTGGCCTGGTGCCGCGCGCACCCGCTGGAATGCGGCCAACTGATGGCGCAGCGCATCGACATGCTGACGCCCGACGCCGTGGCCGACGCCATCGCCACCAGCCAGCTCGATGCCGTGCCCGCAGCGCAGGCGCGGCCGGAGCTGGAATTCTTCTTCGCCCAGCTGCATGCGCGCGACCCGGCCTTGCTCGGCGGCAAGCTGCCGGACGCGGGCTTTTTCGGGGTCTGACATGCGCCTGCTGTGGCGTGGGCTGCGCGGCCTGCCCGCCTACCTGTGGAGCGGCTGGGGCGCCATCGCCAGCCTGCTGCTGTTCATCGCGCTGTGGGAGCTGGGCGCGGGCTTCTACGGGCCGCTGATCCTGCCCGATCCGCTCACCACCTTCGCCACGCTGGGGCAGTTGCTGCAATCGGGCGCGGCCTGGCCCGAGCTGCGCACCACCGCGCAGCGCGCGCTGCTGGGCCTGCTGCTGGCGGCGGGCGTGGGCAGCGCGCTCGGGCTGCTGGCCGGACTGTCGATGACGGCGGCCATGATGGCGCGCCCCTGGGTCACGCTGCTGCTGGGCATGCCGCCCATTGCCTGGCTGGTGCTGGCCATGCTGTGGTTCGGCGCGGGCGACGGCACGCCGGTGTTCACCGTCTTCGTGGCCTGCCTGCCGGTGGTGTTCACCGGCGCGCTGCAGGGCACGCGCACGCTCGATCTGCACCTACGCGACATGGCGCGCGCCTACAGCCTGCCATGGCGCATGCGCCTGATCGACCTGTATCTGCCGCACGTTACGGCCTACCTGTTTCCGGCCTGGATCACGGCGCTCGGCTCGTCGTGGAAGGTGGCCGTGATGGCCGAGCTGCTGGCCACCAGCGATGGCGTGGGCGCGGCCCTGGCCGTCACGCGCGCGCACCTGGACATGGGTGCCTCGCTGGCCTGGATCTGTGCCGTCGTCGGCAGCCTGCTGCTGCTCGAATACGGGCTGCTGGAACCCATCAAGCGCGCGCTGGAGCGCTGGCGCGAGGCGGGCGCATGAGCGCGGGCCTGCAGGTGCGCGCGCTGCGCCACGCCTACGGCCCCACCGTGGTACTCGATGGCGTCGATCTGGCCGTGCCGCCCGGGCGCACCGTGGCGCTGGTCGGCCCCTCGGGCTGCGGCAAGACCACGCTGCTGCACCTGTGCACGGGGCTGCTGGCGCCGCAGCAGGGCGAGATCGTGCAGCCCCTGGAGCCCGCCGCCGTGATGTTCCAGCAGCCGCGCCTGCTGCCGTGGATGAACACGCTCGACAACATCGCACTGGGCCTGAAAGCGCGCGGCATGGGCCGGCAGGCACGCCACCAGCGCGCACGGGACATGGCGCTGGCGCTCGGTCTGCCGGACCAGGCCCTGGCCCAGTACCCGGCCGAGCTGTCCGGCGGCATGCAAAGCCGCGCGGCGCTGGCGCGCGCGCTGGTGCTGCAGCCCGCGCTGCTGCTGATGGACGAACCGTTCGCCGCGCTGGACGTGGGCCTGCGCTACCAGTTGCACCAGTTGCTGCTGGCACGCCAGGCCCAGACCGCGATGGCGGTGCTGCTGATCACGCACGACCTGATGGAAGCCGTGCGCCTGGCGGACGACGTGCTGGTCATGGCCCCGGCGCCCGGGCGCATTGTGGCCCATTACCAGCCGCCCGGCGCCGCCCTGGCGCGCGACGACGCCCTGGTGCACCAATGCGCCGCCGAACTGCAGCAGCACCCGGCGGTACGCACCGCCTTCAGCCTGCCGGGCGCGGGGCAGATGCCCGCCAGCGGCCCCGGCGCCTGGCATGCGCCGTGATGCACCCATTACAAGCCAAATCGGCCTCCAGCCCTTTCCAGCCAAGCGCTGGCAGCTATTGTTTTTGAAAATGACCGTTCCCCTGAACCCCTTGCGCATCCGCCATCCGGTATGGATCTGCGGCATGCGCCCTTTCTTCCTGCTGGCCATGGCCAGCGCGGTGCTGCTGCTCGGCCTGTGGAGCCTGGCGCTGGCCGCCGGCTGGCCGCTGCCGCCGGTGGCGGGCGGCGCGCTGGTGTGGCACGTGCACGAACTCATCATGGGCTTTGCCATGGCGGGCGTGGCGGGGTTCGTGCTCACCGCCCTGCCGGAATTCACCGGAGAGCCTGGCGCCACCCCGGCCCAGTTGCGCGCCCTGGCCGGGCTGTGGGGGTGCGCGCGCCTCGGGCTGTGGACCTCGGGCCTGCTGGGGCCGGGCGCGCTGGCGCTGGCGGCGTTCGGCCAGGTCGGCCTGGCGCTGGCGCTGCTGGCCGTGGCCCTGCCCGCCCTGCGCTCGCCGGCGGGACGCAAGCATGCGTCGTTCGGCTGGCTGCTGGCCGGGCTGGCCTGCACCAGCGCGGGCTTCTACATCGACGCGCTGCGCGGCCTCGGCGGCCTGCGCTGGCTGCATGCCAGCCTGGGGCTGCTGATGCTGCTCATCGTGGTGGCCGCCAGCCGCATCTCCATGCGCATCGTCAATGCAGCCATCGACCAGGTCACGCCTGGCACGGCGCCCTATCTGGCGCGCCCGCCCCGGCGCAACCTGGCAGCGCTGTGCATCGCGCTGTACACGGCGGCCGAGTTCTGGGTGGGCGCCAGCGCCCTCACGGGCTGGCTCGCACTGGCCGCATCCGCCGCCATGCTGCACCTGCTCAACGACTGGCACATCGGCCCCGCGCTGTGGCGCAGGCGCTTTCCCTTGCTGCTGTACACCATGTACGTCTGCATGGCGCTGGGCTACGGCGCCCTGGGGCTGGGGGCGCTCGGCCTGCAGCCGAGCGCCACGGCGGGGCGGCACCTGCTGGGCATGGGCGCCATGAGCCTGGGTATCTTCATCGTGATTGCCATCGCCGGCCGCGCCCACGCGGGCCTGCACCCGGACACCGGCCCCTGGATACCGCTGGGGGCCGCCCTGCTGTTACTGGCAACGGCACTGCGCGCCATTGCCGCCTGGAACGGCCTCGGCCCGGCCTGGCTGGCCGCGGCAGGCGGCAGCTGGTGCGCGGCCTTTGGCGTGCTGGCGTGGCGCGTAGGGCCGGGCCTGTGGCGGCCACGCACGGACGGGCGCAGCGGCTGCGCCGGCCCGGCCTGAGTGAGCCGGGCAAAGAAAAAAGCCCTTGCTTTTCAGCAAGGGCCTTTTCATGTTGGTTGCGCGGGAAGGATTTGAACCTCCGATGGGTTATGAGTCGAAATAAACCATTGCATACCTGTATTGGTCTTGGATGTGCTCATGCGGTCTTAAACAGTTAAAACCCATACAAATCAATGACTTATCCCGTGACGCCTTCTATCACTTGAACCCGATCGAGACCATGCCTGTCACATCAGCGCCCCCAAAAAGCCCCCACCCCCTGCGAACAGGTTCTGACCATTGGGTTTGAATCGAGTTGGCGCGCCCCCTGGGCAATAGCAGCACTGACTTCAAAAAGTCGGCTCGCGTCAACCATCTTTGCGCTTAGCAGTCGCCCGAGCATATTTCGCGCTGTGCCGCGATATGCGTTACCAATTGCACATCGGCAGAAAATTGTCGTAAGATATTTCACGTGTGACTTGTCAATATGCAAGTCGTAGGCAGCCAAGGAGACATTCTTGCTGCTTATTTCCTAGGCTAGGGAGCGCACCGAGCTGACGGACGATTCAGCCGTTTAATTTCACCGACGCTAGAGCACTCCAACGCCGGTTCAAGAAAGCCCTCTCCAGGGCAACCGCGTCACTGCGGTTTATTAATTTGGCACGTCACCCGTGTCATTTTCAAGACTCGCTGGCCTCACCGCCATCGCGGGTAAACCTGTAATCCAGGTTTCTAAACGCCCTTCGCGGCGACGCGCTGCACGCCCTCGGCGCAATTCCCCTCTGACGCGGTTCTGGTCCCGCTGCGCTTTGCATTGACCAATTCCTGACTGCCCGGGCGTGGGTGGGTCGTTTTCGTCCGCAATTTTTGAGGAGAAGGCCCCATGACGACTTTCATTCATTCCGACCTAGAGCCGGTAGCGCGACTACGCTCCGCCATCCCCGAAACCTGCCAACCAATGCTCGATCAGTTGCTTGGCATGGTGCCCCAGCCCCCTGATCAACCTTCATGCGCAACGGCAACGGCTACCTTGGCCAAGTGCTTGGTGGACTATGCAGAGACCATTGCCAACTCACGTCCATTCTTCTTGGAATGGGCAGGAACCGCGCAATGCATCCACGACAGCGTGTCGACCCATACGCAGGATATTCAGGGCATGGTGCCTTCCGCACCTCTGACCGGCCGGCTCGCTGAATTCCCGGCACTGGCCTTGTTGCTCACTCTCAGGGACGAGCACCTGCCACTTCGGGTTGCGCTTGGCGCCGAAGTTGCCCGGTGCCTGCTGGAGCAGACCGAGCTCAAACAGGACTACTGCGTTGCGCTCCGTCGGGACACCGTCAGGTATGGCCGCCCTCAGCCCGGCGAAGTTCGCACGCCGGAAGATTTAGCCGAACTGGGGTTTGGGCGAGGCTGGTTGGTACGTTTTCAAAAAACTGATGCGCGAGTGCGCCGCCGCGTGGAACTGGACGAGCTCGGCCCGCGCCGTCCGCCGCATGCTCATCCTCACCACGTACTGGATTTGCTCGCCAGGTTGCGTTGGCGTCTCGATTACCCGAACCCGAAACACCGCCAAGCGGCTATTGACGACAGTCACCTCCCTCTCGCGCATTACCGACGTGCTGCGACGATGCTGCGCACACGGGTCGAAGCAAAAGATGGTGCCGCAGTCATACAGTCACTGGAGCTGCTTGTGAACTTGCCGCCGTTGCTAGTGCTAAGCCTGCCATTGGTGACGGGGTACCGCCCATTGAACATCCTCGGCATCTGCGTCCGGACGGGGTGCCTGCTACTCAATCTGCGTACCCTGTTTCCACACCGGGCTCAGCCGCCAATGGCGACTGCACACCTTTTCGAAGTCAGCGGCGATATCGTGGTTCTGCCTCTACCCGTATTTCTGGCAGAGGAGATAAGGCGGCGCGGTCAAACCTATCCGCAAGCGGTGCTACTCGGGGACTTGGTGGACTGGGTGCGCGTTGATCCACGAAATTCGCTGATTCCGCACGAGTCCTGCAAGCTCCACGCCTCCCTGGCCCGTGCTAGCAAGTCCACCGGCGCCATCTCACTGGCCCTAGGCAACGACCGGCTTGTGTCCGCGTGCTTAACCACAGACTTTTCCCTGATCGGTTCGGCGCGTATGTACTACGCCCGTCTGACGGGCCGGGAGATTCACACTGGCTGCGCGAGGCTCTATGGAGGCATGGGTTGGGGTCTGCCAACCATGGAGGCTGAACAACTGCCACCTCTCGGCTCGCGCGCGACCCTGCATCTCGATGGAGTCAAGCATTTGTTTTCCACACTGGCTGAGGCTGTCACCGCTTCTCTGCCAGGACGAAACGCGCATGTGCTCCGCCTGCTCGAACACCATACTCATTTCACCCGTTACTCTGCTGCGCTGATCAGCTTTTGCGCTGGGCTACGCGAAGTTCAGTGTTATCGCCTGCTGGCAGAGGAGTTGCTGTACGGGCAGGATCAAATCGTGGTGCACGACAAGCAGGGTGGGGATGTACTCATGGCTCAGCCTGCCCTGCTCAACGCGCAGGTCAGGGAGCAGATTCGCCTCTATGCTGCACACGCCAGGGCTCTGGTGCGACGTCTGCAACGGCTTAATGACCGTCACGGGCTCCTGCTCGCACAAAGACTGCGTATTGCCATAGAGGGCACAGGTCCGCTTTTTCTGACACTCAGCCCCAGCGGGGCGGTCCATGCAGCGGGCGCGCATTTCACCTGGCGGGAGATGCCGGAGTCCATCAGGGTGCCACCCAATGTCGGCCGCCACTTCTGGCAAAACGTGCTGCGTGAGCGCGGGCTGAGCTCCAGGGATATTGATAGCTTCATGCGCCATCGAGTTGTGGGCCTGGAACTGAACACCAACTCCCAAGTCTGCGTCCCTCATCAAGCGCGCGGTCGCATCGAGGCAACCCAACTGGCCGTGATGCGGGAAGTCGGCATCCAAGCCCTGGCTGGGTTGCGAAAGGAGTAATGATGAATCAGGCAACACCGCGCCGATCTTCATTCAAGCCTGCGCTTTTCATCCCGGACCCCAGCCGGCGCATGCACTTCCTGCACCCTCAAAATCTCGGCAACATCAGCCATCAGTTCGGGGACTTTCAGTCCTGGGTGATCTCCTCGAGCGTGCGAGAGCTGAAACCGACAGGTCTGACACTGGCATGCCTCATTGCATTTGATGGCATCGCCAGCGACACCGAACTGCAAGCCGCATACGCTGCCTGCCAGCAAGCCCGCAGATTCGAGACTGCAGTGCGGTTGGACTGGAAAATTGGCTCCCGTCATGACGCCCGCCACCTGAGCGTCTGGACCACTCTGGCACTGGCTCGGGTGCAGGAGTGGCAACCGTATGGGTTGGCCCGCGAACATCTCATGGGCGTGTTGAGCGCCCGCGCCCTCAAAAGCGGTGTTGTCTCACCCCTAGAAACAATCTGGGAACAGCTCCTCACAACTGCCATGGGTTGGTTGCAGAATCACCTGCCGGCAGTTCTGTACGGCCATGTGAGCGGTGCAGCGCCCCTAAGCGCCACGCCGCGCAGCGCGCTGGCTCGGGCGCAAACAAGGCGGGCGCTGTTGCCCGAAGAAGTAGATCCGGAGCCACAGGGCACGGCCTCTTACCCAGTGTACGAACGCGCCTTTGAAGCCGCCCTTCTTGGGCGTCGTGCCACTGTTCGCAGCGGCGCCACTTTCATCCGTCAACTTCTTGCGGCACTGCGTCCGCCGACCAAAGGATCAAATGTCGGCAAGCGTGAAGAGATCCTGCGTCGGCTGCATTCACTGGCCGCCAGCCTAGACGATGCAGACGAAGCATGTGCCGTCCTTCACTCGTTTGCCCTGGACCTCGTCGAGCGTGGTACTAAGCGCAAGAAAAATCTGGCGTCCACCACACCGTCAGACTACCTGAACGCGTTGGCCGATGATTTTCATGTGGCGCTCAATGACGTTCGGTTGTATGGCATCGACGAGACAACTTACGCTGACATTTTCCGCAAGTTAGTGAACGGCAGCGCAACCATGGGTCCCGTCCGCATCGCAGCGCTGAAGGCACTTCACCAGTTCCTGCGCGCCTGGTGGCAAGTGCCGCCACTACCGACCGACCTACTCCAAGTCGAGGTCGAAGCCACCGTCCGTGCCAATTTGGTTTGGCCACACGAAAAAGAGCGGCTGCGGGAATGGCTAGCTGGCGATGCACAAGCAGACCGCTTTGTAGCCCAGCTGGGTGCCGCCCTGGAAATTGTCGGCAATGCGCCCGTGCGCATTGGTGAACTCTTGGTGCTGCGCATTGGCAATGTTCTTGATGAAGGGGATCATCTGGTGGTGGAAATCGCACGCGAGTTGCGTGACGGCCGAGAGAAGTCACGTGAGGGCCGGCGCCGAGTGACGGTCCGCGACATCACTGCGATGGAGATCGTAAGGACTTGGCTCGCGCGACGTGCGGCAGAACTTGCCACCCATGAAGACTATCTGTTTGGGCAATCTGATCGGCCAACGGAGTTGGCGCACTCTGGCAGGATGTATTTCTGGCTGAATCGGCTGCTAAAAACAGTCACCGGGGACGAGAGCATCAGCCTGCATGCCTTTCGCCACAGCTATGCCAGCCAACGCCTGGCCGCAATGCTGCTGCAGGAGAACGACGATGAAGTCAATCCACTAGATCGATTGGCCAACGAAGTCGGCCACATCGGTGGGCATGTAACTGCCGTGCACTACTGCCATATCTACGAGCCTGGTCTGAGGCATGCCATCGACGTAGCGCTCGAACGTCTGCCACTGGGCTATGTCGGAACGTCGGCCTGGACGGGGGTGGCGCCCGAGACGCTGCGCCAACGCGCAAGCCGCGCCACCCGGCGCGGCGGCTCTACTGCGGAAATTCTTCGAACATCACTGACCGACGCAGCCCTGCGCATTCCTCTTTCTGCCATCAGCGATTCAATCGCCATGACAGTGCCGGCCAGTCCGCTGCCGCCGCCGCAGTCGCTTGCGCTTACATATGCCCAGGTCGTGGGAGTACTTCGCGAAACCGCAGCTGGTCTCTCGACGCAACAAGTTGGCCTGCGCCACGCGGTGCCCCATCAGCAGGTTGTCCGGATTGTTGAAGCCGTCGGAGATTTTGCAGAGCGCCACGGCAAGAGGACAGCCTCAATGCTGGATGCCCTCAGCCATGGCATGCAAGCGCTGCGTGAATCATCAGGACGCTTGCTGGGAATGCGCCCGGACTTCGCCCGGCTCTCGCAGCGGCGCTGGCTTCAACTGACGGATGTGATGGGAAAGATTGATCTCTTGCGGTTGCAACGAGCGACCAGCTACTGGGAGCGTGCCGTTGACGACCAACATCTGGCCGTGCGCCCTGGTTCGGAGTGGGAAAGTTTCATGGGGTTGCTCGCAGACTCGGGCATCAACCGCAGTCTCATGTCCCTGCACTGGTCGTCGACCGACCAGCGGCAGAGTGAGATCAGCGACGCTCTTGCACGTGCACAAGAGACCGTGCGATTTCAGCTGGGCGCTTCGTTCGCTCAGGTGCGCCATACCCATCGCCATGGCCGCCCTCCCATCTGGCTGGTCATAAGTTCGGATGGGGCCCTACGCAATAGAAATGGCAGTGCGAACTCAATCACCGGGCTGCACTGCGCGTTCCTGGCCGCGTGGGCGTGGTTACGTGTTGCTGACCTCGAAGGGAGCAAGTATCAATGACTCAATTCATGGCAATGAAAGTAATGGAGTTGGAGATCCATGGATTGCCTGACCTTTTTGATGAAATGCAGCTGCGACGGCGAGCTCAAGCCGTGATCTCTGACCTTGAGAGGCTGGTTGAGGTAGACAGCTTGCTGCTGTACACCACCCTGACCTATCGCTACTGCCTGCGTAACAAAAAATCGGGGGAGCCTCTGATCGTTTTGGTGCTTGAACTTGCACCGCGACCCCAGCAACTGCTGGACTTCGTACCGGAAGAAAACTCTCTCGGCACACGGGAAAAGAACATGCTCGCAGACCGGCAGCGCCTGCGGCATGCATGGCAGGAATTGCCAGTTCACAACACGCAGGCTGTCATTGCCCTCGCACAGCGCATGCAAGCGGGATTTCTGGATTTATCGGATGGAGCTTTCGCCCCCAAGACAAAAAAACAACTGAATGCGCTGGTCAGTGCACGCCACCGCCACTGGAATGGCCATCTTTCCGAAGATGATCCTTGGCAGATGGAGCTTCCGACGCTGCCTCGATACGAGTGGCGTCGTGAATTATTTCACGTGCGTGCACAGCTTTTTCGGGAACGCAGAGGGTTCACTTTAAAGCTTCTGAACCGAACAACCTTGCCATCCCAATTGAGGTCTGTTCGCACTCTGCGAATGCCGAATCGGTCGCCGAAGCTTGAAGATGCCAGTGCCCTGGACCGAGCGGAGTACACGGGCACGCCTGTCGATCTGGTGATACGCGTCGGATCCAATCTCGGAAGCGAACTCATATGCGTGGCAGATTTTGTACGCTTGGCAGATGCGAAGTCATCCTGCGAATGAAACACCCATGACGCCTGTCATCTGATGCCCAAGGACCGCCTCCATCCCCCAACCGCATCCACCGGGAAACTGCCAATCGACTACTCGAAGATCTGCTTGCGAACAACGCGCACGCTCGCCAGGAGGCCCTAGCAGGCTGCTGAAATACTGGCTTGCCCATCGACAGCCAAGAACATCGACCGCGTAAAACGGCCTAAAAGCGATTATTTCGAACCCGGTAAGGGGTGAGGCACCCTCAAAGTCGTCATTTTTTGAGTTCTCCAGCAGTATTTCAGCAGCCTGCTAGCGCACGCGCTCAAAGTAAGACTGGCACCGGGTTGCGCGCAGGCTGCCACCACCTGAGCGCGGCCTATTAGTAATCGCTATCTGAAGTTATTTGACGTAGCTCGTCACGGCGCTTTAGCAACAATCTGATTGAATCTTCGGTTTCTTTGTTGGCCTTATTAATCATTCGCCCCGCGGGGATTGCAATGAGAATGAAGAGCAAAACAAAGAGTCCGTAGATCAATACAGGCGTTGAAGGCATAACTATTGCTACTTCCATAGTAGAGCTGTGTATCGATTGGTGCAGTGAATCGCCCTTGGGCTCCGCACCCGACCTTCAATCTGGAGGCGGACATGCAGCGCCCAAATGTCCTTCAGCTTAAAAGGTGCCTTTTGCCCGACGATCTTTCCCTTGTTCCACGGCTCGCGATGATCGGCATTACCTGCGGTTTTCATGATGGTCTCCCACCGAGTTGAGGGCTTTATAGGATGCGCCCTCGCATCGTTAGATTACCGTCTATTACCCGCAGCTAGCGAACAATGTGCAGCGCTCGGCGTCGACGTCCGACACAGACATCGCCGATGTACCCGGTATGCGCTGCACCGAATCGGGTGATCTGTCCGTCATGACGCGCATAGGCTCGAATGCCCCGCACCAATCGCATGGAGATTGACCGGAGCCATCAGAGTCGTCGTCTACATGCTCCCTCCATCAGGTAACAGATGAGAGAAGCCTCAAGTATTTGACGGAATTAGGCCACCACGCTTTTTAGTTTCCATTGTTTGACCAGGCCGTAGATCGCCGGAATCACCGCCAGCGTGAGCACGGTCGAAGAAATCATCCCGCCCACCATCGGGGCAGCGATACGACTCATCACTTCCGAGCCGGTGCCGGTCCCCCACAGGATGGGCAGCAGGCCCGCCATGATGGCAACCACGGTCATCATCTTGGGGCGCACCCGTTCGACTGCGCCTTCCATGATGGCTTCGTAGAGGTCGGCCACGCTAGGCTCCTTGTTCTCCGATCGGCGCCGTGCCTGAATTTCTTCCCAGGCATGGTCGAGATAGATCAGCATGATGACGCCCGTCTCTGCTGCCACCCCGGCCAGTGCGATGAAGCCCACCGCGACAGCCACCGACATGTTGTAGCCCAGCCACCACATGAGCCAGATACCCCCCACCAGGGCAAACGGCACCGACAGCATGACGATCAAGGTTTCGGTCAGGCGCTTGAAGTTCAGGTACAGCAGCAGGAAGATGATGAGCAAGGTGACCGGGATGACGACCTTCATCTTCTGCACCGCGCGCTCCATGGATTCGAACTGGCCGCTCCAGGTAGCGTAGTAGCCGGGCGGGAACTGAACTTGCTCGTTCACGGCCTTGCGCGCGTCAGCTACATAACCGCCGATGTCGCGGTCGCGGATGTCGACAAAGATATAGGCCGACAGCAGCGCGTTTTCGGTACGGATGCCGGGTGCCCCCTTGGCGACTTCCACGCGCGCCACCTGTCCCAGCGGGACCATGGCGCCGTCCATGGTGGGCACCAGCACTTCACGGGCGATCTGCTGCGGGTCGGCGCGCAGCTCGCGCGGGTAGCGCACCGTCACGCCAAAGCGCTCGCGGCCTTCCACCGTGGTGGTCACCATTTCGCCGCCCAAGGCCGTGCCAATGACGTCCTGCAGCTCTCCTACCCCCAGGCCGTAGCGTGCCAGCTGCGCCCGGTCGGGTTCAATATTGAGGTAGAAGCCCCCTGTGATGCGTTCCGCGAACGCCGAGGTCGTTCCGGGCACCTGCTTGACCACGGTTTCGATCTCGCGCGCCAGGCGCTCCATCTCGCCCAGGTCCTTGCCGAAGACCTTGATCCCGATGGGCGTGCGGATGCCGGTGGAAAGCATGTCGATGCGGGCCTTGATGGGCATGGTCCAGGCGTTGGACACGCCAGGAAACTGCAGTGCCTGGTCCAACTCCGCGATCAGCTTGTCGATCGTCATGCCCGTGCGCCACTCGGACTCCGGCTTGAGGTTGATGACGGTTTCGAACATCTCGGTCGGTGCCGGGTCCGTGGCCGTGTTGGCGCGCCCGGCTTTGCCATAGACCGATACCACCTCCGGGAAGCTCTTGATGATCTTGTTCTGCGTCTGCATCAGCTCGGCCGCCTTGGTGATGGACATGCCGGGCAGCGACGCGGGCATGTACAGCAGCGTGCCTTCGTTGAGCGTGGGCATGAACTCCGAGCCGAGCTGGCTGGCGGGGTAGAACGACACGCCCAGCACGATGATCGACGTGGCAACCGTCAGTTTCTTCCAGCGCATCACGGCGGCGATGATGGGACGGTAGATCCAGATGAGGAACCGGTTCACCGGGTTGCCTGCCTCCGGCATGATGCGCCCACGGATGAACAGCATCATCAGCACGGGCACCAGCGTCACCGACAGTAGCGCGGCACCGGCCATGGCAAAGGTTTTGGTATAAGCCAGTGGCGAGAACAGGCGGCCTTCCTGCGACTCCAGCGTGAACACCGGCAGGAAGGACACGGTGATGATGAGCAGCGAGAAGAACAAAGCCGGGCCCACCTCCTTGCAGGCGGCAATCATGGCTTCCACGCGATCAGTGTTGGTGTGCTCCTCGGGCAGGCGCTCCAGGTGCTTGTGGGCGTTCTCGATCATGACGATGGCCGCGTCCACCATGGCACCGATGGCAATGGCGATGCCCCCCAGGCTCATCAGGTTGGAGTTCATGCCCAGCAGGCGCATGGAGATGAAGGCGATCAGCACCCCCACCGGGAGCATCAGGATCGCCACCAAGGCTGAGCGCACATGCATCAGAAAGACCACGCAGACCAGCGCGACGATCAGGCTTTCTTCGATCAGTGTGCGCTTGAGCGTTTCAATCGCGCGGTGAATCAGGTCGGAGCGGTCGTACACCGCCTCGATGGTGACGCCCTGCGGCAGGCCGGTCGACACCTCGGCGATCTTCTCCTTCAGGTTGTGGATCACCTCCAGCGCGTTCTGGCCGTAGCGCGCCATGGCAATGCCCGAGACCACCTCGCCCTCGCCATTGAGCTCCGTCAGACCCCGGCGCTCGTCGGGCGCCAACTCCACGCGGGCGATGTCACGGATGAGAACCGGCGTGCCCTTGTCGGCCTTGACCACCAGGTTCTCGATGTCGCCAACGCCGCGCAGGTAGCCCTTGCCGCGCACCATGTACTCGGTCTCGGCCATCTCCACCACGCGGCCGCCCACGTCTCGGTTGGAGTCGCGCACCACCTGCGACACCTTGGCCAAGGGAATACCGTAGGCGCGCAGCTTCACCGGGTCGACGGTGATCTGGTAGGTCTGCACGAAGCCGCCGATCGACGCCACCTCGGCCACGCCATGGGCCTTGGTGAGCTGGTAGCGCAGGTACCAATCCTGCAGCGTGCGCAGCTCGGCCAGGGTCTTGTCCTTGGCCAGCAGCGCATACTGGTAGACCCAGCCCACGCCGGTCGCGTCCGGGCCGATCTGCGGCGTCACGCCCTTGGGCATGCGCCCGGCGGCGAAGTTGAGGTATTCGAGCACGCGCGAGCGGGCCCAGTAGATGTCGGTGCCGTCCTCGAAGATGATGTAGACGAACGAGGCGCCGAAGAAGGAGAAGCCGCGCACCACCTTGGACTTGGGGACCGACAGCATGGAGGTGGTCAGCGGGTAGGTGACCTGGTCCTCGACCACCTGCGGGGCCTGGCCCGGGTATTCAGTGTAGACAATGACCTGTACGTCCGACAGGTCCGGCAGCGCGTCCAGCGGCGTCTTGAGCACGGCATAGACCCCACCCACGACAACGAACAGGGCCGCCAGCAGCACCAGGAAACGGTTTCTCCCCGACCAGTCAATGATCTTCGCAAGCATGGTATCTCCCGAGGATCAGTTGTGGCCGGCGTGCGGATTGGCCGTGGTTTTGCCCCGGGGCTTGGCGGCGGTGATCACCCACTCGCCCTGGCCGCGTTCGACGAATTCGAACGCCACCGCCGCGCCCGGTTGAAGGTCCTTCAGCAAGGCACCGTTCGCCACCTTGAACTCCATGGACATGGCCGGCCATTTGAGGCTGGCCACCGGGCCATGCGCCAGGGTGACCGTGGAGGTTTTGGTGTCGACCTCCTCCACCGTGCCTTCGGCCTGGTGGCCCACGCCGGTGACGGCCTGGGTACTGGTGGAACCCTCCGTGGGGATTTGCGCACCGTGTCCTGCATGTCCCAGGCTCCCGACGGCAGCCTTGAGATTGCTTTCCGCATCGATGAGGAAGTTGGCGGCCACCACCACCATCTCGCCATCCCGCACGCCCTCGATGATTTCGATGCGGTCCTCGCTGCGGGCGCCGACCTTCACGTCACGGGGCTCGAAACGGCCCTCCTGGAGTTGCACCAGCACGATCTGGCGCGTGCCGCTGTCGATGACGGCCGACGTCGGCACCGTCAGGACTGCCCCCTTCGAGGTGGCGGGCAGTTCCACCTGGGCAAACATGCCCGGCTTCAGCAGTCCGCCTGGATTGGCCAATTCAACCCGCACGGGCACGGTGCGGGTTTCCGCCGTGAGCGTGGGATAGACGTAGGTGATGGAGCCGGTGAACACCTTGTCGGGGTAGGCATTGATGCGAACCGATGCCTTCGTGCCGGGCTTGACCAGGCCGATGTCCTGTTCGAACACATCGGCGATCACCCACACGGACGACAGATTGGTGACCTGGTAGAGCGCGTCGCCCGGCATGAAGCGCATGCCTTGCACGGCCTTCTTTTCGGTCACGATACCGGCCACCGGCGAGCGGAACGTGAGCGTGCGGCGCGCCGCGCTCGACTGGGCCAGCGCCTTCACCTGTTCGTCCGAAATATCCCAGTTGCGCAGGCGCGTCAGGCTGGATTCGGCGAGCTGGCGCATGCCGTTCTGCGTTTCCTCGCTGGCGCCTTTCAAGGCATCGACCCCCTGGGCGGCGATGGCGTATTCGCGCTGCGCCGACACCAGCTCCGGGCTGTAGACCTCGAACAAGGGCTGGCCCTTGCCCACGGCCTGTCCGGTGGCATTGACATGCAGGCGTTCGACGTAGCCTTCGAACTTGGGCGTGATGGCATAGGTCAGGCGCTCGTCGGGTTCCACGCGGCCTGCGGCGCGCAGCATCTTGTCCAGGGAGCGCAAACTGGCGGCCTCGACACGAACCCCGAGCTTCTGGACCTTGTCGGTGCTGATCTTGATCTGATTGGCGCTCCCAGCATCCGGCTCTTGCTCGCCTTCATAGACCGCGATGTAGTCCATCCCCATCGGGTCCTTCTTGGGCGTGGGTGAGGTATCGGGCAACCCCATCGGATTGCGGTAATACAGAACCTTGCGCTCCTTTTTTTCGCTTGCCGAACCCACTGTCGAAACCGCTTGCGCCGACCCTTGCGCGGCGGATTGCCGCTGACCGTACCAGTAGCCACCGCCCGCAGCCAGTGCCGTGGCCGCCAGCACGAGCGCGCCTACCTTGAAATTTGTTGTCATAGTTCTTCTCCAACGATGCGCTCGATGTCTGCCAGCCGCGTTTGCGCGGCCACACCTGCCTTGACCTGGTTGAGCTTGGCCTGGCGGATTTGCCTCTGGGCATCCAGCAGCGTGGCGAAGTCCACCTTGCCGGATTCATAGCCTGCCAATGCGGACCGGTAGGTCAGTTCCGACTGGGGCAGCAGGCTCTCCGTGGTCAATGCCAGCGTGCGGCGCGCTGCCTCCAGGCCAGCGACGTTTTCATATAGATCGGCGAGCACCTGGTTGGTGGCGACTTCGCGGCGCGAGCGCGCGGCCTCCAGCATGGCCTGCGCCTCCCGCTCCTGCGCGCGCCGGGTATCCTGCTGCAGCGGAATGGTGACCTCGACCATCAATTCCCATTCCCGGACCGACTTGCCGTACTGAATGGGCGACACCCCCACTGCGAAGTCCGGATAGCGGTTCTTGTAGGTGAGTTCGCGGTTTTTTTCCGCCGCCCGGATCTGTGATTCCTCGGTTCTCAACAGCGGATTGCTGGCCCGCGCGCGCTGCTCCAGAACATCAAAGCGCATGCTCTCGGACGCAGGAAGCGTGCGAATACGCTCCGGCGTGGCCAACGTCTCGCTGGCGGGACGCCCCACGAGCGCTTTCAACCGCGCCTGCAGCTGGCTGCGTTCCGCTTCGAGGGCGATCAATTCATTGCGCATGCTGGTCTGCTCCAGCTGCGCGCGGATCACGTCCTGCTGCGCCGCCAGTCCGCTGGCATAGCGCACCTGGGCCACCTTCTCCAGGCGTGCCATCAGATCCAGGATCTCCCGGGTGAGCCGTTCATTCTGGTCAAGGTAGTAAAGCTGAGCGTAGGCCGTCTTGATCTTGGCGGCCAATTCGCTCCAGGTACCCGCCACCCGTCCCCGCGCTGCCTCTGCCTGCAGTTCAGCGGCTTCACGCTTGAGACCCCGTTTCCCAAACCATGGCAGCTCCTGCGTGAAGATGTAGCGCGTGCTGCCGACCCGCCCTGGCAGCAGCGTCGGATTGCGCTCACCCATCCGGGTGATGTCGCGCAGCTCCATGCTGAACTTGGGGTCGGGCAAGGCCCCGGCGGGCAGCACCCGCTCTGCGGCGGCATCGGCTTCGAACTGCATGCCGGCGAATTCTGGATTGCCCTCCCGCGCCGCAACCAACAGCCCGTCCAGATGAGCGCCTAGTCGCCCCTCCTGACTGAAACTTGCCTGGCTGAAAACGAGTGCCAGCACAGCGGCGCCGACGGATAGTCTCAAGCGGATCGCGGGCATCACTTACCTTCCGATCCACGCAAGGCAGTGTTCAATTGGTCAACGACCTCCGCCCAATCCGCATCCAGCAATATTTCATCCCGCAGCAGGGCCGATTGCGCTTCGCTCCAGAAAGGGGCGCTTTCCAGCCGGATGGATGGATGGAGCGGACTGTGGCGCACCAAGAAGTCCTGAATGCTCCGGGTGTCAGAGGCCAGCCCCAGTTGTTGAAATAGCTCGGTGAACCGATGGTAGGTCGAATCCATGGTGTTGATTCCCTCAGTGTTCTTGCCGGCGCGTCGGATCAGGAGCGCCATCCCATGCGGCCATTCTCGACAGGCGGGCCTGATAGAAGGATGAGCCTCAGATTACTTTTCTGTTATCTGCGGCTGGCGGCTAACTGCAGCAACTGCGCTGCAGCTGTACCGGCGGGCAAGGCATGGATCCGAACGAGCAAAACACGCAGCAATCCCCCGGGCGAGGTCGCAGAAGTGCCTTGCACTGGCGGCATTCGTAGAAATACTGGCAGGCATTCGTGGGCATCGATTCCTGCCGTGCGAAGCCGCAGTGCGGGCAGGTCAGCACGGATTCGAGAAGAGCGGCATTCATGGTTTTTGCGGGGAGGTGCCTACACCATCAATGGCCACGGCGCAGTCGCAGAGCATTGAAAATCACCGACGCCGAACTGAGGCTCATCGCCAATGCCGCGATCAGAGGGGACAGAAGCCACCCGGTGAACGGATACAGCACGCCAGCGGCAATCGGCACGCCGATGCCGTTGTAGACAAAAGCGAAGAGCAGGTTCTGGCGCATGTTCCGGACGGTGTTGATGGAGATGTCGCGCGCCGCAGTGATGCCGCGCAAATCTCCTTTCACCAGCGTGACCTGGCCGCTGTTCATGGCTACATCGGTCCCCGTGCCCATGGCCACACCGACGTCGGCCTTGGCCAACGCGGGGGCATCGTTGATGCCATCGCCGGCCATGGCGACGATATGGCCGCCTCTCTGAAGCTTGTCCACAAGCTCCAGCTTGTCGACTGGCTTGACCTCTCCATGCACTTCGTCGATGCCGAGCCTCGCGCCCACGGCCTTGGCCGTGGTCAGGCCGTCGCCGGTCGCCATCACGATGCGCAGGCCGCTGGCATGGAGCGTCCGGATCGCATCCGGTGTGGTGGACTTGATGGGGTCGGTCACGGCCAGAATGCCGGCCAGCTGCCCGTCCACGGCCAGGTGCATCACGCTGGCGCCGTCGCCGCGCAGTCGCTCGCCGTCGGCCTTGATCGCATCGATGGCCACGCCCTCTTGCTGCATCAAGGCGGTGTTGCCCAGGACCAGGCGCCGGCCCTCGACCGTGCCGCGCACGCCGATGCCGCTGCCGGATTCAAAATCAGCGGGCTTGACCAGCTCCAGCCCCTTGGCGCGCGCGGCGCTGACGATGGCCTCTGCCAAAGGATGCTCGCTGCCTTGGTCCAAACTGGCCGCAAGGCGCAGTACTTCGTCCGCTGTATAGCCGGGTGCGGCAACTGCGGTGTCGAAAGCGGGCTTACCTTCGGTCAAAGTTCCTGTCTTGTCCACTATCAGCGTGTCCACCTCGCGCATTTTCTCGATGGCGCCAGCATCGCGGAACAGCACCCCCTGTGTCGCGGCACGCCCTGTGGCCACCATCACCGACATCGGCGTGGCCAGCCCCAGCGCACAGGGGCAAGCGATGATCAGCACGGCCACTGCGTTGATCAAGCCAAACACCCAGCTAGGTTCCGGACCGAACCAACCCCAGACAAAGAAGGTGGCAATGGCGATGAGCACCACCACGACCACAAATTTGCCTGCCACCACATCCGCCATGCGCTGCATGGGCGCCTTCGAGCGCTGGGCATTGGCCACCATCTGAACAATCTGCGACAGCATGGTGGCCGCACCGACTTTTTCGGAGCGCATCACCAAGGCGCCACTGGTGTTCATCGTGGCGCCAATCACATTGTCACCAAGCCGTTTGGTCACCGGCACAGGCTCGCCAGTAAGCATGGATTCATCGACCGCACTGCTGCCTTCGGTCACAACGCCGTCGACCGGCACTTTCTCGCCGGGACGAATGCGCAGCAGATCCCCGACGTGAACATGGTTCAGCGGCACGTCCTCTTCGCTGCCATCCGCATTGATGCGGCGAGCGGTCTTGGGTGCCAAACCGAGCAGCGCCTTGATCGCCGCAGAAGTTTGCGAACGGGCCTTCAACTCGATGATCTGGCCCAGCATGGTCAGCGAGATGATGACCACTGCCGCCTCATAGTAAACAGCCACGCGACCCATGGAAATGAATGAATCTGGGAACACGCCCGGCGCCACGGTAGCCACGAGGCTGTAGAGAAAGGCCGCGCCAGTACCCAGGCCAATCAATGTCCACATGTTGGGGCTGCGATGGACAAGAGACTGCCAACCGCGTACGAAGAAGGGCCAACCCGTCCACAACACGACGGGTAAGGACAGCGCCAGTTCGACCCAGGTTTGAACGTTCATGTCAAACCACCCGAGACGATGGCCGAACATTGCAAGAACAGTAACGATGACTGTGAATGGCAGTGTCCACCAGAAGCGATGCTGAAAATCCTTTAACTCATGGTTGTCTTCCTCGTCCAGAGGAATGATTGGCTCCAATGTCATGCCGCACTTGGGACAGATTCCAGGATGATCCTGCCGCACCTCGGGGTGCATAGGGCAGGTGTAGATGGTGCCGGCCGGCTCTGGCGCGGTGTCCTCGGGTGCAGTAGATACAAGGTATTGCAGTGGGTTCGCTGCGAACTTGCCTTGGCACTTGGCGCTACAGAAATAGTAGGGCCGCCCTTCGTGCGTCAATTTGTGTTCAGACTGCTCCGTAACGGTCATGCCGCACACCGGATCCTTTAGATCCTTTGGCGAGGCTGGCTCGGCAGGGGGGTGACTGCCGTGATGGTGGTGTGCATGCATGTCCATTGCTTATTCCTTGTTGTTGTTGGTGCGCCGTTGCGGCTGCGCATGGTTGCCGTGCCCACCATGGCCGCCGTGGCCGTGCATCAGGTGCATTAGCGGACAGGCGAGGAGCAGCAGGTAGGGCCAATAACCCAGAACATGGCCCCAGTGCTCTCGCAGCAGATAAAAACCAGCGATCACGGCAGCCGTTGCCAGCGCCATGCCGGCTGGGCGGCGCCAGAACGATGGCGCATGGGAGTCGTTGTCAGGCTGATCCATGGCGTTGCTCCTTCAAAGTTGCCAGCAAAAGGTGCGGGCGCGGACGCGCCCAGCCGGTCGACCCGGAATCAAATACCGTGGCCGTCATCGGCAACCACAGCCCCCCGCACCGCCGCTGTGGCAGCCCGAGGCTTTAGGCTGCGAGGTCGCAGCGGGAATGGGCGCGTCTGTGGCCAGCTTTGCGGGGTAACCCGCATCCGTCAATGCCATCAACAATGGGGCGCTGCCCTGCGCCAGTTCCCCGCTCACCCGGACATGCCCAGACTGGAGATCGACCTCCACCCCACTGACACCCGGCAGCGGTTGCAATGCGTGCGTGACGTGCTTGACGCATGAGCCGCAGCTCATGCCCTCGACTTGCAGATCAATCGTTTTCATATATCAAACTCCTAAAAATTGAAACGTATACCGCCGGGGAAATATTCCAGATCATCTTTTTGACACCGAGTCAGTCGTCGACTGGGCCTTGCCCATGCGAGGGATAAACCGGGGTGTGCGCTGGGCGTATGTGTCGTACGTTGCACCGAACTGTTTGTGCATTTCGTTCTCTTCGGTGATTGCCAGACGTCCGTACATCAGGAGCAAGACAGGGAACATGGCCAAGGTCAGCAAGGTGGGCCACTGCAGCAGGAAGCCCAGCAGAATCATCACAAAAGCCACGTACTGCGGATGGCGAATGCGCGCGTAGGGGCCTGTTGTTGCAAGCGATTGGCCACGCTGAGCGTGGTAGAGCACATTCCACGCTGTGGACAACAGGTAGAAACCAAAGCCCAGAAAAACGTAGCTGGCGATGTGCAGTACGCCGAAATGCGGGTCGCCCTTTTCGCCCAACAGGGTGGACCACAAGTGACCCGAGGTGTGGGAGAGCAGATCCAGATTAGGGAACTTGGTTTGAAGCCAGCCCGATATCAGATAAATCGTCAGCGGGAAGCCATACATCTCTACGAACAAGGCAACTATGAAGGCTGCGAATGCGCCAAACGTCCTCCAGTCACGGGCCGTTGCAGGCTTGAAAAAGCTGAACGCAAACATGATGAAGATCGCTGAATTGATGATGACCAACGACCACAGGCCATAAGCAGATTCGGTGTGGTTCACTGGGGATCTCCTTCTTTGCGCGATTCGGCAGTCTTCGACACATCAGGCTTGCTCTGGCCATGGTGACCATGCCCACCGTGGCTGCCGTGCATGAAAACATGCATCAGCGGGCAGGCGAGGAGCAGGAGAAAAGGTAGCGCCCCGACGACATGCGCGAGGTGTTCTGTCAACAAAAAATACGCCGCCACGGCACCAATCGCCACGTAGCCGATGGCGTATCGAGAACTCCAGAAACTGGGGGGCGACCCGTGGCCGTCGTGTTGATGGCTCATGGTGACTCGCAATCAGGTGGGTGCGTTACTTGGTCGGCGTGGCAGGCAGGCGGTCCATCATCATTTGCATCATGGACTGCATCATTTCCATGCGCTTTTCCATCATCTGATGACGCTCGGCCATGTTGGAGGACATGCCCTTTCCACCTTGCATGCCACCCATGCCCTGCATGCCTGCGCCCATCTGCTGCATCATCCCCATGCCGTCCTGCATGAGCTTCATGTGCTCGTCCATGAGTGCCTGCCGCTCCTCCGGCGTTTTGGCCGCCATCATCTTTTCGTGCATCGCTTGCATGGACTTCATATGCTCGTCCATCTTGGCCATTCCAGCCATCGGCCCCGTACCCATTGGCTTTGCGGAAGTCTTCATTTGGGTGGACGCGGGCTGCGTGCTACCTGCAGGGTGATGGGCCTTGTGCTCATCGGCGGCTTGCGCCATCACGCTCAGTGAGGCCGCAGCGACACAGACCCCGATCAGGGTATGGTGAATTTTTGACATAGTGCTCTCCTTCTCCAGATTACAAAACCGTCGCAGTCAGCAATCAATAAATCCATCCGCGACGACACAGCACGCTAAAGCAGCGTGTTCTCACTGAGCGGGCTGAATGTCTGTGACAACCATCTTCCCGCCCTCGTTGACGACCATGAACTTGACCTTGTCGCCAGGCTTCACGTTGGACAACAGGCTCTTGTCCTTCGCGGTGAATACCATGGTCATACCGGGCATGTCCATGTGCTTGATTTCACCGTGCTTGATGGTGACCTTGCCGTTGTCCAGATCAACTTTCTTGATCTCGCCATCGGTCAGGGACGCCGACTGTGCCGCTTCTGTCTTGCCAGGCTCCATGCTTGCCTGGGCAAAGCTGCTCATGGGCAGCGCTATACCCACGGCCACGGCGGAAATGGCAAGAATTTGTTTGATGGTGTTCATGATGACCTTACGAATACATGTTGAAAATTTCTGCTAATCCATCTTTCTGAATCAGCAGCGCTTGAAGGGGGTGCGCCGACCGCTGTAAGCCGGCCCATTCGTGCCCGGTAAGCCCATCGGCATGGCGGGCACTGCCAGTCCCAGCGCTCGGGGCTTTTTCTTGAACATGACGCGGACTTCTTGTTCCAGGCTCTACGGTGGCGTATTACTTCTTGCCAACCTGGACAGTGCCCTTCATGCCGGCCTCGTAGTGGCCAGGCATCAGACAGGCAAAGTTCACGCCTCCGGCCTTGGTGAACTGCCAGACGATTTCGCCTTGCTTGCCAGGCTGCAGCGTCACCTTGCCGGGTTCGTCGTGCTCCATGTCCGGGAACTTCTTCATCTGTTCCAGGTGCTCCAGTAGCTCCTTCTCGGTGCCCAGGCTGAGTTCGTGCTTGACCTGTCCGACATTCTTGACAACGAAGCGCACGGTTTCGCCCTGTTTGACCTGAATGTTCGACGGCGTGTAGCGCATGTTGTCGCTCATTTCGATGGTGATGGTGCGACGGGCCTTGGCGGCGACGCCGGGTTTGCCAATGGCTGTCTCACCCTCGTCACCGTGGCCACCTGCATGGTTGCCGGCAGCGAAGGCTGCCCCCGATGCGGCCAGTGCAGCCATGGCGAAGAGTTGAGAAATAGTGGAGCGCGTGAATTTCATGGATGGTCTCAGGTTGAAAATTGAAGGAAAAAATCAATGCGCGCCATGCGATGTAGGCTTGCGCACCTTGACTTCGGTCGGCGTTGCAGGCTTGCGAACGCGCGGCATGGACTGGCCGCCCTCTGCGCTGAATCGCGCGGGCTCCGCCATCGGACCGGTGTACTCATACGCCACCGTGCCCTCCGGGTTTTTGTACCAACCCGGGTTCTTGTAGTCGCCTGGCTTCTGGTCGCGGCGCACCTTCAGGACACTGAACATGCCACCCATCTCCACCGAGCCGAAGGGGCCTTCCCCGGTCATCATGGGGACGGTGTTGTCCGGAATGGGCATCTCCATCTCGGTCATGTCCGCCATGCCCCGTTCGCCCATGACCATGTAGTCGGGAATCAGGTTGTTGATCTTCTTGGCCACGCCCCGGTGGTCTACGCCAATCATGGTGGGAATGTCGTGACCCATTGCGTTCATGGTGTGGTGGCTCTTGTGGCAGTGGAATGCCCAGTCACCTTCTTCGTCCGCGAGGAACTCGATCTGGCGCATCTGGCCCACGGCCACGTCGGTGGTCACTTCATAGAGACGGGTGCTCTTGGGTGTAGGACCACCATCCGTGCCGGTGACCAAAAACTCGTGACCGTGCAAGTGCATCGGGTGGTTGGTCATGGTGAGGTTGCCGATGCGAATACGCACCTTGTCGTTGAGCCGGACGTTCAAGGAGTCGATGCCAGGAAAGATGCGGCTGTTCCATGTCCACAGATTGAAGTTCGTCATCTCTGCAACCTTGGGCGTCGCGGCCCCTGGCTCAATGTCATAAGCACTGAGCAGGAAGCAGAAATCACGGTGCACTTCGTCGATCAGCGGATGCTTGGCCTTGGGGTGCGTGATCCAGAAGCCCATCATGCCCATGGCCATCTGGGTCATTTCATCGGCATGCGGGTGGTACATGAAGGTGCCCGGGCGGCGCGCCACGAACTCGTAGACGAAGGTCTTGCCCGACTGGATTGCGGGCTGGTTCAATCCCGCCACACCGTCCATGCCATTGGGCAAACGCTGTCCATGCCAGTGGATGCTGGTGTGCTCGGGCAGCTTGTTGGTCACAAAAATGCGAACGCGATCGCCTTCCACCACTTCGATGGTGGGCCCGGGACTCTGGCCGTTGTAGCCCCACAAATGGGCCTTGAAGCCAGGCGCCATCTCGCGCACCACAGGCTCGGCGACCAGGTGAAACTCCTTGACGCCCTGATTCATCCGCCACGGCAGTGTCCAGCCGTTAAGTGTGACCACCGGGTTGTAGGGCCGCCCCGAGTTGGGCACCAGCGGCGCCATGGTGTTCGGGCTGGTCTGGATCACCGGCTCGGGCAATGCCGCCATGGCCACGCGGCTCACCGAGCTGGCCGCGACCGCTCCGCCTGCGATGCCCGCATATTTGAAAAAATCTCTTCTGGATGTCATGACATGAATCTTTGCTTTAGTGGCCCGCATCGCCCGCACTGGGCGCGCTGGACGTGACTGACAACGTGGTGTTGGTGGGGCGCCCGATCACGGATGCCTGTATGGCGGCATCGGCCAGCCAGAACTGCTGTTGCGCATCAATGGCGGCCGTGACGGCGCTGATCTGCTCGCGCGCGTCGGCCAATAGCTCAAAGACGCTGATCAACATGCCGTTGTAGCGAAGCTGGTTTTCCTCCGAGATCACCTTGCGCAGCGGCACGACTTCATCGCGGTGGTGACGCGCCACGTCGTAGGCGGTTCGATAGGCCGAATAGCTCTCGCGCAGGTTGGAACCGGCAGAGCGCACGGTGGCTTCGAGCTGGTTGGCCGCAGCCAGGCTGCGTGCATTCATCGCATCGCGCTGCATCCCACCCCAATCGAAGAGGGGTAGACGCACGTCGATTTCCCAGCCGCGCGCAGTAGAACGAGTGCCCTCAGCGTTGTCAAAGGTCGTGTTGCGACGCCCGGTGAGTTCGATATCGGTGAAGCTGGTCACCATGTTCAGACCCTGGGCCTTGACGGCCTCATTGAGCGCGGATTGGGCCAAGCGGATATCCAGACGCGCCTGGGTTGCTTGCAAGGCGACCGTCTGCGGCTCCATTGGCTGTTTAGGTAGCTCCGGCAATCGCTCCGGCAGCTTAAGCGTTTGTTCCTGCGCCTCATCTAGCCCCAGCAGTCGCACCAGTTCTTCGCGGCTGGCCGTAGCCTGGTGCTGCGCTGCGCTCAGCCGGGTGGCGGCATCGGCGTAGAAAGCTTGCTCCCGTGCACGGGTAATCCGGTTGAAGTTGCCCGCCGCCTGCATGCGCTTGGCCAGTTCCGCTCCTGCTTCCGCGCTGTCATAGACCTGCTTGGCATATTTGAGCGTTTGTTGCGCGGCCACGGCCCGCACCCAGGACTGGCGCACACGGGTGATCTGATCCACCACATCACTGGTCAGACGCAATTGCGCTTGCTCAATGCGCCGGGTAGCGCCGCCGTGCCGTGCGGGAAGCGTCAAAAGATCCAGCAAGCCGAAGGACAAAGCGCGCCCAAACTCCAGCTCATCGCCTGCGACCATGCGCTCAAAACTGAAAATGGGGTTGGCAATCCGCCCGGCCTGCGCGGCATCCGCCGACTCTGCCCAACCCTGCGCCAGAAGGGTCTGCAGGGATGGGCTGTTCACCAAGGCCAACTGGACAGCATCTTTCTGCTCCAAAGGCTGCGCCAGCAAGGCTTGAGCGGCCTGCGCACGCTGGTCGCGTTCATCCAGGGTACGAGCCAACGCGAGCTTGCCCCCGGTAAAACTGCCAGCTTCGTCGTTGACGCGATTGATGTTCTGATCCAGGCTGACGCTGGCACATCCCGTCAGCACTGCCAATCCGAGTGCGGACAGAGCCAATTTGGCATGAGTGGCACGCAAAGGCATCATGGTTTTCCTCCCCCGTGATGGCCCGTGTGGGGATCGCTAGCAGGAGCAGCATCCTTGGCGGACGCGGGCTCGCCCGACTTGATTTCCTTAGCATAGGCGCGCCAGCCGCCAATCTGGCCCACACGATCATTGGCTTCGCGCCAGGATTGCACCGGTTGATCCGCATAGCCCTGATAAGCCCCGATAGGGGACGCGTATTGCAACGTTGCCAGCGGTGCAGGCTTGGGAGCCTCGGTATCTGCTGGAGCTTGTGCGAAAGCTGCCCCCGCAAACAACACCAGTGTCGAAGGCAACAGAGCCCTGAAGGGCGGCAGGTAACTGGAAGTGAGCATGGTCTCCTCTAAAAGAATCTTTGATCTCATGATGTGGAGATTCTGGAGAGACCACCCTTTCATTCAGATGTTCTGAAAATTACATCGTTGTTATCTACCTGTCAGAACGCCTCAAACTTGGCAAACTCTCGCCAAAGCATTGAACGGAAGCGCACACGTGAAAATATTGATCGTCGAAGACGAGCCCAAAACGGGTGAGTACCTGCGTCAGGGTTTGACAGAAGCTGGATACATTTCCGACCTCCTGCCCAACGGCGCGGATGGCCTGCATATGGCCCTGCAGGGCGAATATGACCTGCTGATCCTGGATGTCATGCTGCCTGGCCTGAATGGCTGGCAAGTGCTGCAAGCCCTGCGTGACCGGGGGATCGGAATGCCCGTCCTGTTCCTGACTGCCCGCGATCAAGTGGAAGATCGTGTCAAAGGACTGGAACTCGGGGCCGACGACTACCTTGTCAAGCCGTTCTCGTTTGCCGAGTTACTGGCCCGGGTACGCATCATCCTGCGGCGCGGCCATGCAGGCAACGAGAGCACCACGCTGCGAGTGGCCGACCTGGAACTGGATTTGCTGCGCCGCAGGGTATCCCGCAACGGCAAGCGTATCGATCTGACGGCCAAGGAATTCGGCCTGCTGGAGCTACTGATGCGCCGACACGGTGAAGTGCTGCCACGGCCCCTGATCGCCTCGCAGGTGTGGGACATGAACTTTGACAGCGACACCAACGTCATCGAAGTGGCGATGCGCCGCCTGCGCATGAAGATCGATGAAGGCCAACCCCTCAAGCTCATCCAGACCGTGCGCGGCATGGGCTATGTGCTGGACGTGCCAGAGGAAGAATAGGTGGAGTCGAAACTGCGTTTGGGCAAGCTTTCGCTGACCCGTCGCCTCACCCTGTTCTTCACCGTGGTGGCAGCTGCTGTGGTGCTTGGGTTGGGAGGTCTTTTTCTGGTGGAAATTGAGCAGCATTTCGTCGAACTGGACCGGATGGCTCTGCAGGAAAAGCGGCATTTGATCGAGGAAATTCTTGGCAATGCCAACTCAGTGGACGACGCAAGCTTGCGCTTGAGCGAAGCTTTGAACTATCACCATGATCTCTATGTCCTGGTGCAGAACCCCCAGGGAGAGCGCATTTTTCAATCGTCAACATCCAACCTCAATGTGCAAAGCGGCGATGCCCTGAGTACCGAGGAGACGAGTGTTTTCGGGGTTTGGCGTCACCACGATACCGAGTTCCACACATTGAGCTTTGGAACTGCCCCGGCTTACTCCGCATCAGCGTTGCAGGTGTTGATCGCAGCGGATACAAAACACCACACCCAATTCCTCACTGAGCTGCGCAGCAGTCTGGCGTTCTACGTGATCGCGGCCATCATCGTGTGTGGGCTACTGTCGTGGCTCGCGGCGCGTCAAGGACTGGCGCCTCTGCGTGAAATGAAGTCACGCGCAGCCGTGGTCACAGGTCAGAAATTGTCCGAGCGCATGCCAGTTGAGGCCGTGCCGGTGGAAATGGCCGATCTTGCGCAAGAGCTGAACCGCATGCTGGACCGCCTGCAGGAGGACTTCCAGCGCCTTACCGATTTCGCGTCGGACCTCGCGCACGAGCTGCGCACCCCCATCAGCAACCTGCTGACGCAGACGCAGGTGGCGCTGACGACCAAGCGCGATGCCGCGACGTACCGCGACATCCTGGCCTCCAATGCCGAGGAATTTCAGCGTTTGGCACGCATGGTGTCCGACATGCTGTTCCTAGCCAAGACCGAGCGCGGCGTGGATCTGCCGCACAAGGAGCGGTTTTCCGCCCGCCAGGACGCGCTGGCGCTGCTGGAGTTCTACGAAGCCGTGGCCGAGGAAAAACGCATCCGGCTCCAGTTGAAAGGAGACGGCGAGGTCGAAGGCGATCGCCTGATGTTCCGCCGTGCGGTGAGCAACCTGCTGTCCAATGCCCTGCGTTACACGCCCGAGGCCGGCGACATCACCATCCGTATCACCAGCACGGCACAAACCACGACAGTGGCCGTGGAGAACACTGGAACCGACATCGATGCCAAGATCCTGCCCCGGCTGTTCGACCGCTTCTACCGAGCCGATGCTTCCAGGGCCCATCCGGACTCCGATGGCTCCGGGCTGGGCCTGGCCATCACACGTGCCATCGCTGAGGCCCACGGCGGTAGCGTCACGGCGACGTCGGGCGACGGGCGAACCTGCTTCACCTTGATGTTTCCTCACCGTGGCTCACAGCCATCAAGCTGACAACAATCTCATCTGGCTGTCCGGATTCTGTTGGGGTGCGCTCCCTACGATGAACACATCTCCTCAACGCCCGACCAAGGCATGAGAGATGCAAGTTTCATCCACCTTCCTTAGGAGCTTCAACCATGACCCAACAACGCCTCTCCCTTTCTTCCATGATCGCAGCCGCAACCGCAGTGGTTGCTCTGGGCCTTCCAGGGATGGCTTCGGCAGCCTACGAGCATCCTGCCAACAATGAAAAGGGCGTAATCGTTCACCCGGAACACTTCAAGAGCGAGAAAACCCGCGCCCAAGTCAAGGCGGAGACCGAGGCTGCGATGCGGCAAGGCCGCCTTTCTTATGGTGAGAGCAACTACCCCATCCGCACACCTGATGTAAGTTCTGGCAAGACGCGTGAGCAAGTAATCAACGAACTGCTGAACGAGTCACCTGCCGAACGCTCCGCGCGTCTGCGTCTCTACTCCCAGGGTTGATAGCCCCCAGTTGGTGCTCCAGCAGAGCACGTTGAATCCATTCTGTGGGATCGCTGGCGTCGGCCTGACTAACCTCGGGACAGCCCAGGCCGCCGTCCAATTTCCCATGACACCCCACCGCCGCGCACCGTCGCGGCGATCTGCTGTCCCAGCCGCTGCTCAATCACCGGCTTCCACGGCACCAGGCTGAATCCCATCGCCCCGGAGTCAGGCTAACCGCCGCCCCAGCTCTCCCCAAACACCTGCGCCTGCCGCAGCACCAAGTCCACCGCCTCTTCCTGCAAGTCTGGCGGGTACTTGTACTTGCGCAAGACCCGCTTGACCATCAGTCGCAGCTTGGCCCTGACGCTCTCACGTTCTGACCAATCCACCGTCAGGTTCTGGCGCAGGTTCTCGGTCAGCTCATGGGCAATCTTCTTGAGGGTTTCGTCGGTCAGTTCCCGCACGGCTGATTCGTTAGTGGCCAGGGCGTCGTAAAACCGCACCTCGTCTTCGGTCAGGCCCAGCAGTTCCCCCCTGCTAGCGGCCTCGCGGAACTTCTTGGCCATCTCGACCAGTTCTTCCATCACCTGGGCGGTTTCGATGGAACGGTTCTGGTAGCGCTTGATCACGTTGCCCAGCAGGTCGGAGAACTTCTTTTCCTGCACCACGTTGCTGCCGAAGCGGCTCTTGATTTCGCCTTCGAGCAGTCGCTCGAGCAGTTCCACCGCCAGATTCTTCTCGGGCAAGTTCTTCACCTGCGCCAGGAATTCGTCGTCCAGCAGGCCAATGTTGGGTTTGTCCAAACCCACGGCGTCGAAGATGTCCACCACCTGGTCGGACACCACGGCGTTGCTGATGATCTGCCGGATGGCTTCGTCGCGCTGCTCGTCGGAGCGCTTCTTAGCGGTGATGTCTCGTTTCGTCAGGATGACCTTCACGGCCTGCATGAAGGCAACTTCTTCGCGCACGGCCTTAGCCTCGTCCAGCGTACAGCACAGCGAGAAGGCTTGGGTCAGTGCCAGGGTGGTGTCGGCAAAGCGGCGTTTGCCGTCCTTACCGCCTTCTTCCCGCAGGCCCAGAATGTGGTTGGCCGCTCGGGCCAAGGTCTGATGGCCCCCGGTCAGGAAGTCGCTGTAATCGCAGCCATGCAGCATGGATTGCAGGACATCGAGCTTCTCCATCAAGACGCTGTACGCCTCGCGGGCATCCACGGTGGGGGTGCCACGGCCTTTGCTGGCGGTGTACTCCTTCATGGCAGCTTTGAGTTCGTTACCGATGCCGATGTAGTCCACCACCAGACCGCCTTGCTTGCCCTTGAAGACCCGGTTCACCCGCGCAATTGCTTGCATGAGGTTATGGCCCTTCATGGGCTTGTCCACGTACAGGGTGTGAACGCAGGGGGCATCGAAGCCGGTGAGCCACATGTCGCGCACGATCACCAGGCGGAGCGGGTCGGCGGGGTCTTTGAAGCGCTTTTCCAGTCGTTTTTTGACCTTGCCGTCGTAGATATGGGGGCGCAGCAGGGCTTTGTCGCTGGCGGAGCCGGTCATCACGATCTTGATTGCGCCTTTCTCGGGGTCTGGGTCGTGCCAGTCGGGCCGCAGCTTGATGATCTCGTTGTAGAGGTGAACGCAGATGTCGCGGCTCATGGCCACCACCATGGCTTTGCCGGATTGGGCGGTGCTGCGTTCTTCAAAGTGCGCCACCAGATCGGCGGCCACACTGGCAACGCGGGGTTCGGCGCCTACGATTTTTTCCAGGGCGGCCCATCGGCTTTTGAGATTGAGTCCCGAGACTAGCATGAGACTACGCTGGAACCCGCAAAGGCTTGCTGCGCTTGGTTTTCCGGGGAGCTAGTCCCGTTTAGCCTTACGCCTAGACCAGACCGATTGCGGCAGACATTCCGATGCCGTGGCTCCTGGCTGGTTCCTGCGTTCGATCCCGAACTAGGAGGTGTCATGGCCAAGATCAAACTCACCAAATCCGCTGTCGATACGGCAGAAGTTACCGGCAAGGACTATGAATTGCGGGACACCATTGTCCCCGGCTTTCTCTGCAAAGTCACCGCGCACGGCCGCAAGGTCTTCATGCTCCAGTACCGCACGAACTGGGGCGAGCGCCGCAAGCCGAAGATCGGCCAGTTCGGCGAGCTGACCGTCGAGCAGGCACGGTCGATCGCACAGGACTGGCTGGCCGACGTGCGCAAGGGCGACGACCCCAGCGCCGCCAAGCTGGCCGCGCGCATGGCCCCGACGGTCAAGGAACTGTGCGGGCAGTTCATCGAGGAATACTCCAAGCCGCGCAACAAGCCCCGGACGGTCGATTCCTACCAGGGTTACATCGACCGCCACATCCTGCCCGCCCTGGGCAAGCTCAAGGTGCCGGACGTTGCGCGGACGCACATCACCACGCTGATGAAGGACAAGGCGAAGATCGGCGTCACGGCCAATCGGGTTCTGGCCTGTCTGCGCAAGATGTTCAACATGGCCGAGGTGTGGGGCTACCGGCCTGACGGCTCCAATCCGTGCCGTCACGTCCCCAAGTACCGCGAGGACGGCGAGACGCGGTACATCAACAACGAGGAACTGGGGCGGCTCTATGCTTACCTCGACCGTGCGGATGCCCAGGGGCTGGAGCATCCGACCGTGACGCTGGCGGTTCGCCTGCAATTCGAGTTTTCCGCGCGCATGACCGAAATCCGCACGCTCGAATGGGCTTGGGTCGATTTCGAGAATCGCCGAGTCGTCTGGCCTGACAGCAAGACGGGCGATATGTCCAAGCCGATGAGCGAGGCGGCGTACCAGTTGCTGCTCAATGCGCCCCGCATCGACAGCTCGCCTTACGTGTGTCCGGCCATCTTTGATGCCAAGAAGCCATTGCCGGACAGCACGTATTACAACGGCTGGAAGCGCATCCTGGGCCGCGCAGAGGTAGCGCATGTCGGGACGCACGGCATCCGCCATCGCGCGGCAACCGACATTGCCAACTCCGGTATTCCCATCAAGGTCGGCATGGCGCTGACTGCGCACAAGACCGTCACGCAGTTCATGGCGTATGTCCATGCAGAGGATGACCCGGTGCGGGCCGCTGCCGAGAAGGTGGCCACCCTGCGCCGGGGCGCCATCGACGGCCAGGCCCAAGCTGCGCCGATCCTGGCGCCGACCGCCTCAGCTCCGGCTATCGCGGACGGAGAAAAGACACGCACAAGCCAGGGCAACTATCGCCCGTACCGCCATCGCAAGAGTCCAACGCGCGCCGTGCCGCCCGGCACGAAACGGGCCGAATCGCCTCCGCCGAAGCTGCCGGAAACGTCTATCGCGTGAATTGCGGGCGTCCGGCCTGCCGCCGCGCTGTCGCGACAGGCCGGGCATCCCACCCCGCTGTTCCTTTGTCCCTTGACTTGAATTCGTCAATAAACGAAAATACCATGTACCGCATCGAGCACTACCTGACGGCTGACGGCCAGAAGGATCTTTACCTCGACTGGCTGAAGCGATTGCGCGACACCCAGGCCAAGGTGACGACCATCCGACGCGTGGCCCGTGTCGAGCAGGGCAACTTCGGCGATCACAAGTTTTGCCGTGATGGCGTGTGGGAGCTGCGCATCGACGTGGGGCCGGGCTATCGGGTGTATTACGGCTTGGCGGGCCAGCGGTTGGTGCTGCTGCTGTGCGGTGGCGACAAGCGCACGCAGGACGCGAACATAGACCGAGCGGTGGGCTACTGGCAGGACTGGCAACGGAGAGTGGATGATGAGAAGCAGACCCCATGACGAAGCGATGGCCGAGCTGTACCGCAGCGATCCGGCGCTCGCGCTCGAAGTCATCAACAGCATCCTGGCTGATGGCGACCAGGCCGAGCTGATGACCGTGCTGCGCCAGCTCGCGCAGGCGGTCGGTGGTGTGCAGACGGTGGCTGCACAGGCGCATCTGAACCCGACACAGCTTTACCGCACGCTGTCGCCGAAGGGCAATCCCGCCTTGAACAGCTTGACCGCCATTCTCAAGGTGATGGGCCTGCGGCTGGCGGTGGCGCCGTTGGCTGATTCCGCGCCGGCGCACGCTGTCTGATGCGAAGCATTGCCGATGCCGGCCGAGTGTGGAGATTGTCGTATCGCTGATACGACAATTGCGGCCCGGAGGTACCCCGGTTCCCCCTCTAGAAAAGGTCGTCCTCGCACGCCTGCGGGGCTATCGGACGATCCATTGGTGGCTTCTTGACCATAGCCTCCAGAGCGTCAAGGGCCGCCTCGCGGAGCTTTCGCACGCGGGGCAGCAAATCGAACATGGAGAGCCCGAGCTGTGGCGACAGCAGTTCGACGATCAATCGGTAATGTTCGTCATCCCGCAAAATTTTGGTCTGGAACAACAGCCAAAAGCAGGATTCGCCCAGTTCTTGCCTGGAAGGCAGCAAGTCCATTGACCGCGATTCGGCGGCGTCGATGTAGGCGTCCACGGTAGCTTCGGCATCAAGCCACAATTCCGAAGCCGCTTCGTCATCAACAGGCTCCTTTTCCGCAAGCGCCTTGATATGCGCAAACGCTGCGGCCTCATCGGCCTGCTTGTAGGCTTTGCTGCTGGGAATTGTCATTTTTTCTCTCCGATCTGCTGCTGTCGCTGATGGCGTGTCAGATTAGCGTCACGACGGAGCATTGAGTGAAGTGCGTGTGTGTTGCCCCGCTGTTAATGCGGGGCGATCCCGGCCAAGGGAACATGGCCGGCCGCGCTCTCGTGCTGCGCATCGAGCCTCGCTGCGCGAGTCTCGCCCCCGTCGGGCTTCCATCGCTGACGCCTCCGGCCCGGCTCGCTGATCCGGGCCTGCGCGCTGCGCTTGCCCAAAGGCGGGTGTGTGCAGCGGGCGGGGTGTGGGCGGTCTTGCTGCTCCCTTCACCGTACCACGGCGTTCTCGCCGTCAAAGACTGCGCGTGCGGGCACGCTTGCGGCCTGGCGGCCGTCTTCGATCTTTGACTGCTTGCGCTGCGCCGTGAGGGCGACGGTTCCGGGCAATTCCGCCCGTGCAACCGGAGATCGTCATGAACGACAAATTACACGTTTCCCTCGAACAGCATGTTTGCCTCGTTTGCGGCACGGCGTTCGATACCGGCGCCATCCTGCTGGACAAGCGCCTGCGCGCGAGCATGGAGCGTCACACGAAGACGGGCTGGGGTCTGTGCCCCGAGCATCAGAAGCTGGCCGACGATGGCTTTGTCGCGCTGGTCGAATGCGATCCGCAGCGCAGCGGTTCGCAGGCCGGCGGGCGCATGAAGCCCGAGCAGGCGTACCGGACGGGGCGGCTGGCTCATCTGCGACGCACGGTGTTCGCGCAGATGTTCAACGTGCCGATCGCGGACGAGCAGGCTTGCGTGTTCGTTGAGCCTGGCGTGATCGAACAGTTGCAGTCGATGACGGCGCCGGCGGCGAGCTGATCGCGCCGCGCAGTCTTCGGTGCGCTGTCCCTGCGGGAGGGCGGTGCACCTTTTTTCTACTGCGCCCGGTGCCGGTTTCTCCGCGCCTGCGGCGCTGCGCGCTACGCTTGCCAGTCCGCGCCTTCGTTGGAGGGGACGGCTTGCTGTTCCCTTCATCGTGCCACGGCGTGCTCGCCGTCAAAGACTGCGCGTGCGGGCACGCTTGCGGCCTGGCGGCCGTCGTTGACCCCTGACTGCTTGCGCTGCGCCGTGCCCCGGAAGGGTCGGGCAATTCCGCCCGGCAACCTTTCAGGAGTTCACCATGAACAACGCACTCATCACCGACGAGCAGCGCATCGTGCTGTTGGCCAACGGCCGCGAATCCTTGCAGAACCCGGACTTCGATCCGGCCTCCGTGGTCAAGCTGTTCACGCCGGATGCCGGCGCGACCTGGCTGCTGACCGAAATTGATCCCGATGACCACGATCACGCCCACGGACTTTGTGACCTGGGTCTGGGGATGCCTGAAATCGGCTGGGTCAGCCTGGGCGAGCTGGCGACGGTGCGCGGCGGGCTGGGCCTGCCGATCAAGCGCGACCTGTCGTTCCGCGCCGAGAAGCGGTTGAGCGCCTATGCGCGCGATGCGCGGCTGGCCGGGCGGATCGTTGTCTGACCTGGCCCTGGGGCGTCGCGGGACGCCCTTCGCATCGCGCCTACCTGGCGCGATGTCTGCGCGGTGCCCCTGAACACCGCCGACCCGGCTGCGCCGGATCGGCCAGACAGCAACCGCATCATGCCCACGGTGCCTTGCGTGTGCTCGTCCTGATCTTGCTGTTTCTTTGGCATTGAAGGCTGGGCGTCCCCGGCCACTTGGGAGATGGCCGGGCGCGCTGTCGTGCTGCGCATCGAACCCCCTGCGGGGTTTCGCCCCTATCGGGCTTCCATCGTCCCCTCGCGCTGCTCGGCTGACGCCTCCGGCCCGGCTTCCAGCTTCGTGCCTGCGCGCTTCGCTTGCCGTGCGGTCGGCGTGTGGGGATGGCCGTTGCCATGTCCAGCCGTCTCCCCTGACTTCATCACCTTGTCCGCGACTGTAGCCCGCGCCCGTGCGCCGTCAAGGCGCGCAGGGCCGTGTCCTCGGCTGCGCCTGCGGGCCGCACCAACCCTGCGCTGTCTCCTTGACGGCGCCCGTTCGCGCGCTCCTGACCGTCGCGGGCGATGAACTCAGGAAAGACGGTGGCAACAGGGCCAACCGGGTTCCTCGTGCCGACCGCACCGAACAGCCGAAAGGCTGGGCTCCGAATCTAGGAATCCGGTGTGCGGTGTGAACAGCAAACCTCTTTTTGTCAGGAGAAAGACCATGCAACTCGCATCCCGTTTCGCTTCCCGTTCCCCTTCGCTGCGCAGCGACTACCCGCTGACCGATGACCAGATTCATCGCGTGGCCCCGTCCATCTTTGCGGATGCCCCGCATGAGAGCCGTTCCGAGCGGTACGCCTACATCCCCACGGCGGCGGTGCTGACCGAGCTTCGCAAAGAAGGCTTCCAGCCCTTCATGGTGACGCAAACCCGCGTGCGCGATGAAGGCAAGCGCGAGCACACAAAACACATGCTGCGCCTGCGCCATGCCAGCCAGATCAACGGCGCGGAGGCAAACGAAATCGTGCTGCTGAACTCGCACGACGGCACCAGCAGCTATCAGATGCTGGCCGGAATGTTCCGCTTCGTGTGCAGCAATGGCCTTGTGTGTGGTGACACCGTGGCCGATGTGCGCGTGCCCCACAAAGGCGACGTGGCCGGTTCCGTCATCGAAGGCGCTTTCGAGGTGTTGAGCGGCTTCGAGCGGGTGAAGGAATCCCGCGATGCCATGCGCGCGATCACGCTGGACGAAGGTGAAGCCGAAGTGTTCGCCCGTTCCGCGCTGGCCCTCAAGTACGACCCCACCGACAACAAGCCCGCGCCCATCACGGAATCGCAAATCCTGATGCCGCGCCGGTTCGACGACCGCCGCCCCGACCTGTGGAGCGTGTTCAACCGCACGCAGGAGAACTTGACCAAAGGCGGATTGCATGGCCGCAGCGCCAACGGACGCCGCCAGCAGACCCGACCCGTGCAGGGCATTGATTCCGATGTGCGCCTGAATCGCGCCCTCTGGATGCTGGCCGATGGCCTGCGCCAATTGAAAGCCTGAACCGTTCCCCCGCCGGAGGGGCGGCTCCCCTCCATTCCCTTGTTTCACTCGATTGGAGATACACCATGAACGCCATCACCCAAACCGAAGCCCGCGCCGCCAATACCGCCGCAGCTATCCCGCTGGAAGCAGCCGACCCGACCAAGAACCTGATTTTGGTTTCACTGTCGCGGCTGGTGCTGCGCCCCACGGGCCGCAACGTACGCAAGACCCCGCGCATGTCCATCCCTGAACTGGCCGCGAGCATCCAGCGCGTGGGCCTGTTGCAAAACCTGATCGTGATTCCCGCCACCGATGGCGAGCATTACGAAGTGGTGGCCGGTGGGCGTCGCCTTGCAGCCCTCAAGCTGCTGGCGAAGAAACACCGCATCGCCAAGGATTGGGAGGTGCCTTGCTTGCAGGTGGCCGATGGCACCGCACGCACGGCCAGCCTCACCGAGAACGTGCAGCGTGAAGCCATGCACCCGGCAGACCAGTTTGAAGCCTTTGCGGCGCTGGTGGCCGAAGGCCGACCCATCGAGGATATTGCGGCGGATTTCAGTGTCACGCCGCTGGTGGTGCAGCGTCGCTTGAAGCTGGCGAATGTCTCGCCGCGCCTCATGGCCGACTATCGCGCCGATGCCGTGAGCCTTGACCAGTTGATGGCCCTTGCCATCACCGACGACCACGCCGCGCAGGAAGCCGCGTACTACGATGCGCCGCAGTGGCAACGCCATCCCTCGCACTTGCGCGAGCGCCTGACCGAGCGGGAAATCGACGCCTACCGGCATCCGCTGGTGCGTTTCGTCGGACTGGACAGCTACGAAGCCGCAGGCGGCGGCATCCGCCGCGACCTGTTCGCGGAAGGCGATACGGGCGTGTACCTCAACGACGCCGCGCTGCTGGAACGGCTGGCGCAAGACAAGCTGGCAGGCATTGCCGCCACTGTCCGCGCCGAGGGTTGGGCGTGGGTCGATGCCACGTCGGGCGTAACCCATGCCGACTTGCACGCTTTCCAGCGTGCGCCGAGGGAACGGCGCGAGCCGAACAAGCGCGAGGCCGCACGAATCGAGAAGCTGCAAGCCAAGATGCAGGAGGTGGCCGAAGCCGTTGATGCCGCGACGGACGCCGACGACGAGGACAAGGCCGACGCCTTGCAGGAGGAAGGCGAAATCCTGGGCGAGCAGTTGCAGGCACTGGAAGATGGTTTGCAGGACTACGGCGCGAATGTGAAGGCCGCAGCCGGTGCCATTGTCAGCATCGACCGCAACGGTGAGGCCGTCATTCATCGCGGCCTGATGCGTGAGGCCGAGGCCAAGGCGCTGCGCACACTGGAACGGCAGCGCCAAGGTTTCAGCGACCCCGACGCCGCAAATGATGATGAAGGCGAGGACGACGAGCAGCCCAAGGCCGCAGCGATTTCCGACCGGCTGGCCCAGCGCCTGAGCGCCCACCGCACTGCCGCGCTGCAAATCGGGGTGGCCTGCCGTCCGCAGGTGGCGCTGGCCGCGCTGGTGCATGGCATGGTGCAGACCGTTTTGTTTGATCGCCGCTATGGGCATGACCTGCCGCTGGGCGTGTGCCTCACAGTGCAAGACCGGCTGGAAGGCATGGCCCCGGACTTGCTCGAATCACCCGCCGCCGTGGCGCTGCGCGAAATGCAGCAGGCGTGGGCCGAAAGGCTGCCGCAGGACGATGCCGAATTGTTCCCCGCGTTGCTGGCGATGGGGCAAGCCGAACTGATGGCATTGCTGGCCGTTTGCGTGGCCTCTACGGTGGACGTGGTGACACCTCGCGCCACGCCGAATCAGCCCGGCGCTGAACTGGCGCAGGCCGTTGGGTTGGACATGGCCGCATGGTGGAAACCGACCGCCGAAGGCTACTTCAAGCATGTTTCCAAGGCCGTGATTCTGGATGCCGTGGGCGCGTTTGCACCGGAATCCGTCACCCGGCTGGCGAAGCTCAAGAAGGCCGACATTGCCAGCGAAGCCGAGCGACTGGCCGATGGCACGGGATGGATGCCCGCCATATTCAAGGCCGCAGGGCCGCAGGAGGTGACACCGGAGGACGTGCCCGAAGACGGGGCGGAGGACGCCGCCGCCGTGGCGGATGAACCCGCCGAGGCATTGGCTGCTTGACCCTCACCGCAGCGAAGCGCCCCGGTTCAGGCCGGGGCGCTTCGCCGCAGGGAGCCGAATGATGCCCACCATCAACACCACCAGCCGCCCGCGCATGGCGGCAATCTACGCCCCCGGCACAGTGCGCGCCCGCCGCTGGCACGGCGATGGCGACGTGCGCGGCTACCGTCCGCCTTCGGGCTGGACGGCCCGCGCCGACCTCACCGACATTCACCCCGTCACGGGCCGCGCCTTGCCGCGTGCCGTATGGTGGATCATCGAGACGAAGGAATAGCCATCGTCAGCACCGCGCCCAGGCCGTTCCGCCCTGGGCGCGGTGAACTTCAAAAATCCGGGCGCGGCGGTGGCCGTGCCCGGTGTTGAAACCGAACATCACGCCGCCGCCTTCGCTGGCACTCAGGCGGCGGCGTTGCAATATGCGGGCGGCACGCCCGATTCCTCATCCAACTGCCTTCGCGCCTGCGGCACTGCGCGCTGCGCTTGTCTCCAGGGGAAAGCCCTGCGGGCCATCCCCGCCGCGCGTGGCTTGGCGCCCCTCGATACCGCCGAACCGGCGGCGCCGGATCGGCCAAGGTCAACGCCCCGCCGCTGGGCAGTGCTCGGTGGGTGCGCCGGGGCTTGCTGCGGCAGGTTGTGCGAATGCGTGCCGTCCACGACGCTGGCGGTTCGTTGCCTGTGTGTCACAAAGGATGGTTCACGGATAGCCGCTCGGCCTTGCTTTGAGGCTCTACACCGCGCTGTGAGCATGGCCGCCTGCATGGGCAGAGGCATGTTCCTGCTGGTCGTTGGGAATGGTCTTTCCTGGGTCAGGAGGCGTGCCGCTGAAACCTTCGTGCGGGGATGCCGAGCTGGCCATGTCTCCTTTCGGATTGGGGTGGTTCGGCCCAAGGCGTCCTTGTGTTGTTGTGAATCCTGGCGGGGGCGCGGCTGCGCCTCGGGCTTCATGGCTGCAACCGTCCGGCGAAAACAATTTCCCCTGCGCTGCGCGCATTCCTCGCGGGACAAATTCTTTTCGCCTCCCGGTTCTCCACTGCGTTGCGACCGCAAGCGGTGCAGCCCGCCCGTCCCCCGCCGGCCGGATCACAACAAGGACGCGATGGGCGCGAACCTTGTTCAACCGTAAGGAGATTTGATCATGGCAACCATCGGCACCTTCACCGCGGACAAAGACGGTTTCACCGGCACGCTGCGCACCCTGACGCTCAACGTCAAGGCCAAGCTGGTTCCCAACGACAAGGGGGACAACGAACACGCCCCGGACTTCCGCGTGCAGGCGGCAGGCTTCGACATCGGCGCGGCGTGGCGCAAGGTCAGCAAGGCCGAACGGCCCTACATCTCCGTGACCCTGGATGATCCTTCGTTCCCGGCAACGGTCTATGCCCGGCTGATCGAGGAGGAAGGCGGCACGCACAACCTGATCTGGTCGCGCAGCAAGCCCCAGGCGGCCTGACGGCTGCCAGCGCCCCGCCCACGCGGCGGGGCGCTGTGCTGCGAATGCTGCGCTGTATCGGCAAGCAAAATGGCTTGGCAGTGTGCGGGATGTGTCTTGCCTGGCTACCAAGCAATGGCTTGAATTGGTAGAGATACATGCGGGGCGGGTCGGTGCTGCGCACCACCGGGCTTTGCGGGCTCCGCCCCGTGCCGACTACGCCGTCACGGCCATTCGGCTCCAATCCCTCCCGCCTTCGCGCCTGCGGCGCTGCGCGCTGCGCTTGCCTCCAGGGGATCGGAGCAAGGCCCATCCCCGCCGCGCGGTGCTTGGCGCCCCTCGATACCGCCGAACCGGCTGGCGCCGGATCGGCCCGACACGCCCCGCCATGACGGCAGGGCTTCAAGTGGCTACGCCTGGGCTACCGCCAGCAGTTCTTCGGCCTTGCTCATCAGCACTGCCGTGCTGCATTCGAGCGCGCCGGCGATCTTGAAGATGATCGCCAGCGTGGGCATGTGCTCGCCGCGCTCGACCTTGCCCATGTGCGAACGCTCGATGCCGGCGAGGTGCGCGAGCGACTCCTGCGCGATGCCGCGCTCCGTCCGCAGCGCGCGCACCGCCGCGCCGAAGGCTTGCGCCAACTCGGCATCGTAGGTGGTGGCGCCGGCCGGTCGGTCGCGCTGGATGGATCGCTTCTGCATGGACAGAAGCGTCAAGTCGCAGCACAATTAAAACCACGTTATCTTTAACTCTTTCGTGGCTCTGGCCTTATTCGTGCTTTTACGGAAATCCGCTTTTGCGGATTCCGACAGAACCGGAGAACCGCCTACGTGCCTTTCCAGATTTCTACAATTCTGTTTTTGCGCTTTCGTGTTTCGGCGCGGAAGCGCAAAACCGGCATTCCATGTTGGAACAGGAGCACCCCGATGATGGCTCCCCTCGTCACCGATGCGCAGCGCGCCGCGCTGCTGGAAAACGGGCGGCGTGTCGCTGCCGGTGAACCGCACGACCCGTTGCCGGTCGTGCGGCTGTTCACTCCCGACGCGCACGCCATCTGGCTGCTGGCCTCGCTCAATCCTGCCGACGGCGATACGGCGTTCGGCGTCATGGACGTGGGCATCGGTATGCCCGAGCTGGGCCGCATCAAGCTGTCCGACCTGGCCTCCATCGTTGGCCCGAACAAACAGCCCGTGATGCGGGATTTGTATTTCCAGGCGGTTCGCCCGCTGTCGGAATACCTGCGGCTGGCGCAGGAAAACGGCTCCATCGTCGATTGAGCCATTCGCGCCCAGGCCAAGCCGGGCGCATTGAGACTATTTCAGTCTTGCTCCAGACCCGCAAAGTCTGAATCCGCACTCTTGCACCGAAACGGTGCCTTCGTGCCTAAAACAGCCACGATCTTTTGCGGGAGTTGCGGCACGGTATTTCGTGCCGCATGACATTTTGGAGTCAGGCGGCCGTCGCATTCAGACGGATTTCGCAACACGCCGGAGCCTATCGGTCTTGACACCAGCGGTTACAGCTTAACCCGATTTCTACCTCGATTTGATGCTCCCGCATTTGTGACGCCGTGGCGACGTTCCTGCTGTTCGACAGGAGCTTTCGTCATGGTCAGCCCTCACCATTTCGCGCACTGGTATCCCACCGCTGCTTACCTCTACGTCCTGGGGCTGGACACGCTCGCGCTGGCCTGGGAGTACCTGCGCCGCCATCCTGATTACCGGCTCGACTGGCTGCGCCGTGCGCGTCGCTCTGATGCTGGGCATCGCTGGGGCTTGCGCCTGCTGGAAGACCCGGCGCTGGATGCGCGTGACGCGCACCCGGCCTGGCTGCCCGGCCACACTGGTGTGGTGCAGCTCTACCCTGATGCTGATCCGCCGCCCGACGCCGCCGCATTCGACTTCTGGAACATCCCCGGTCACAAACAACTGCTCCACGACGGCAAGCGACTGGCGCTGATCGCGCGCAGCCCCGGCCAGTGCCTGCGCTTCGCGCTGGCGCCCGGCCTGGAGGACGGCATGGCTGTCGCCTATGCCCATCACGGCGGTGCTGCCGCACCTGCACGCGGCCATGCGCCCGGTGCGGCGCTGGCCAATGCTCGGCCCCGGCCATCGCATTCAGCCTTGCTGGAACTGCACACCTTGCAGGCGCTCGACGCGGCCCTGACGGGCGCGTCCTTGCGCGACGTGGCCGAAGGCTTGTTCGGCGTGGACGCCGCGGCGGGCTGGTACAGCGACGGTGGCCTGCGCTCCAAGGTGCGCCGCCTGACGCGGCGCGGCGATGCGCTGATGCGCGGCGGCTATCGCCGCCTAGCACAGCTTGCTCCGCTTGAGAAGGGTCGTTTTGAAGGTCACGCAAAACGACCCTGAGCAAGAGGGCTTCGTTTTCTGAGACTGCCTCCATCCGGTTGCGCTGTGTGGCCGGAGCCCTGCAACCGATGGAGGTTCTCACCATGCGTCCCGCTCCCTTGCGGCCTGCCGCCGCTCCCGCATCTAACGCCACGTCCGCTGCGCAGCCGCAGCGCTATCTCACCAACGACGAGGCCGCCGACTACCTGCGGCTGTCGCCGCGCACGCTGGAAAAGCAGCGCGTGCTCGGTGGCGGCCCCAAGTTCCGCAAGCTCGGCCGCCGCGTCATGTACGCCGTGGCCGACCTTGATGCCTGGGCTGCGGATCGCAGCTTTGAGAGCACGTCCGATCCCGAATACGCCGAGCAGCATTCGGCGGACAGCCGTGCGCGCTGATCGCTGGCGCGTGGGTGGCCTTCGCCATGTCCAACCCTGCGCTGCCGTCCCGGCAGCGGCCCGTGCCAGAGCGCGAACAGCTCGACCTGTTCCGCGCCTTGCCGGGCGACATGGCGCCGCGCGACAGCCAGGACTTGATGGCCTTTCCGTTCTTCTCGCTGGCGAAGTCGCGGCGCGTTGCGCCGATCGACTTTCGCAGCGGGAACGTCACCATCCGCGTGGAAGGTACGCAGGAGCATGGCATCGCCACGATTTGGGACGCGGACGTGCTCATTTGGGCGGCCAGCCAGATCGTGGAGGCGCGCGATGCGGGCTTGCGCCCGTCGCGGTTGATGCAGGCCACGCCGTACGAGATCCTGCGCTTCATCGGGCGCGGTACGTCGCTGCGCGACTACCAGCGCCTCAAGGCGGCGCTGGATCGCCTGCAATCCACGACCGTGGCCACGTCGATCCGCGAGACCACGGGAAGGCGGCTGCACCGCTTCTCGTGGATCAACGAGTGGAAGGAGCTGGCCGATGCCAAGGGCACGCCCTTGGGGCTGGAGCTGATCCTGCCGGACTGGTTCTATGCCGGCGTGATGGATGCCGCCCTGGTGCTGACCATCGACCCGGCGTATTTCCGGCTCACGGGCGGGATCGAACGCTGGCTGTACCGGCTGGTGCGCAAGCATGGCGGGCGCCAACCGGGCGGCTGGCAATTCGACTTTCAGCACCTGTACCGCAAGTCGGGCAGCGTGGCGCGGTACTACGACTTCGCCGCCGACCTGCGGGCGCTGGTGGCGCGGCAAGCCCTGCCGGGCTACCAGTTGGGCATCGAGTACGTCTCGGGCATTTCCTCGCCGCTACTGACATTCCGGCCCGTGCCGCAAACGGCACGGGGATAACTGCGACAAAGCCTGTGGACGGACTCGTGCTATCAGGCAACAGAGGTATCGTGCTATCAGGCAACGAATCCTCGTGCTATCAGGCAACAAAATCGGCCGCAAAGCCAATGCTGGCGCGGGTTTCGGCCTCTCCTAACTTCCCTAACTTAAATTCTCTAACTTTTAGTAGAAGCGCCGCGCCTCGGTGGACAACCACCAAGCGGCACGAAAAGCAGCAGCAACAGCCGGGCTTTCCAACACGGAGGGCCAGGCCATGATCGTCGCACTGCTCAACCAGAAAGGCGGCGTGGGCAAGACCACGCTCGCCACCCACATCGCCGGCGAGCTGGCGATGCGCGGGCAGTCGGTCATCCTGCTGGATGCCGATCCGCAGGGCTCCGCGCTGGACTGGACGCAGCGCCGCAGCCAACAAGGTTTGCCAAGGCTGTTCAGCGCCGTGGGCCTCGCCCGCGAAACGCTGCATCAGGAGGCACCAGAACTCGCCAGGCGGGCCGATCACGTCGTCATCGACGGGCCACCCAGGATCGCCGCCTTGGCGCGCTCCGCGCTGCTGGCGGCCGAGCGTGTACTGATCCCGGTGCAGCCCAGTCCCTACGACCTGTGGGCCAGTGCCGAGATGGTGGCACTGATTCGGGAAGCGCAGGTGTTCCGGCCTGCGCTGCGCGCGGCCTTCGTCATCAACCGGCGCGTGAGCACCACCGTGATCGGACGCGAAGCACGCGGCGCGCTGGCCGAGCAGCCGCTTCCTGCGCTGCGCGCGGAAGTGCATCAGCGCATCGTGTTCGCCGACAGCGTGGCCGCTGGCCGGCTTGCGCGAGAGACGGCGCCAGACAGCGCCGCCGCGCGCGAAATCACCGCGCTTGTCGATGAACTGCTGCGGTGGCCGTCATGAGCAGTTCTGCCAGCAAACGCACGGGCAAGCGCATCGGCATCGGCGCGCGTCCGCCCGCGAATCCGCACGCCGAGGCGTGGATTCGCCAGGGCAGCGCCGATGGCCTCCAGAAGGGCGATCTCTACACAGCCCGCCTGACCCTCGACATCACGCCCGCCATGCGAGCGCGCATCAAGGTGTCGGCCTTCACGCAGGGCGTGACGGTGGCCGACCTATTGCGCGGCCTGCTGGAGCGTGAATTCCCGGAGAAGTCCTCATGAACACACCCGCCTCGACGGCTTCGACTGCATCGCCGCCGTCATCCATCCCGCCTGTCGGCATGGCCGACGGCGTGCCGTTGACCCGCGTTGCGCTCGCGTACATCGACCAGCGCTTCGACCTCTATCTGCGCTTCGGCGATCCTGCGCGCATCATCCGGTTCGACCGCTGGCGCCGCTGCGCGGTGTTCGTGCCGAATGCAGTTCTATGCCGCATCCGCTGGCAGGCCAACGACTACGGCACGATCCGGTGGCAACTCATGGTGATGCAGGCGTGCATGCCGATGGATGGCGCGCAGCGCATCCCTGGCGTGCAGCCTGGCGCACGCCTGCTGCTGCACGCCGAGGGTGAGCAATCGGTGCGCACCGTGCTCGCACGCATCGACGCCATCGAGGCACTGGGCATCACGCCCGTTGCCGCCTCGCCCGCGTACTGGCGCACGCTGGGCAACCGGCTCGCGGCGCGCTTGCCGCTGCCCGAATACACCGCCGAGCGGCACGCTGCCTGGCTGGCCGGGAGGGCGCTGCCATGACGGCCCATCCTCGCTCCCGCCTGCGCGTTCGCCTCGTGCTGGCGGGCCTGTCCGCCTGCGGCCTCGCTGCGCTGGTCTGGGCGTCCTTCGTGCATCCACTGCCGCGCCTGACCTACAACCCGTCCGACAGCGTGGCGGTCGGCTGGTATCGCGTCGATCCACTTGACCGTCGCGCCAGCTCGCTGCCACGTCCGTTGTCCGTGGGCAGCATCGTGCTGGTGCCGCTGCCTGCCGAGGCTGCTGCATTGGCTGCGCAGCGCGGCTACCTGCCGACGCGCATCCCACTGCTCAAGCGCGTGGGCGCGGTGGCACCGCAGGAGGTGTGCATCGCTGACGGCAGCGTCCGCATCGACGGCGTGCCTTCGGCCGCCGTGCTGCCTGCCGACCGCTGGGGCCGGCCGCTGCCATCCTGGCCGCAGTGCCGCCGCCTTCGGCCTGGCGAGCTGTTCCTGCTCAGCGTGACCAACCCGGCGTCGTTCGACAGCCGGTATTTCGGGCCGGTCAGCGCAGCCGACGTGATCGGCGTTGCGCGCCCGGTCTGGCTGGAGTCGCGCTCATGATGGCCGCCGATTCGCTGCGCATCATCGTGCCATCGGGCCTGTCGTGCTGCTGCCCATCGCCATGTCGTCGCGGGTGCAGTGCGAGCGCATCCGCGCCGCACTTCGCGCTGCCTCCGGCGCAGACGTCCCACGTGCAGGCGTCTTGCCTCGAACACGGCTGGCCTGCGGCCATCGCCGTGTTCGCCGGGGCGCTGGCTGCTGGTGCAGCCTTGCCACCGGGCCGCAGTTGCCGGGAGCGAATGCGGGAGGCAAATGCGGAAGGCAAGACAAAAGGGGGCGGCACCTGTCGGCCCGCAAAGCCAGTCTGCACGTGGGGGTGGCGCGGCACGGCGCGGCTTCGCCGCCGTGCCGCTGGGGGCGCGTGGCCCGCGCTGATGCAGGCATGTCCGCGTGCTTCGCACGACGGCCTACGCCACAGCTTTCAAGGGGCGCAGCCATGAGCAACCGCCGCGACGACGATTTCCGCATCCGCCCCAGTGCCCCGAAGAACCGGGGTCAGGGCTTCGTTTCCAAGGTGCTCAAGCAGGCAGGCAAGGCCAGCAGCGGCAAGTCCTCGGTGCGCCGCCCTGGTGGCAATGGCAAGGGAGCCGGCACCGGCCAACGGCCCGGCTCGCGCCTGGGGCGAGGCCATACGGCGGCGCGCTTCGCGGGCGCGAAGCTCACACCCATGTCGCGGCGCGTGACCATCAAGACCTTGCTGGTCAACCAGCAGCGGGCCAGTCCGCAGTCGCTCGCCAAGCACCTGCGCTACATCGAACGCGACGGCGTGGGCCGCGATGGCGAGCCGGGCCAAGCCTACGGGCCGCAGACCGATGCCGCCGACCTCGACGCCTTCAAGGAACGCTGCGCCGACGACCGGCACCATTTCCGCTTCATCGTCTCGCCCGAAGACGGAGCCGAGTTGGAAAACCTGCGCACCTACACGCGGCACCTGATGGGGCGCATGGAAGCCGACCTGGGCACGCGGCTGGAATGGGTGGCGGTCGATCACTGGAACACCGACAACCCGCACACGCACCTGATCGTGCGCGGGCGCGACGATACGGGCAAAGACCTCATCATCGCGGGCGACTACATCGCCGACGGCTTTCGCCATCGGGCCGCCGAACTGGCGACGGAATGGCTGGGGCCGCGCACCGAGCTGGAGATCCAGCAGACCTTGCGGTGCGAGGTGGAGCAGGAACGGTGGACGAGCCTGGATCGCACGCTCAAGCGCGAGGCCGGCGACGATGGCCGAGTGCTGATCGAGCGCTTCAACGAGCCGAAGTTGCAACGCCAGCGCCTGCCGCTGATCGGCCGCCTGCAGCACTTGCAGCGCCTTGGCTTGGCTGACGAGGTGCAGCCCGGCACCTGGGCCGTTCATGACGATGCGGAGAAGACCTTGCGTGCCCTGGGCGAACGCGGCGACATCATCCGCACGATGCAGCGGGCCATGCGCGGCGAGCCGCGTGAGCTGGCCGTGTTCGAGCCGGGTGATGACGGCCGCACGATCGTCGGCCGCGTGGCCGCGAAGGGGCTGGCCGACGAGCTGCGCGACCGGGGCTATCTGGTCATCGACGGTGTGGAAGGCAAAGCCCACTACGTCGCACTCAATGCCCGCGACGAGCTGGCGAACTATCCGACCGGCGCCGTGGTGGAGGTGAAGGGTTCGGCCGACGTGCGCGCGGCCGATCGCAACATCGCCGCGCTGGCGAGCGGTGGCCTGTACCGCACCGACCATCACCTTGCCATTGCGCAGGGCCAGGCCGTGCCTGGCCGCGATCCGCAAGAGGTGGTGACGGCGCACGTCCGGCGGCTGGAAGCCTTGCGCCGTGCGGGCATCGTGGAACGTATGGCCGAGGGCCTATGGAAGGTGCCGGACGACTTGCCCGAGCGTGGCCGTCAGTACGACGCGCAACGCCTGGGCGGCGTCGCCGTGGAACTGAAATCGCACTTGCCCATCGAGCGGCAGGCGCGCGTCATCGGCGCCACCTGGCTCGACCAGCAACTCATCGGCGGCGGCAAGGGGCTGGGCGACCTGGGCTTTGGCGCGGAGGCCAAGCAGGCGATGCAGCAGCGGGCCGACTTTCTGGCCGAACACGGGCTGGCTGAGCGGCGCGGCCAGCGGGTGATCCTGGCGCGCAACCTGCTGGCAACGCTGCGCGGCCGTGAAGTGACGCAGGCTGCCAAGGACATTGCCGCCGACACGGGCTTGGAACATCGCCCGGTAGCTGATGGGCAGCGCGTGGCCGGTATTTATCGGCGCAGCGTGACGCTCGCCAGTGGTCGCTACGCCATGCTCGATGACGGTATGGGGTTCAGCCTGGTGCTGTGGAGGCCGGTCATTGAGCAACGGCTGGGGCAGCAACTCGCCGTGACGGTACGCGGCGGAATTGCATCATGGGAAATTGGACATCGACGAGGAGTGTCCTTGGGGTAATCACAAGACGGGCAATCAGTGCTGCGCAACACGGCAGGCGAGCCATTCGCCCCTGCGGCACAGCGCGACTGCGAAACGCGCGCGTGAGCACGCGTCTGGCAGTGGATCTACATCGATGTCTAAAACGTTACTTGACCGAGGTCACGACGTAGCCCTCAGCTTCCTTCTTGAACTCGACATGGACTTTCGAGCCCGCGGCGAGCTTGTCGAACAGGGCCTTGTCCTTGACCGCAAACGCCATAGTCATCGCGGGCCATCCCAGGCTTTTGACGGGGCCGTGCGCAAGAGTCACCTTGCCCTGCGCCGCATCGAATTCCTTCACCACAGCATCGGCCTGATGGACCGTTGACTTGGTGGCCATGGGGGGGTCTTTGGCGTCCGTGCTCTTCATCATGCTTTTGCACTTTTGGGCATCCATGTCCTTCATGTCCATACCCTTCATTCCCTTCATGTCCATGCAGTCCTGCATGCCCTTGCCCTCCATCTTCATGCTGCCCATATCGCCGGACTGGGCGAAGGTGGCAGCAGAAAACGCCAAGGCGGCGATCAGCGTTGCGGTTGAGACGAGTTTCATGATGGATTTCCTTTTCTGAGCTTTAAAAGTGGGGCCGGCCTTCTGGCAGGCCCCGGATGGAACGCGGCCACTGGGAATGACTGCGTTGGAGAGTCATGCGCTGGCGCTCACGACTCGGGGTTCGTGCATGCCTTGACCTGGGCCTCGTAACGCGCCTTGCGCATCCGGTTTTCTCCAGGCGTCGTTTGGGCACGCGGGCCGTGATCCAGCGGCAGCACCAGCGGGTCGGGCGGGCAGTTCACTCGCTGACCTGTGGTGCCGTCGACTCGGGTGGTACTGGCCGTTTGCGATGCTGCAGCCGCCTGCTTGGCTGCGCGTGCCTTCTCGATGGCCTGGAAGTCGGGGCCGGCCAGTGCGGGCAGAGAAGCGCCCAGCGCCAGGGCGGCGATGAGGGGGAGCAGTGATTTTTTCATGATGGTTTCCCAAGGTTGGTTGATCCAAAAAGTCCGAGAGGAGCCTCATCAGATCAATCCAGCCACCGGCAGAATGCGATGCGCACAGGCCATCGCAGTCGACCGCCTCCCGCATCAAAGAACCAGGTCGGCGCCGGCGCCACCGTCGCAAGCGCGAGCCAGGCCACCGGAGCCCGCTCTCGTGCTTCACCCTCGCCAGTGAATACATGGGCCGCTGGTGCCGGTGCGATAGCACAGGCCGCGCAGGTCTGGCAATCCTCGGCGCTGCTGGGCATCGGATGCGAGGCTGCGGATGCCGTCATCACCGGACCGGCGTGCTGAATCTCCTGGGCGGAAACGGCTGCGCGTGTTGCCGTGCCCAGCAGCAGCGACAGGCACAGGCAAAGCACGGCCGCACCCCACGCGCGGCCGCCACCGAAGCGTTCAAGCGGCCGCACGACGACGCTTCCAGAATGCCCATGGCGATGCCTTGGGCTCGCGCGGCCGGCGCATCAACAGGTAGGCTGCGGGAATGACGAACATCGACAGCAACGGTGCCGTGACCATCCCGCCCACCATCGGCGCGGCGATGCGTTGCATCACTTCGGAGCCCGTGCCCGTTCCCCACATGATCGGCAGCAGGCCGGCCAGGATGACGGCCACGGTCATCGCTTTCGGTCGCACGCGCAGCACGGCGCCTTCGCGGATCGCCTCCAGCAAGTCGGCCTCGCTGGTCTTGCCGTGGCCGATACGCTCCTGCCAGGCGTTCTTGAGGTACAGCAGCATGATCACGCCGAATTCGGCGGACACGCCGGCCAGCGCGATGAAGCCCACCGCGCCCGCGATCGACAGGTTGTAGCCCAGCAGATACAGCAGCCAGATGCCGCCCACCAGCGCGAATGGGAGTGCCGCCATGATCAGGAGCGCCTCGCCGAACGCGCCGAAGGTCAGGTACAGCAGCACGAAGATGATGAGCAGCGTGAACGGCACCACCACCTTGAGCTTGGCGGTGGCCCGCTCCAGGAACTCGAACTGCCCCGACCAGGAGATCGAGTAGCCCGGCGGCAGCGCCACCTGCTTGGCGACGGCCTGCTGCATGTCCTGCACCGCGGAGCGCAGGTCCCGGTCCCGGATGTCGACATACACCCAGCCCGACAGGCGCGCGTTCTCGCTGCGCAGCATCGGCGGCCCGTCGGCGACGCGGATGTCGGCCACATCGGAGAGCACCAGGCGCTGGCCGCGCTCGGTCACCACAGGCAGGGTCCGCAGCTTTTCCAGCGAATCGCGCATCTCGCGCGGATACCGCAGGTTGATCGGGAAGCGCTGCAAGCCTTCCACCGTCTCCCCGATGTTCTCGCCACCCACCGCTGACGAGACCACCGACTGCACGTCGGCGATGTTCAGGCCATAGCGGGCCGCATCGTCGCGCCGGATGTTCACGTCCACATAGCGCCCACCGGTGAGCCGCTCGGCCAGGGCACTGCTCACGCCAGGCACGCCCTTGAGCGTGCGTTCGATCTCTGCGGTGATGCGATCGATGGTTGCCAGGTCAGTGCCCGCCACCTTGACCCCCACGGGGCTCTTGATGCCCGTGGCCAGCATGTCGATGCGATTGCGGATCGGCGGCACCCAGATGTTGGACAGGCCCGGCACCTTGACGATGCGGTCGAGCTCCTCGACCAGCTTGTCGGTCGTCATGCCGGCGCGCCATTGGTCGCGCGGCTTGAACTGGATCGTCGTCTCGAACATCTCCAGCGGAGCGGGGTCGGTTGCGCTCTCTGCGCGGCCCGCCTTTCCGTAGACGCTCGCGACCTCCGGCACCGTCTTGATCAGGCGGTCGGTCTGCTGCAGCAGCTCTCCCGCCTTTCCTGCCGACAGTCCGGGCAGCGCCGAAGGCATGTACAGCAGGTCCCCTTCGTCCAGCCGCGGCATGAACTCGCCGCCGATGTGTTGCAGCGGCCACAGGCTGGTGGCCAGCACCACGACCGCCACCGCGAGCGTGAGCTTCGGGGCGCGCAGCACTCCGTCGAGCAGCGGCCGGTAGACCGCGATCAACAGGCGATTGAGTGGATTGTTTTTCTCGTCGGGAATGCGGCCACGGATCAGGTAGCCCATGAGTACCGGGATCAAGGTCACGGACAGGCCTGCCGCGGCTGCCATGGCGTAGGTCTTGGTGAACGCCAGGGGCGAAAACAGGCGCCCTTCTTGTGCCTCCAGCGTGAACACCGGCACGAAGGACAGTGTGATGATCAGCAACGAGAAAAACAGCGCCGGCCCCACCTCGGCCGCCGAGTCGCCGATGACCCGCCACCGGGCCGCCCCTTCGAGCACCTCGCCGGGGTGCTCATGGCTCCAGTGCTCCAGATGCTTGTGGGCATTCTCGATCATCACCACCGCCGCGTCGACCATCGCACCGATGGCGATCGCGATACCCCCCAGCGACATGATGTTGGCGTTGACGCCCTGGTAGTGCATCACGATGAACGCCGCCAGGATGCCCAGTGGCAACGAGATGATCGCGACCAGCGCCGAGCGCAGGTGGAACAGGAAGATGAAGCAGACCGCCGCGACGACGATGAACTCCTCGACCAGCTTGTGCGTGAGGTTGTCGACGGCCCGCTCGATCAGCCCGGAGCGGTCGTACACCGGCACGATCTCTACGCCCTGCGGCAGGCTGGACGCCAGGCCCTTGAGCTTGTCCTTGACGGCGGCAATGGTCTGCAGCGCGTTCTTGCCCGAGCGCATCACGATCACGCCGCCGACGGCCTCGCCCTCGCCGTTGAGCTCGCCGATACCGCGCCGCATCTCCGGGCCGATCTGCACCCGGGCCACGTCGCCCAGGCGCACCGACACGCCGGCGGCCGTCGTCATGAGCGGCACCTTCCGAAAATCCTCAAGACTCCCCAGGTAGCCCGAGGCGCGCACCATGTACTCGGCCTCGCCGAGTTCGAGCACCGAGCCGCCGGTCTCCTGGTTCGAGCGCTGGATCGCCTCCACAACCTTGGTGTGCGGGATGCCGTAGGCCGCGAGTTTGTCCGGATCGAGCACGATCTGGTACTGGCGCACCATGCCGCCGATCGAGGCAACTTCGGCCACGTCGGGTACGGTCTTGAGCTCGTACTTGAGGAACCAGTCCTGTAAGGCGCGCAGTTGCGAGATGTCCATCTTGCCGCTGCGGTCGACCAGCGCGTACTCGTAGACCCAGCCCACGCCGGATGCGTCCGGCCCGAGCGCGGCCTTGGCCTGGGCCGGCAGGCGCGACTGCACCTGGTTCAGGTATTCGAGCACCCGGGAGCGCGCCCAATACTGGTCGGTGCCGTCTTCGAAGAGCACGTAGACGAAGGAATCGCCAAAGAACGAGTAACCGCGCACGGCCTTTGCGCCCGGCACCGAGAGCATCGTCGTCGTCAACGGATACGTGACTTGGTTCTCGACGATGCGCGGCGCCTGGCCCGGATAGGTGGTGCGGATGATGACCTGCACGTCCGACAGGTCGGGCAGCGCATCCAGTGGCGTGCGCTGCACCGCATAGATGCCCCAGGCGCTGAGCGCCACGGTGGCCAGCAGTACGAGGAAGCGGTTGGCGATGGACCAGCGGATCAGCTTGGCGATCATGGCTTGCCTCCGGCCGCCATTGGCGTGACGTGCGTGAGTTGCGGCAGGTCGTCCGAGCCCATGAAGAACTCGAAGCTCACGCGATCCCCGACCTGAACGTTGCGCGCCGCGCCGTCGGGCGGCAGCTTGAAGTCCATCGTCATCGGGCCCCACTTCAGCGTGGGAATGGCGCCGTGCGACAGGGTCAATGCGTCCTTGCCGATGCCCACGACCTTGGCCTCACCGACATGCCGTGGCGCGCTGGCGGCCATCGGGGCAGACGGCGAAGCTGGGGCCACCGCAGCCGGCTCGCTGTTCAAGCGGGCCTCGACGCCCTTGAGGCTGGCCTCGGAATCGATCAGGAACTGTGACGACACGACGATGCGCTGGCCGGCCGAGAGGCCCTGCTTGATCTCGGTCTGGCCACCGCTCTCGATACCCGCCTCGACATCGACCGGACGGAAGCGTCCGTTGTCTTCTGCCACGATCACCACCGTGCGTTTGCCGGTCTGGATCACCGCCTCGGTGGGCACGAGCAGCCCTTTGTCGGGGCGCATATCCACGAAGTTCATCGTCACGAACATCCCCGGCACCAGCCGGCTGCCCGGGTTGGCGAGTTCCAGGCGTGCCTTCAGCGTGCGCGTGCTCGGGTTCACCTCGGGCAGGATCGCCTGCACCTTGCCGTCGAAGGTACTGCCGGGCGCGGCCGGGCTTCGGGCCTGGACCTTGGCTCCCGGGCGCAGCAGCGCGGCCTGGCTCTCGGGCACCTCGGCGTTGGCCCACACGGTGGCCAGGCTGTTGATGCGGAACAGCGTGGCGCCCGGCATCACCGTCATGCCTTCGCGTGCCAGCAGTTCGACCACGACCCCACCCAGGGGCGCGGTCAGCGTGATGCGCGGCTGGGTTTTGCCACTGCGCTCGACCAGCGCGATCTGGGCATCGTCCATACCGACCTGGCGCATGCGCTGGCGCGCGCCGTCGACCAGTGCTCCCAGGTCGGTGCCTTTCATGCGCCGCACCGACAGGAACTCTTCCTGCGCCGCGATCCAGTCCGGGACATAGAGGCTGACCAGCGGTTGCCCCTTGGCGACCGGGTCCAGCGTGGCACGCACGTACAGGTGCTCGATGTACCCGGTGGCACGCGCCTGCACGATCGCCTGGTCTCGCTCGTTGAAGGCGATGCTGCCCACCGCCGACACCTGCGGCGACAGCGCACCCTCGGTCACTTCGGCGGTGCGCACGCCCAGGTTCTGCTGGATGCGCGAGCTCACCGTGACGTTGCCCCGGTCCGCGTCGCCGTCGGCATAGACCGGCGACATCATCATGTCCATGAAGGGCGACTTGGCCGGCTTGTCGAACTTGTTCGCCGGCACCATGGGGTCGTGGTAGTACAGGATCTTCTTTCCATTGGCGGGATCGACGTCGCCGGCCTTGATGCCGGCCGCGATGTGCCGGCGGGTGGCGTCTTCGCCCGATTCGTTGGCGGGCGCAACAACAGTCGCGGCAGCCTGCGCCGGCGAGGGGCCGCTGGCGTTCTCTGGAGCGTGCGCGGCGGTGCTGGCCGGCGCGGTCGCCATGCTCATACCCCGGTGCATGCCCAGGGCGTAGAGGCCGTAGCCGGTGGCACCGAGCACGCCGGCAGTGACGAGGGCCATCACGAGGTTTTTGGTTTTCATGGGAGGTCTCTCGGTCGTGGTCAGGGCTGGGGGGCGGTCATGTCGTGACCGACCGGCACCAGGTAGTTCAGTTGGGCCCACAGGCGCGCCGCGCCCATTTCCAGGCGCAGGCGCTCGACGCGTGTGTCGATCTCGGCGCGGCGTGCTTCCAGCACCGCGGTCAGGGTGCCCACGCCGCCGCGATAGGCGGCGATCGTGGCGCGCGTGCGCTCTGTGGCCAGCGGCAACAGCGAGCTGTCGTAGCGGGTCAGGCGCTCGCGGTCGCTACGCCATTCCTGCAGCATCGCCAGTGCCTCGGCCACATGGGCACGTGTGGCTTCCTCGCGCTCGGCGCGTTTCTGCTCGACATTGGCGAGCTTGGCGGCCAGCTCGCGGTCCTGGCGGTTCTTCTGGTCCCACTGCAGCGGGATCGAAACATTGAGCGAGACCATGTTCGAGTAGGCCGGGCCGCGCTGGCTGTACATCAGCTCGACGCTCACATCGGTCTTCTTGTTGGCTTGCGCGATGTTGGCTTCGGCCTGCGCGACTTCTTCCTGCTTTTGCATCACGGCGATTTCAGGGTGATGGGCCAACTGGGTCTCCAGGTCCTGCGGGCGCAGGCGAACCGCATCCAATGCCGGAGCCGAACCCAGGGGATCGCTGGCGGCAGGACCTATCCAGCGGGCCAGTTGCGTGCGGGCCGTGGTGACCTGGCGCTCGGCCTGTTCGATGCGGTCGTCGATCTGGGCGACGGCCGATCGGGCGGCGAACACATCGGCTTGCGTGCCGCGCCCGCCTCGGTAAGCAGCCTCGGCGGCGTCGATCTGCAGGCGCGCTTCGTCGCGCTGGGTCACCAGCACGTCGCGCACGCGCTCCTGGTAGAGACGGTCCAGCCAGGCCAGGGCGGTGTCGCGCTGCAGGTTGGCAAGCGCCAAGCTGCGCCCGGCCTCGGCGACCCCGGCCTCGCGCTCGTAGCGTCCGGCGCGGGCCTTGAGCTTGTCCTCGCGCGTGAACTCCTGCATCACGCCGATGGAGCGCATGGTCATGAAGTCGCGCGTCGGGCTGAATCGATCGGCGCCGTTGACGGGCAGGTTGTTGATGCCGAGCTTGAGGGTGGGGTCGGGCCGCTGGCCGGCGGCGACCGCCATGTCCCGTGCGGCCGATGCCGTCGCATCTTGGGCGACAAGCGCACGAGAACGGGTTTGCGCCAGGCGCAGCGCCTGGTCCAGCGTCAGGGTGTCGGCGGCATGGGCGGCACCGGCGCCCATGGCGAGCGCCGTAGCGATGCCGACGGCGAGCCTGCGCCATGGCATGGCGCCGCCCGGCGTGCGGGAGGGAAAAGAGTCGATGAACATGAGATCTCCAGTTGACGAATGCCATCAGGTCGAATGGAACTTGTGCGGGGCGAGCGGAAACTCGCGGACACGCGCAAGCGCGACCAGACAGGTCTGGGGCAAGCCGGCTCAGGCCGGCTGCACCAGCGTCAGGAGATCAAATGCGAAAACAGCAGTGCAGGATGGCGTGCGGCGGTGACGCCGCAACGCGCTGGAATTTGGAGTCGGCCGAAGGCCGAGCATGTCCGGGAGGCTCGGGTAGCACCGGGAGGGTATAGAGGGTGGTCAGCAAGGCCGCCGGGACGGTCGGGGCAGACGCATGGTCGGCACTTTGCTGGCCGAAACGGCAGTGCTCTACGCACAGGTTCGCAGCGCTGTCGTCGATCTGGTCGCAGCCCGCCATGGCAGCCATGTCTGACGTCGCGGATGTGTCCGGCGACACGGCCATCGAAGCAATAGCCTCATCACCGGGCATCGTTGCGACCGACGCATTCATAGCCATCGTCGGGAGAGACTGCGGCGCGCCCGACAGTGTGGGGCAGGCGTAGGCAGCGATAGCCATCTGGCCAAAGACCAGCACGCCGAGCATCAGTCGGCAGACGAATTGCCTGAATGCGCGCGTCATCGTCATGCGGCCACCTCGTCAGCGAGGCTCGCATGGGCCATGCGGGGATCAGAGTCCTGGCTTGCTGCCAGCGCAGCGATGATCGTGCACGCGGAGCCCTCTGGTGATTGGGCGCAGCAATCGGCCAGATTTTCCAGCGCCGAGGCCATCGACTGCAGGTCGGCTACGCGCTCTCGGATCTCTGCGACGCGCTTGCGCGTGATCGCCCGGACGCGCAGGCGGTCGCGTGTGGCGCTCAAGGACATCAACTCGGCGATGTCCTCCAGCGAATACCCCAAGGCCTGGGCGCGCTTGATGAAGCGCAGACGAAGCACATCGTCGTCCGAATACTGCCGGAAGCCTCCGTCCACGCGCTTCGGCGCCGCCAGCAACCCACCGCGCTGGTAGTAGCGCACGGCCTCCACGCCAACGCCTGCCGCGTCGGCGAGTTTGGCGATGGTGAAGGCGTGGGTGGGCATGGGGAACTCGGTATTCAGGTACGGAGTTTAGCGCACCCGCCGCAAGGGTGCAAATAGCAGCGGTAAACGGAACTGTCGGCGCAGTTGGCCTGCTTCCATCACGCACTGCAACTGGAGCATCCTCGCTGCATTTGCACAGGCGGGCACTTGACCGATCCGTATGAGCAGAACACGCAGCAGTCTCCGGCCTTCGGCCGCAGCAACGTCTTGCACTGTTCGCACTCGTAGAAGAACTGGCAGGCATCGGTCGGCATGGTTTCATGCCTGGCATGGCCGCAGTGCGGGCAGGTCAGCACTGATTCCAGCGTGGGCGTGCCGGGTGTCATTTGCGCAGCGTCGAAGGGTAGCCCGCGTCGGTGGTCGCCTTCACGAGCGTCGGGACTTGGGCCTGGTCTGCGTCGAAGGTGACGGTCGCCGTCTTCTGGGCGAAGTCGATCCTGACCTGGCTGACGCCAGGCACTTTTTCCAGGGATTTCTTCACCGTGATCGGGCATAGCTCGCAGGTCATGTTCTGCACGTTGAGCGTCGCCGTCTGCGGCGTTGCGGCCAAGGCAGCGAACGGCGACAGCGCGACGAGCAGCGATGCGATTGATTTACGCATGAGGGCTCCTTCAGAGAAACAAGGGCGCCAGCCAAGGCACCGACAACAAAGCGAGAAGCACCAGCGCGACAACCCAGAAGATCAGCCGCTGGCGCTGGAGGACGCTCGATTGGGCGCAGGCGGCGCCGGGCTCGCAGGCCGGCTGTTGAAAGTACAGACGCCGAAACGCCAGGCCCACGAACAAAACTGTCGCCGCAATGAACCAGGGCCGCAGCGGCTCCAGCACGGTGAGACTGGCGATCCAGGCGCCCCCGATGCCCATCATCAGCAGCACCAGCGGCACCACACAGCACACCGAGGCGCCGATGGCAGCCAGTGCTCCGGCGACGAGCGAGTTCTTGAAGTTGAAGGTGGGCATGGGCGTGTGGAAACATCTTTGACGCTTGCCACTCTAAACTCCGTACCATGCTACGGAGTCAAGGGGGCGAACAATGGGTGAGCTGACGATAGGGAGCCTGGCCGACGAGGCCGGCGTCAACGTCGAGACCATCCGCTATTACCAGCGGCGCGGCCTGATGCCGGAACCGGACAAGCCGGCCCACGGGTATCGGCGCTACGACGCCACCACGGTCAAGCGCGTGCGCTTCATCAAGCGAGCGCAGGCACTGGGCTTCACGCTGGAAGAGATCGGCGGCCTGCTCGAACTCGACGAGGCCCACGCCTGTGCTGAAACGCGCGAACTGGCCGCGCACAAGCTGGGGGCCATCGAAACCAAGCTGGCCGACCTGGCGGCGATGCGCAAGGCGCTCACGGCACTGGTGTGCCAGTGCGATGCGGGTGCGATGCAGGGCAACTGCCCCATCATCCACGCGCTGGGCGTCGACTGACGCTTGTCAAGACGCGATTTTCACGAACTTGCTTCTACCGTCACCCTGCATTCGGTCTTTATCGCGCCGCCTGCGGCAAGCGAGCCCGCCGGGCATTCAACGCAAAGCCGGCCAATGCAATGATGAGGATCACAGCTTGCGCTGTGGTGGTTTCCACAGACGGATAGACTCCAAGCACTTCGATGCGCGGCCAATGGATCGGGCTGGCGCTCAACCAGCCCGCCTCCTGGAGACCCGCAACACCCTTGCCTGCGAGCACGACGGCGAGCACCGCCACCAGGATCGAGCTGAGGCTGAAGAACTTGCCAATCGGCATGCGGGCGCTGGTGCGCAGCATGAGCCACGCGAGGATGGCAAGAACAGCCATCCCGCCCAGCAGCCCGCCGAGCAAGGCGCCGTTGTTGCCGTCGCCGGCCAGGGCCGAATAGAACAACACTGTCTCGAAAACTTCCCGGTAGACCGCAATGAAAGACAGCGCGAACAGCGCCCACGCCGAGCGCCGCGTCATTGCTGCGGAGAGCTTTTCCTTCAGGTAGGCCTGCCATTTGCCTGCCGTGCTCTTCTGGTGCATCCAGAGACCGACACTCAAGAGGACGATAGCGGCGAAGAGAGACGACACCCCTTCGGTCACCTCCCGGCTGGCGCCGCTGATGCCAACGAAGTAGGTTGCCATGGCCCAGGTCAGGCCGCCGCAGGCCAGCGCGACGATCCAGCCGCCGTGGACGTAGGCCAGGACATCGCGCCGCTCGGCCTTCTTCAGGAAGGCCACCATGCCGACGACGATCAGCAGCGCCTCCACGCCCTCGCGCAGCAAGATGGTGATCGACGCAATGAAGGTGGTCAGCGGGTCGGCCTTGTCCGCCCCCAGTTCGGTATCGACCTGGGCGAAGAGGTAGTCCAGCTTCTGCGCCGTGGCGTCGGCCTGTTCCAGCTTGCCGCTGGCGAGCGCGCCGCGATAGGCCAGCATGGCGTTTTCCACCGCGGTGAGCAGTGCCTGGTTGCGTGCGCGCAATGCCGGCTCCAGCGGTTCAAAACCATCCAGATAGGCGGACAAGCCCAAGCGCGTCGCGTTGGCCTGGTCGCCTGCGCGGGCTGCGGCAAGGCTCTCCTGCAGGCGCGTGCGGGCCAGACCCAGCCCACCCGTGCCGCTGGCTGCGACCGTCACCTCCGGGTGGCTGCGGATGTAGGCCGTCAGGTCGCGGACCGCGTCTGGCGGCATCCGTTCGGACAAGGCTGCCTCCGTCAGCGTGGCCGCGGCAGCCAGGTCGGTAAAGACGGCCTTGGCGGCAGCGTCCTTGCCCCAGGCCTGTTCACCGCGCGTGCGCATGGCATCGTCGTGCGACAGTGTTCCGGCAAAAAATGCCAATGCCCACCGATCCTCTTCGGAGAGCGTGGCGAAACTGGGCATCGAGGTGCCGGTCACGCCTTGAGAAATGACCTGGTACAGCGCGAGCACACTGCGCGAACGGGCCCGGTCGCGATCGGTGAATGCGATCGGCGGCGGGTCGAGTTTGGCGCCGAGCGGGCCATCGCCCCGGCCGGTGGCCCCGTGGCAGGCCGCGCAATTGGCCTCGAACAGCACTTTGGCGCGCGCAAGATCCGGCGCCTTGGCCGGCGAGAGCGGGAACGGATAGGCCTTCACCAGTGCCGCGGCCAACGCATGGGCACTGTCGGCCACGGCCTTGGCGTCCGCTTTCGCGGCGATGAGATCGCCGAGCGCCTTGGCTTGCCGTTGCAGGTCCGGTAGCGCTGAGGTGCTCGGCAGTGCCGCGAGTTGCTGCGCCGCTGTCGCAGCAAACTCCTTCATTTCCTCGTACTCGCTGGCCTTTTGAACCTTGCCATCGCTGACCGCGCCGCCGTAGTCGACCGCAAGGTAGTCCAGCAACTGCCAGGTCTGCTTGGCCTGGTCGCCGGGAGGTAGGTCTGCTGCCCATACGAGGGAAGACAAGCAAAGGGCGAGAAGTACGATCAGTGCCAGGAATCGCCTGGCGCAAAGTGAAGGCATTTTTGGCTTCGTAATGATATTGATTCTTATTTTATATACGCCTCACATTGCTGCCCAAGTCAATACCAACTGGGGGAGTGGTCACTTGAGGCTGTGTGCCCCATGAACATGACCTCTGCGAGCAGTTGATTCGGGAGCGTGGCGCGATACCGAGGACAACTCGGTCAGGATGCCGCATTGGCTGGCTTGCTGGGATTCACGGCAGTTCTCTCGCAGACTCTTGAGCTGTCGCTCCAGCGCCCTCAACTCTTTGATGCGGGCGGCCACGTGGCCGATGTGCTCATCGAGCAGGTCGTTCACCTGCGCGCAGTTCTCGTGAGGGGAGTCCTTGAAGCGCAGCAGCACCCGGATTTCGTCCAACGTCATGTCCAACCCTCGGCAGTGCCGAATAAACGACAGTCGGTCAACGTGCGCGCTGTCATATACGCGGTAGTTGCCTTCTGTGCGAGCCGTTTCTGGCAGCAATCCTTCGCGCTCGTAATAACGAATCGTCTCCACCTGGGTGTGCGTGGCCTTGGCCAGTTCGCCGATTTTCATGTCCTTGCGTTCAGCGCTCGCTGGTTTTTCATACTTCTCATTGTAGGCGCTTGACACTGTAGTGGATACAGGGTTTCCAATTCAGCCAACAAGGAGAAATTCATGAGCCCTACCCACCAACGCCAACAAACGGACAGCGCCTGCGGCTGCGGGAGTGGCTGTTCGACGCCGCCCGTCGTGAGTCAGCCGGTGGTGTCTGAAGCGCCGATGATCGAGTCACGGCGCTTCCGCATCGCAAACATGGACTGCGCCTCGGAGGAGTCGGAAATCCGCCGGGCGTTGGAGGGCATGGAGGGAATTCGCGGCCTGCAATTCAATCTGGGGGATCGAGAGCTGGCTATTGCCGCCGATGACCGCGCGCTGCCCCAAGCGCTGGAGGCGATCCGCAAGGCGGGCTTCAAGCCTGAGCCGCTTGGCGCGAAGGATGTCCAGCGCTTCCGCATAGCGAACATGGACTGCGCGTCGGAAGAATCGGAAATCCGCCGAGCGCTGGAGGGCAAGGCGGGAATTCGCAGCCTGCAATTCAATCTGGGGGCGCGAGAACTGGCCATTGCTGCCGATGATCCTGCCTTGCAGCAGGCGCTGGACGCTATCCGCAAGGCGGGCTTTAAGCCGGAGCCCCTCAGCGGCGCAGGCCCGTCGGCTACCGCCGCCGCGGCTGCCCCGCCGCCGGGCTTCTGGGCGACGTGGGGCAAGTCGCTGGGTGCCTTGGGACTGGCGATGGTGGCCGAAGGCTTGGCATTTGCCCTTCCAGACAGTGGGTCGGTCAAGGCACTCGGGATGGCGCTGGCCGCAGCAGCCATCGCGTTGTCAGGCTTCTCGGTCTACGGCAAGGGGCTGGCCGCGTTGCGGCAGGGCCGCCTGAACATCAACGCCTTGATGACTGTGGCCGTGACGGGCGCATTTCTGATCGGCCAGTGGCCCGAGGCCGCGATGGTGATGGCTTTGTATGCCATCGCTGAAGCCATTGAGGCGCGCGCCGTGGATCGAGCGCGCGGTGCCATCAAGAGCCTGCTGGCGCTTGCGCCGGAGCAGGCCGAGGTGCGTCAATCGGATGGCAACTGGGAGCGCATCGGTGTCAAAACGGTCGCGGTGGATGCAGTCGTTCGCATCCGCCCCGGTGAGCGTGTCCCGCTGGACGGCATCGTGACACTGGGCCAGAGCGCCATCGACCAGTCTCCCGTGACGGGCGAAAGCCTGCCGGTGGACAAGGCGCCCGGCGATGAAGTCTTCGCCGGCACCATCAATCAGTCAGGAGCGTTGGAAATCCGCGTCACGGCCCCGGCTTCCGACAGCACGCTGGCGCGCATCATCCACGCGGTTGAGCAGGCCCAGTCTTCTCGTGCGCCCACCCAACGCTTCGTGGACCGCTTTGCGGCCATCTACACGCCTGCGGTGTTCATCCTGGCGGTGGCCGTGGCGCTGCTGATGCCGTGGCTCATGGGCTTGACCTGGATGCAGTCCATCTACAAGGCCCTGGTACTGCTGGTCATCGCCTGCCCCTGCGCCTTGGTGATTTCCACGCCCGTCACTGTCGTCAGCGGTTTGGCCGCCGGGGCGCGTCGGGGCATCTTGATCAAAGGCGGTGTGTATCTGGAAGAGGCGCGCAAGATCAAGGCGGTGGCGCTGGACAAGACCGGCACCATCACCGAAGGCAAGCCCAAGCTGGTGGCCTTCGAGCCCGTGGATGCAGCACTCGGCCAGCAGGCCCTGGAGGGGCTGGCCAAGAGCCTCGCGGCGCGGTCGGATCACCCGGTGTCCAAGGCCATCGCGGACGGCGTGTCATCCGCCGCGCAAGAGGTGGGCGAGTTTCAGGCCGTTGCCGGGCGCGGCGTGCAGGGGGTGATCGACGGCCATACCTATGTGCTGGCCAACCACCGCTGGATCGAAGAGCGCGGGCAATGCTCGGCTGAACTCGAAGCCCGCCTCGCAGTGCATGAACAAGCGGGCCGCACCGTCACGCTGCTGGCCAGCAGCGAACGGGTCATGGCCATCTGCGCGGTGGCCGACACCATTAAACCTTCATCCGCGCAGGCCGTGGCCGACCTGAAGGCGCTGGGCGTGACGCCGGTGATGCTGACGGGGGACAACCTGGCGACGGCGCAAACCGTCGGCACCCAGGCGGGCATCGCCGAGGTGCGCGGCAACCTGCTGCCCGAAGACAAGCTGCGCGCCATCGGCGAGCTTCAGCAGCGCCTGGGCGTCACGGCGATGACCGGCGACGGCATCAACGATGCCCCCGCGCTGGCGAAGGCCGACATCGGCTTCGCCATGGGCGGCGCGGGCACCCACACGGCGATGGAAGCCGCCGACGTGGTGGTCATGAATGACGACCTGCGCCGCCTGCCCGAAACGATCCGGCTGTCCAGGCGCACCCACGCCGTGCTGTGGCAGAACATCGCGCTCGCGCTGGGCATCAAGCTGGTGTTCTTGCTGCTGGCCATCTTCGATGATGCCTCCATGTGGATGGCTGTGTTCGCCGACATGGGGGCGAGCTTGCTGGTGGTCTTCAACGGGCTGAGGCTGCTCAGGCAGCGGGCGGGTCAGTAAAACCGAACTGGAGTTTGAAAATGGGAATCCTGGATCGAATTTTTGGTGGGCATGGCGGCGGCCACGGCGGGGGGCATGGCAGTTCCCACGGGCATGGCAATAGCCACGGCCACGGTAGCCCCAGCGGTCACGACTGGGGACGCAGTCCAGCGCCTTCGGCCAGCGGCATCACATGCCCGCAATGCAAAGCGATCAATCCGCAAGGCGCTCGCTTTTGCAGCCAGTGCGGGACATCGCTGGTGCCAGCTTCATGTGCGAAGTGCAGCAGTGTCATTCCGACCGGCGCGAAATTCTGTGCTCAGTGTGGCAACGCGGTGATCTGAGTCATGGCGATCTCGGCCTGGATGTACACCTTGATCCCGGCAGCGGCCGCCATCATCGGCGCCGCAGTCGCGGTGAGCGCGCGCCCTGGGCCAACGCTGGTCAGCGCAATTCAGCACTTCGCCGCTGGGGTCGTGTTCGCAGCGGCGGCCGGCGAAATCCTGCCCGACATCATGCACAGGGGATCGCCTTGGGCAACGCTGATCGGCGGCGGAATCGGTGTCGCCACCATGCTGCTGGTGAAGCATTTGGAGGCGTTGGCGAAAGGGCCAGCCGGTCTCTTGACAGTGATCGGCATCGACATCCTGATTGATGGCTTGGTGCTTGGTATCGGGTTTGCGGCTGGCCCAAAGGTCGGCTTGCTTCTGACCATCGCCCTGACCATCGAGGTTCTGTTCCTGGGATTGACGGTGGCGACGGAACTCGGCGAGAGCGTTCGTTCTCGTGCCAAGGTCATTTCGATCACGTCCGCGCTCGTGCTCCTGCTGCCGATCGGAGCCTTGCTCGGAGCGCCGGTGGCGCTGCTGCCCAGCCCTCTTCTGACCGGCTTCTTCGCGTTTGGTCTGATTGCGTTGCTCTACCTCGTGACCGAAGAACTGCTGATCGAAGCACACGAAACGCCAGATCGCCCCTGGGTGACGGCGATGTTCTTTGTCGGCTTTCTGGCGCTTCTCCTGCTGGAAGAAGTAATTGGCTAGTGGAGCCAGTCTGTTGGTGGTGCCCGATCCGTTGACTATTGCGCGCGCGGGGTGGGCACCATGAGCCCGATAGACGTGATGCCGTCGCTCGAATCGACCATCGTCCGCCCTCCGTGCATGCGGGCGATGGCAGCCACGATGGCCAAGCCCAGTCCATGATTACGGGCGGCATCCGACCGCGCTGCATCTGCCCGGTAGAAGCGGTTGAACAGATTGGGCAAATGCTCGGCTGAAATCGTCTGCCCCTCGTTCACCACCCGCAGGGCGATCTCGCCGTCCAGCCGGTCGATTTGCACGACAACGGTGCTGTGCGGATGCGCGTGCCGGGTTGCGTTGCCGATCAGGTTGGACAATGCGCGCTGCAATAGGCGCACGTCGGCCAAGCCAGTGGCATCACCATTGATACGAACTTTCAGCCCGGCTTCCTCAATGGCTGCCTCGTACAATTCCACCACCGCGCGCGCAACGCCTGCCATGCTGGCGACGTGCTCGCGGCGGGCCTCAGCCCCCCGGTCGGCTTGCGACAGAAAGAGCATGTCCTGCACGATCATCGACATGCGCTGGAGATCTTCGAGGTGCGAGCCCAACACATCTCGCAACGTGTCGGCATCGCGTGCTTTGCGCAAAGCAACTTCAGTGCCCCCCATCAACGTCGCCAACGGCGTGAACAGTTCATGCGCAACGTCAGCGTTGAAGGCATCCAGTTGTTCGTAGGCTTTGTGCAGACGCTTCAGCAACTCGTTGACGTGGGCCACCAGCGGAGCCAGTTCGTCGGGTTGAGCGGAGCCATCCAGAAGCCGGTGCAGAGTATCGGCCTCCAGTGCCTGGATCTGAGCCGAGAGGTCGCGCACGGGACGCAGCCCGATTTGCACCAGCGTAAATCCGCCAGCAGCAATCACCACTGCGCCAGCGAGTGCGGCGGCGACGAGCGTGCGGGCTAGGCGTTCTAGCACACGATCGTCCTCGCTGACATCAAGACTCAGCACCGCCTGGATGGGGGGGATGCCGGTCGTAGCCTCGAATCGCATGTCGATCACGCGGTGATGCACTGGAATGCCGGCGCTGGCATAGATGACGCTGCCGTCGGCACGGGTCAGGATCAATTTCATGTCCTGTCGGCCGACCATGCCATCGTCGAGCTTGTGTGCGAGCGTGCCGCTGTCTAACTCTGCTGCCTCGGCAATAAGATGGTTCACCTGGGTCTGCTGTTGCCGCAGCGTGTCCATCTGCCGCTCCTTGAAGCTCAGCGCGGTGACGGTGTAAATGCCCAGGCAGGTTAAGGCCAGCCCGACCAGGGTGAGAAGTGCGAGCCAACGGGCAAGCCGCCGTCCCAGCGATCCGGCACGCCTGGGTCTCACGACTGCCGATCTTCGAGTACGTAGCCCATGCCACGGACGGTGTGCAGCAGTGGGCGCTCGAAGGGCAGGTCGAGCTTGCTCCGAAGGCGACGCACAGCGACGTCGATCACGTTGGTACCGTGATCGAAGTTCACGTCCCATACTTGCTCCGCGATTTCGGTACGTGACAGAACCTCGCCCTTGCGGCGCAAGAGCAGCGTCAGCAGTTGGAACTCCTTTGCGGACAGATCGATGCGCTGGCCGGCCCGAGTAGCGCGCCGCCTCGCCAGGTCCATATGCAAGTCCCCCAGGCACAGCACCAGCGCATCAGGCGCGGGCGCAGTACCGGCGGTGCGGCGCAGCAGCACCTCGATGCGTGCCACCAGTTCGGAAAAGGCGAACGGCTTAACGAGGTAGTCGTCCGCTCCTGCCTTCAGCCCGCGTACGCGATCCTCGATGCGATGGCGGGCCGTCAACATGATCACCGGCGTCTGCTTGCTCTGCCGCAGTGCAGCCAGCAAGCCGAAGCCATCGATGCCCGGCAGCATGGTGTCGAGAACGATCAGGTCGTAGTGGCCGTCAGAGGCCATGTGGAGGCCATCGATGCCGTTGGCAGCCACATCGATCACATAGCCTTCTTCAGAGAGTCCCTTGCGAAGATAGTCCGCGAGCTTGGCTTCGTCTTCCACGATCAGCAGCTTCATGCGCAGCGTTCCTGCTGCGGTCTCTCGCAACCTGTCCAAATTGTCATCTGCACGTTTTACTCCCGTTCGGTGCCGGTTCTTACATTGTGCTCATGCCTTCGGGCATATCGATTTTCTGCAAATCACACTGGAAAGGACCATGCAATGAAACTGACCCATCTTGTCGCCATGAAAGCCATTATCCTGGCCACGGCACTGCCCATGGCGGCCCAGGCCGATTCGCTCTGGCACCCCGCGTCCAATGAGCAGGGCTTCACGTATCACCCCGATCATTTCAAGAGTACCAAGACCCGTGCCCAGGTGCTGGCCGAGGTCGAGGCAGCCCGCAAGGACGGTACGCTCACGCTGATGCAACGTGGACTGCCGGTGCCCATCAAGAGTTCCGCAGCACCGAAGACGCGCCAACAGGTTGTCGATGAGATGCGCAGCGAATCACCAGAAGCGCGGCGTGCGCGGCTCGAAATGTATTCCGGCGGTTGACACTGCTGCCAATACCCTGCGCTGCCGTGCCCCTCGTGTCGCTTCGTTGCGTCAAGCGACCACAGCTATTCGAATATAGAAGCGGTCCTTATTTCATTCTGGATGAACCCGCGAGGAGGCACGCTACGCGCAGAGGACTCTGAAACAAACCCAAGCAGCGAGGAATGGCGGATTGAAGCCTGTAGCTGCTACACTGTTACCCCTATGCGCAAATGGCTGGCTATCGTCTTGCTGGTGTTCTTGCCGCTCCAATTCAGTTGGGCGGCTGTGGCCAGTTATTGCCAGCATGAAACCGGGGCTGCGGCCAAGCACTTCGGCCACCATGCGCACCAGCACAAGGCGGCCGACGGCAAGGACGCCAGCCCTGATCCGGCCAAGACCCTGGGCGGCGATCCTGATTGCCCGTCCTGTCATGCCGGGTGCTTCTCGGTCTTGTCAGGGGATGTCAAGCTGGCGTCGTCGATCAGCCCGTCCCTGGATACGGCGTACCACCCGGAGAGCCTTGCCGCGCCTCCACCCGAACGTTTAGAGCGCCCTCGGTGGCGTGCCCTCGCCTGATCGGCGGGGAGCGCGTTCCTTTCTCTTCGTCCTCACCCCTGCCGTCGCGCATGGCGCGCTACGGTATCCAGCCGGCTTCGTGCGGCTGATGTGACGACGTTGCTGGCGATCATCTGGATCGCCCCCCGCCGATTCCCTCGTGTATTTCAAGTCACTGGAGAATCGGATGTTGAAGGGTATTCACAATCACAACGCAAGGGCAACGGCGGCAGGCTTGCTCCTTGCGTTCACGGCAGGGCTGGCTTTCGCCCAGCCGCTGCCAGCGCTGCCGGGCAATGCCCAAAGCGGGGCGCAGACTGAAGCAACGGCTCCACTGAGCCTGCAAAAAGCCATCGCGCTGGCTTTGGAAGCCAATCTTGACCTGACCGTCGCTCAGCGGGAAGTCGAGGCCGTGCAAGGCCAGGTGCTTCAGGCGCAAGCGCGCCGCAACCCCGAACTGGCGTATGCGCTTGAAGACCAGCGCACGCAAACCCGCACCCAAAGCGCTCAGATCAACCTGCCCATCGAATTGGGCGGCAAGCGCGCTGCCCGCATCACGGCGGCAGAGCGTGGGCGTGACGTTGCGGTCGAGGAGTTGAACGCGCGTCGCGTCGAAATTCGCGCCGCCGTGGTCGCCGCCTTCTTCGATGCGCTGGCAGCCCAGGATCGCACGGCCTTGGCCCAGGACAGCGTTGACTTGGCCAGGAAAGCGACGGACGCCGTTGCCAAGCGCGTGATGGCGGGCAAGGTCTCTCCGGTCGAGGAAACCAAGGCCCGGGTGGCCGAGGCCGGCGTGCGGGTTGAACTGGCGCAGGCCCAAAGCGAACAGCGCAGCGCCCGCGCACGGCTGGCCAGCTTGCTGGGGGCCAGCCCGCCACAGTTCACCCAGGTGTCGGGCAGTGTGGATGATCTCCCGGTCGTCCCTTCGCTGGATGACATCCAGCAGCGCCTGTCGGCCTCGTCGGCATTGCGCCGGGCGCAGTTGGAAGTTGAACGCCGCAGGTCATTGGCTGACGTGGAGCGGAGCAAGCAAACGCCAGATGTCACGGTCAGCCTGGGCGTGAAGCGCCCGAACGAGCTTGCGCGCAATCAGTTGATGCTCGGCGTTTCCGTGCCGCTGCCTTTGTTTGACCGCAATCAGGGCAACTTGCTGGAAGCGTTGAAGCGTGAAGACAAGGCGCGGGACGAACTCCAGGCGTTGAACCTGCGCCTGAGCACGGAAGTGCTGCAAGCCCGCGAACGGCTGACGTTGGTTCGCGGCGAGATCGACGTGTTGCAGCGCGAGGTACTGCCTGGGGCCAAGAGCGCCTATGACGCGGCCACCGTGGGTTTTGGCTACGGAAAGTTCAATTTCCTGGAAGTGCTGGACGCACAGCGCACCTACTTCGCCGCCCAATCCCAATACCTCAAGGCACTGGCCGAAGCGCATCGCGCGGCGGCGGACATGGATCGCGTGATCGGCGCATCCGAACCCACGACCACCCCGCCCGCGAACAAGGAATGAACATGAAATTCGACACGAACAAACTGAACGTCGGCAAGAAGCAATGGATTGCCATCGCCGTGATCGCCGTTGTGGGCGTTGGACTGGGCGGCGCCATCCTCGGCGGCAAGACGGGCAAGAGCGCCGAAGGCGAGGGCCACAGCAGCCACGTTGAAGCCAAGGCCCACAGCGATGGTGAGCATCATGGCAAGACAAGCGATGCGCAGCACGAGGACGACAAGGGCCATGCGGATGGCGAGCACCATGAAGGGCCGGGCAAGGGGCCGCATGGCGGCAAGCTGTTCAATGAAGGGGATTTCGGATTGGAGGCATTGCTCGCCGAAGACGGCGGCGAGCCGCGCCTACGCATCTGGCTGTACGACAAGGGCAAGGCGCTGGCCGCCAGCGCCGCCAAGGTCAGCGCCACCGTTTCGCGTTTGACCGGCGAGAAGCAGGCGCTCAATTTCGCGCCCGACAAAGACAGTCTGCTGAGTCGCGAGACCGTGCCGGAGCCCCATGCGTTCGAGATCAACATCGTGGCACAAACGGCCAATGCGCCTTTCAGGTTCAGCTTCAGCCAGGAAGAGGGGAAAGTCGAACTCAGCGATGCGCAAATCAAGGCGGCATCCATCGGCATCGACACCGCAGGGGCTGCAAGCATCAAGTCTGCCCTGCAATTGCCGGGCGAGATCCGCCTGAACGAAGACCGCACCTCGCATGTCGTCCCGCGCATGGCGGGCGTGGTCGAGAGCGTGCAGGCCAGCTTGGGACAAACGGTCAAGAAGGGACAGGTGCTGGCGGTCATAACCAGCCCGACCGCCTCCGAGCAGCGCAGCGAATTGCAGACGGCGCAAAAGCGGCTGGCTTTGGCCAAGACCACCTTCGAGCGCGAGAAGCGGCTGTGGGAACAGAAGATTTCCGCCGAGCAGGATTACCTGCAAGCCGGGCAGGCATTGAACGAGGCGCAGGTCGCCGTGGCCAACGCGCAGCAGAAGCTGTCTGCCGTGGGCCTGGCCCCAGGGTCTTCGGGCGGGCTGAACCGCCTGGAGTTGCGCGCACCCTTCGATGGCGTGGTGATTGAAAAGCACCTCAGCCAGGGCGAAGCCGTCAAGGAAGACGCTGCCGTGTTCACTGTGTCTGACCTGGGCCAGGTCTGGGCGGAAATCAACGTGCCTGCCAAGGATTTGCCGCTCGTCCGAGTGGGCGAAAAAGTCAACATCAAGGCCACGGCCTTCGATGCCAGCGCGCAAGGCACCATCACTTTCGTGGGCGCGTTGATCGGCGAGCAGACCCGCACGGCCAAGGCCCGCGTGGTCTTGGCCAATCCGCAGGGCGCGTGGCGTCCCGGCCTGTTCGTCAATGTGGAAGTGACCGCATCCGAGGCCAACGTGCCCGTCACTGTGGCCAGCGATGCGATACAGAGCGTGGGCGACAAGCCCGTCGTCTTCGTCAAGGTGAATGACGGCTTCGTGGCCCAGCCCGTGCAGTTGGGCCGCAGCGACGGCAAGCGCGTCGAGGTGCTGCAAGGGCTCCAAGCCGGGGCAGCGTATGCGGCGGCAGGCAGTTTCGTCGTGAAGTCCGAACTCGGCAAAGCCTCTGCCGAACACACCCATTGATGCCGGAGCCACGTCCATGTTTGAAAAACTTATTCGCGCGGCCATCGAGCACCGATGGCTGGTGCTGCTGGCCGCCATCGGCATGGCCGCCATTGGCGTATTCAGCTATCAGAAGCTGCCCATCGACGCCGTTCCGGACATCACCAACGTCCAGGTGCAGATCAATACGCAGGCGCCGGGCTATTCGCCGCTGGAGGTCGAGCAACGGGTGACGTACCCGATTGAAACGGTGATGGCGGGCCTGCCCAACCTGGAGCAGACCCGCTCCCTGTCGCGCTATGGTCTGTCGCAAGTGACGGTGATCTTCAAGGACGGCACCGACATCTACTTCGCGCGCCAGTTGGTCAATGAGCGCATCCAGGAGGCACGCGACAAACTGCCCGCCGGCATCACGCCTGCACTGGGGCCGATTTCCACCGGCCTGGGCGAAATTTACCTGTGGACGGTCGAGGCCAAGGACGGTGCGAAGAAGCCCAACGGCACACCCTACACGGCCACCGACCTGCGCGAGATCCAGGACTGGATCATCAAGCCGCAGTTGCGCAACGTGCCCGGCGTGACGGAAATCAACTCGATCGGCGGCTATGCCAAGGAATACCAGATCGCGCCTATCCCCGCGCGTCTGGCTTCGTTGGGCGTCACCCTGCAAGACATCGTGACGGCGCTGGACCGCAACAACGGCAACGTGGGCGCGGGCTACATCGAAAAGCGCGGCGAGCAGTATCTGATCCGGGCGCCTGGGCAGGTCAAGACGCTGGAGGACATCGGCAACGTCATCCTCAGCAGCGCGGGCGGGGTGCCCATCCGCGTGCGCGACGTGGCGGACGTTGGGATGGGGCGCGAACTGCGCACCGGTGCCGCCACGGACAACGGCCGTGAAGTGGTGCTGGGCACGGTCTTCATGCTCATCGGCCAGAACAGTCGCACGGTGTCGCAGGCCGTGGACAAGAAAATGGTGGAGATCAACCGCAGCCTGCCCGAGGGCGTGCACGCGGTGACGGTCTACGACCGCACCGTGCTGGTGGACAAGGCCATCGCCACGGTGAAGAAGAACCTGCTGGAAGGCGCGATCCTGGTGATCGTCATCCTGTTTCTGTTCCTGGGCAACATCCGTGCGGCCATCATCACGGCGACGGTGATTCCCTTGTCGATGCTGTTCACCTTCACGGGCATGGTGCATTACAAGGTGAGCGCCAACCTGATGAGCCTGGGGGCGCTGGATTTCGGCATCATCATCGACGGGGCGGTGGTGATCGTCGAGAACTGCGTGCGCCGTCTGGCCCATGCGCAGGCGCACTTTGGCAGGCCCTTGACGCGGGCGGAACGCTTTCACGAGGTGTTCCTGGCATCCAAGGAATCGCGCCGCGCGCTGCTGTTCGGGCAGCTCATCATCATGGTGGTGTACCTGCCCATCTTTGCCCTGACGGGTGTGGAAGGGAAGATGTTCCACCCGATGGCGTTCACCGTGGTGGCCGCGCTGGTGGGGGCCATGATCCTGTCGGTGACTTTCATTCCGGCGGCGGTCGCCCTGTTCATCGGCCATCGGGTCAGCGAGACGGAAAACTTCTTGGTGGTGCAAGCCAAGCGCTGGTACGGCCCGTTGCTGGATCGCGTGATGGCGGCCAAGGCCGTGGTGTTGGCGGCAGCCGCCGTGGCGATTGTGCTGTGCGGCCTGATTGCCACCCGCATGGGCAGCGAGTTCGTGCCCAGCCTGAACGAGGGCGACTTCGCCATCCAGGCCCTGCGCATTCCGGGTACCAGCCTGACGCAATCGGTGGCGATGCAGCAGCAACTGGAAGCGACGCTGAAGGCCAAATTCCCTGAGATCGACCGCGTTTTTGCGCGCACTGGCACGGCGGAAATCGCCTCCGACCCGATGCCGCCGAACATTTCCGACGGCTACATCATGCTCAAGCCCCTGTCCGAGTGGCCCGAGCCGCGCAAGTCACGCGACGAATTGCTGGCGGCCATTCAGGAGACCGTGGGCAAGGTGCCGGGGAACAACTATGAGTTCTCGCAGCCGATCCAGTTGCGCTTCAACGAACTCATCTCGGGAGTGCGCAGTGATGTGGCAGTGAAGATTTTTGGCGACGACATGGATGTCTTGAACAAGACGGGTGAGGAAGTCTCATCCATGTTGCAGAAGATTCCTGGCGCGTCCGAGGTCAAGGTGGAGCAGACCACCGGCTTGCCGATGCTGACCGTGAACATCGACCGCCAGAAAGCCGCACGCTACGGGCTGAACGTAGCCGACATCCAGGACGTGGTGGCCACGGCCATCGGCGGGCGCGAGGCCGGCACCTTGTTTGAAGGCGACCGCCGTTTCGACATCCTGGTTCGCCTGCCGGAATCGTTGCGCAACGACCTGGAAAGCATGAAGCGCCTGCCGATTCCGCTGCCGCGCGCAACGGGTGGCACGGGTGGCGCCGAGGGCCGAACCAACTTCATCCAACTGGCCGAGGTGGCGAGCTTCGAGCTGGCGCCCGGCCCCAACCAGGTCAGCCGGGAAAACGGCAAGCGCCGCATCGTGGTCAGCGCCAACGTGCGCGGTCGTGACGTGGGCTCCTTCGTGGCCGACGCCGAGGCCGCGCTGGCGCAGGTCAAGATTCCCACGGGCTATTGGACGAGTTGGGGTGGCACGTTCGAGAACCTGCAATCCGCTACGCAGCGCTTGCAAATCGTCGTGCCGGTGTCGCTGCTGCTGGTCTTCGTGCTGCTGTTCGCCATGTTCGGCAACGTCAAGGACGGCTTGCTGGTCTTCACCGGCATTCCGTTCGCGCTGACCGGCGGCATCCTGGCGCTGTGGCTGCGCGACATTCCCCTGTCGATCTCCGCCGCCGTCGGCTTCATCGCGCTGTCGGGCGTCGCCGTGCTCAATGGCCTGGTGATGATTTCCTACATCCGCAGCCTGCGTGAGGCTGGAACGCCGCTGGACGAAGCCATCCGCGAGGGCGCGCTGACGCGCTTGCGGCCGGTGCTGATGACGGCCCTGGTGGCATCGCTGGGCTTCATCCCGATGGCCATTGCTACGGGCACCGGCGCGGAAGTACAGCGGCCGTTGGCCACCGTGGTGATTGGCGGCATCTTGTCTTCCACCATGCTGACGCTGCTGGTGTTGCCGATCCTGTACCGGCTGGCCCATCGCCCGGATGAGCAGGAAGAGGATGTCACGGCAGAGCCAGCACATGAGGGCGTAACCGCTTGAAAGGACAAACGATGAACGCCGTTACGGCACCACGACAGACTCCTTTAAGCTTTACAGGGACATCGACTCATGGAATTGCGTCACCTCCGGTACTTTCTGGCCGTTGCCGAAGAGCTTCACTTCGCCCGCGCTGCGGAGCGGTTGCATATCGAACAGTCACCACTGTCGCGCGCCATCAGGGAATTGGAAGAGGAATTGGGCGCGCAACTGTTCGTGCGTACCAGCCGCAGCACGCGCCTGACGCTGGCGGGCAAGCTGCTGATGGAGAACGCGCCTCGCGTGCTGCTGGCGCTGGACCAGGCGCGTGAGAGCGTGAAGGCGGCAGCCAATGGCTTTCACGGCCGGTTGCGCGTGGCGCTGTCCGACGGCATCACCCCCTCGCGCCTGCCGGCGCTGCTGGCGCGCTGCCGCGAGGAAGACCCGGAGATCGAGATCCGCCTGTTCGAGGTGCCGCTGGCCCAGCAACTCAGCGGCCTGCGTGACGATCTATACGACGCGGGCTTCTCGATGGCCGACGAGGTGGGCGACGGCATCATCATCGAACCCGCCTGGGAGGACGAGCTGATGGTGGCCATGCCCGCGCGCCATGAACTACTGGCCCACAGGCGGGTGCCGCTGGATGAAGTGCTGCAACATCCCCTGGTGTTGGGCGACCCGGCAGTTTGCGAAGGCCATGCCAAGCAGATCGACCGCATCCTGCGCAAGCAGGACCGAGAGCCCTTGATCGAACAGTACGTCGCCACGTTCGACGTGATGATGACTTTCGTGTCGGCCGGCCTGGCGCTGGGGCTCGCAGGCGCCGCGCACATCGCTTCCAGCCGCGAGCCGGGCGTGGTAGGCCGACCGCTCGCGGGAAAGTCGCCCATGCTCACCACCTATCTGCTGCGCCGCGACGCCGAGCCGTCGCAGGCGCTGGCCCGCTTCATCGAGCGGGTCGAAGCCCTGGGGCCGGGAGACGCTTAGCCGTTGGCCCCGTTTCACTTCGGAGGATTCAAGCCATGAACCTATCCAAGATTATCGCTTTGTCGTCGCTAGCAGTCCTGCTGGTTGCTTGCGGCAAGTCTGAGCCGCCCAAGCCCGCCGCCATGCCCACCGTGGAAGAGCTGGCTGCTGACCCCGTGCGCTTGCGGGAACTGCGCCAGCAGTGCAAGACGGATCGTCCGACGATGGGCGACGTGCTGTGCAACCGCGTGGCCGAGGCGACGAACCGGCGCTTCCTGGGCGACGGCAAGGTGCCCTATACGCCGCCGAAGGAACCGCCGAAGTTCTGATCGTCGGCCGGCGCGCAACGCACCTGCGCGTGCCTGCATCTTTTTGCGCGCTGCGCCTCAGCGCGCTCGTTGTGGCGGTCTTTCGCCCCAGTTCTTCCCTGTAAGAAACCATGCTTTTTGCGGCATCAACCTGCCGATAACGGTCTTTGACCGGCACGCCCGGCGGCACTGATCCTCACGAAGGCGGCACATGCCTGTGCCGCGATCGGAGGCTGGATGATGCAGGGAACGAACGTGCTGTTCGGTCAGATTGTCGTGGTGCTCGGCATCGTGACCGCCGGAGTGTGGAGCGCCACGCAATGGACAGCCGCTGCACTGGGCTACCAGCTACGCCTGGGCTCGCCGTGGTTCGATTTCCTCGGCACGCCGATCTATCGCCCGTGGCAGCTGTTCGAGTGGTGGTTCTTCTTCGACGCCTACGCGCCGCGCGTCTTCGATGTGGGCGGGGCCATTGCGGCGGGCAGTGGCCTGATCGCGGTGCTGGTCGCCATCGGCATGTCGATCTGGCGCTCGCGCCAGTCCAAGCTGGTCACGACCTACGGCTCGGCACGCTGGGCCAATGCGGAGGACATCCACAAGGCGGGCCTTGACCAGCCTGCGGGTGTGTTCCTGGGCTTGCATCGCCAGCAGTACCTGCGCCACGAAGGCCCGGAACACGTCCTGACTTTCGCGCCCACGCGCTCGGGCAAGGGCGTGGGCCTGGTGGTGCCGACGCTGCTGTCCTGGCCCGCGTCCGCCGTCATCCATGACATCAAAGGCGAGAACTGGCAGATCACCGCCGGCTGGCGCTCGCGCTTCTCACACTGCCTGCTGTTCAACCCCACCGATGCGAACTCTGCCGCCTACAACCCGCTTCTGGAGGTGAGGCGCGGCGCGCATGAAGTGCGCGACGTACAGAACATCGCGGACATCCTCGTCGATCCCGAAGGTGCGCTGGAGCGGCGCAACCACTGGGAGAAGACTTCGCACGCGCTGCTGGTCGGCGCCATCCTGCATGTGCTCTACGCGGGCGAAGACAAGACGCTGCGCGGCGTGGCGAACTTCCTCAGCGACCCGGCCTGTCCATTCGAGCTGACGCTGCACCGGATGATGACCACGCCGCACCTCGTGAACGAGGAAGGAGGTGGCCCGCATCCGGTGGTGGCCTCGGCTGCACGGGAAGTCCTCAACAAGAGCGACAACGAACGTTCGGGCGTGCTGTCCACAGCCATGTCGTTCCTCGGCCTCTACCGCGACCCTACGGTGGCCGAAGTCACGTCGCGCTGCGACTGGCGCATCGCCGACCTGATCGCCGCCGAGCACCCGGTCTCTCTGTATCTCGTGGTGCCGCCTTCAGACATCAGCCGCACCAAGCCTCTGATCCGCCTGATCCTCAACCAGATCGGCCGGCGGCTGACCGAATCGCTCGATGGCTCCGACGGCATCGCCCGCCGCCACAAGCTGCTGTTGATGCTCGATGAGTTCCCGGCACTCGGGCGGCTCGACTTCTTCGAGACGGCCTTGGCCTTCATGGCGGGCTATGGCATCCGCAGCTTCCTGATCGCGCAGAGCCTGAACCAGATCGACAAGGCTTACGGCCAGAACCATTCGATCCTCGACAACTGCCATGTCCGGGTGACGTTCGCCACCAACGACGAGCGCACCGCCAAACGGATCTCCGAGACGCTCGGCACCGCGACCGAGCTGCGCGCGCAGCGCAACTATGCGGGCCACCGCCTCGCTCCGTGGCTCGGGCACCTCATGGTGTCCCGCCAGGAAACCGCCCGCCCGCTGTTGACACCGGGCGAGGTAATGCAGCTACCGCCCGATGAGGCGGTAGTGATGGTCTCCAGCGTGGCACCGATCAAGGCCAAGAAGCTGCGCTACTACGCGGACAGCAATTTCAAGCGGCGCGTGCTATCGCCGCCCGTGCTCGCGGCCGGGCGCTATGCCGACGTGCCGCCATCGCGACCCGACGACTGGAGCGGGCTGGCGGTTCCCACCGTGCCTGTCGCTCCGACCACTGCGTCCGCTGATGGCCTGGGCAGCGCCGCCGACGACGGTGGCCCGCGCCGCCAGCCCGAACTCTCCGAAACCGTCGCCTACGACCCCGACCTGGTTGCGCCCACAGCCGACCTCGGGTTGCTCGATGACGACGACATACCGCTTCCCCTTCCGCGCCAGCTCGATCCGGCCCTGCAGCGCACGGCCCGGCTGGCATCCCTTGACCCTAACGACGGGATCGACCTATGACCCAACACCGCCTCAACGTCTTCATCCAGCCCGAGCACAGCAAACGGCTCGATGAACTGGCCGCGACCAAGGGCGTGTCCAAGTCCAGCATCGTCGCTGCTGCCTTGGCGTCCTGGCTGTCGCCCGATGCGGGCGACCAGCGCGAAGCGGCCATCGCCAAGCGGCTGGATCGCCTGTCGCGCCATGCCGAGCGCCTGGAGCGCGACCAGAACATCCAGATTGAGACGCTGGCGCTGTTCATCCGCTACTTCCTGACCGTCAGTACGCCGGTGCCCGAAGCCCATCAGGACGCGGCGCGTGCCCAGGGCAAGGCCCGCTTCGAGCAGTTCGTCGAACAGCTCGGGCGCCACCTGTTGCGCGGGCGCAGTCTGGTGCGGGACGTGCTGGAAGAGCTGCACCCCGACCCGATGCGAATGGAGGACGCGGCGGCCTCAGCCGAAGCACAGGAGCGTGCGTCATGAGCGCCGTTCCTTCCTTCACCGCCGTATCGCTGGATCGCCGCATCCAGATGCTGCGCACGGCGATGGGGCCGCTGATCGCCGCCGCGCTCGAAGACCCGGATGTGGTGGAAATCATGCTCAACCCGGATCGAACCTTGTGGATCGACCGGCTGTCATCGGGGCGCTCACCGATGGGCGTGGAGCTGTCCGAGGCCGATGGCGAACGCATCATCCGACTCGTTGCAGCCCATGTCGGCGCAGAAGTGCATCGCGGCCAGCCTTTGCTGACCGCTGAACTTCCAGAAACCGGCGAGCGCTTCGAGGGCATCCTGCCACCGGCTGCGCCGGGGCCGGCCTTCGCGCTGCGCAAGCGCGCCGTGGGCGTGATCCCGCTGTCGCGCTACATCGAGGACGGAATGATGACCGCCGCGCAGGCGGGCCTGCTGGTGCGCGCCGTGCGCGAGCGCCAGAACATCCTGATCGCTGGCGGCACCAGCACGGGCAAGACCACCTTGGCCAATGCGCTGCTGGCCGAGATCGCCGCCACGGGCGACCGCGTGCTGGTGCTCGAAGACACGGTGGAGCTGCAATGCGCGGCCCGTGACCACGTACCGCTGCGCACGCGCCAGGGTGTCGTGTCCATGACCGAGCTGGTGCGCTCGTCCATGCGCCTGCGCCCAGATCGCGTCGTGGTCGGCGAGGTGCGCGGCGCCGAGGCGCTGGATCTCATCAAGGTCTGGGGCACCGGACATCCGGGCGGCATCGCCACGATCCATGCCGGCTCCGCACTGGGCGCACTGCTGCGCCTGGAGCAACTGATTCTCGAAGTGGCGGTGAACCCGCCGCGTGCGCTGATCGCGGAAGCGGTCAATGTGGTCATCCACATCGCCGGGCGCGGACGCAAGCGCCGCATCGAGAGCATCGCCCGCGTCGTCGGCTTCGACGGTGCGGGCTATCAACTGGCGGACGCGCTGGAAGCGCCGGAAACGCCGTTTCCCGAGCTGCTGCCGCAGTCCGACCTTTCCTCCCTGTCCCCTGACCACTCTGGAGAACTTCCATGACGCACGTTGATGCTTTCCGTATTTCTGTAAATCCACCTCTCTCTTCTGCTCGCCGCTCAAGCCCCGCGCGGCTGGATGGTCTGGCTCGCCCGGCCCTGCAGGGTCTCATGCTCGCGGCCTTCATGCTGCTGCTTGCAGGAACCGCCCAGGCTGCGGGTTCCTCGATGCCCTGGGAAGGGCCGCTGCAATCCATCCTGGAGTCGATCCAGGGGCCGGTGGCCCGGATCATCGCGGTCATCATCATCATCGCCACGGGCTTGGCGCTGGCCTTCGGCGATACCTCGGGCGGCTTCCGCAAGCTGATCCAGATCGTCTTCGGGCTGTCGATCGCGTTTGCCGCGTCGAGCTTCTTCCTGTCGTTCTTCAGCTTCTCGGGCGGGGCGGTCGTATGAACGGCCCGCACGATGGAATGCCCGGTTTCGAGGTGCCGCTGCACCGTTCGCTGACCGAACCCATCCTGATGGGCGGTGCCCCGCGCACCGTGGCCATCACCAACGGCACCTTGGCTGCTGCCGTGGGCCTGGGCTTGCAGATGTGGATTCCAGGCGTGGTGCTCTGGATCGTCGGCCATTCGCTGGCGGTCTGGGGCGCGCGTGTCGATCCGCAGTTCATGCAGGTCTTCGCCCGCCATATCAAGCACCGGCCGCTGCTGGACGTGTAGGGGGATGCCATGCTGAACCTTGCCGAATACCGCCAGCGCCCGGCCTTGCTCGCTGACTGGCTGCCGTGGGCCGGGCTGGTCGCGCCGGGCGTCGTGCTGAACAAGGATGGCTCGTTCCAGCGCACGGCGCGCTTTCGGGGGCCAGACCTCGACAGCGCCACACAGGGCGAGCTGATCGCCACGTCGGCCCGGCTGAACAACGCGCTGCGCAGGCTGGGTTCGGGCTGGGCCTTGTTCATCGAGGCCGAGCGCCGGGCCGCTGCCAACTACCCGCACTCGGAGTTTCCCGAGCCGCTGTCGTGGCTGGTGGACGAAGAGCGACGGGCCGCCTTCGAGGACTCGGGCAACCACTTCGAGAGCGGCTACCACCTGACGCTGGTGTACCTGCCGCCGGAGGAGGCCCGTGCCCGCGCGGCCGGGATGCTCTACGAGAACCGTCCGACCGAAGGCGTGGACTGGCGCGAGCGCCTGACCGCCTTCGTCGCGGAGACGGATCGCATCTTCGACCTGCTCGATGGCGTGATGCCGGAGATCGCGTGGCTCGATGACAGCCAGACGCTGACCTATCTGCATTCGACCATCTCCACGCGGCGCTACCGCGTGGGCGTGCCCGAGGTGCCATTCCATCTCGACGCGCTGCTGGCCGATTCCGCGCTCATTGGCGGGCTGGCACCCATGCTGGGCGACCAGCACCTGCGCGTGGCGACGGTGCGGGGATTTCCGACCTCGACGTGGCCGGGGATTCTGGACGACCTCAACCGCTTGGGCTTTGCCTATCGCTGGAGCACGCGCTTTCTCTGCCTCGACAAGGCCGATGCGGAAAAAGAACTCTCCCGCCTGCGCCGCCAGTGGTTCGCCAAGCGCAAGAACGTCATCGCGCTGCTGCGCGAAACCATCTTCCAGCAGGAAAGTCCGCTGGTCGACACCGATGCCAGCAACAAATCGGCTGATGCCGATGCGGCCTTGCAGGAGCTGGGCAGCGACCAGGTGGCCTTTGGCTATGTCACCACCACGGTGACGGTGCTCGATGCCGACCCGGCTAAGGCCGACGAGAAGCTGCGCATGGTCGAGCGCGTGATCCAGGGCCGGGGCTTCGTCACCATTCCCGAAACACTCAATGCGGTGGATGCGTGGCTGTCGTCCATTCCGGTCCATGCCTACGCCAACGTGCGCCAGCCCATCGTCTCGACGCTGAACCTGGCGCACCTGATGCCGGTGTCGGCGGTTTGGGCTGGGCCGGAGAAGAACGCGCACCTCGATGGCCCGCCGTTGATCGTGACCCGCACCGAGGGCGCAACGCCGTTCCGGCTGGTCACGCACATCGGCGACGTGGGGCACACGCTGGTCGCGGGGCCGACCGGCATGGGCAAGTCGGTACTGCTCGCCACCTTGGCGATGCAGTTCCGGCGTTATCGTGGCTCGCGCATCTTCGCCTTTGACATGGGGTGCTCGATGCGCGCCGCGATCCTCGGGCTGGGCGGCGAGCACTACGACCTCGGGATGGATGGCGAAATCGCCTTCCAACCCTTGGCCCGCATCGACCGCGAGGGCTATCGAACCTGGGCGGCCGAATGGATCGAAGGCCGCTTGCGGCATGAAGGCGTTGCGGTCGACCCCGACGAGAAGGCGGCCATCTGGTCGGCGCTCGGCAGTCTCGCTGGTGCTCCGCTGGAGCAGCGCACGATGACGGGGCTGTCGGTGCTGCTGCAATCGAACGCGCTGCGCCAAGCACTCGCGCCCTATGTGCTGGGCGGTGCCCACGGCAAGCTGCTGGACGCCGATCACGACCGACTGGGCGCTGGCTCCGTGCAGTGCTTCGAGATGGAGGAACTGATGCACAGCAAGGCCGCCGTCATGGCCGTGCTGCATTACCTCTTTGCCCGGTTCGATGAACGCTTCGACGGCGCGCCCACGCTGCTGATCCTCGATGAGGCGTGGCTGTTCCTCGACGATCCGGTGTTTGCCGCACGCATCCGGCAGTGGCTCAAGACGCTGCGCAAGAAGAACGTGTCGGTCATCTTCGCCACGCAGTCGCTCGCAGACATCAAGGATTCGAGCATCGCGCCCGCGATCATCGAGAGCTGCGCGAGCCGCATCTTCCTGCCGAACCCGCAGGCGACCGAACCGCAGATTCGCACGATCTACGAGGGCTTCGGCCTCAACAGCCGGCAAATCGAGATCGTGGCCACCGCGCAGCCCAAGCGCGACTACTACTACCAATCGCGTCTCGGTAACCGCCTGTTCGACCTCGACCTGGGCGCCGCGACCTTGGCCTTCGCGGGTGCGTCCACACCGCAAGACCAGCGCGACATCGACGCGGTGCTCGCTGCCGCCACCACCTCCACGCCTTCCGCTTCCACCCCGTTCGCGGCCGCCTGGCTGCGCCATCGCGGCCTGCATTGGGCCGCCGAGCTGCTGTCCTCGTTCCCGTCCACCAACCCCCAGGAGAACCCATCATGAAGAAGCGTCTTGTCGCCGCCGCCGTCGCGGCCATGCTTTGCACGGTGCCCGCCGTGCAGGCGCAATGGGTCGTGATCGACCCCACGAACCTCGTGCAGAACACGCTGACCGCGATCCGCACGCTGGAGCAGATCAACAACCAGATCAAGCAGCTCCAGAACGAGGCGCAGATGCTCATCAACCAGGCGCGCAACCTCGCCAGCCTGCCGTCCAGCGTGGTGGGTCAGTTGCGCGCCAATCTGGCGACCACGCAGCGGCTGATCGCGCAGGCCAAGGGCCTGGCCTATGACGTGACGAATCTGGATCGGGAGTTCCAGCGCCTGTATCCCGAGCAGTACGCTGCCACCGTCAGCGGCGACCAGATGGTCCGCGATACGCAGGAACGCTGGAAGAACACGCTCAATGGCTTGCAGACCACCATGCAGATGCAGGCCCAGGCGTCGCAGAACCTGAGCGACGACGAAAGCGTGCTGGCCGATCTCGTGGGCAAGAGCCAATCGGCAGTGGGTGCCTTGCAGGCGATGCAGGCCATGAATCAGTTATTGGCCCTGCAAGCCAAGCAGTCCATCCAGACGCAGCGCCTGAACATCACCCAGGATCGTGCCGCTTCGCTGGAGCTGGCGCGGCAGGCCGCCGCTGTGGAGCGTGGCCGCGAGGTAAACCGGCGTTTCCTGGGTGAAGGCACGCCGTACACACCGCAGTCCGTCGATTTCTACAGCCGTTGACGGGTGCTGCCATGACCCGCGCGCCTGCTCTCTGCGGTTTTGTGCTCCTGCTGGCCGGTTGCGGCCAGCAGGAGGTGCCTTCGGTCGATGCGCTCTCGGCAGATCCGTCGCGGCTGCGCCTGCTCAAGGAGCAATGCCGCGCGGGCCAGCTCGACGGCGCGTCTTGCGCACAGGTGGCTCAAGCCGACCTGCGGCGCTTTCTCTCCGGCCAGGCCGGGTCGGATGAGTACCGGACGCTGGCCGACCTGCCATCGATTCCGCCCAGCTTCGATGAACCCGCCGAGGACAGCGAGGCGGTGGCCGTGGCTTTGCCTGGGCAGGAGGAATTGCCATGAATGACATTTCGGTCATCGACCATTTCCTCGATGTGTTCTCGCGCTACATCGACTCGGGCTTCGGTCTGCTGCACGGCGAGGTGGCGTTTCTGACCGCCACGCTGATCGTCATCGACATGACGCTCGCCGGGCTGTTCTGGGCGATGGGCCATGCCACCGGCCAGGGCGAGGACGTGATCGCCAAGCTGATCCGCAAGGTGCTGTACGTCGGTGCCTTCGCCTACATCATCGGCAACTTCAACATGCTCGCGAGCGTGGTGTTCCGCTCCTTCGCGGGCCTGGGCCTGACGGCCAGCGGCTCGACCCTGAGCATGGGCAACTTCCTGCAGCCCGGACGGTTGGCCAAGGCCGGTATCGACGCAGCGGCGCCGATCCTCGACCAGATCAAGGAGTTGTCGGGTTTTCCCGAGGTGTTCATCCACCTCGCGCCCATCGTCGTGCTGTTCTTCGCGTGGCTGGTGGTCATCGTCAGCTTCTTCGTGCTGGCGGTGCAGCTCTTCGTCACGCTGATCGAGTTCAAGCTGACCACGCTCGCGGGCTTCGTGCTGGTGCCGTTCGCCCTCTGGAACAAGACAGCGTTCCTGGCTGAAAAGGTGCTGGGCAACGTGGTGTCTTCGGGCATCAAGGTGCTGGTGCTCGCCGTCATCGTGGGCATCGGCTCGGGCCTGTTCTCCGAGTTCAACATACCGGCAGGCGCGGAGCCCTCGATCGACCGGGCGCTGGTCATCATGCTGGCTTCGCTGTCCCTGCTGGCCCTGGGCATCTTCGGGCCGGGCATTGCGACAGGCTTGGTGTCCGGTGGGCCGCAGCTCGGCGCGGGCGCGATGGCCGGTGCTGCCATCGGCGCGGCCGGAACCGCCGTGGCGGTCGGTGCCGCGGCCTCTGGCGTCGGCAGTGCCGTGGCGGCCGGGGCGCGCATGGCACCTGCCGCCGCTCGCTCGGTGGCATCGACTGCTAGCAGCGCCCGATCGGCGTACCAGGCGGGCTCCGCTTCGGCTGGTGGCGGCCTCAAGGGTGCCGCCGCTGGCGTGGGCAATGTTGCCAAGACCGGCGCGCAGGCGGCCGGGCAGAAGGTGGCCGATGGGGCGCGCTCGATGAAGGAGCGCATGGCGGCGGCTTTTCGGCCCGATGACGCCGGATCGGCGTCGGGGGGCGGTGCCGTACAGGCCGCAAGCGAGGCTCCCGCCACAGCCCCATCCACCGAACAGCCTGCCTGGGCCAAGCGCTTGCATCGCAGGCAGCAGCTCACCCATGCCGCAACCACCGCCGCTCACACGCTGCGCGGTGGTGATGGCGGCAGCTCCAGCCAAGGCCCGAGCTTGCGCGATTCCGATTCCTGATCTTCAAGGAGAACTCCTATGCGATTCAAACGACCGCAGGTGCGCTACGCGAATACACCGCAGCCTGCCACTTCGTACCAATCTGCCGCGCAGGTCTGGGACGAGCGCATTGGCTCGGCCCGCGTGCAGGCGAAGAACTGGCGCTTCATGGCCTTTGGCTGCCTGGCGCTGGCCGTGCTGATGGCGGGCGGCCTGATCTGGCGCTCGGCGCAGTCGATCGTGACGCCCTACGTCATCGAGGTGGACAACGCGGGCCAGGTGCGTGCCGTGGGCGAGGCCGCCACGCCCTACAAGCCCAGCGATGCCCAGGTGGCCTACCACCTGGGCCGCTTCATCGGCCTGGTGCGCTCGCTGTCCATCGACCCCATCGTGGTGCGGCAGAACTGGCTCGATGCCTACGACTACACCACGGACAAGGGCGCCGTGGTGCTCAACGAGTACGCCCGCGTGAACGATCCGTTCGCGCGCATCGGCAAGGAGTCGGTGACGGTGCAGATCAGCAGCGTGACCCGCGCCAGCGACACGTCTTTCAACGTGCGCTGGACGGAGACGCGCTTCGTCAACGGTGCGCTGGATCGCACCGAGCGCTGGAACGCCGTGGTGTCCATCGTGCAGCAGACGCCGCGCACGGAGCAGCGCGTGCGCAAGAACCCCCTGGGTATCTACGTCAACGGGCTGTCGTGGAGCCGCGAACTGGAAGGAAACGAAGGAGCAAAACCATGAATGATCTTTTCCGTAAATCCGCCTTGTCGGTGATGCTTCTGGCTTCGACCGTGCTGTTCTCTGGCTGCGCCACGCAGGGCAAGCCGCCGCCGTCCATCTCGCTCGATGAGCCGGTGCAGGCCCAGCCGCTGCCCGAGGCGCCGAAGCCGGTGGAAGTGGTGGCCGTGCCGCAGGTACTGCCGATGCCGGCGCAGATGAAGCCTGTGCCGGATGCCAAGCCCGCCGCAGAACCCGCCGATGAAACCGTGCGCGTGTCCCGCGCCAATGCCGAAGCGCGCATTGCGCCGACGCGCGAGGGCTACGTCAACGCGATCCAGGTGTGGCCCTTCACGGATGGCGCGCTGTACCAAGTCTATGCGGCCGTGGGCCGCGTGACCGTGATCGCGCTCCAGCCGGGCGAGGAACTGGTGACGGTGGCCGCTGGCGATACCGTCCGGTGGATCGTCGGCGATACTGCCAGCGGTTCCGGTACGGATTTGCGCGTGAACGTCATGGTTAAGCCCATCCGCTCGGGCCTCAAGACCAATCTGGTCATCACGACCAGCCGGCGCACCTACCTGCTGGAGCTGACCTCGACCGAGAAGACGTGGATGGCCTCGGTGTCCTGGGAGTATCCCAAGGACAAGATGCTGGCCTTGCAGCGCCAGGCGCAGGCGGCGAGCACCGCCGCGCCGGTCGATACCGGCTTGTCGCTGGAGAAGATCCGTTTCCGCTACGCGGTCAGCGGCAGCAATCCGCCGTGGAAGCCGCTGCGCGCCTTCGACGACGGCGAGAAGGTCTACATCCAGTTCCCGCCCGGCATCGCGCAAGGCGAGCTGCCGCCGCTGTTCGTGATCGGCGCGCAGGGCGATGGGCAATTGGTGAACTACCGTTTCCGCTCGCCGTACTACATCGTGGATCGCCTGTTCGGCGCGGCCGAGCTGCGCCTAGGGGGCGACAAGGGCGACGTGGTGCGGATTGAGCGCACGGACGGAATGCGGAGGAATTGACCATGAGCCAGGACGATTCCCCTGACCTTGCGCCGCAAGCGGGCAAGGTGGCGCCCGAGGCGGTGGCGCTGCGTGCTCAACCGCGCCCGGTCACGCGCCTGAACCGGCGTACCTTGGCCATGCTCACCGGCGGCCTGTCAGTCGCCGTGCTCGGGGCCACGATCTGGTCATTGCAGCCGCATCGGCGCGCAGGCGAGCAGACTGAGCTGTACAACGTCGATCGCGTGTCGAAGTCCGAAGGGCTGGATGGCTTGCCTTCCGACTACTCCAAGCTACCAAAGGTGCCGGAGCTGGGGCCGCCGCTGCCGGGCGATCTTGGCCCGGCCATCGTGAAGTCGCAGCAGCCGGTGACGCCGACGTATGCGCCACCGGGTCACGACCCGGAGGATGCGCGGCGCAAGGAGGCCGAAGCAGCCGCAGCTTCCTCGGTGTTCTTCCGCTCGGGTACTCCCGGCAAGAGCGCTGCGCCGGCCACTGCGCAGGCCGCGGCAGCCGGCTCGGCATCGGCTTTGGAGGGCTTCGACCCGTTGGCCGCTGGCCCGGCCTCGACTGCGGCCCAGCCTTCCGACCCGATCGCTGTGCAGAACCGGCAAGACCAGAAAGAGGCTTTCCTGAAAGGCGGCTCTACGGAAACCCGCAATTCCGGCAATCTCCAGATGCCGGCGTCGCCATATCAGGTGATGGCAGGCACCGTGATTGCGGGCGCGCTGGTGACGGGCATCAAGTCGGACTTGCCGGGCGACGTGATTGCCACGGTGACGGAGCCGGTCTACGACACGGCGACGGGCAAGTTCTTGCTGATCCCGCAGGGTTCGCGCATCCTGGGCAAATACAACAGCCAGGTGAGCTACGGGCAGAGCCGCGTACAGGTGGTGTGGAACCGGATCATCCTGCCGGACACGTCTTCGCTGAAGCTCGACAACCTCGCGGGCACCGATCCGGCTGGCTACTCCGGTTTGGAGGATGGCGTCGATTGGCATTGGGATCGCGTCTTCGCCGGCGCGGCGTTGACGACTCTGCTGGGCGTGGGCGCCGAGCTGGCCGCGCCCGAGAACCGGCAGAACGGCAACCGCATCGTGATCGCCGGGCGCGACAGCGCGCAGGACAGCATCAATCAGGTGGGCCAGGAGATGACCCGGCGCAACATGAACATCCAGCCGACGCTGACCGAACGGCCGGGCCTGCCGGTGCGGATCATCGTCAACCGCGATCTGGTGCTGCGACCGTATCAGCCGCTTTTCTTCCAGAGCGGAGCCACGAAATGAACACCACCAAGAAGCTGCGGCTCGGGCCGCTGCCCAAAACCGAGAGCGTCAAACTGACCTTTGCGTGTCCGGCCAGCCTAAAAGCCGACCTCGACCGCTACGCCGCGCTGCACGCGCAGGCGTATGGCGAGACCGTCGATGCCATGACGCTGATCCCGCACATGCTGGAAGCCTTTATGACGGGGGATAGGGCGTTCAGGCGCAGGCAGGCCAAGAACGAAAAAGCCACCCCTGCGTGAACAGGGGTGGCTTCCGAATTGGTGCCCGAGGCCGGAATCGAACCGGCACGCCTTGCGGCGGGGGATTTTCTTCCCACTTCGGCTTTCGCCGCCGACGCTTCCGAAGAAGCGGCGTTCGTGGTCTGGAGCACGCCTTCACCGTAGCTCTGCGTTTGACCGCTTTGCCTTAGGTGCCCGCCGTCTGCTCTCTACACCTTCCGAGGAACCTTTCGGCTCCAGGGCTTGGCTCGGTATTAGCTCGGACTGATCGTCCAGGGCCTTCGCCGAGTTTGACGGGCTTCACCTCTGGGGTTTCCCCCGGAGGGCTCAAATTTGGTCTGAGTCCCCTGCGTCTACCAATTTCACCACTCGGGCTAGAACGCAACTTAACTGTACTACTCACTACGACCAGCTAAGACCCATCCCGAAACGGTCTGGCTCCTAGTTGGCCCCTGATGACCGTCTAAATAAAAAGTGTCAATGACTACCAAGGGTGAAACAGCATTTCAAAAAGGTGTCAAAAGACACGGATTTCAAGATCCTCGTGTGTGCAATGAAAATATAGAGTGTCAAACAGTATGTGGCCAGTTCTCGAGGCAAGGTCCCCGAGGCACAGCGGTCGCCCGCCCAAAGAATCGTCGAATGACAGTTCGCAGCAGCTGATGTCGTTCAATCCGCCATCGTGAGTGGCTGCAGTCAGCCTAAGGTCGACTTTGCAGCGGTTGCGGTCATCCAGCGATCTTTGGCGAATGCGTACCATCGGCCAGTAGCAGAAGCTCTCGAACGTCAGCTTTACAGCACGCCGTTCATACGCCGCAAAGCTGGCCATTGACAAGCGTGTGTTACCGCTTGCCAGCCATTCTCACCGATGCCAGCGATTCAACCGGCCCGCCGCCAGGGATAGCACCCAGCATTCCATCCATCGCCCCTCGGAGCCCGTTCAGAAGCGACGATGCATGAGCTTCAATGAACGGTGGTGGCAAAGCATTGCCGATCATTAGGGCGATCGACTCCTTACCGTGCCGCACGTCGAACTGGTAGTCACGCGGAAATCCCTGCAGCATCGCCGCTTCTCTTAAAGTGATGGTTCGATTCCGAGATGGATGCAAGAACCGGCCCTTGGAAGGGTTGTGGCATCCACTGGTGATCGTCGGCGCCACCTCGTCCCATGCCATACGCCCATACACGTCATAGAACCCATCGGTCCGAAGATGACACGCGAGTTGATGCTCAGCGCTCAGCTGCCGCCGGCTACCGCCGTTCTTCGGGATCAGCTTAATCAGATCCTTCACCGCCTGCGACCGACGTTCCGGCAAGGAGTGAAGCTTGTCCTTGCTACGCGACGGTGCTTCTAGAGACGCCAGTACATCCCTTACCGTGATTCGAGCCGGAGAAACTTCGGCGACTGCTGGATCGTGTACCCGAGACGCAAGCATGATTAGGCGTTTACGCCGCTGTGGAACCGAATACTCTGCGGCGTTGAGGACATGGACAATCAGGCGGTAGCCGAGGCTTGTCAGTTCCTCCTGCATCGCCAAAAACCGCGCGTCTTTCTGCAGCGCTGGGACGTTCTCGAGCATGACCGTCTTCGGCAGCATCACCCTCACGAAACGCATGAAGTCGCCAACGAGATTGTTCCGTTCGTCATCCACCGAAGGTTGCTGATTCTTCGTCCGAAGCCGAGAAAATCCTTGGCAAGGCGGGCAGCCCGCGAGCAGATCAAGCTCCCCCGGCGCCAGCCCGACGTCATCAAGGACTTGGGAGGCATCGAGCGCTCGGATGTCGTTCGCGTAAAGCGCTACGTCCTTGTGGTTGAGCCGGTAGGTCTCCTGCGCCTTGGGATCTATCTCGACGGCCGCGAGCACCGAAAATCCTGCCCGAAAAAGTCCGAGGCTCAAGCCGCCGCAGCCGCTGAACAGATCTACTGCGGTCGGGAGCGCGGCCTCGCTCATCGGATGGTGGCTGTTGCAGGCATTCATACTGCCGATTGTCGCCGCAGCGAAAGGTATCATCAGGCAGGCGCTCCATGCAGCCAGAGGCTAATACGCTGGCGAATCGCGGCGAGATTCTGGTGGCCCTGAGGGATGCTCGCAGCGGCCACTTTGGCGAGCGTTACCAGCTCGCTGGAGGTCACCTCGACATCTTTCGCAAGCATCTCCTTAAGGGCCACCTTGGCCTCTGCGGCCGTCAAGTTGTCGTATGCGCCCGCCGGGTTCAAGGCCGTGAGAAAAGTCTCCTCTGGAACAACGCCTGGCAGATAGGCGACTCGAGCCCGTAGCCACATCAAATAGTTAAGGTGTGCCTGCACTTTAGCCGCCTCATGCGCAGCCACGCCCTGCCCGCCGGGAATATGAAACATCGGGTCAACACCCGTCTCCCCTTTTAGCAATGCACCGAGCTGGGCGTGCGCCGCCGGAGCAATGGTGTTCGGGTCGGTGAAGTTATCAACTTTGCGTTGGTCACCATCAAGAAACACATAGACATCGTCGCCGGACGTCATCGCAGCAGGCCCTAGGTAGCGCAGGATAGCGTCTGACCCGCCGGGCGCGACCTTTATCTCAAGCGATTGAACATCGCCTGGATCCATTGAGTCGATAGCGCGCTCAATCAATAGAGCAGCCATCGGGTCTTCCACAAGTACGCGCTTCTTGTTGATCGGCGGTTTTCCGAGCCTGACTAGAGCAGAGTTTGGCGAACTAGACGGTAAAACTCTTGTCTGCCCAGCACCGTTGCTTTCAAAGACCTTTATAGCTGAGTGAGGTAAGCCTTCGAGAAAATCCATCGAGTGGGTTGAAATGACCACTTGGTGGCCCTTCAGCTTGATTTGCTCAAGCAGAAATTTTAATAAAATCCGCTGAGCTCCCGGGTGCAAGGAAGTTTCCGGCTCATCCAAGAGAATTAGGGAATATTCAGGAGCACCTAGGATCTGGACAACTGCGTTAACAGCGGTCAACTCACCGCTACCGGCAAATGCTTCTGAATATGAAGCTCCACGCCTAAAGATAACGCTAATGTCCTTGCCTCTGCGGCCCGGATAAAGCGCATGCTCTATATACCTGGCCGAATCGTAAGTTCGTCCTAGAATTGCCGAAACGACAGCGACCTCGTCCTGCGTCAATTCCCGATTGACAAAGATTCGTTCGCGATTTCCGAGGATATAGCTTTGTTTATCCTGTTCAACAATAGACCGAAGCCTCCTCGCCTCCTGCAGCATCACCTCCCTGCGTGCATCCGTCTTAACGTCATCATCAAAATAGAAAAACCTATCGAAAGACCCAAAAGATGTCTTCAGGTTGATGTACACAACGTCGCGACGGACAGGATTCCATCTGTCCTTGGCCTTACCGACAAACTCCCCAGCCGGCAATGGATTCATTCCGTCCGGAATACTTAGGCGAGCCGGCTCCCAATAATCCGCCTTCTTTGTGCCAACTCGTGCCTTGCGACACTCCACAAAGCCGCCGAAGGGCTCGTGCCAGTACGAGTAAAAATATCGCTGAGTACCAATGATTGGATCAAGCTCGGTCTCAAACCAAAATTTGGAGGTCGACTGACCATAGGGCATCCCCCACAAAGCATGCAAGACCGAGCTTTTTCCGGACCCGTTCGGTCCGACCAAAGCTGTTAGAGGAAAGTCAAAGTCGATCCTCGTACTCGGCTCTAAGCTCTTGAAACTAGGAAACTGCGCATACCCTATGTAGTGTTTTAGCTTGGCGCCCGGCTTAAATTTCCGGACTACTCCGATCAGCTTGTTGATCTCTTCTTCAGCCATCCCCCATCCTCTCGTTTCACGTCACTATCCTGCGACATGCAAATTTTGCAGCATTCCAGCAAGTAGCTGACTAGTGACAACTGCGGGTTGCCGATAGTCGGCTGGCGCGCCGCTCGACGCGACTGATCAGAAGCGAGCGACTGCTGACCGGCAGCGGCATCGGCGATTCGAAAATCTGCTTTGGGTCGGTACCGCCATTTGGCAATTTGTGAAAGCTGCCGCTGACCGGCACGCCTCATTGGATCCTGGCAGTCAGAGCCACAAGTTCCGACGAAGGTCAGATCCTGGAGGTGCAGCAGTCACTCAGTTTGCGAACAACTGAATGACCGGTGCTGACGGCAGCGGTCGTCGGCATGCCAAAACTCAGCGGCAGCTGCCAGCCTTATCCTGCCGGCATAGAACCTTGGTGCGAACCCGCAGAGGCGGCGCTTGGAAACGTATCGGTTTTCGCTCCCTCCGTGCGCCGATAATGTCATTTTCAAAAGGCGACTGCACGGTATGCGCGCGGCGAACCCATGTTGACAGCTGTCGGCGGCCGTGGCTGACGATCAGATGGCGTTGGGTTGCCAGCGATGCGGCAGCAGTTCCTCGATCTGGTTGGCCTTGTGCGTGGGTAGCCGTGTGAGGATGTCGTTGAGGTAGGCATACGGGTCATGCCCATTCATGCGCGCTGACTGGATCAAGCTCATGACGGCTGCCGCCCTCTGGCCGGCGCGCAGACTGCCGGCAAACAGCCAGTTGTTGCGACCGATGGCAATGGGCCGGATCTGATTCTCGATCCAGTTGTTGTCGATCGGTAGCTGCCCGTCATCGACGAACCGGGTGAGCGCCACCCAGCGCCGCAGGCTGTAGTCCAGCGCCTTGGCCGTCGTCGATCCCTCGGGCACCTTCTGGCGCTGCAGCAGCATCCAGTGGTGCAGCGCGTCGAGCACCGGCTGGGTGTGCCGCTGGCGCATGGCCTTGCGCTCGTCGGCGCTGAGTGCCTTGACCTCACGCTCGATGTCGTAGACCTTGGCAAACTGCTGCAGCGCGAACTCGGCGATCTGGCTTTTGTTGGCCGCGTGCAGGTCGAAGAACTTGCGCCGTGCATGCGCCAGGCAGCCGACCTCCGTTACGCCACTGGCGATCAGCGCCTTGTAGCCGCTGAAGTCGTCACAGGTCAGGCTGCCCCGCCAGTCACCCAGGAAGGCCCGCGCATGGTCACCGGCGCGCGACTCGCAGAAGTCGTAGACCACGGCCTTCATGTCCTCAAACGCCCCCGGGGCGTAGGCCCAGAGGTAAGCCCGGTGCGTCTTGCCGTTGCCGGGCTTGAGCATCTGCACCGGCGTCTCGTCGGCATGCAGCACGCGGTGCTGGAGCAGCTTGGCCTTGAGCGCATCCACCAGCGGCTGCAACCGAACCCCGCAGGTGCCTACCCACTGTGCCAGGGTCGATCTCGGGATGGCCAGACCGGCACGCCCAAAGATCGCTTCCTGGCGGTACAGGGGTTGGTGGTCGGCGTACTTGGCCACCAGCACCTGGGCCAGCAGCCCGGTGGTGGGCATACCCTTATCGATGATGTGAGCGGCCACCGGCGCCTGGACGATGGTTTCGCACTGGGCACACGCCCACTTCCCTCGGATGTGGCGCTCCACGCTGAACACCCCAGGCACGTAGTCCAGCTTCTCGGCCACGTCCTCGCCAATGCGCCTCATCAGGCAGCCGCATCGGCAGGTGCTGGATTCGGGCTCGTGGCGGATCTCACGCCGGGGCAGGTTCGCGGGCAGCGGCAAACGCTTGGGCTGCTTCTTCTCTTGCGGGGGTGTCGCTGCGAACTCCTGCTGCAGCGCGTCGATCTCGCTGGCCACGGCCGCCAGGTCGGCCTCGATCTCGTCTTCCAGCAGGCTCTTTTGTTCGGGATTGAAGCGCTCGGACTGGGCGGCGAACTTCATGCGCTTCAAAAGCGCGTTCTCGTGCGTGAGCTTCTCCAGCAACGCACCCTGGTGGCGCAGTTGTGTCATCAGGCGCGCGGTCATCTCGCGCAGTTGCTCGGCGCTCAGATGCTCCAGGGATTGCGGCTCCACCACCATGGTGATGACTGTGCCCGCGCCGAGCCAAGCACGCCATTGGCGCGTGCCCCAATTGGCAAACGCCAAGGGCTGCGGGACAGTCAGACCACGGAGATGACGCCGCCGTCGGCCAGGCGCTGCCAGGGCAGGCCCATGACCAGCGCATCAAGCTGTTGGCGTTGCAATTGCAGATTGGCGCCACCAGCCAGGGGCCAGATGAACTTGCCCTGGTGCAGCCGGCGCGCGGCTAGCCAGATGCCGATGCCGTCGTGCACCAGGATCTTGATGCGGTTGGCGCGTTTGTTGGCGAACAGATAGGCGTGGTGGGGGTGTGCAGCGCCAAAGACGGCAATCACCCGCGCCAGTGCCGTGTCGGTGCCGGCGCGCATGTCCAGTGGGGTGGTAGCCAGCCAGGCCGCCTCAATCCGGATCATGGGCGGGTCACCTGAGCCAATCCCGCAGCCAGTCGGAGCAGGAGGCGGCCGCCTCGACAGGCCAGTTCACCGTCACGACGCCTGCGCCACGCCGGATCTCGACGCGAATGTCAGCGCAGCCGCCAGGAGCCGACCGAACGGGTGCGGCTTGCTCAACCTGCGGCGGGGGCAGGTTCAACGCGATGAACGGATTGACCGGTTTGGCGGGTGGCGACGCCGCGTGCTCACGCCGCCAGCGATGGACGATGTTGGCGTTGATGCCGTGTGCCAAGGCTACCGCCGCAATCGAAGCGCCGTCCGTTAGGCACTGCGCCACGACCTGCGCCTTGAGCTCTGGGCTGTAGTTCCGTCGCCTGGGGTTTGGAGCGATCGCCTCGCTCGACATAGTGTGCATGATCTCCATCGTGCACACGATGCCTGCTCGAACGGGCTATCTCAAGATGGGTTCACCGCGCGCATACACTGCACGAAGTGTCAGGAGCCGATAGCACTATGCCCGTAAGCGCAAAAACAGCTCGGCTCAGTACGAGCTAAGTCTGCCTGCGTAACTTCTCCACCGTGCAAATCCCTGCACTCTTCTGGAGAAGCATCATGTACCGCTACACCAAACTTTCCCTGCTGGCCATCGCCATCGCCGCAACTGGTGCGGTCGCCTATGCCGCCAAGGGCGGCGTGGAAAACGACGCACTGGCGATCACCAAGGCCAAGATTCCTCTCACCCAGGCCGTCACCGTTGCCGAGCAGCACGCCAATGGCAAGGCATCGCGCGCCGAGTACGAAAACTCGAAGCAAGGCTGGGTCTATGACGTGGAAGTCGTCAGCGGGGCCAAGGTCTTCGATGTCCGAGTCGATGCCGACAAGGGCACTGTCATCTCGTCTGCCGAGGACAAGGCGGATCACGATGACGACCACGACAAGCAAGACTGACCGCCTGCCAGTGTGGCCGGATCGCGCATGACGCCGTGATCCGGCCCGGAGACTTCATGGAACATCTCAACCAAACATTCTTCCTATGGCTGAACGCGCCCGAACACCCGAATGCTCTGGTGGTGACGCTGGCCACCTTCTTTGCGGAGTGGCTCATCTGGGCCGTCCCGATTCTGATCGGCATCGGCTGGCTGCGCGGCAATGTGAACACCCGCAAAGCGCTGCTGGTCGCTACCGCATCCGGCCTGCTTGGGCTGCTGACCAACCAAATCATCGGCCTGGCTTGGTCGCATCCCCGGCCTTTCATGATCGGGCTGGGTCATACGCTCATTCCCCATGTTGCCGATTCGTCATTTCCCAGCGATCACTTGACGCTGTGGTGGTCGGTTGCCGTCAGCTTTTTGCTACAGCGAGGACTGCGAAGGGCTGGCGTCGCTTTGGCGCTGTTTGGCCTCCCCATCGCCTGGTCACGCATCTACCTGGGGGTTCACTTTCCACTGGACATGCTTGGTGCCATTGCGGTCGCGGCGTTCAGTGCCGTGCTGACGTTGCACGAAGCACGCTGGTATTTGGGGCCAATCTACCGGCTGGCGACCCGTATCCATTGCTTGTTGTTCGGCAGACTGATCGCGCAGGGATGGGTGCGCGAGTGAGCCTATGGATGGGCTAAGTCTGCCTGGTCAGACTGGCGGCAATCCCTTTTACCTCGGCAGGAGAACACCATGAACAATTTGCCCACGGTCAGAGCAAGCGACTGGCTCAACAAAGTCCCTGAAGTCACGCTGTCGTTCTGGATCATCAAGATCATGTCCACGACGGTGGGTGAGACGGGGGCTGACTTCCTGGCGGTCAACGCGGGCTTTGGCCAGGGCCTGACGCGCACCGTCATGGCCGCTTTGCTGGCAGTCGCCCTATTCACTCAACTGCGTACCCGCCGCTACACCCCTTGGATTTACTGGCTAACGGTCGTGTTGGTCAGCGTGGTCGGTACCCAGATCACCGACCTGTTGACCGACGGCCTGGGCGTCAGCCTCTATGTCAGTACCTCGGTATTCGCCGTGGCGCTCGCCGCGATCTTCTTTGTCTGGTATCGAGTCGAACGTACCCTGTCCATCCACGACATCGTGACGCGCCGCCGGGAGCTGTTCTATTGGTCAGCCATCCTCTGCACGTTTGCACTGGGCACTGCTGCCGGCGATCTGGCGACCGAGGCTCTGGGCTTGGGCTTTACCTGGGGCGCAGTCGCATTCGGCGCGCTAATCGGCATTACCTATGCCGCCTGGCGTATGGGTGGCAACGCCGTGCTGACCTTCTGGATCGGCTACATCCTGACCCGACCCTTCGGCGCTGCGCTCGGCGACCTGCTGACACAGGCCAAGACCTATGGCGGCCTCGGAATGGGGGCCATGTGGACCAGCGCCCTGTTCCTCTCAGTCATCGTCATGCTGGTGGCCGTTGCGCAGTTCAGCATGAACGCGGGCCGCTCCGCCCAGGCCGCCGAGTAACTCTCTTCCCACTTTCCAAGGAGAAATCATGCCCAAAACGCACTCTATCACTGGCCTTGTCGCTGCCGTGTCGGCGGTGGCGCTCGTGGCCCTGGCCACCGGCTGCTCCAAGCCTGCCGACCAAGGCCGCGCGAGCACCGACCCTGCACCGACTGCCAACGCCAGCACGGTACCGCCGGGCAAAGCCGCTTCCAAGCTGGGCGACTTGACCGCATTTCGCAGCATCGCCACTGACGTGTCCACCATCGTAGACAAGGGTGATCTGCCCGCCGCCAAGACCCGCATCAAGGATTTGGAGGTGGCCTGGGATTCGGCTGAGGCCGGACTGAAACCGCGCGCTGCCGACGACTGGCATCTGCTCGACAAAGCCATCGACAAGGCGTTGTCTGCGTTGCGTGCCGATACGCCAAGCCAAGCTGACTGCAAGGCTGCGATGGGTACTCTGCTCAAAACCTTCGACACGCTCGAAGGCAAAGCCTGACCCGTGAGCGTGCCCCATGAAAACATCCACTGAATACGCTCTGGCCAAAGTGCCCGAAGTCACGCTGGGCTTTTGGCTCATCAAGATTGCCGCAACCACGCTTGGCGAAACCGGCGGCGATGCCGTCTCGATGTCCATGAACCTGGGCTATCTGGTCGGTACCGGCATCTTCGCGGTGATCTTTCTGGCTGCCGTCGTCGCGCAGGTCAAGGCCAAGGGCTTCCACCCCTTCCTGTACTGGACCACCATCATTGCCACCACCACGGTCGGCACGACGTTGGCCGACTTTGCGGATCGTTCGCTCGGAATCGGGTACGCTGGCGGTTCGAGCTTGCTGCTGGCCTTGTTGCTCGGCTCGCTCTTCGTCTGGCATCGCACCCTCGGCTCCGTGTCGGTGAGCACCGTCAGCTCACCCAAGGCGGAAGCGTTCTACTGGCTGACGATCATGTTCTCGCAGACGCTGGGCACGGCGTTGGGTGACTGGATGGCAGATACGGCGGGCCTGGGCTACACAGGTGCGGCCGTCGTGTTCAGTGGGTTGCTTGCCATGGTTGTGGCAGCCTACTACTGGACGGGCGTGTCTCGCACGCTGCTGTTCTGGGCGGCGTTCATCCTGACTCGCCCGCTGGGTGCCGTGGTCGGTGATTTTCTGGACAAGCCGCTGAGCGCGGGTGGTCTGGCGTTGAGCCGCTATTCGGCATCGGCTGCGCTGCTGGCCTTCATGCTGACTGCAATCCTACTGTTCAGGCAGCGGGCAGCCCGGACGGCGCATTGAACAACGATTGAAAGGAGGGGGAATGCGGGTATTGCTGGTGGAAGACGACCCCATGATCGGCGAAGCGATCCAGGGCGCATTGAAGGATGCGTCCTACGCAGCCGACTGGGTGAAGGACGGGCAGACGGCCCTCACGACACTGGGTTGCCAGCACTATGACCTGGTTTTGCTCGACCTGGGCCTGCCAGGCAAGGATGGGCTGGAGGTGCTGGCCAGCATCCGCGCCAAGGACAACCCGATTCCCCTGCTTATCATTACGGCGCGCGATGGTCTGGATGACCGACTGCGCGGCCTAGACGGCGGGGCCGATGACTACGTATCCAAGCCCTTTCAAATGGCGGAGCTACTGGCCCGGATGCGCGCCGTTCTGCGGCGCAAAGGCGGCACCGCAGCGCCCGTTCTCAGCAATGGCGTGGTGTCGCTCGATCCGGCCACGAAAGAGGCCAGCGTCAATGGCGGCTCCCAAGTGCAACTGTCGAACCGCGAGTTTTCGCTGCTCCAAGCCTTGCTGGTTCGGCCGGGAGCCATCCTCTCGCGCAGCGAACTGGAAGATCGCATCTACGGCTGGGGAGAAGAGGTCGAAAGCAATGCCGTCGAATTTCTGATCCATTCGCTGCGGCGCAAGCTCGGTAGCGAGGTCATCAAGAACGTCAGGGGGGTCGGATGGATGGTCTCAAAAGACGCCTGAACGAGTCAGTTCAGCTCAAGCTGTCCTTCACCCTGTCGCTGGCCATCCTCGTGGTGGCCATCGTGGCGGGCATCTTCTCGTTCCTGTCCGCCTTCGACGAAGCCCATGAGCTACAGGACGACGTGTTGCGCCAGGTGGCGCAGCTCGTGGATCGGCAGCGCCTGTCACCGGCCCCGCCGACGACCGATGTTCGCCCCAAAGATGTCGATGAAGAATCACGCGTGATCGTCCAGCACTTGGGCGAAGCCAATCCATCTGAGGCAAGCGTGGATGCAGGCGGTACGCTTCCCTTGCCTACGACACTGGCTGATGGGTTGCACACGCTGGAGATCGGTGGCGAGTCGTTCCGCGTGCTGGTCAAGACCACGGCCGCCGGTGAACGCATCGCGGTGGCGCAGGAAGCGGGCTTCCGCAATGAAATCGCCCGCGATGGCGCGCTACGCACCGTGATGCCTTTCCTGATTCTCGTGCCGGTATTGCTATTGATAGTCGCTGACCTGGTGCGCAAGATGTTCCGGCCCATTGCGGCACTTTCCAAGGAAATTGACCTGCGGGCCGAGCAGGAACTGCACCCCGTCGAAGACCGTCACCTTCCAGTCGAGGTGCGCCCGTTTGCCGTGGCCATCAACCGATTGCTCGCCCGCGTTGGCCAGTCAATGGACTCTCAGCGCCGCTTTGTGGCGGATGCCGCACACGAACTGCGCTCGCCGTTGACCGCCCTTTCGCTGCAAGCGGAGCGGCTGGCAGATGCGGAAATGTCCGGGATGGCACGTGAACGACTGACGGTCTTGCGCCAAGGGATCGAGCGCGGCCGAAGCCTGCTGGATCAACTCCTGACCTTGGCCAAGGCGCAGTCGGCCACTGATACGCCGAAGTCGCCGGTTTCCGTCCAAGACATCTACCGCCGCGTGCTGGAAGACCTCATGCCTCTGGCCGAGGCCAAGCACATCGACATCGGTGTCGAAGGCACGCAAGACGCCGAAGTGTGGGCGAGCGAACTGGACATGATTGCCCTGGTCAAAAATCTGGTCGATAACGCCATTCGCTATACACCAGAGGGTGGGCGGGTCGATCTTTCAGTGGAAGTGTCGGACGAGAAGGCCGCACTGCGTATTCAGGACAGTGGGCCTGGCATTCCGTTGGCAGAACGGGATCGGGTTTTTGATCCTTTCTACCGCACGCTGGGCAGCGAGCAGATTGGTTCGGGCCTAGGGCTATCCATCGTCCAAACGATTGCCCATCGCATCGACGCGGAAATTCTCCTCGATTTCGTGGACGAAACTCAGCAAACCGGCTTAAAGGTTTCCGTTATCGTTCCCATGAAGCAATGACTTGACAAACGAGGAGTGTAGCGGATTGGTTACTTCAACTGGTTGGTTCTACTGGGCACTACTATCGGCTGTGTTTGCGGCGCTGACGGCCATTTTTGCCAAGGTGGGCATTCAGGGAGTTGATTCCGATCTGGCTACCTTGATCCGAACAGCCATCATCATCGTCGTCCTGTCGGCGTTTGTCGCCTACACGGGAAAATGGGCCAACCCCTTGGAGCTGTCACCCAAGACATGGCTTTTCCTCGGGCTGTCCGGCTTGGCGACCGGAGCGTCATGGGTCTGCTATTTCCGTGCACTCAAGATCGGCGATGCCTCAAAGGTTGCGCCGGTCGATAAACTCAGTCTGGTCTTGGTGGCTGTGTTTGCGTTCACCTTTCTCGGCGAACGTCCTTCACTCCGGGAGTGGTCCGGGATTGCGATGGTCGCTGGTGGCGTTTTGTTACTGGCGTTCAAGCGATAACGGGCAGGTTATGCTGACTCAACCAGTCGTCGCCCTTCCTCTATGGTATCTGCTGTCCTGTCATCAAACTCGACTGAGCAGCCTCTCGCCATCGGGGCGCAATTCGCCCTTGGGGGAAATATGCCGATACAGGGTCTGCCGGGTGATACCCAGTTCCTGGCACAGGTCGCCGACCTTGGTTTCCGGTTGCCCCATTGCCGCCATTGCAAGGCGCAGCTTGGCGGCGGTCATCTTGAACGGTCGGCCGCCTTTCCGACCGCGCGCCCGCGCCGATGCCAGGCCCGCAATCGTGCGCTCGGCAATCAGTTCGCGCTCGAACTCGGCCAGCGCAGCGAAGATGCCGAAGACCAGTTTGCCGGCGGCGGTCGTGGTGTCGATGGCCGCACCGTGTCCGGTCAGCACCTTGAGGCCGATGCCACGCCCGGTCAGATCGTGGACGGTGTTGATCAGGTGCCGCAGGTCACGCCCGAGCCGGTCCAGTTTCCATACGACCAGCGTGTCGCCTAGTCGGAGTGCCTTCAAACAGCTAACCAGACCGGGCCGATCTTCGCGCTTGCCCGACGCTTGGTCTTCGTAGAGATGCGCCGGATCGACGCCGACCGCGATCAGCGCGTCGCGTTGCAAGTCGGTGGCTTGTGAGCCGTCTGCCTTCGATACCCGCATGTAGCCAATCAGCATTTTACACCTGTCACATATACGTTCGATTATGTGACAGTATGCGCCGGAAAGTTCTAACCGTCAAAAGTTGTCACTTAACCCGTCACTCTGTCTAAGACATGCAAAGGGCCCATTAGGCTCGTAATGTGACAAAAATTCCGGGGGGATGCCTTCCTTTGCAAAGGTGGTGCGCAACTGTTCCAGGGAAGCGGGATCGCGCCGACCATAGGAAGCCAACGCGAACAGCGAGCGTGCCGTCTCGGGGTCGTGCCGCGCTTCAATGATCGCCTCACTGATAGCTTGGAAAGGGCCACGCGGTTGAGCCACGAAGACAAGGCTTCGCCTTCTCTGGGGGCCGGATGCAGTGGCCAGCGTGGCGCTGGCTTCACATCAGTTCCCGCTCGAATTGCCGCCGCCGCTCGCTGGGGCCG